>ENA-OQKA01000008-OQKA01000008.1-human-gut-metagenome-genome-assembly--contig:-NODE-8-length-79141-cov-4.334270_pt1 | contig 79141 bp, 73 predicted proteins | sample MGYA00242644_ERZ504789 | MGnify/ENA primary metagenome ERZ504789 (study PRJEB26092, sample SAMD00036423) | human gut metagenome | host: Homo sapiens | study: EMG produced TPA metagenomics assembly of the...
GGCGGAACTGCTATTGGAACCGGCTTGAACGCAGATGTACAGTATTTCCACAGAGTAGTTAAAAACATGTCCACATTGACAGGAGAAGAACTGGTGCAGTCCTATGACATGATCGATGCAACCCAGAACCTGGACAGCTATGCTTCTGTATCCGGTATCGTGAAAAACTGTGCAGTGAACCTTTCCAAGATGTGTAATGACCTGCGTCTTATGTCATCCGGCCCAAGGACCGGCTTTGGAGAGATCAATCTGCCTGCAAGACAGAACGGTTCTTCCATTATGCCAGGAAAGATCAATCCGGTTATCCCGGAGGTGGTAAACCAGGTTGCGTTTAACATTATAGGAAATGATATGACCATTACTATGGCAGCAGAAGCAGGACAGCTGGAATTAAATGCCTTTGAGCCGATTATTTTCTATTGCATGTTTCAGTCTATCGATACTCTTGGCTATGCAGTCCAGACATTGGTAGATAATTGTATTGTAGGAATTACGGCAAATGAAGAAAGATGCCGTTATCTGGTAGAAAACAGTGTAGGTATTATCACTGCAATCAGCCCCCATCTTGGATATCAGAAGGCTGCGGATATTGCAAAAAAGGCAATTAAGACAGGCGAATCTGTAAGAAGTCTGATTCTGAAAGAAAAGCTTATGGACGAGGATGAACTTAATCGCATTCTGGATCCGATCCATATGACGGAACCTGGTATTTCCGGAAAAGATTATCTTATAAAAAATAAGAAAAAACAGGCGGGAAAATTTTCCCGCCTGTAAAATCGTCTGGACACATATCATATATAAATATGATTTTTATATTTTTGAATTATTCGATTGATTTCAACTGGATTAGAACAGACCTGTGATCTTACCTGTCTCGTCTACGTCGATTCTCTCAGCAGCCGGAACTTTAGGAAGACCTGGCATTGTCATGATCTCGCCTGTAAGAGCTACGATGAATCCTGCACCAGCGGAAATCTTCAGGTTACGTACTGTAACTTCGAAGTCAGTAGGAGCACCCAGTTTAGTCTGGTCATCTGTTAAGCTGTACTGAGTCTTAGCTACACAGATCGGGCAGTTGCCAAAGCCAAGAGCTTCTAACTGTTTCGCCTGTTTCTGAGCGTTAGCTGTCAGAACTACTTTCTTACCGCCATATACTTTCTGAACGATCTGGTTCAGTTTGTCTTCGATAGAACCTTCCAGTTCATATGCATAGGAGAAGTCGTTTGGTTCTTCAACAAGACGGATAACTTCTTCTGCAAGTTTGATTCCGCCTTCGCCGCCTTTTGCCCATACTTCAGAAAGAGCAACGTTAACGCCCAGTTCTTTACATTTAGCTTCTACAAAGTCAAGCTCTGCTTTTGTATCTGTAGGGAATGCGTTGATAGCAACAACACATGGAAGTTTGTATACGTTTTTGATGTTGGAAACGTGTTTTAACAGGTTCGGGATACCTTTTTCAAGAGCTTCCAGGTTTTCATTGTTAAGGTCAGCTTTAGCAACGCCACCGTTGTATTTCAGGGCACGTACTGTAGCTACGATTACAACTGCGCTTGGTTTTAAACCAGCCATACGGCATTTGATATCAAGGAATTTCTCAGCACCAAGGTCAGCACCAAAACCAGCTTCTGTGATTGCATAATCAGCAAGCTTCATAGCCATCTTTGTAGCTGTTACAGAGTTACATCCATGAGCGATGTTTGCGAATGGTCCGCCATGTACGATTGCAGGAACGTGTTCCAGAGTCTGTACAAGGTTTGGTTTCAGAGCATCTTTTAACAGGGCTGTCATAGCGCCTTCTGCGTGAAGGTCACCTGCTGTTACAGGTTTCTGCTCGGAAACTTTTCCGTATGTATATCCGATGATGATCTTGGATAATCTTTCTTTCAGGTCTTTGATGTCGCTTGCAAGACAGAGAACTGCCATGATTTCAGATGCAACTGTGATGTCGTATCCGTCTTCACGAGGCATACCGTTTGTCTTTCCGCCAAGACCATCTACTACGTTACGAAGCTGACGGTCGTTCATATCTACACATCTTCTCCATGTGATCTTACGTGGGTCGATGTTTAATGCATTGCCCTGGAAGATATGGTTATCGATCATAGCTGCCAGTAAGTTGTTAGCTGCGCCAATGGCATGGAAGTCACCTGTGAAGTGAAGGTTAATATCTTCCATAGGAACAACCTGTGCATATCCGCCGCCTGCTGCACCACCTTTTACACCGAATACCGGTCCTAAGGATGGCTCACGAAGAGCTACCATAACACTCTTGCCAAGTCTCTGCATACCATCTGCAAGACCTACAGTAGTAGTAGTTTTACCTTCTCCTGCTGGAGTTGGGTTGATAGCTGTAACGAGGATTAATTTTCCATCCTTCTTATCACTTTCTTTCAGAAGATTGTAGTCGATTTTTGCTTTGTATTTTCCGTACTGCTCCAGATATTTGTCGTCAATACCTGCTTTCTCTGCGATCTGAGTAATTGGAAGCATTTCGCATTCCTGTGCAATTTCAATGTCTGATTTGAATCCCATAATTGTTTTTCTCCTTTCGTTTCCGCATAACATGAAAAACTTCTGTTGCTGTTCACTCCGCGATCAGCAACAATTATTAATTGAAAGAAGTATTGGCCGGTCTGCCTGGTATTCCTGATTTCTGCCCTGAAAGTTATAAAAAAAGGCCAGTATCTGAATATTTCAAATACTGCCCAGACGGTCGGCTCCCACAAACCTCCGACTCCACGTGGTTTGCACTCCACTCTTTCCGTCAGTACTCGAAGGTTCTTTCAATTGATGAATACAATATATCATTTTGAGAAAAAAATGTCAAGAAAATTTTGTTGAAACGTCAAAAAATGTGAGTAAACTGGATAAAAGTTGTGCAAATTGATAAGAGAAGAGAATCGTAATCCCTGGTCATGAAAGAAAATACGTTTTCTCAAGGAAAGAAATTGTTAAAAAATAAACACAGTTTTCCCTGATAAATGAAGAAAATATAAAAAGCGGGTAAAGCTAGAGCGTGTCTGAAAAATCATTTCCGCAATCTGCACGCCCCCACTTTGCGGGATATTTCACCCGAATTCAGTTGCCGTAGCCCGCTACGGCGCCCTCATCCGGGCAAAATATCCCACAAATTGTGACGCACATCTTGCAGAAAGCCTTTTTCAGACACGCTCTAGTGCAAAATATGGAAAATGGAATTGACAACAGTTCAGAAGATATGTTATTCTCATCTTTAGTATGAAAAGACACTATCGTTTTCATGCAAATATTTGCTCACATTCAGAGACAGTTTCTGAATGTTAAGCCATACGGACAGGCGGGGCAGTTGCCGGGTGGGAGACACCACATTATTGATTGAGTTAGAAGCTCAAATTTTATAAGTTGGTTCCTTTACAGCCATGAAATTGCGCAGAACGTGCGCAGACTTGTGAAACGGTCAATAAGAGTAGTAAAAGTGTAATTGCTATATAGACTCTCGTCATCCCGTCTTTTTGAACCATGCGAAGGTTTTCCCCAGTGTCACCGGGGGCTTTGTCTGCATGTTCAGAACGCTTTTTCAAGCGCAGGTCTGCACCAGTGTGGTGGGCCTGCGCTTTTTTTGCTGCGTCAGAACCAGGGACGGAGGAGAAAAGATGAGTGAGAACCGTACACGGTTCCGGCTGGATCAGCGCCGCGCGCCCATTTACGAGGCGCTGGAGCAGTTCCGGCAGATGCGTGTGGTACCTTTTGATGTGCCCGGCCACAGCGGGGCCGCGGCAACCCGGAACTGACGGCCTTTCTGGGCCAGCAGTGCGTGGGTGTGGACGTGAACAGCATGAAGCCGCTGGATAATCTCTGCCACCCGGTATCGGTCATCCGGGAAGCAGAGGAGCTGGCCGCAGATGCCTTTGGCGCTGCCCACGCGTTCCTCATGGTGGGCGGCACCACCAGCAGTGTGCAGAGCATGGTGCTTACCGCCTGCAAGCGCGGCGATGAGATCATTCTGCCCCGCAATGTGCACCGCAGTGTGCTGAACGCACTGGTACTGTGCGGCGCGGTGCCGGTGTATGTGAACCCCGAGGTGGACAAGCGCCTTGGCATCTCGCTGGGCATGAAGCGGGAACAGGTGGAAAAGGCCATTAAAGAGCATCCGAATGCTGTGGCTGTGCTGGTGAATAACCCCACCTACTACGGCATCTGCTCCGACCTGCGCGCCATCGTAAAAATGGCCCACGATGCCGGGATGCTCTGCCTTGCGGACGAAGCCCACGGCACCCACTTCTACTTTGGCGGCGGCCTGCCGGTGTCTGCCATGGCGGCAGGGGCTGATATGGCATCCGTCTCCATGCACAAGAGCGGCGGCAGTTTAACGCAGTCCAGCCTGCTGCTCATCGGCCCCAATGTGCACCCGGGCTATGTGCGGCAGATCATCAACCTGACCCAGACCACCTCCGGCAGCTACCTGCTCATGTCCAGTCTGGATATCTCCCGCCGCAACCTTGCGCAGCGCGGGCGGCAGGTATTCCACCAAGTGGCCGACATGGCCGAGTATGCCCGAGAGGAGATCAACGCCGTGGGCGGCTACTACGCCTTTGGCAAGGAGCTGTGCAACGGCGACTCCGTTTTTGACTTTGATACCACCAAGCTCAGCGTCCACACGCTGGATATCGGCCTTGCAGGCATTGAGGTGTACGACATCCTGCGCGATGAGTACGACATCCAGATCGAGTTCGGCGACATTGGCAACATTCTGGCCTATCTTTCCATCGGCGACCGCCCGCAGGAGGTGGAGCGTCTGGTCAGCGCGCTGGCCGAGATCAAGCGCCGCTACCAGACCGATGGCTCCGGCCTGCTGAGCCAGGAATACATCGACCCCGTTGTGGCCGCCAGCCCGCAGGAAGCGTTCTATGCGCCCAAAAAGAGCCTGCCGCTCCGGGAGACCGAGGGCATGGTGTGCAGCGAGTTCGTCATGTGCTACCCGCCGGGCATTCCCATTCTGGCCCCGGGCGAGCGCATCACCAAGGAAATTTTGAACTACATCGAGTACGCCAAGGCCAAGGGCTGCAGCATGACCGGCCCCGAGGACCCGGACATCGAGCGGCTGAACGTTCTGGCATAAGGAGGGAATGCAGATGGAATTTTCGGTTTTCCGAGTTTCACACCCCGGACGTGAAGCACAGCATCCGGGTGAACAAACAGCTCTACTCCAAGCAGAGCGATTACCAGCGCATCGATATTTTTGGGGAAACGCCGGAGTTTGGCCGGGTGCTCACATTGGACGGCAATGTGATGCTGACCGAGCGCGACGAATTCATCTATGACGAGATGATCGTGCATGTGCCCATGGCGGTGCACAAGCAGGCAAAAGACATCCTTGTCATCGGTGCCGGTGACGGCGGCGTGGTGCGGGAGCTGACCCGCTACGACCGGGTGGAGCGCATCGACCTTGTGGAGATGGACCCGCAGGTGGTGGAAGCCTGCCGCGCCTTCCTGCCCAGCAACGCCTGCCGCATGGATGACCGCCGGGTGCACATCTATTTTGAGAACGCCCTCAAGTATATCCGCCGCTGCGAGGAGGAGTACGACCTCATCATCGTGGACTCCTCCGATCCCTTCGGCCCATCCGAGGGTCTGTTCACCCGCGAGTTCTACGGCAGCTGCTTCAATGCCCTGAAAGCGGACGGCATCATGGTGAACCAGCAGGGCAGCCCCTTCTATGCCGAGGATGCCAGCGCCATGCAGCGCAGCCACAAGCGCATTGCGTCCACCTTCCCCATCAGCCGAGTGTATCAGGCACACATTCCCACCTTTGCGGCTGGGTACTGGCTGTTCGGCTTTGCCAGCAAAAAGTATCATCCCATCGATGATCTGGATGCAGACGCATGGAAGGCGCTGAACATGCGCACCCGCTATTACACCGCCCGGCTGCATGTCGGCGTCATTTTACCTGCCGGCATTCCTTGAGGAAATGCTGCGGGAAGTGGAGGAACACTGATGCAACCCAACATTGAAAACTTCATCGGCTGTGACAGCAGCTACCGCGCCGCTAGCATCGTGCTGTACGGTGCACCTTACGATTCCACCACCAGCTACCGCCCGGGCGCACGGTTCGGCCCGGCGGCCATCCGACACGAAAGCTATGGTCTGGAGACCTACAGCCCCTACCAGAATGCCGACCTGACCGATTTTGACATCTTCGACAGCGGCGATCTGGAGCTGTGCTTCGGCTCCGAGCGAGAGCGCCCTTGCGGACATCGAAGCCCGCGCAGAGGAGATCCTGCAGGACGGCAAGTTCCCGTTGCTGCTGGGCGGTGAACATCTGGTGACGCTGGGTGCCGTGCGGGCTGCTGTGAAGAAATATCCGGATCTGCACATCGTGCACTTTGATGCCCACGCCGACCTGCGGGACGACTACCTTGGTGCAAAGCTGAGCCACGCCTGCGTGCTGCGCCGCTGCCATGAGCTGGTGGGCGACGGCCGCATCCATCAGTTCTGCATCCGCAGCGGCGACCGCGCCGAGTTCGAGTTTGCAGCCCAGCACACCGAGATGCACAAATTCGATTTTACCGGCCTTGCCGAGCTGACGGAACAGCTGTGCGAGAGCAAGGTGCCCGTCTACCTGACCATCGACCTCGACTGTCTGGACCCCTCCTGCTTCCCCGGCACCGGCACGCCCGAAGCCGGCGGCGTGAGCTTTTTGCAGCTGCTGGATGCCATCCGCACCGTGACGAAAGCCAACATCGTAGCCGCAGACCTCAACGAGCTGGCTCCCACGCTGGATACCACCGGCGTTTCCACCGCCACCGCCTGCAAGGTGCTGCGCGAAACGCTGATCGCGCTGGACAAGGGCTGGCCCGGCTTTCAGGTCTGACCGAATTTGCACACATTGACATAAAGGAGAAAAATCATGAGCAAAGTTCTGATCATCGGCTGCGGCGGCGTGGCCTCCGTTGCCATCCACAAGTGCTGTCAGGTACCCGAGGTGTTCACCGAGATCTGCATCGCCAGCCGTACCAAGTCCAAGTGCGACAAGCTGGCTGCAGAACTGGCCCCCAAAACCGCTACCAAGATCACCACCGCACAGGTGGATGCCGACAAGGTGGACGAAGTGATCGCCCTCATCAAGGCTTATCAGCCCGACCTCGTGATGAACATTGCCCTGCCCTATCAGGACCTGACCATCATGGATGCCTGCCTTGCCTGCGGCGTAAACTATATGGACACCGCCAACTACGAGCCGGAGAACACCGACGACCCGGAGTGGCGTGCCATTTACGAGAAGCGCTGCAAGGAGGCCGGCTTCTCTGCCTACTTTGATTACAGCTGGCAGTGGGCCTACGCCAAGAAGTTTGAGGAGGCCGGCCTGACCGCCCTGCTGGGCAGCGGCTTTGACCCGGGCGTGACCCAGGCTTACTGCGCCTACGCCAAGAAGCACGAGTTCGACACCATCGACACCATCGACATTCTGGACTGCAACGGCGGCGACCACGGCTATGCCTTTGCCACCAACTTCAACCCGGAGATCAACCTGCGCGAGGTCTCTGCCCCCGGCAGCTACTGGGAGAACGGCCACTGGGTGGAGATCCCGGCTATGAGCATCAAGCGGGAATACAACTTCGATCAGGTGGGCGACAAGGATATGTACCTGCTGCACCACGAGGAGATCGAGTCCCTTGCCAAGAACATCCCGGAGGCAAAGCGCATCCGCTTCTTCATGACCTTTGGCCAGAGCTATCTCGACCACATGCGCTGTCTGGAGGATGTGGGCATGCTGTCCACCACCCCGGTCAACTTCAACGGACAGGAGATCGTGCCCATCCAGTTCCTCAAGGCTCTGCTGCCGGACCCCGCCAGCCTTGGCCCCCGCACCAAGGGCAAGACCAACATCGGCTGCATCTTCACCGGCAAAAAGGACGGCAAGGAAAAGACCTACTACATCTACAACGTCTGCGACCATCAGGAGTGCTACAAGGAGGTCGGCTCTCAGGCCATCAGCTACACCACCGGCGTACCGGCCATGTGCGGCGCACTGATGCTGCTCACCGGCAAGTGGACCACCAAGGGCGTGCACACTGTGGAAGAGTTTGATCCGGACCCGTATCTGGACGCTCTGGACAAGTACGGCCTGCCCCGTTCCGAGAGCCACAGCCCGGCGCTGGTGGACTGATGCGGCTGGCCGATACCCGCCCGCCCTTTGCGGGCCTTGCAAACCTTTCTTGGGAAGCGCTTGCCTCTCTGCCCACCCCCTGCTACCTGCTGGACGAAGGGCAGCTGCGCCGCAACGGCGAACTTCTGCTGGGGGTGCAGCAGCGTACCGGCTGCAAAATTCTGCTGGCGCAGAAGGCTTTTTCCAACTTTAATGTTTACCCGGTGCTGGCTCCTTATCTGGCGGGCACCGAGGCCAGCGGCCTGTACGAGAGCCGCCTTGGCAAAGAAGAGCTGCCGGAAAAAGAGAACCATGTGTTCTGCGCGGCCTACCGGGCAGACGAGTTCGCGGAGCTGCTGCAGTACGCCGACCACATCGTGTTCAATTCGCCCAGCCAGCTGGCAAAGTTCGGCCCGGCAGCAAAAGCGGCGGGCAAGAGCGTGGGCCTGCGGCTGAACCCGGAGTGCTCCACGCAGGAGGGGCACGAATTACGACCCCTGCGCACCCGGCAGCCGTCTGGGCACCACCCGTGCTCAGTGGGACGCTGCTGTGGCGGCGCACCCGGAGCTGCCCGCCCTGCTGGACGGTCTGCACTTCCATACCCTGTGCGAGCAGGACGCCGATGCGCTGGCGGTAACGCTGGCCGCAGTGGAGAAAAAGTTTGCAGACCTGCTGCCCAGAATGAAATGGCTCAACTTCGGCGGGGGGCACCATATCACCCGCCCGGGCTATGCCCTTGCTACGCTGGAAAACTGCATCCTCTCGGTGCGACAGAAGTACGGCGTACAGGTGTATCTGGAGCCCGGCGAGGCTTGGGCGCTGAACGCGGGATATCTCGTCACCACCGTGCTGGACACCCTGCGCAACGGGGATACCAGCCTTGCCATTCTGGATATGTCCGCAGCCTGCCACACCCCGGGATGTCATCGAGATGCCCTACCGCCCGCCGCTGCTGGACGCCGGCGAGGCAGGGGAGAAGGCGCACACTGTCCGCTTGGGCGGCCCCACCTGCCTTGCGGGGGATATCATCGGGGATTACAGCTTTGACGCCCCCCTTGCTGAGGGTGATAGGGGAGAACAGAGAACGGAAGGGGGCGCGTGGGGGAATCAACAGCTCCGAGGAAAAGTCCACCACTTGAGGGGCAGAAAACAACGGCCATTGAACATTCAGGGCCGACGCTCAACACTTCGGCTCGACACTTCGCTTTGGAAAGGGCCCCGGCGCGCCGGGGTCCCAACATAAAGAAGGGCCCCGGCGCGCAGGGCCTAAAGCTTAACCATGCGCGCGGCGATGCGGGCGCAGTCGCAGGCGGCCTTCTTCTCGAAAGAGTTGTAGTCACGACCCGGCCCTCGGCGCAGGGCTTGTCGCTGATGGCGCGCACGACGACGAGGGGCACGCCGTTGAGATAAGCGGCCTGCGCGATGGTGCAGCCCTCCATCTCGCAGCACAGGTCGCCGAAGGTCGCGAGGATTCGCTCCTTCTGTTCCGCGGGCGAGACGAACTGGTCGCCGGAGACGACGCGGCCCTTGAGGACCTTAATGTCGGGGGCGACGGCGGCCGCGGCGGCGCACGCCGCCAGCAAGGGCCGGTACGGCTCGCGCAAGATAAAGGCGTCGCTCGAGAGGTCGGGCGTCACCGTCAGCCGGCGCCGGGTCTGCCGCATCATGAGGGAGAACGGCCTGGTCAGCGCATACGGCAGGAAGAGGTTCAAGGTGCACCCCGGGGCGGTCAACGAGGCCGACGTGCCCAACGTCGTCGCGCGCGGCTTCGGCGGCAGGGCGCCGCGCACCCATATATGCAGCGACCTGACCTACGTGCGCGTCGGGGCCTCGTGGAACTACGTCTGCCTGCTCGTCGACCTCTACAACAGGGAGATCGTCGGCCACTCCGCCGGGCCCAGGAAGGACGCCCGGCTGGTCAAGTCGGCGTTCGCGACGCTCTCCTTCCCCATCTCGGACATCGAGGTATTCCACACGGACCGCGGCAGCGAGTTCGACAACGCCGAGATCGACCTGATGCTCGAGGCCTTCGGCATAGAGAGGTCGCTGTCGGCCAAGGGCTGCCCCTACGACAACGCCGTCGACGAGTCGACCAACAGGATACTGAAGGCCGAGCTCGTCCACCGCGAGACGTTCGGCACGACGCGCGAGCTCCGGGCCAAGCTCTCGGACTACGTGCACTGGTACAACAACTTCAGGATCCACTCGACGCTGGGCTACATGTCTCCGGTCGAGTTCAGGGAGGCGGGGCTGTCCCTCCCGGAATCGTCCAAATAGGTGTTGCCAATCCAAGACAGGCGCAGCTCTCGACCGCCTTCCTGTGGCGGTCCAGCGCGCCGGCGAGCTCGGGGGAGTCGGATGCCGCCCGGTCGAGGGCCTCCCTCAGCGCGGCGGAGGCCTCCGGGTGGAAACGCCTGAGGTGGGCGGCCTCGATCCTTCCGTCCGGCGGCAGCTCGATATCGAAGCGGTTCCGGTCGATGCGGGCGACGGCGTCCAGCGCGGCCTCCCTCGCGAGGTCGCGCTCGATGTAGGCCTCCCTCAGCAGCGGCGCCATGGCCTTCGAGGAGATCTCGAGCCGCGCCGCCTCCATCTTCCCCTTGGGCAGCAGGGAGTCCCAGTCGCCCTCGCGGTCGACCGTGAGGATGTGGACGTGGTGGCTCGTGCCGTTGACGTGCATCGCCGCGTAGAACTCCACGCGGCTCTCGGGCACGCCGGTCATCTCGGAGAAGAGCCTCGGCCACTCGGACCGCACCAGCGCCTGCCAGGCGTCCAGGCGGTCGAGGCCGGCATCTGGGGGCGATGCCGTTCGGGACAGTGACGACGGTGGTGAGCACCGCGCCGCCGTTTTGGGCGATGGCGCGCCTCGCCTCGGCGACGGCGATCGGGCCGTCCGCGCCCCAGAGCCCGCCCGTCGAGCCGGTCCTGTTCGCGGCGTAGGCGGCCAGGCCGTCCACGCCGAGCCTCCGCCCGTCGGCCTCGCTGAGCTCGATGACGACGCCCCGGCGGGTGCCCGCGTAGGCCGCGAGGCCGGCTGCCGAGGCCCTCGCCACCGCCCCGGCGCGGACGACGGAGTGGTTGACGATGACGGGCGGGCTAGCCATCGGCGCGCTCCCGCGCGTGGAGCTTCACCTCGTCGATCCTGCCGAGTCCGGCGCGGCTGAGCTCGCCGGCCTGCGCGAGGTAGTTCTTCCAGATGTCCGCGACGGGGACGTCCTCGAGCGAGGCGTAGGACGCCTTGAGGACGTCGGCCGACATGAGGCCGGCCATGATGGCGGCGGTCATGGGGCGCGAGAGGACCGCGGCGATGCGGTCCTCGGTGGCGTCGAGCTTGCGCTCGATGTCGAGTGCGGCGACGTCCATGCGCGCGTCGACGATGCCGCGGATGAAGCCCGCGACCTCGTTGCCGTAGAGGTCGAGCTCCTCCGCGGCGAGCGCCGAGCGCAGGAGAGAGCGGATCTCGTCGCTGACGTTGGAGTTGTCGAGCTCCGCCCGCGTCTTGAGGGCGGTGTAGAGCTTGTGGTCGATTTTTACGCTGATGGTTTTGGTTTCGGCCATAGGGTCTCCTCATAAAACAGGGGGCCGTTTGGCCCCCTGTGGTGTCTATTCGTCTTCCGTGTGTGTAATCGGATAGCCTTTTGGCGCTTTAGCCGCCGGCAAGGGCGTATATGCGATGAGCTCGTTTTTGATTCGGACGGCATCGAAATCAATCAACCCTGCAATTAGTTCAATGGGTCCGGCGCTGGATTTGTTAATGCCCATGTTTGCTCCGAGCTCAGTTGGTCTTAGCCGGCGCTCGCTACATTCAGTTGGCGCCGATGTAGCTAAGAACGCTGTCGCGATTGATGCGCCACAGCTTCCCGCACTTCACGGCTTTGAACGTTCCGTTCTGGCAGAGCCTGTAGACGGAGCGGTCGCTGATACCGAGCAGGTGGGCGACAGGCATCGGATCGACGATGTCCGGCATCGTGCGAAAAGCATCAAGAGTGATGCGTTTGTTCTCAACTTCCATTTCGACCTCCTTTCCGTCTGCTGCGTCTCTTCGAGATCTAGTCTGGAGCGTCTTGGGCGACGGATTCAAAAACGCGGTCATGACGGACGATACGGACCCGATGGACTGAAATGACTTACTACGGAAAGGCATGGGAAAGGCCGCGACGCAGTATCGCGGCCTTCGGTTAGGCCCTATCCGGTTTTTGAATACTATGAGGCGCTCTTATAAAGGCATCCGAGGGCGTCCATTGCCGATGCAGTTGCTTTGGGGTCGGCGCTGGCGTATCTATCTAGGGTCATGGAGGCTTTGGAGTGACCCATCAGGCTTGCGAGCGTTCTTGGGTCTATGCCGTTGGCGACAGCGTATGTTGCGAAGCTGTGCCTTAGGTCATGGAAGGTTACCGTGTTCCTATTTAATACCCCGTGAAGGTTCAGCGCCTTAGACAGCGCACGCCAAGCGTCATTGACCCTGGGCGGCTTGAGGAACGAGCCGTCGGGAAAGCCCAGCACGAATAGCTCCCCTCTGAATTCAATTCCAAGCCTGGCGCATTCTTCTTCCATGTTTCGCTTGCGCGCGGCTAGGTCGTGCATGAGGTCCTCCGGACAATTCGGAATCGTCCGTCTGCTGCTGACGCTTTTAGGGCCTTTGATGTAGAACTCGGTGTCGGTATGTCCGATTGCGGCTTCAACACGAATTGAGGAATGGGAAAAGTCGACACATTTCCACTTCAGGGCGCATAGTTCGCCTCGACGGAGTCCTGTATACAGGGCGATTTTCGCAGCTAGAATTGCCGGGACATCTATGGATGCATTGAGGGTGTTTAGGACGCGGGCTCTTTCCCTGCCGGTAAGTGAATTCGGACGTCCGTAGTTGGCATCCTCGTTCTTAGGAACCTTTGCCCATGCGGCCACATTTTCAGATACGAGCTTTTTCCTCAGTCCGTACTTCAATGAGCCCCGCAGCAGCCTAAGGGAATTGCATGCAGTTGATCTCGCGTGCTTCTTCGCCATTACGTTGACCCATTCCTGAACGTCTTCTTCAGTTAGGTCCTCTAGGGGGATGCTGCCAATATATGGTTCGATGTTTCGGCGGAGCATGCCTGAATAGCCGGTTGCGGTGGAGCGTGCGATGTCGGCGCACTCCATTGTTATATAGCTAGACACTAGTTCGGCAACTGATATCGAATCTGCTGGCTTCATCGCCTCGGCTTCCGCTTCTGCATTCAGATGAGCACGGATTGCCTCGGCTTCCACCATGGCGGCATCACGATGTTTATGGCTTCGACCCTTATCGCGGCCTCGATGCTCAAGAAGCTGGGTCTTCTTGCGCCAGACGCCGTCCTCGAAGTAGGGGAATTGCGCGCGCCAGCGGTCGTTCATGTACTTATATATAGATGAAGTAGCGTATTTCTCTTCCATTGTTCCTCCGTGTGCAATCACGTGTGCAATGACTGTGCAATTTGACTGTTTCGGAGACGTCTCAAGTGAGACTATAGGCGGAAAATGAAAGAAAAACGCGAGGTCACGGTCGGCATAGTCGCAGATGAACGTTAATAAACGATAAGGACACCGATGTAATCAGTGGGTTGCAGGTTCGATTCCTGTCACTGGCTCCATGAGTTTCCGCAGATCAGAGGCGATATAGCCTCTGATGCTGCCTTCTCATGCAACAGCTCACGCAACAAACATGCAACAATTAAATCGAAATTGTACTTGGATGTGTTTTACGACCGATAGTCATTGTCAATAAACGCGTGCAATGAAGCGGGAAAAGCCAAGCTTACAGTTGCTGTCTCCATTAGGGTTTTGGGCTTTGTCTCTACAACTGGGATAGGGTGAAAAGTGACCAAAGCGCTGAGAGCTCCGATGCCGCTTCTCGAAAGACCGTGCGCCGTGCACGGCTCTCTTTCCTGTAGCCCATGGGTATTACTATGGTTTAGATTTAATTCGGCGTGAGAGGTCAAGAGCGACAAGGATTTCCCGTCGTTTGTGAGCAAGCCGGTTGAAAGGACTCATGATGATTAATAACGTAGAGGACCCAACGGTTGCCAATATTTTGTCGACCGATATGCTAAAAATCTATGACATTCCTCGTTACCAGCGCGAATACACTTGGAATCAGCGTGACTGGGCGAATCTCTATGACGATATCACCCAAAACGACGCTGGCTACTTTCTGGGTTCGTTTATTGTCGTGAACGGGACTGTGAATTCCAAGATGGATACTATTCACTATGAAGTTATCGATGGCCAGCAACGCCTGACGACACTCAGTCTTCTCCTTGCCGCCCTCTATACTCGCATCATGGAGCATAAGGATTCTATCGATGACGACATGATGTTGGATGATGTCCGACCCCTGCGCAATCGTCTGATCTTGAAATCTGACAAGTCAATGACACGCGTTATTCCTCAGGTCCAGAATCATAATCTTGAGGATTACCGCTGGATCTTGAAGGAACATATCGGCCTAGATGCGGTTATGCAAAAGCCGAAGTTCCTTGGTCTGAGAAAGATGTCTAAGGCATTCAACTATTTTTACGATCGACTGGGTGAGGACGTTGGGGGCAGGGATGGAATTGAGTGCGTTCGCTGCCTCCTTGATATCTGCAGGCTGGTATGCTCGGCGGTCGTGGTCCAGATTACCGTCGATAGCCATGCTGACGCCTACACCTTGTTCGCGTCCCTTAACAACCGCGGTGTTCCCTTGAGCGCCGTCGACCTTATCAAGAACATGCTTCTCGGCAAGGTTGCCGGGGTGGATGACGGACAGCTCAACTATTACTTTGAACGCTGGCAGGAAGTGCTCCACAATCTCGGCGATGACTACAAGACGCAGGAGCGCTTCTTCCGCCAGAACTACGATGCCTTCCGCCGTGAGGTGAACAAGCCATTTATCGGCGAATCTGGTTCCCAGCTTCCCCTCGGTTCCGTTGCCACGCGGTCCAACCTTCTGAAAATCTACGAGAAGCGGATGGAAACTGATGACGGCGCCCTTAAGGTGTTGGACGAGCTGACCGAGAATTCTGCGCTCTACTCGAAGATCATTGGGCTCGATCAAGAGAGCCCGGATTCCGAGCTTACGCATCAGCTTTTGGAGCTTTCGAGAGCGCAGGGCGTCGCATCTTACCTGATGCTGCTGTTCCTCTTCAAGAAGCAGAACCAGTTGGAGCTAAAAGATGAAACCCTCGCGCTTCTTGTCAAGCTCCTCGTCCGTTTCTTTGTCCGACGCAACCTCACCGATACACCTCCCACACGTGACCTTGAGAGACTCTTCATCAATATTTGTGAGAGCCTCGAAAGCGAGGGTCTCAAGGGCATTGCAGCCGCGGAGTACATCAAGAAGCGCCTCGTCGACGTGTCTGCCAGTGACGCTTCCTTCAAAGAACGTCTTGAGGGGCCGATTTACGACGTCAATCCCGATATGACGCGCTACATCCTTACTGTTGTTGCATCTCCGAGCGTTACGAAAGAGATGAAGCCACTTTGGGAACGATACGCCTCCGGAAACTACGTCTGGACAATCGAGCACATCTTCCCTCAGGGCAAGAACATTCCAGATGAATGGGTGAAGATGGTTGCGGACGGCGACATGTCTAAGGCGATTGAGGTTCAGGAGAAACAGGTCCACACGCTTGGAAATTTAACCATCACCGGGTATAACTCAAAGCTGAGCAACATGCCCTTTGTGACCAAGCGAGACCGCAAGGATGTCAACGGGGCGAATGTCGGATACCGCAACGGGTTGAACCTGAACGACGAGTTGGTAAACACGGATACCTGGACCAGCGAGCAGATTCAAGAGCGCACAGACAAGCTCGTTGGACTCACTTTGAAAGCTTTTGACTTTGACGAGATTGAGTTCTAGTGACCGCCAGCCAATATCTTGGGGACATTCAGCCCAAACGATTCAATCACAATCTGTAACATCCAGACCGGTATTTGTCTTCAAGCTGTTACAGATTGAGATGTTAAGACGGGTTAGCGGCTAATATCTCAATCTGTAACACGAAGGGAAGGAAAACCGTTCTTACTGTTACAGAATGAGACGTAAACTGGGGTCGCTGCGTAAAATCTCGATTTGTAACAGATAGGGAAGAAAATGTTCTCTAAATGTTACAAATCGAGACAAAGGCCGGACCGGTCCCAGTCATCCTGGTCGAGCGTGGATTATCGGACGAACGAGCGTGGAAAATCTCCTGCCTAGTGAATGAGCGTGGATAATCTGCCACTTTGGGCCCAGTGACACGCCAAAAGTGGGAGATTATCCACGCTCGATTTTGCCTGGGAAGAGCATCCTCTGTCTGGGAAGCCCAATCTCGACCTATATATAGGTGCAAATGAGTCGTTATCGAAGTGATATTCTGCAGGCTCACTCCACTACACCAAAGTGTTACCTTAGGAAACGTCACCTCTGTATCCAAAACCACCGTCCTTCATATCTAAACTCAACAAAAACGCAGGTCAAAGGCATATAGATACGCCCGGCACCGTGTATCTAGAGGTTTTCGTTGACAGCCCCCAAGGTTGCATCGTATTATCTTTTTCGTTCGCGGGGGCGGCGGTCCAAAAGACCAAAGAACCTGCGGATACTTGAACGATTGGGAGTTTGCCCGAGTGGTTAATGGGGACGGGCTGTAAACCCGTTGGCTCTGCCTACATAGGTTCGAATCCTATAGCTCCCACCCGTCAAGTGCCTGTATAGCTCAGTCGGTAGAGCACTTCGTTGGTAACGAAGAGGTCACCAGTTCAAGTCTGGTTGCAGGCTCCATCCGGCGGTGTAGCTCAGTTGGTTAGAGCACACGGTTCATACCCGTGGCGTCACTGGTTCGAATCCAGTCACCGCTACCATAGGTAACACGGTGGCTTCTCAATAGTATGTTGAGAGGCCACTATGGTATAAAGGCAAAGTCCCGTCCGGGGACGACCTGTTAAGAGGAGGGCTTTATGGCCAAAGAGAAGTTTGAGCGCACTAAGCCGCATGTTAACATCGGCACCATTGGTCACGTCGACCACGGCAAGACCACGCTGACCGCCGCCATCACCAAGGTTCTCTCTGAGACCGAGGGCTGCAAGGCTGACTTCACTGCGTTCGAGAACATCGACAAGGCTCCCGAGGAGCGCGAGCGCGGCATTACGATCTCCGTCTCCCACGTTGAGTACGAGACTGCTGCCCGTCACTACGCTCACGTTGACTGCCCGGGCCACGCTGACTACGTCAAGAACATGATCTCCGGTGCTGCTCAGATGGACGGCGCTATCCTGGTCATCGCCGCCACCGACGGCCCCATGGCTCAGACCCGCGAGCACATCCTGCTCGCCCGTCAGGTCGGCGTTCCCTACATCGTCGTCTTCCTGAACAAGTGCGACATGGTCGACGATGACGAGCTCATCGACCTCGTCGAGATGGAGACCCGTGAGCTCCTCTCCGAGTACGATTTCCCCGGCGACGACATCCCCGTCATCCGTGGTTCCGCTCTGGGCGCTCTCGAGGGCGACGCCAAGTGGATGGACGCCATTCGCGAGCTCATGAAGGCTGTCGACGAGTACATCCCGACGCCTGCTCGTAACAACGACCTCCCCTTCCTGATGGCCGTTGAGGACGTTATGACCATCTCCGGCCGTGGTACCGTTGCTACCGGTCGTGTTGAGCGCGGTGAGCTCAAGCTCAACGAGCCCGTCGAGATCGTCGGCATCAAGGATACCCAGAACACCGTCGTTACCGGTATCGAGATGTTCCGTAAGTCCATGGACTTCTGCGAGGCTGGCGACAACGTCGGTCTGCTGCTCCGCGGCATCAAGCGCGAGGACATCGAGCGCGGCCAGGTTCTCTGCAAGCCCGGTTCGGTTACCCCGCACACCAAGTTCACCGGCGAGATCTACGTTCTGACCAAGGAGGAGGGCGGCCGTCACACCCCGTTCTTCGATGGTTATCGTCCTCAGTTCTACTTCCGTACCACCGATGTTACCGGTACGGTCAAGCTGCCCGAGGGCACCGAGATGGCTATGCCTGGTGACCACATCACCATCGAGGGCGACCTCATTCACCCGATCGCCATGGAGGAGGGCCTGCGCTTCGCTATCCGCGAGGGTGGCCACACCGTCGGTTCGGGCATCGTCTCCACGATCATTGAGTAAATTAGCTCTTTGATATAGCTGACTTAGAGAGAACCCGGCACTTATAGGGTGCCGGGTTCTTTTCTACGCGGGGCTTGTTCCCTGACGATTGCGCTTCGCTCGCTCTTAAGCCGAGCGTGAGGGATCGATTAGATCTCGCTGGCTTCATTGATGTGTTCCAAATATGAATGGATCCAGCGAGAACCAATTGATTCGAGGTTTTCATTGACAGCACTTACGTAGAGCTGATAAAGTACCAACTCGTGCCCGTACGGGGCGGAAATGAAAGGTTCAGGATAAATGCGTACTCTAGTTACTCTTGCGTGCACTGAGTGCAAGCGCCGCAACTATACGACCACCAAGAACAAGTCGAACATGCCTGATCGTATGGAGATCAAGAAGTATTGCCCCTGGTGCCGTCACCACACGCTGCACAAAGAGACTCGCTAGTCTCTAGTCACATACGCCAGTAGTTCAATTGGTAGAGCATCGGTCTCCAAAACCGAGTGTTGAGGGTTCGAGTCCTTCCTGGCGTGCCAGTCATTATTCCGTAAGCTCCCAATTGGGGGCTTACGGTTTACTCATGTATAAGCGCATTGCGCGGAGGTAACCCAAATGGCCAACAAGAAGAACAAGAAGAAGGCTCAGCAGCCGGCACCTGCCAACAACGCTGCCGCCAACTCCAAGGTTGAGGCCAAGAAGGCCGTTGCCAAGAAGAACGAGAAGGCTGCGAAGTCCAAGAAGAATGAGAAGCCTGGTTTCTTCGCCCGCACCAAGAAGTATTTCGCTTCGGTGAAGTCCGAGATGAAGCGTGTCACGTGGCCCGATAAGAAGGAGCTCGTGAACTACTCGGTCGTCGTTTGCGCTTCTCTGATCGTCGTCGGCGTCGTCATCGCTCTGCTCGATGCTGGCTTTGGCGAGGCTCTTGCTCTGTTCTCTGGATTGAGGGGCTAAACCATGTCTAAGCGTTGGTACGTCGTTCACACTTACTCTGGATACGAGAACCGTGTTAAGTCCGATCTCGAGCATCGCATCGAGACCATGGGCATGCAGGACCGTATCTTTGATATCGAGATTCCTATGGAGCGCGTCACCGAGATCAAAGAGGGTGGCAAGCGCGAGACCAAGGATTCCAAGATCTTCCCGGGTTATGTCCTGGTTCGCATGGAGATGGATGACGATGCGTGGACGTGTGTTCGCAACACGCCCGGTGTCACTGGTTTCCTGGGCGGCAATGGCAAGCCCGCTCCGCTTTCCCGCGACGAGTACAATAAGATGACTCGTCGTCCCGGTAAGGGCGATTCGCCCAAGCGCACCTCGGTTGATATTGAGGTCGGCACGTCCGTCCGCGTCACTGATGGCCCGCTTACCGACTTTGATGGCAAGGTCTCCGAGGTTAACACCGAGGCAGGCAAGCTGAAGGTCACCCTGATGATCTTTGGCCGTGAGACGCCGGTCGAGCTCGACTTTAACCAGGTCGCTGTCATCGCTTAAGTTTTCGTCCGTTCGCGCGAGCGTGCTTCTTCTGTGACTGCTCATCTCAGGAGTGCTTCTAACACGTGCGTGCTTACGATATAGCAAGTACTTCACACTCGTGATTCGAAAGGAATGACCATGGCTGAGAAGAAGGTTGCCAACGTCATTAAGCTCCAGATTCCTGCTGGTGCAGCTAACCCCGCTCCTCCCGTCGGCCCCGCCCTGGGCGCAGCTGGCGTGAACATCATGCAGTTCTGCCAGGCCTTTAACGCCGAGACGCAGGACAAGAAGGGCGACATCATCCCCGTTGAGATCACTGTCTTCGAGGATAAGTCCTTCTCCTTCATCACCAAGACCCCGCCGGCGGCTCACCTCATCAAGAAGGAGCTGAACCTCAAGTCTGGTTCCGCTAAGCCCCAGGCCGACAAGGTTGGTCAGCTCTCCCAGGAGCAGCTCACCAAGATCGCCGAGATCAAGATGCCGGACCTCAATGCCAACGACATTGACGCCGCCAAGAAGATCATCGCCGGTACCGCCCGTTCCATGGGCGTCACCATCGCTGAGTAGCGATTTCTTTTGGTAACGACGGGTGCTCCAACCGGGGCGCCCGTTAAATGTGTGCAATAGGGCACACGATACGATGTGGGAGGGCTCGCGCCCGTTTAACCACAGGAGGTAATGCACATGGCTAAGCATGGTAAGAGCTATAACGCCGCTGCCGAGAAGATCGACCGCGCCACGCTCTACACCCCCCTTCAGGCTGCCAAGCTCATCAAGGAGCTCGACACCGCCAAGTTCGACGAGACCGTCGAGGCCCACTTCCGTCTGGGCGTCGATACTCGTAAGGCCGACCAGAACATCCGCGGCTCCATCTCCCTGCCCCACGGCACCGGCAAGACCATTCGTGTTGCCGTCTTCGCCGAGGGCGAGAAGGCCCGCGAGGCCGAGGCTGCCGGCGCCGACATCATCGGTTCCGACGAGCTCGTCGCCCAGATCCAGAAGGGCGAGATCAACTTCGACGCCGCTATCGCTACGCCGAACATGATGGCCAAGGTTGGCCGCATCGGTAAGATCCTTGGTCCCCGTGGCCTCATGCCGAACCCTAAGCTCGGCACCGTGACCATGGACGTCGCCAAGATGGTCTCCGAGCTCAAGGCCGGCCGCGTTGAGTATCGCGCCGACCGCTACGGCATCTGCCACGTGCCCCTGGGCAAGAAGTCCTTCTCCGAGCAGCAGCTCGTCGAGAACTACGCTGCCCTGTACACCGAGATCCTGCGCGTCAAGCCCGCTTCTGCTAAGGGCAAGTACGTTAAGTCCATCTCCGTGTCTTCCACCATGGGCCCTGGCGTCAAGGTCGATCCCGCTATCCAGCGTGACTTCTTGGCTGAGTAACTAACGGTTACTGCCTGAGCAAAGCAAGCATTGCTAAAGAAACCCGGTTCTGTCTCGTGCAGGACCGGGTTTCTTGCTTTCGCGTCAAAACCACCTTAAAGGGGACAGTGCCCCCTTTAAGGTGGTTACCAGGGTGTTCTAGCGGTTGAGGACTCGATAGCCTCGTGGCGCTTGAGTTCGCGACGCATGGTTTGCGAATTGAGCCAGGCTGCCTGCCAGCCACGGATGGGGTAGCGCGCTTCGTCCAGCTCAAACTGCGTATAGCCGCAGGCGTTGATGATCGTTGCCCCGCATGCGTGCTGACGTTCGCGTTGAAAGTCGCGACCATAGCATTGGTGCACATGCCCGTGCACCATGTAGTCGGGATTCCAGGACTCGAGCGCTGTGTTAAAGCATTCGAATCCTCGATGCGGTAGATCGTCCAGATCGCCCACGCCGGCGGCGGGCGCATGGGTGAGCAAGATGTCGCAGCCACCGACCATCCTCACTTTACGAGACAGCTTGCGCACGCGCTTGGCCATCTCGCGCTCGGTGTACATGTTGGCGCCATCTCGATAGCGCATGGAGCCGCCAAGCCCCGCAATGCGGACGCCGCGATAAACGTACACGGTGTCTTCGACACAGATACAGCCGCCCGGAGCATGACGCGCATAGCGGTCATCGTGATTGCCTCGCACGTAGATGAGCGGTCTGTTGATGACCGTGACCAAAAACTCAAGATAGTCCGGGTCCAGATCACCAGCGGACAAAATCAGGTCGACACCCTCAAAGCGTTCTTTGCGAAAGCACTCCCAAAGGCATCGCTCTTCGGTATCGGCTATGGCAAGGATTTTCATAGGGCGCGGACCTTCGGCTCATCGTCGGGCTGCGGAATGGTGCCCACCACGTTGTCTGCCAGCCAGTCCATCTCGACGATTTGCGTGCTCGGCAGCGGGGGAAAGCCTTCGATCTGCACCACGCCGTCTTGGCTATGGAGCTCGCCGCCAAATGGATTGATGGAGCCCTCGACAATGCCATTGCGCAGTAGCTGAACGAGCTTGCGCGTCTGATAGGGCAGGCCTGGAGCGTAGCGAATATCGATAACGCCCGAACTCATGCCATACCAGTAGTTGACGGCGCGAACCTGGCTGTCGTCACTGGTCTCATCCCAGGTGCCATGCAGCAGGCTTCGCACGATAAGCTCGTAGTAACGGCCCCAGTTCCATACCGGCATGGCAATGCCGGCAACCTTGCCATCGACCAAGCGGTGGAGTCCGTAGGCCGTGGGGTCTTCGAGCGGCTTTGACATGTCGGCGCCGGACATGACGCTTACGCCTTCGCGGCACATGGCCTCGGCAAGGCCACCGGCGGGCACATCGCCCCAGGTCAGGATAATTTGCGCACGGGGGTCGAGCAGCGAGGCACCGATAGCGAAGGCATTGATTTCACTGAGTGCGCCCGAGGCGAAGACCGACGCGTGGTAACCGATGCGGTGGTTGTCCGCCATGCTGGCGGCAAGGGCGCCCAGGAGGAACTTGGCCTCGTACATCTTGCCAAAGTACGAACGGACGCTTTGATGGGGAAGGCCGATAGAGCAGTTGAGGAACCGAACCTGGGGATACTCAACGGCAGCCCTGAGCGTGTATTCCATCAGGCGGTGCGAGGTCGAGAAGATGACGCTGTCTCCATGTTTGACAGCCGTTTCCACGGCGGCGTAGAACACGTCCGGATCGTGGCAGTCCTCAAACGCCTCGGTGCGCACGATACCGCCAAAGTGCTTATCGAGATACTGACGCCCTTGGTCGTGCAGGCTGTCCCAGCTCGACGTCGCACAGGGGAACTCATGGATAAAGGCGATGCGCAGGGGATTGTCCGCCGAATAGACGGTCTTGCCCATAAAGAAGTTGAGCACGCCGGAGGTGGACTTGGCGGTCGACTCTTCCTCATCGACGCTCGGTGCTTCGACAAGATCGACCTTGTCCTCGTTATTTTTGCCGGCAATGACCAGCTCACGCCAAATCTTACACAGGCGGTTTACGACGATATCCGTCGGCGTATCCAGCAGGCGGTCCTGGTTGTACACATTGAGGTAGACGAGCATGGCGTCGGCGGGCGTAATGTCCAGGTGGTCGCCACCCGCGCGAAGGTAGGCGCGCTTAAAGAGCAGGAAGGTGTGGCGCAGGTAGTCGACCTTTTTCTGCGGCCATTTTTCGATAAGGTCCTGACCGAGCATCTTGGCGAGCGTCTTGTAGCTTCCCTCGCGCGAGAACTCGATCTCGTATAGGGGGCAGACGCGCCAAAACGCGCAGAACTCACCGTACAGGCGGCTTTCGACGGAATCCCATGTGCCTGGGTAGAGACGGGTGACCTTGGCCGAAACCGTCGGGGCGTCCAGGAATTTGAGGACACTGACGCGCTTGTTGCCCTCTTGGACGTAAAACCGATGCATGAACTCGGTGACGATGACGGGATCGCGATAGCCCTCGGTCACCTGGATGTCGTAGAGGTTGGACCACTTGCGGGCGAACTCCGTGCTAAACTGCAGCAAGGGCATAAAGTTGCATGAAAAGGCCGACTGACGGCCCTTGGTAACCGTACCGACGACCATTTCGAGTGGAATGTCTCTCAGGCCGACATTCTCTCGCTGGCCTAAGGGGAGCTGGGCAACCAAGCTATCGAGGTCCGTGAGATACGGATGCTCGCTTTGACTAATGGCGCGTCGACGTCCTTGCTCGCCGCGCTTGCGTGCTTGACGATAGGCCTCTTCCATAGTTTTGCTCCCTTAGTCGTTTTAAACAACTATATGAACCATGGTACCACGAATGAAAACCACCACAAAGGTGCCTGTCCCCTTTGTGGTGGTTTAGGCGATGATGGGGGCGATGGCGCGGATGCAGGCGTCGGCCGCCGTAAAGGTGGTGCTGTCGTCGCTGACGATAAAGATGATTTTGCCCTTAATGCCAAAGTCGCCGATCTCGCTAAAGAGCACGTAGGGTTCCTTGTCAAAGCCTGAGATGGGCGAGACGGCCGTTTTGGTGGCGCTGACGAGCTCGTCTGCTAGCACATCGAGCGATGCCCATTTGGAGGGGTCTTTGACCGCGACTGGGACGGCCACGCGCCCAAAGGGCATCAAATGCACGAGTGTGTTCTTGGAAATGTTGGAGTTGGGGACGATGACGGTCTGCCCGCAGGCATCTTCGATGGTCGTGTGGCGCCAAGTGATGTCCTGGACCACGCCCGACACGCCGCCGACCTCGATATTGTCGCCGGGCTTGATAATGCCCATAAAGGTCACCTGCATGCCGCCGATAAGGTTTGATAGCGTGTCCTGAAAGCCGAGCGAGATGGCGATGCCGCCGACGCCAAGAGCGGCGACGAGCGCGTTTGCGTTAATGCCAAAGCAGTTGTCGAGGATAAAGCTGCCGCCGATCACCCAGATGACGGCGCGCGCGATATTGATGAAGATACTCGATGCCGGAAGCGGGTTATCGTCGCGGTTGAGTAGGTGACGCAGAGTCTTGGATGCGACCTTGGCGGCGACGGCGGTGCCTATCGCCAAGATGACGGCCCAGATGGTGTTGTGGACCCACCGTTGCTCAAAGAAATGAAGAATCGGCTCAAACAATTCCATGTAGGGAAAACCTCCTAATGATCATTCAACCATGATACCCACCAAAAAGCCCGTCCGATCACATCGGACGGGCTTCTGTGCTCGATATAAGGTTTGCACGGAGGGGCTGCAATGCCCGGCGGTGTAGCTTAGCGGCGGCGCATCCAGATAATGCCGAGCATGATGACGATGATGCCGCCGATGAGGCATGCGCCGACCACGGCCAGCGTGCGGTCTCCCGTTGCGACAAGCTTGCCGGTTGTCTTCTTGGCGCTGGTTTTCGTGGTCGTAGTAGTCGTGCCGGGCTTGGGCGAGGGCTTAGGCGTTGGATTCGGATTGGGCGTGGGGTCCACGGCTGCGGAGCTGAAGCTGATGGTGCCGGCGAGCCCGGCCATCTTGTTCTCCCAGTCGCTCTTCCCGATCAGCGCTCTGATCGCCGCCTCGCATGTGCCCCACTCGGTGCGCTTGGTGGCATTTGCGAAAGTGGGAAAGTCGGTCGTGTTGGTAATGATGTAGTTGTTGGTGGCGACGGTGTAGTTCTTGGCGGGATCGAGCGTGCTGCCATCCTTGGTGAGCGTGGCGCTCACAATGCGCTTGCCTTCGGGCTGCGTCCAATCAATCGTCACGTTAATGCCGCCAAAGGAGAGAACGCTGCCAGAGTCATCGCGCCACTTGTACTTGTCTTGCGCCTCCTGCTCGGTGTGGCCGGCTGCCACATAGGCTTGCTGAAGCTCGTAGCTGTCGTTGCAATCGTCGCTGATCTGCAGTGAGTGCTCAAGCGCTGCGAGGAAGTTTGCGCCGGTCATGCCCCAGGTCTCCACGGTGTTGCCATAGGGCGAGATGGCGACGACGTTGCCGGCGGTCACATCGCCCGCCGCGATGCCGCCGCGGATGCCGCCCGCGTTTTCGATGGCGAGGTCTGCCCCCGTCAGAGCAAGATAGGAGCCGCAGATAACATGCCCGATGGTCTGGGCTTTGGTGGCGTCGCCCGCTTTACTGGGGCGCAGATCGGTGGTGCGCACCATCTCCCAGCCATGCGTACCCGCGGCGTCCTCGCCGTAGAAATAGTTGGTGGAGGATGTGCCGAGCACCTTGTTCGATTCGCTTTCAAAGGCATCGTCGAGTGGCTTGATTTTGTTGTTGCGAACCTCGTCAAGGATGTTCTGGTTGTTAGAGTCTGCCAAAAGGTCGTCGACGTCCTTGGCGGTGTAGAGCTTCTCGTCGCTGTCGCCTGCGGAGACCGTCACCATGTCGTCGTTGGTGGTTTCGGTACCCCTGGTGTCGTACTCATAGGGAATGGAAAGCAGACCAACCTCGGCAAAGGCGCTGCCTGCCTCGACGACGCGGACCGGCTTGCCGTCGGCCCCCGTCACGTTTTCGTCTAAGTTGATGTGCTCGTGGCCCGCGACCAGTGTATCGACCCCAACGAGCTTTGCGGCAAAGGTCTTGGCGTTGAGCGTGTGCGCGATGCAGACGATAACGTTGCAGCCCTCATCCTCGCGCAGTCGCTTGGCCTCGGCATTGATGGCGTCCGCCGCACCCGAGAACGACGTGCCCGCGACCAGGTCCGCGCGTAGCGAGGAGCCCAGCGACTCATCCATGGCTCCGACGACGCCGACCTTAATCTTGTAGTTAAACGTGGGGCTGCCCTCGCCGTCCTTCCAAGTGCGATTGAGCGTCTTGGTGATGCTCGAGCTCCATACGCCGTTCGAGGACGTTGCATTCGCGCAGAGCATGGCGAAAGGTGTACTGGTGGCACCATTGCCGGCCATCGTGCGAAGCTTGTCCGCGCCGTAGCTCCAGTCATGGTTGCCCGGTGTGGTCGCGTCGTAGCCGTTTGCATAGAAGGTGTTCATGAGTTCGGCGATGCTCTTGCCCTCGCTCATGGTGGCAAAGGACTGCCCGTGGAAGGTGTCGCCTGCATCGAGCAGAAAGTCGGGGGCGTTGCCTTGGGCGCTATAGAGAACCGCCAGTCCGTCAAAGCCAATGGTGCCCGTGCCCTTGCTTGCGTTGTAGCTGTACTTGTAGCTGCCGTGGATGTCGTTGGTGTGCATCACGGTTACGGCGCCGTCAATAGCGGCGGGCAGGTTCCCCGCGAAAGCGAGGCTTGGGATGCCTGTGAGCGCGCCGGCAAACAACGCGGCAGCTAACGCAAGGCGGGGGAGTCTTTTCATGGCAGTCTCCTTACTCTTTAACAAAAACCACCACAAAGGTGCCTGTCCCCTTTGTGGTGGTTTTCTAGGTCGTTAGCTCAGCAGCATGCGGTCGTTGGCGAGCTCGCCGCCCGAGACCTCCTCGAACTTCTGCAGCAGGTCGGCAACGGTGAGCGACTTTTTTTCGTCGCCTGCCACGTCGTAGATCACGTGACCCTCGTGCATCATGATCAGGCGATTGCCCAGACGGATGGCGTCGTTCATGTTATGCGTGACCATGAGCGTGGTCAGGTGATGTTCGTCGACGATTTCCTCGGTCAGATTGAGCACCTTAGAGGCCGTCTTGGGGTCGAGGGCCGCGGTGTGCTCGTCGAGCAGCAGCAGGCGTGGCTTGGTGAGCGTAGCCATGAGCAGGGTGAGTGCCTGGCGCTGGCCGCCCGAGAGCAGGCCGACCTTGGCGTTGAGGCGCGTGTCCAGACCAAGGTCCAGGCGCTTGAGCAGCTCAACGTACTCGTCCTTCTCGGCCTTGGTGACGCCCCACGAAAGACCGCGATGCTGGCCGCGACGCTTGGCGAGGGCCAGGTTCTCGGCAATTTGCATGTCGGCTGCGGTGCCGCGCATGGGGTCCTGGAACACGCGGCCCAGGTACTTGGCGCGCTGTGACTCGCTCAGACGCGAGATGTCGGTGCCGTCGAGCTCGATAACGCCCGAATCGAGCGGATACACGCCGGCGATCATGTTGAGCAGCGTGGACTTGCCGGCGCCGTTGCCGCCGATCACGGTTACAAAGTCGCCATCGTTGAGGGTAAGGTCGACGCCGGTGAGCGCGCGCTTCTCGGTGACGGTGCCCTTATTAAAGGTCTTCTTGACGTGTGAGAGCTTAAGCATCTGCCTCATCCCCCTTCGTGTAGGAGCTGCGGAGCTTATAACGCTCCCAAACCACGGGCACACACAGGGCCACGGCGACGATCACGGCGGAGAGCAGCTTCATGTCGTTGGCGTCCATGCCCAACTGCAGCACGATGGCGCGGATGAGGAAGTACACCACGGAGCCAAAGACGGCGGAGGCAAGACGGACGCTAAACTGCGTGAGGCCGCCGGGCAGCAGACGGCCGAGCACCTCGCCGATAACAATGGCGGCAAGACCGATAACGATGGCGCCGGTGCCCATGCCAATGTCGGCATACTTTTGGCTCTGGCAGATGAGCGCGCCCGAAAGGCCGATGAGGGCGTTGGAGAGCACGAGGGCGATCATCTTGGTGGAGTTGGTGTTGACGCCCAGAGCGCGGATCATGTACTCGTTGTTGCCGGTGGCGCGCAGCGCCGAGCCGATCTCGGTGCCAAAGAACCAATACAGGATGGCAACGATAGCCACAGCGAGCAAGATGCCCAGGATGATGGCGACGGTGGACTGCGGCAGGCCCGTCATGTTGCTGACAGACGAGAAGATAGTGCCCTTGGCAAGGATGGGCGTATTGGATTTGCCCATGATGCGCAGGTTGATGGACCACAGGCTGATCTGGGTGAGGATTCCGGCGAGGATCGCGGGAATCTCAAAGACCGTGGTCAAAATGCCCGTGACCGCGCCCGCGATGGCGCCGGCGCACATGCCGGCCAGCACGGCGAGCAGCGGGTCGACGTTGTTATTGACGATGAGTACGGCGCAGACGCAGCCGCCGAGGGCAAAGCTGCCGTCGCAGGTCATATCGGGGATGTCGAGCAGGCGGAACGTGATAAACACGCCAAGCACCATAATGCCCCAGAGGACGCCCTGCGAAACGGCGCCCTGCAATGCAATAAGCATGCTTCATACCTCCTAGGATAGGGTGGACACGTGAGTCACCATGATAGCGGTAACAATGCATAAACGAGCTGCGGCCGGATGTTTTGTCTCATCCGTAACAAGCAGGGCGAACGCCGGTCTTTGGCGTTCGCCCCTGTGGCTCAGATATTGAATAACGCAGCTATGGCGCGAGTGCGGGTCCTAGACGCGTTACCGCGCATGGCGCTACTCGTCCAGAGCGGAAAGGTCGATGCCCAGGGCCTCGGCCATCTCGTCGTTCTTGACGACGACCAGGTCCTTGCTCGAGAGGTGCTTGATCGGCAAATCCTCGGGCTTGGCCTCGCCCTTCAGGATCTTAACGGCCATCTCGCCCGCGGCGTAGCCCAGGTCCTCATAGTTGATGGAGAGGGTGAACAGGCCGCCGGCCATGCACATGCCCTCCTCGCCGGTTACGAAGGGGAGCTTATTCTCCTTGCAGATCTGGCCGACCTGCGAAGCGCCCGCGGCGATGGTGTTATCGGTGGGGGAGTACAGCGCGTCGACCTTGCCCACGGCAGATTCGACGACGGACTGGATCTCGTTGGAGCTCGAGACGGTGAAGTCGGTGTAGTCCAGGCCCAGCTTGTCGAGCTCCTTCTTGGCGGCCTTGATCTGGACGTCGGAGTTGGACTCGGCGGTGCAGTAGAGCAGACCGACCTTCTTTACGTCGGGCAGGACCTTCTGCATCATCTCGAGCTGCTCGGCGACCGGGGTGAGGTCGGAGGCGCCAGTGACGTTGGTGCCGGGCTTTTCGTTGTCCTGGACCAGGCCCGAGGCGGCGTAGTCGGTGATGGCGCAACCCACGATGGGGATATCGGCGGTGGCGCCGGCGGCGGCCTGCGCGGCGGGCGTAGCGATGGCGTAGATCAGGTCGACGCCATCGCCCACGAACTTGTCGGCGATGGACTTACACGTGGACTGGTCGTTCTGGGCGTTCTTCTGATCGATCTTGACCTTGAGACCGCTCTTCTTGATGGCCTTGACGAAGCCGTCGTTGGCGGCGTCGAGTGCGGAGTGCTCAGTGAGCTGCAGAACGCCGACGGTGTAGTCGGAACCGGCGGCAGCAGAGCCGGAACCAGAGTTGCCGCCGCATCCGGCGAGCGGAGCGAGCGCGAGCAGGCCAGCAGAGACCAGAAGGCTCCTGCGGCTGATGGTGATGTCCTTCATATCGTTACCCCCAGTATAGAAATGGCTGGAAATACTGCACTCAAACAAAGTGCAAGTGGAACTATAGTAGCGCGGATGTCCATTTTTACAATAACCTGGCAGGTTTTTTAATACAGAACCGGATGGGCGGTACGGGTAGTCGAATGGACGGCGGAGGTTCTTATGCGGCAGAGGCGTCGTCCTCCTCGTCGAGGGCGGCGAAGAGCTTCTTGCCGTCGAGGAGACGCGTGGTGACGTTTCTCATGCGGCCGATCTCTACGGTACGCAGCGTGTCATCGGCGCCTCGGGCGTCATAGACCGTTCCCAGCAAATACGAGATGCCGTCTCGTTGCTTGATGGCAAAGGGGCGGAGTGTCATCCGTGCTACTTCAGTTTCGCCACGTGTCGTGACGCTCGAAATATCAAAACTCACCGTGGTTCCGTGGTCGATGGCCTGCTCGATGAGCTCGCAGGTGTCGATGCGCTTGACGGGCGTGCGCATGGCCTTGGTGGATTTGCCACCGGCGCTTGGAGCAGGCTCGGGTGCATCGAGGTAGCCGCGAACGTCGGCACTCGCCATGGCGACCAAGTGCTGAGCCATGCTTTTTCGAATGGCAATGGGCGTAGAGCGGTTACGCATGACCATGCCGTGGAGCCGGATGATCTCTTCGTCGGTGAGCGGACGGGTCAAGAGCCGATACCCCACGCCGCGTTTGTACTCAATTTCGTATCCGGCATGGCGAAGTGCGGAGATGGCGGTGTAGATGCTGCGTCGCGCCGCCGAGATGGGCATGCGGGCGGGGTCGTCGGGATGGGCGAGGCGCCGGATCAACTCATCGGAAAGCATGGCCTTGTCCTCGCCGGTGTTCTCGCTTAATAGTTGCAGGATGCGAACGGCGCGATAGGCTGCCATCGAGGCGGCGCCTCTCGTTGTGGTGTCGTAGGTTTCAACAGCGGCTTCGGTCATGGTGCCCACGTCCTTTCCGTTTTGGGTGGCGACGGTATGGAGCCTAGGGCGCGGGGTTTTCCCAGGGGCGCAGGGCGCTCTGGGCGGTCGGTAGTCGTCGGCAAACGGCGGTTCGAGTTTTCAACAGCCCTGCCCAACTGACCAAAAACTTGCCAAAAGCTTGACGGATGCTGTTGAAAAAAGCGTCTCTCGACCGATGTCGAGAGACGCTTGTGCGATGAGCGTTGGCGTGTGGCGACGCGAGCTAACGTCCGACGATTAGAAGTCGGCGTTGCCCACGGTGCGCGGGTGCGGCAGGACGTCGCGGATGTTGCCCACGCCGGTCAGATACATGACCAAGCGCTCGAAGCCCAGACCGTAGCCGGCGTGCTTGCAGGAACCGTAGCGGCGCAGGTCAAGGTAGTACTTGTACTGCTCGGGATTCATGCCCAGGTCCTTGATGCGGGCCTCGAGCAGATCCAGGCGCTCCTCGCGCTGGGAGCCGCCGATAATCTCGCCGATACCGGGAACCAGGCAGTCGGCGGCGGCGACGGTCTTACCGTCGTCGTTCATGCGCATGTAGAAGGCCTTGATCTCTGCCGGGTAGTCGGTCACGAAGGTCGGGCGCTTAAAGTGCTCCTCGGTCAGGAAACGCTCGTGCTCGGTTTGCAGGTCGATGCCCCAGCTCACGGGGTAGTCAAACTTGTGGCCGGCGGCGACGGCCTGCTCCAGGATTTCGACGGCCTCGGTATAGGTGACGCGGGCAAAGTCGGAGTTGGCGACATGGTCCAGGCGCTCGATCAGGCCCTTGTCCACAAACTTGTTGAGCATGTTGAGCTCGTCGGGACAGGTGGCCATAACGTCCTTAAGGACGTACTTGAGCATGGCCTCGGCGTTATCCATGTAGTCGTTCAGATCGGCAAAGGCCATCTCGGGCTCGATCATCCAAAACTCGGCGGCATGGCGCGTGGTGTTGGAGTTCTCGGCGCGGAAGGTGGGGCCAAAGGTGTACACGTCGCCAAAGGCCATGGCAAAGTTCTCGGCATTGAGCTGGCCGGACACGGTCAGGCTCGCATGCTTGCCAAAGAAGTCCTGGCTCCAGTCGACCTCGCCGGACTCGGTGAGGGGCGGATTTTTGGGGTCGAGCGTGGTCACGCGGAACATCTCGCCGGCGCCCTCGCAGTCACTCGTGGTGATGATGGGGGTGTTGACGTAGACAAAGCCCTGCTCCTGGAAGAAGCGGTGGATGGCGGCAGCCGCGACAGAACGGATGCGGAACACGGCGCGGAACAGGTTGGTGCGCGGGCGCAGGTGCTGCTGGGTGCGCAGGAACTCGACGGTTGCGCGCTTCTTCTGCAGCGGGTAATCCGGGGCGCTGACGCCCTCGACCTCGATGGAAGTGGCAGAAAGCTCGAAAGGCTGGGGCGCATCGGGGGTCAGCTTGACGGTGCCGGTGCAGATGAGTGCGGCCGAGACGTTTTGATGGGCGATCTCGTCGTAGTTGTCGAGTGCCTCGCGGTTCATGACGACCTGCAGGTCGCGGAAGCAGCTGCCGTCGTTGAGCGTTACAAAGCCAAAGTTCTTCATGTCGCGGACGGACTTGACCCAGCCGGCGACGGTGACGGTCTGGCCGCCGAGCGACTCGGCGTCGGCGTAGAGCTGCGCGATTTTGGTGCGGTTCACGTATCCTCCCATAACGGTTGAATGATAGTTATCCATACAGTTCGATATTCTAGCAGCTCGGCTCATTTGGGCTATACAGATAAGGCATTGGCGGGATGGTTTTTCAAACGAAAAGCGCCCGCGGCCAAATGGTCGCGGGCGCTTGACGAGGTGCCTTTTGGCTGTGTGGCGCGGGGCCTGACTACTTGGTCTTGGCAACCAGCAGCGGGTCGCCAAGCTTGACGAGCGGGTTGCCGCCGATAAGCGTTCCAGACTCGCCGACATGGTCGATGCTCTTAAGACGATCGAGCTCGGAGACGATGACGGTCACGATGTCCTCGTGGCCAGCGGCCTTAATGGCCTCGCGGTCGAAGCTGATGAGCGGCTGGCCTGCCTTGACCACATCGCCCATCTCGACAAAGCGGGCAAAACCCTTGCCGTTCATTTCCACGGTGCCCAGGCCAACATGGATGAACACGCGAAGACCGTCCTCGGTGATCATGCCAATGGAGTGGTTGGTGACGGTGGTAGCGCCGATGCGGCCGTTGGCGGGCGCATAGATGGTGCCGGTAATGGGCTCGATGCCATAGCCCTGGCCAAGCATGCCCGAGGCGATCGTCTCGTCGGGGACCTCGTTCAGGTTGACGAGCACGCCGTTGACGGGGGCATAGATGACGCCTTCGCGGGTGGCGAAGCTTGCTGCGGGCGGAACGGACGCCTCGCCCGTCGAGGTGAAGGTGGACTTAAGCGAATCGAGCAGACCCATAGTTGCCTCCAACTTAAATAGGCGCATATCGCGCGTTTGGTTTGCCGGAAACGTTTCATATGTGTTTCGCGGCTTGGTCAACGTCCCCTATTCTACGCTGCTCAGCGATACCTCTGAGCTGGGATTATGTGATATATCAGTTGAAGGGAGGCTTATTGCTGAAGTGTTTCTGTGCCACGGGTTCAAGTGAGGTACGCTTAGACGCGAAAAGCAAGGGCGCGTAATTTGCGCGAAGGGAGCACATATGATTGTCGAGAACCACGCGCTGTGGGGCGAGGAGCCGACCGAGGAATATCCAGCGACGTTTACGTATTTGGGTGCCGAGCCGCTGCTCGACAAGCCCAATGGCCGCCGCCCTGCCGTGATTATCTGCGGCGGAGGTGCGTTTACGCATATCGCCCCGCATGAACAGGATCCCGTGGCGTTTGCGTTTTTGGACCGCGGCTACCAGGCCTTTGTGCTCAACTATGTGACGAGTGGCACGGGCGATGTGAGCTTTCCGCACCCGCAGGCAGATCTTGCCAAGATGGTCGCCACGGTGCGCGCCAACGCCGACGAGTGGCATGTCGATCCTAAGCGCGTGTGCGTCGTGGGATTCTCGGCGGGCGGTATGATCTGCGCCTCACTGGCAACACAGTGGAAGACCGGCCCCTTCGCGGCACTTGCCGGGGCGCGTCCGGACGACATTCGTCCCGATGCCGTGGTGCTGGGCTATCCATTGCTCGACTTTGCCTATGTGCGCGACATGCAGACGCGCGATCCGCGCATTGACTTGCGCGTGCCCAAGACGGGCGGCAAGACGGGGCGCGATCTGCTCAACGACTACCTGTCGATGGTGACGGGCGGCGAGGCAACTGACGAGCATTTGGCCGATATCTGCCCCACCACACATGTTTCGCGTCAGATGCCGCCGACCTTTGTGTGGGGCGTGTCCGACGACAAGACGGCGCCGATCGCGCAGGTCTATCCGTTTGCGCAGCGCATGGCCGAGGAGGGCGTCGCATGCGAGATGCACGTCTTTGACCAGGGCGGCCACGGCCTTTCGCTCGGCAACGCCAACACCGCGGTCGACAACGAGGACAAGCAGGTGGCGGTCCGTCCTTGGATTCGCCTAGCCTTCCGCTTCCTGGAGCGTCACGGTTTCTAGTTACGCGGTTTTACCAAACGCCGTAACCACTTGACGCTGCAAGCCCGCCAGAGCGGCAATCTGTCGATTGAACATCGGTGTGTGTTCGCGCTATCATGCGTGGTTAAATGGTTAGCCATGGCAAACGGTTAGCCAAGATAAACAAAATGCAACGCCCTGTGGGCGCCGGGGGAGGAACGCGGACGTGAGACTCGATACACTCGAGATTGGAAAGGATGCCGTTGTCGCATCGGTGGCATCGGACGATCAGGCACTCCGACAGCATATTTTGGACATGGGCCTAACGCCGGGCACCGAAGTCACCATGATGAAGTACGCCCCTATGGGCGACCCGCTCGAGATTCGCCTGCGTGGCTACGAGTTGACGCTGCGCAAGGACGATGCCGCTCGCATCGAGCTCGTGGGCATTCACGACACCGATACGGGTCCGCGCGCTAACGCTGCAATCGGCACGACGGAGCATCCGGCCCTGGGCGAGGGGACGTATTCGCCCCGCGCGGCAAAGACGGCCGTGCCCGAGGGCGCACCGCTGCATTTTGCCCTCGCCGGCAACCAAAACTGCGGCAAGACCACGCTGTTCAACCAGCTGACGGGCTCCAACCAGCATGTCGGTAACTTTCCTGGCGTGACGGTCGACCGCAAAGATGGCACCATCCGCAACCACCCCGAGGCAAGCGTTACCGACCTGCCCGGCATTTATTCTCTGTCGCCGTACACGGGCGAGGAGATCGTAAGCCGCCAGTTTATCCTGGATGAGCACCCCGACGCCATCATCGATATCATCGACGCCACCAACATCGAGCGTAACCTTTACCTGACGCTGCAGCTTATGGAGCTCGATCGACCCATGGTCATCGCGCTCAACATGATGGACGAGGTGACGGCCAACGGCGGCGCCGTGGACGTCAACCTGCTCGAGAGCCTGCTGGGCGTGCCTGTTGTTCCCATTAGTGCTGCCCGCAACGAGGGTATTGGCGAGTTGGTGGATCATGCCTTGCACGTGGCGCGGTTCCGCGAGCGTCCCGGTCGCCTGGACTTCTGCGCGCCCGATGGTCCGGACGGCGGCGCGCTGCATCGCTGCATTCACGGCATCGCCAACCTTATCGAGGACCATGCCGCGACGGCGCACATTCCCGTGCGTTTTGCGGCGACCAAGCTGGTTGAGGGCGACGAGCTGGTGACCGAGGCGCTTCACCTGGACCGCAACGAGCTCGACGCCATCGAGCACATCATTAGCCAAATGGAGGGCGAGGCCGGCACCGACCGTCTATCTGCGCTGGCTGACATGCGCTTCGGCTTTATCGGCGACGTGTGCGGGCGTTGCGTCGTCAAGCCGCACGAGAGCCGCGAGCACGTGCGTTCCGTCAAGATTGACCGCATCCTGACGGGTCGTTACACGGCCATTCCGGCGTTCCTGGTGATCATGGGTCTCGTCTTTTGGCTGACGTTTGGCGTGATCGGCGCGGCGTTGCAGGGACTTATGGAGGACGGCATCGCTGCCATCATCGCCTCGGCCGATGCGGGTCTCAAGGCGTTCGGCACCAACGACGTAGTGCGCTCGCTGGCTGTCGACGGCGTGCTTACGGGTGTGGGTAGTGTACTGACCTTCCTGCCGATTATCGTCGTGCTCTTCTTGTTCCTCTCCATTCTGGAAGACTCGGGCTACATGGCGCGCGTGGCCTTTGTCATGGATAAGGTATTGCGTCGCTTTGGCCTGTCGGGCCGCAGCTTTGTGCCCATGCTCGTCGGTTTTGGCTGTACCGTGCCGGCTATCATGTCGACCCGTACGCTCCCATCCGAGCACGACCGCAAGATGACCGTCATGCTCACGCCGTTCATGAGCTGCTCGGCCAAGTTGCCGGTCTACGGTCTGCTGTGCGGGGCGTTTTTCCCACAGGCGACGGTTCCCGCCATGGTCTCGCTCTATCTGATTGGCATTGCGGTTGGTTGCATCGCGGCTTTGGTGCTTAACCGCACGGCATTTAAGGGCGACCCGGTGCCGTTTATCATGGAGCTTCCCAATTACCGTCTGCCGAGCGTCAAGACGACGGTGATGCTGGCATGGGATAAGGCCAAAGACTTTATTACCAAAGCCTTTACCATTATCTTTGCTGCTACCGTGGTCATCTGGTTCCTTCAGACGTTCGACATTCGCTTTAATGTGGTCGCCGATCAGTCGCAGAGTCTGCTTGCGGGCCTCGGCAGCATCATCGCGCCGGCGCTGGCGCCGCTTGGCTTTGGCGATTGGCGCGCATCCACGGCGCTCGTCACCGGACTTATTGCCAAGGAGAGCGTCATTTCGACCCTCACCGTGCTTTTGGGCGCGACCTCGCCCGCGGCACTGTCGACCATGTTTTCGCCGTTCACCGCCTACGTGTTCTTGGTCTTTACGCTGCTGTACCCGCCTTGCGTGGCGGCAATCGGCGCCGTCAAGAGTGAGCTGGGCGCGCGCTATGCCGTTGCCGTGTTCGCGTTTCAGGTGACGGTCGCCTGGATCGTGGCGTTTGTCGTGCATTCGGCAGGTATATTGCTGGGGTTGGCTTAGTTATTTATTGACGGCGCAACCTCTGTGTATCGAATTGTTTTCGGCCCCGCATCTGTTGCTGACGGATGCGGGGCCGTTGCTATATAATCGCCTCCGCTCAAAACGATTGGAGACGTTATATATGACTCAGGCAAGGCAAGACGGCATCACGCTCAAGCAGTGGCTCCCGCTCATCGGACTCACCTGCTGCGCCTTCGTGTTCAACACGTCGGAGTTTATGCCCATCGGTCTTTTGACTGACATCGCCGCGTCGTTCTCGCTCACCGAGTCCCAAGCCGGCATCATGATCTCGGTCTATGCCTGGGGCGTCATGCTGCTGTCGTTGCCGCTCATGGTGTTCGCTTCGCGTTTCGAGTTTAAGCGGATGCTGCTGGGCGTGCTTGCCGTGTTCTCGCTCGGTCAGTTCCTGTCCGCTGTGGCGCCGACTTATCCCATCCTGGTCTGTGCGCGCCTGGTGGTCGCTTGCGCACATGCCGTGTTCTGGTCGGTCGCTTCGATTATGGCCTCGCGCCTGGTCGACACGCGCCACGGGGCGCTCGCCATCAGCATGATCGCTACGGGCTCGTCCATCGCGCAGATCTTTGGTCTGCCCCTCGGTCGCGCTATTGGCTTGGCCGTGGGCTGGCGCATGACGTTTGCCGTGGTCGGGGTCCTCTCGGCCATCGCGGTCGTCTACCAGGCGACCGTGTTCCCGGCCATGCCGGCGGGCGAGCGCTTTACCGTCAAACAGTTGCCCGAGCTGCTCAAGAACCCGCTCCTGATCGCGCTCTACGCGGTCACGGTTTTTATGGCGACCGGCTACTACGCGGGTTACAGCTATGTCGAGCCCTTCCTGGCACAGGTCGCGCACGTCGACGCGGGCGCTATCACCATGACGCTGACGGCGTTTGGCTGCTCTGGTCTGCTCGGAAGCTGGCTGTTTGGCCGCCTGTTCGATGGGCATCGCTTCCCGTTCTTGGCTATTACGCTCTCCGGCGTGCCGGCGGCTCTGCTGCTTATGGCTCCTGCAGCCTCGGCGCTCGTGTTGGTGCTTGCCGTCTGCGCGCTATGGGGCTGCTGCGCCACGGCCTTCAATGTGGCGTTCCAGGCTGAGCTCATCAAGTACACGCCGGCGGATTCGTCGGCCGTTGCCATGTCGATCTTCTCGGGCCTGTTCAATCTGGGTATCGGCACGGGCACGGCGATTGGTGGCGCCGTGGTTTCGGGTCCCGGTATCGCTTGGATCGGCTTCGCGGGCGGGGCGATTGCCGTCGTGGGCGTCATCCTCGCCATCACGGTGATGTTCCCAGCCATACGCCGCGCCAAGCCCGTCGCCTAGCCACATCCTCCTCATCAGTTGCGGTGAAATACGGACTGCTGGGCCCAATAAACCCGGCAAACAGTCCCTATTCCACCGCAACTTATTTTGGGGGAGGGGATGCACGGCAGGCATACAATGGATGGCGTTGTGTTGAGCTTACCGGGAGGCTGTTATGTGGGCATACGAGACGACGTTCTATCAGATCTATCCGCTGGGCTTTTGCGGGGCTCCGCGCGAAAACGCCGCGCCCGTTGCCGAGGATGAGCTCGCCCAGGCTGCCAACGCCGCGCCCAACCCCGATGCGCCCATCATGAAAATCGCCCAATGGGCCGACTACCTGCAAGAACTCGGTATTGGCGCTGTGCTGATCAACCCGCCACTCGAGTCCGATAGCCACGGCTATGATACGCGCAGCCTGCGCCATATCGACCGCCGCCTGGGTGGGGATGCCGATTTTGCCGCCGTATGCGAGACGCTGCACGCCCATGGCATCCGCGTGGTGCTCGATGCCGTCTTCAACCACGTCGGTCGCGGCTTTTGGGCCTTCCGCGATGTGCAGGAGCGTAGGTGGGACTCGCCCTACAAGGACTGGTTCCACATCAGCTTTGACGGTGACTCGTGCTACGGCGACGGCTTTTGGTACGAGGGCTGGGAGGGCCATTTTGAGCTTGTGAAGCTCAACCTGCAAAACCCCGCTGTGGTCGATTACCTGCTTGAGTCTGTGCGTCACTGGGTCGAGGTCTTTGGCGTCGACGGTCTGCGACTGGACGTCGCCTATATGCTCGACCGCGACTTTATGCGCCGCCTGCATACTTTTACCCGTGAGCTCAAGCCCGACTTTGTGCTGATTGGTGAGACGCTCCACGGCGACTACAACCAGATCGTCAACGACGAGATGCTCGACTCCTGCACCAACTACGAGTGCTACAAGGGCCTGTACTCCAGCTTTAATTCGATCAACATGTTCGAGATTGCCCACTCTCTTCATCGCCAGTTTGGCGGTGACCCGTGGTGCATTTATCGCGGCAAGCATCTGCTGTCGTTTGTCGACAACCACGATGTGCCGCGCCTGGCGAGCATCCTGACGGACAAGTCCTGCCTGCGCCCCGCCTACGGCATGCTCTTTGGAATGCCGGGCATTCCGTGCGTCTACTACGGCAGCGAGTGGGGGATTGTCGGCGAAAACGGGCGGCCCCGATGGCGCTGGGCGCTGCGCCTGCGCTCGATGAGCCTGCGCCCAACGAGCTGACGGCGTTCATCACGCAGCTCACGCACCTGCGCTCGGCCGACGATACGGCGGCCCGTGTTCTCAACTACGGTGCCTATCGCAACGTGGTGATCCAGAACAAGCAGCTGCTGTTCGAGCGCGCCTGCGACGGCGCGACGGTGCTCGTGGCGGTGAACGCCGTGGACGAGCCTTACACCTTTGGCGCCGGCGAGCTCAGCGGGTCCTTTGTCGACCTGCTTGCCGACGGCGTGCCTACGGTCGAGCTGTCTGGCTCCCTTGAGCTTGCGCCCTACGAGGTGCGCTATCTGCTGAGGGCCTAGCTCGTGGCCGCGCCGGACGAGGGCTATCAACATATTGAGCATGGGTTTGAACCCGTGTTTGACGAGCGTTCGCGCGTTTTGGTGCTGGGGTCGTTTCCCTCGGTGCTCTCGCGTGCCAATGATTTTTATTACGGCAACCCCCAGAATCGCTTTTGGCGCGTGATGGCCGCGTGCCTCGGTGTGCCCGTGCCGCCCAACGAGGGCGACCTTTTGGCGGACAGCGAGCCTGCGACGCTCGACGCCTCGATTGTCGCCAAGCGCTCCATGCTGCTGAACGGCGGCGTGGCCCTGTGGGACGTGATCGAGAGCTGTGACATTAAGGGCTCGAGTGACGCGAGCATTCGCAACGTTGTGCCGGCACATATCGAGCGCATTACCGGCGCAGCTCCCATTGAGCAGGTGATATGCAACGGAGGTACAGCTGGCCGGCTCTACAAGCGCTATCTACAAGAACGCACCGGGCTGCCCGCCACCGTCCTGCCCTCGACGAGTCCCGCCAATGCCGCCTGGCGTCTGGAGCGTCTTGTTGAGCGTTGGCACGAAGCCGTTGACTGGGCCGCTCTCTAATTTAGATATCTGATTGGGCGCGGGCGCCGAGGCGTTTCAGAACGCCTCGCCAGATCGGCGCGGGCACGGCTGGCTCGGCGCAAACCATGCCGTCGACGTTGACGTTGACGGCATTGCCGCCGCCAAGTCGCTGCGCATGCTCGACGGAGCAGCCCATGCGAACGGCGCCTACGAGCTTGTCCATCGCTTCGGAAAATGGCCGGCGCAAGAGGCCCATACGCGGGGAGTGGCGAAGCGCCGCAATACCGCTGCCGGCACAGACGACAACGCCGCCACACCACAATTGGTCATGGCGCTCACATGCCTTGTGCAGACGAACGGCGGTCCCGCGCGCCTGCTTAGCGCCCTCTTGTGCGGCTCGAATCGCGGCATAGACGCGCGTTCCCGTACCGCCAAAGCGTTCAAGCGCCTGCTCGATAGCTGTCAACGTCTCATCGTCAGCCACATCTTCAATGGCTAGCACGATGCCATCGACTGCACCGGCATCATCCGCTTCCAAATCGATCGGGCGGGGGAGCGCGGTGTCGGAAAGCTGAGCATAGGCGGCGATGGCATCCTGCAGGTCCCAGAGCAAAAACTCAAGATCGGCGCTATCGGGAATGCTGATATACGCAATGGTTCGCAACGTTTTTGGCACATCGCCGCGTGTGGTCGTCTCCATGCCGCCTCCTTTCCGGTTGGTTTCCGTTTAGGTTACACCGTCTGGCGGTGCCTCGCCGCGCTATCCTAGTGCAACCCTTACGAAAGGAACGCCATGCGTCTGCCCATGAACACCTCGCTTGCCACGCTCAAGCCCTCCGGCATCCGTCGGATTAACGCGCTCGCTGCCCAGTACCCAGGATGCATTGCGCTCGCGCTCGGCGAGCCCGATTTTTCCACGCCCGATATGATTAGCGCCGAGGTGACCGCTTCGTTGGACCGCGGCGACACGCACTATCCGCCCAACAACGGTCGCCCCGCTCTGCGCGAAGCGCTGTCTGCCTACATGGGGGATGCGGGCCTTACGTTTTCGGCCGACGAGGTCATCCTGACCGACGGCGCGACCGAGGCCCTGTCGGCAACATTCATGGCTATGCTCAAACCCCGGCGACGAGGTCATTATCCCCACGCCGGCCTTTGGCCTGTACGAGAGCATACGTCGTGGCCAATCACGCCAAAGCGGTCTTTTTGGATACAGAGCCTGCGCAATTCCAGATTGATGAGGAGGCGCTTCGTGCCTGTGTGACGCCGGCGACTAAGGCCATCGTCATCTGCTCGCCCAACAATCCCACGGGTTGCATCCTCGACGCGGCATCGCTCGACGCCGTGGCACACGTGGCGGAGCAGGCGGGCATCTACGTGGTCTGCGACGACGTATATAACCGCCTGGTCTACGTGGACGGCTACGAGCGATTTGCCCAGCGCCACCCGGAGCTACGCGAGCAGACGGTGGTCATCGAGAGCTTCTCCAAGCCCTGGGCCATGACCGGCTGGCGTTTAGGTTGGCTCGCAGCGGCAACCCCCGTCATCGCCGAGATCGCAAAGGCCCACCAATACCTAGTATCGAGCGCCGTCTCCTTTGAGATGGACGCCGCGGCCCGAGCCCTGACCGTCGACCCAACCCCCATGCTCAAAGTCTACCGAGCCCGCCGCAAACGCGTGCTCGCAGCCTTAAACGCTATGGGCCTCGACGCAGTAGAGCCCGCAGGCGCCTTCTACGCCTTCCCCAGCATCAAACAATTCGGCCTAACAAGCGAAGCCTTCTGCATCAAAGCCATCAAAGAAGCCAACGTAGCCCTAGTCCCGGGTGACTGTTTCGGCACCGAAGGCCACATCCGCCTAAGCTACTGCGTAAGCGACGAAAACCTGGACGAAGGCTTAACCCGCCTGTCCACCTTCATTTCAACCCTGTAGCCCTCAGGGATGCAACACATCAGCCCACCGACCCAAGCATTATGAGTGGGGCGCGCCGGCCAACGGAAAACCGGGCTGCCCCATAGTTGACGCAGGCCGCGCCGCCGAAGGCCAGGCGCAAGGTTTTCGTAGATTCCGCACGAGCCGAAGGCCACTTAATGTGGCCTTCGTGCGAGCCCAGGACTTGACCGAGCGAAAACCTTGCGCCTGGCCTTCGGCGGGGCGTGCCGGATGGTGGAATTGTGTGCAGCCCGGTTTTCCGTTGACCGACGCCGGGGTCCCCGCCATAATACTTTCGGTTCACGCACGAATCCGCTGCCAGAGACAGCCGGTGCAAACGGGCATTGCCCGCGAGCTTAATGGGATATCCCGCCAGCCGAGGTGGTCGAGTAGATATGTCTTCTCGCCCCCGTCGCTCATGCAGCGCGGGGGCTTTCTTTTTGGACATGCCCCCGTCACGTCCTTGTGGCGGACCGTGCCCGGAAAGAATTCGAGGAGGTGTAATTCATGCCCCAGCAGTACAAAATCGACAAGGTTGCAGAGATCGAGTCCCGTATCGCCGAGAACGCCGGTCTGTTCGTCGTCAACTACAACGGTCTGACGGTTAAGCAGGCTCAGGAGCTGCGTCATCAGCTTCGCGAGTGCGGCGCCGAGATGAAGGTCTACAAGAACAACCTGGTCAAGATCGCTCTCAAGAACCAGGAGCAGCCCGAGCTCGACGAGATCCTCGCCGGCCCCGTCGCTTATGTGTTCTACGAGACCGAGCCGGTCGAGGCCGCTAAGACCCTTAAGGACTTCTCCGCTAAGTCCAAGGGCGTCCTTGAGATCAAGGGCGGTATCTCCGACGGCAAGGCCGTTTCCGCTGATGATGTTAAGGCTATCGCCGAGCTGCCCACCAAGGACCAGCTTCTCGGCCAGATCGCCGGTCTCATCTCCGGTTTCGCTCGCGACATCGCTGTCTGCGTCAACGGCGTTTCCTCTGGTCTCGCTCGTTCGATCCAGCAGGTCTCCGAGCAGAAGGCAGCCTAGTCGCTGTTTTCACCCGCGGCGGCAACGCCGCACCCCTGACGCATTCGCGTCGTGTTTTAACTGATCTCCGTGCATCTGCACGGAAACCGAAAGGACTTAGAAATGGCTAAGCTTACCACCGATGAGATCATCGATGCTCTTAAGGAAATGACCCTTCTCGAGGCTTCCGAGCTCGTTAAGGCTATCGAGGACACCTTCGGCGTTTCCGCCGCTGCTCCTGCCGCCGTTGTCGCCGCTCCCGCTGCTGGCGCTGCTGAGGCCGAGGAGAAGACCGAGTTTGACGTCGTGCTCGAGGGCTTCGGCGACAACAAGATCCAGGTCATCAAGGCCGTCCGTGAGCTCACCAACCTTGGCCTGAAGGAGGCCAAGGAGGTCGTCGAGGGCGCTCCCAAGGCTGTTCTCGAGGGTGCCAAGAAGGAGGACGCCGAGGCTGCCAAGGAGAAGCTCGAGGCTGCTGGCGCTGCTGTCACCCTCAAGTAATCAGGCTTTCTCGCCAGATTTCTTTGCAGACGGGGTTCGCATTGCGAGCCCCGTCTTTTTTGTTTGGCCCCTCATTCCCATTGCTCGGCACGCAGAACACCGCTGTCTTCGCCGTGCCAATCCCGTTACCGCTGGGGCGTAAAATTGCATCATTCGAGCAATAATTTGCGTTGACCTGCTGAAGAATTGCGTTTGCCTTACGGCGACGTATGTCTCCGGCGGTAAGATACTTCGGTATCGCAATTTGGTCTGCGGCCGCCGTGCCGCACGCACAGGGCGCATCCTGCGCCTGCGAAAGGATCCTTGAATAACATGAAGGCAATCATCCCCGCCGCCGGTCTTGGCACGCGTTTTCTGCCTGGCACCAAGTGCACGCCCAAAGAGATGCTGCCGGTGCTCGACAAACCGGTCATCCAGTACGTCGTTGAGGAGGCGCTCGACCCCGATGAGGTCGACGATGCTATTATCGTCACCTCTCCTGGCAAGCCCGAGTTGCTGAGCTACTTCCAGCCCGATCGTTCGCTCGAGAACCTGCTGCGCGAGCGTGGCAAGGATGCTTATGCCGACGCCGTCGCCCATGCTGGTGGTATGCCGGTCGACTTCCGTTATCAGTACGAGCCCAAGGGCCTTGGCCACGCCATTCGCTCTGCCGCCGACGCTGTGGCAGGGGAGAACTTCCTGGTTCTTCTGGGCGACTACGTTGTGCCCAACCGCGACATCTGTGACAAGATGCTTGCCGTCTCCAAGGAGCACGGTGGCGCTTCTGTTATCGCCGTTGCCGCGTGCGCTCCCGAGGAAGTCAGCCGCTATGGCGTTATCGCCGGCGATCGCGTGGGCGCTCTCGAGGGCTTCGAGAATGCCGCCGACGACGAGCCCGGTGCCGTTTGGCGCATCGGCGGCCTGGTCGAGAAGCCCGCTCCCGAGGCGGCTCCGTCCAACCTGTACATCGTCGGTCGCTACCTGCTGAGCCCGTTGGTCATGGACCTGCTGGCCGATCAGCAGGCCGGTAAGGGCGGCGAGATCCAGCTCACCGACGCCATGGCCCGTTCGCTCGACCGCGAGGCCATGTACGCCGTCGTCATCGACCCGCTGTCGGGCTACGACACCGGCACTCCCTCTGGTTGGATGGCCACTAACGCCCTCATGGCTGCAAACGACCCCCGCTTTGCCGATGCCTTCTGGGACGCCATCGACGAGCGCGGCGGCTTGATGCGCAAGTAAGCCTTCGGGCACCGACATTTACGGGCGTGGACCTCGGTTCGCGCCCGTTTTTTATAAGAGCTGCGATTGCCGGCTCTCTGTTCACAGAAAATATATGAACAGATGTTCGATACACATACATCTACCTGCGTGTTTTCTGTCGAAAAACTTTGCTACTCCAAAAACTCAATCACGTCAAGGCTTTTCTTGCTCAACGGTCGGTACCTGATAAACTATTAGGTTGCGATAACTGGCGAAGCTATGCCTCGCCAATCCACCGAGCATTTCCGTGAAGGAGGAAAAACCTGGTGACCTACGCATACACTGCCACTGAGCGCAAGCGCGTCAGCTTCGGGAAAATCCCGGAGGCCATGGAGCTCCCCAACCTTATCTCTGTTCAAAGGGAATCCTTTGAGCGTTTTAAGGACGAGGGCCTTCGTGAGGCGTTCAAGGAATCCAGCCCCATCCAGAGTCAGAACCATGTTCTCGAGGTTACCTTCGGCGAGCATCAGTTTGGCGATCCCGCGCACACCGTCGAGGAGTGCCGCGAGAAGGACATGACCTATCAGGCCCCGCTTCTGACTGACGTCCGTCTCACCAACAAGGAGACCGGCGAGATCAAGGAGCAGCTCGTCTTTATGGGCGACTTCCCCATGATGACCGATCAGGGCACCTTCATCATCAACGGTACCGAGCGTATCGTCGTCTCGCAGCTCGTCCGCTCCCCGGGCGTGTACTACAGCTCCGAGATGGATTCGGGCAAGCAGATCTACAAGGCTCAGATCATCCCGTCCCGCGGTGCCTGGCTCGAGTTTGAGGTCGACAAGCGCGACCAGCTCATGGTCTCCATCGACCGTAAGCGCAAGCAGAGCGCCACGATGTTCCTGCGCGCCCTTGGCATCGCCGTCACCAACGACGATATCATCGAGCTGCTCGGCAACTCCGATGTGATCAAGCGCACCCTCGAGCGCGATACCGCCCTTACCCGCGAGGATGCTCTTATCGAGATCTACCGTCGCCTGCGCCCGGGCGAGCCTCCCACCGTGGATGCTTCCCGCAGCCTGCTCGAGGGCCTGCTCTTCAACCCGCAGCGCTACGATCTGGCCCGCGTCGGTCGCTACAAGGTCAACAAGAAGCTCAACCTCACCACCGAGGAAGAGGTCACGGTGCTCACCGACGAGGATATCGTCGCTACGCTGCGCTACCTGCTGTCCCTCGCTGCTGGCGAGCAGGGCTTCAAGGTCGACGACATCGACCACTTTGGCAACCGCCGCATTCGCACCGTCGGCGAGCTCGTCGCCAACCAGTTCCGTATCGGTATGAGCCGTATGGAGCGCGTCGTCCGTGAGCGCATGAGCTCCCAGGACATCGACGAGATCACCCCGCAGTCGCTCATCAACATCCGTCCGATCGTGGCCTCATCAAGGAGTTCTTCGGTTCCTCGCAGCTCTCGCAGTTCATGGACCAGGCAAACCCCCTGACCGGTCTGACCCACAAGCGCCGTCTGTCCGCACTCGGCCCCGGCGGTCTTGCCGGCCACAAGTCGGGCTCCAGCCGCCGCACCAACGTGCCGACGGCCGTCCGCGACGTTCACAACTCGCACTACAGCCGCATGTGCCCGATCGAGACCCCCGAAGGCCCCAACATCGGCCTGATCGGCTCGCTCGCCCTCTACGCCCGCGTCAACGAGTATGGCTTCATCGAGGCCCCGTTCCGTCGTGTCGAGAACGGCGTTGCCACCGATCAGATCGACTGGATGACCGCTGACGAGGAAGAGAAGCACGTCATCGCGCCGGCCAACACGCCGCTCGATCCCAAGACCAACGAGTTCATCACGACCGATGCCGAGGGCAAGATCGTCCGTCCGCATACCGTGATCGCCCGTACCCGCGACTTCGACGGCTCCTTCGGCGCTCCCGCCGACGTGCCTGTCGAGGACGTCGACTACATGGACGTCTCGCCGCGTCAGATGCTCTCCGTCGCAGCCACGCTGATTCCGTTCCTCGAGCACGACGACGCCAAGCGTACGCTCATGGGCGCCAACATGCAGCGTCAGGCCGTGCCGCTGGTTCACCCCGCCGCTCCCTATGTCGGTACCGGCATGGAGCGTCGCGCCGCCCTGGACTCTGGCGAGGTTACCCTGGCCAAGAACGCCGGCGAAGTCATCTATGCCGACGCCTCCAAGATTATCGTCAAGCACGCCGGCGGCATGGACGAGTATCACCTGGCCAAGTACCAGCGCTCCAACCAGTCCACCTGCATCAACCACCGTCCGCTCGTGCGCGTCGGTGACACCGTTGAGCAGGGCGAGCCTCTGGCCGACGGTCCTTCGACCGATCATGGCGAGCTCGCACTGGGCCAGAACCTCACCGTGGCATACATGCCGTGGGAAGGCTTCAACTACGAGGACGGTATCGTCGTGTCCGAGCGCCTGGTGGCCGAGGACCTGCTGACGACCATCAATATCACCCGTCACGAGATCGACGCCCGCGACACCAAGCTCGGCCCCGAGGAGATCACTCGCGAGATCCCGAACCTCTCCGAGGACATGCTTGCCAACCTCGACGAGGACGGCATCATCCGCATCGGCGCCGAGGTCGGCCCTGGCGACATCCTGGTCGGCAAGGTCACGCCTAAGGGCGAGAGCGCTCTGACCGCCGAGGAGCGCCTGCTGCGCGCCATCTTCGGTGCCAAGGCCCACGACGTCCGCGATACCTCCCTTAAGATGCCTCACGGCGCTTATGGCCGCGTCATCGACGTCGTCCGCTTTAGCCGCGAGAACGGCGACGACCTGGCCCCCGGCGTCAACGAGCAGGTGCGCGTCTACGTCGCCCAGCGTCGTAAGATCCAGCAGGGCGATAAGATCGCCGGTCGCCACGGCAACAAGGGCGTTATCTGTAACGTTCTGCCGGTCGAGGACATGCCCTACATGGCTGACGGTACCCCGATCGACGTTATCCTCAACCCGCTGGGCGTTCCTTCGCGTATGAACGTCGGCCAGCTGCTCGAGTGCCACCTTGGCTGGGCTGCTGCCTGCGGTTGGGATACCGAGGATGCCGACTCCGACAAGTATGTCCCCGGTCCGTTCTTCGTCTCGACGCCCGTCTTCGACGGCGCCAAGGAGGACGAGATCGCCGAGGTCATCCGTCGCGCCAACAAGAACATGCTCAACAAGGCCACCGCTGCCTTTGGCGATCACATGCGCCCCGAGTTTGTCACCCAGCTTGACGAGCGCGGCAAGACCCGCCTGTTCGACGGCCGCACCGGCGAGGAGTTCCGCGAGCCCATTACCGTGGGTACGTCCTACATCCTCAAGCTCGGCCACATGGTCGACGACAAGATCCACGCCCGTTCGACCGGCCCTTACAGCCTGGTTACCCAGCAACCGCTGGGCGGCAAGGCTCAGTTCGGCGGCCAGCGCTTCGGCGAGATGGAAGTTTGGGCACTGTACGCATACGGTGCTGCCAACGTCCTGCAGGAGATCCTGACCGTCAAGTCCGACGATACCGTGGGCCGCGTCAAGACCTACGAGTCCATCGTCAAGGGCGAGAACGTCCCGGTTCCGGGTATCCCCGAGTCCTTCAAGGTTCTCGTCAAGGAGATCCGTTCCCTCGCACTGGACATCGAGCCCATGCACGATGCCGACGAGGACGCCTCCGCCCCTGTGACCGCCGAGGAGACCTCTGCTCTCGACGACCTGGCTGCGCTCGCCGGCGTTGACACCGACGTCGAGGCCCAGGATGCCGAGACCGCCGAGGCACCCGAGGCTGTCGCCGCCACGACCACTGATAAGGAGTAGTTGACTGTGGCAGATTTCGAAGCTACTGATTTTGACTCGGTAAAGATCTCCCTTGCCTCCGCCGACCAGATCCGTTCCTGGTCGCACGGTGAGGTCAAGAAGCCGGAGACCATCAATTACCGTACCCTCAAGCCCGAGAAGGACGGCCTGTTCTGCGAGAAGATCTTCGGTCCCGCCAAGGACTGGGAGTGCTCCTGCGGCAAGTACAAGGGCATCCGCTTTAAGGGCATCGTCTGCGAGCGCTGCGGCGTCGAGGTCACCTCGGCCAAGGTTCGTCGCGAGCGCATGGGTCACATCGAGCTCGCCGCTCCCGTGTCCCACATCTGGTACTTCAAGAGCCCCACGAGCTTCCCGATGAGCCGTATGCTCGACATCAAGTCCAAGGACCTCGAGAAGGTTCTGTACTTTGCCAGCTACATCATCACCGAGGTCGACTACGAGGCTCGCGAGGCCGACGCTGACGACCTGCGCGAGGAGCTCGCCGCCGATCTGGAAGAGATCGATGCCGAGTGCGCCCGCCAGATCGAGTCCCTCAAGGAGCAGGGCAACCCCGAGAACTTTGACGAGTTCTCCGACGAGGAGCCGCTGACCCCCGAGGAGATCGCCTCTGGCATCGTCGACATCGAGGAAGAGTGCAAGGACGAGAAGCAGCTCCGCACGGACGCCTTCAACGCCTTTATGAAGCTCACCGAGCGCGACCTCATCTCCGATGAGCCGCTGTTCCGCGAGATGACCCGTTACTACTCCATGTACTTCAAGGGTGGTATGGGTGCCGAGGCCGTCCGCGACCTGCTCGCTGCCATCGACCTCCCCTCCGAGGCCGAGAAGCTCAAGGCCATCATCGCCGACGAGGATTCCCAGAAGCAGAAGCGCGAGAAGGCCGTTAAGCGCCTCGAGGTCGTTGACGCCTTCCTGAAGGGCGGCAACAGCCCCGCGAACATGATCCTGGATGTCATCCCGGTCATTCCGCCCGATCTGCGCCCGATGGTCCAGCTCGACGGCGGCCGCTTCGCCGCGTCCGACCTCAACGACCTGTATCGTCGCGTGATCAACCGTAACAACCGACTCAAGCGCCTGCTCGACCTGGACGCCCCTGCGATCATCGTGAACAACGAGAAGCGCATGCTCCAGGAGTCCGTGGATGCCCTGTTCGACAACGGCCGTCGTGGTCGCCCGGTCTCTGGCCGTGGCGGTCGCCCGCTCAAGTCGCTCGCCGAGGCCCTCAAGGGCAAGCAGGGCGTTTCCGTCAGAACCTGCTGGGCAAGCGTGTCGACTACTCCGGCCGTTCGGTAATCGTTACCGACCCCAAGCTGCTGCTGCACCAGTGCGGTCTGCCCAAGACCATGGCGCTGGAGCTCTTCAAGCCCTTCGTCATGAAGCGCCTGGTCGAGCTCGGCAAGGTCGAGAACATCAAGGGCGCCAAGCGCGCTATCGACCGCGGTGCCACCTTTGTGTGGGATATCCTCGAAGAGGTCATCGACGGTCGCGTCGTGCTGCTCAACCGTGCACGACCCTGCACCGTCTGTCCATCCAGGCCTTTGAGCCGGTGCTGGTCGAGGGCAAGGCTAGTCCACCGTGCACCCGCTGGTCTGCCTGCCCCTTCAACGCCGACTTCGACGGCGACCAGATGTCTGTCCACGTGCCGCTGTCCAGCCAGGCTCAGGCCGAGGCTCGCGTGCTCATGCTCTCTGCGAACAACCTGCGCTCGCCGGCATCCGGCAAGCCGGTTAACATCCCTTCGCAGGACATGATCATTGGTGTGTACTACCTCACCCAGGTCCGCGACGGCCTGCCCGGCGAGAACCACGTGTTCGCCAGCTTCGACGACGCGCTGCACGCCTATGACTGCCGCTCCGAGGTCGACATGCAGGCCAAGATCCAGGTTCGCGTGTCCGCTGCCGATGCCAACGTCATCAACGAGGACGGCACCCGTATCTTCCGCGTCAAGAACGGCAAGAACGAGTTCGTCGACTACGACGTTACCGGCAACAAGACCGCGCGCTTCGAGACCTCTATCGGCCGCATCATCTTCAACCGCCAGTGCCTGCCCGAAGACTACGAGTTCATGAACTACAAGATGGTCAAGGGCGATGTGGCCAAGCTGGTTGCCGACTGCTGCGATCGTTACCCCGAGGCCAAGGTCGGCCCGATCCTCGACGCCATCAAGTACTCCGGCTTCCACTACGCTACCCGCGCCGGCCTCACCATCTCGGTGTGGGACGCTCTCATCCCTGCCGAGAAGCAGGAGCTGCTCGATCGCGCCCAGGCCAACGTCGACCAGATCAACGAGTACTTCGAGGAGGGCTTCATCAACGAGACGGAGCGCCACATCGAAGTCGTTAACGAGTGGACCGCTTGTACCGACAAGGTTGCAGCGCTCATGCTCGACTTGTTCGACGAGGAGAACCCGCTCTATATGATGGCCGACTCCGGCGCCCGTGGTTCTAAGACCCAGCTGCGTCAGCTCGGCGGCATGCGTGGCCTGATGGCAGACATGTCCGGCGAGACGATCGACCTTCCCATTAAGGCGAACTTCCGCGAGGGCCTGCTGCCGCTCGAGTACTTCATTTCGACCTACGGCGCCCGTAAGGGCCTGGTCGATACCGCATCCCACACCTCGGACTCTGGTTACCTGACCCGTCGTCTGGTCGACGTGGCCCAGGACGTCATCGTCCGCGAGGAGGACTGCGGTACGCACGAGGGCGTCACCTACAACCTCATCATCCCCGGCACCACCGACCTCAACACCGACCTCGTCGGCCGTTGCTTCATTGAGGACGTCGTGGCTCCCGATGGCACCGTGCTCTTTGAGCAGGACGGCTACATCGAGAAGGTCGCCGACATCCAGAAGATGGTCGATGCGGGCCTCAAGAAGGTCAAGCTTCGCGCGCTGCTCACCTGCCGCTCCAAGTACGGCGTGTGCCAGAAGTGCTACGGCTGGGATCTTTCCACCCGTCGTCCGGTCGCCATCGGTACCGCGGTCGGCATTATTGCCGCCCAGTCCATCGGTGAGCCCGGTACGCAGCTTACGATGCGTACCATTCACTCCGGCGGCGTCGCTGGCGTCGACGATATTACGCAGGGCCTGCCTACGGTCAGCCGTATGTTCGATATCGTCGGCAACGTCAACGAGAAGATCCTGGGTCGCGAGGCCGAGCTGGCTCCGTACTCCGGTCACCTCTCGATTAAGCCCGAGAAGTCCGAGTACGTGCTGACGCTCACCGACTCCGAGGACCACACCCGTGTCCTCGACGAGCGTCGCGTTCCCGCTTCGGTGCGCTTTATGCCCGAGATCGAGGACGGCTGCGAGGTTCGCGCCGGCGACCAGATCACCAAGGGCTTCGTCAACTTCCGCAACCTGCGCAAGCTGACCGACATCGAGTCGACGATGCACACCTTCGTCGAGAGCGTCAAGGACGTCTACACCAGCCAGGGCGTCGACCTGAACGACAAGCACATCGAGGTGCTCGCACGTCAGATGCTGCGTCGCGTTCAGATCACCAACCCCGGTGACTCCAAGTACCTGCTTGGTCAGTACGTCGACCGCTACGAGTTCGCCGACGAGGTCGAGCGCGTTGCCCGTCTGGGCGGTCAGGCTCCCGTGGCCGAGCCCGTCATCCTGGGTACGCTCAAGGTCGCGTCCAACATCGACTCCTGGCTGTCGAGCGCTTCGTTCATCCGTACCGCCGGCGTCCTTACCGAGGCTGCCATCGAGGGCAAGGTCGACCACCTGCTCGACCTTAAGTCCAACGTCATCGTCGGTAAGAAGATCCCGGCTGGTACCGGCCTCAAGCCGTACGCCAACGCCAAGCTGACGTATCGCACGGCCGACGGCTATGTTGACATCGACGGTCCGGCTTCGCCCAACGCCAAGTCGCTGCCCGAGTGGGCTCCGGTTGAGCTCAAGGACCTGGACGAGCAGCTCCCGCAGCAGCTCGACTGGGCCGGCTACGACGAGTTCGGTGGTGCTGACGGTTCGTTCACCCGCAACGGCCATACCATCTCCGCCGAGAAGGCTCGCCTGTACCTGTTCGACGACCTGGGCGTGTCGCAGCGCTGGACTAACAAGTTCAGCGAGGTCGGCATCGAGACGGTCGGCGATCTGGTCGGCAAGTCCGAGGAGGATCTGCTGCGCATCGATGGTATCGGTGCCAAGGCGATCGAGGAGCTCCGTGACGGCCTGGAGGCCCACGACCTGCTCTACATCCTCGAGAACAACGACGACGTTGCCGACGAGGAAGACCTCTCGCAGCTGCTGCAGATGGTCTTTAGCCCCGACGGTCCGGACGATATCCTGCTGGGTACCTCCGCTCCGACGCATCACGCCGATGCCGACGAGGAGCTCCTGGGCGCCCCGATCGACGACAAGAAGGCTCCCGCCAACGGCGCGATCAACGAGGACATGGCTTCCCTCGACGAGCTGCTCAACCAGCTCGTGGACACCGACGACGCCGAAGAGGCCAAGGACAACGACGAGGAGTAACTAGTTCCGCCGTTCTAACGAACGGCGGAGATCTCCGTCGCTGCGCGGCCCCCAGGGCTACAATCTGTCATTCAAAAGGCAGGGCATGACCAAAAGGTCAATGCCCTGCCTTTTTCATGCCACCTTGTACGCTCTGGGGGCCGCTCGCTTGCGTTTGCTCAACCTGTTGCGTTCCGTCGATCCCTTGGGGACGGAGGAAAACGGATCATTTTGAGGTGCGATTTCGGAAGTATGCGGCAAAATCTTGATAGGTCGACCACACCGCATATGCTCAAGCGCTCTACCTGCGGATTTGTTATCGCAAAACCCCTGTGTGCTCGGCAAGTTCATAATTTGCCGCATACTTCCGAAAACGCCGCCGATTTCCATGCGAGAGATGAGAGCAGATCACCGCTGGAGCGCAGCATTTCCCCAGATAAAACCGACCAAAATAAACCTGTCCCTTTTTGGCAGGGAACGTTGCCCCAACGAGCACGTCGGATTCCCGGGCCGGGCGGCACAGGGGTTAAGTTTGTCGCGAGTTCCGCATGAGCCGGAGGCCACTTAATGTGGCCTCCGTGCGAGCCAGGACTGTAGAGCAGCAAACTTAACCCCTGTGCCGCCCGGCCCGGGAATCCGCCCCCCGCGCACAGGAGGAGATTCCTTTTGTGTAGGCTTTGCGGAAATGTGCTCATTTTGGGATACGCCCGGCGGCGTGGTCTGTTGACGGCACAGCTAACGCCACGTATCCTATCGAACTGCGTGTTTCGTAGGGGGATGCTGACCCCTCGATTCAAGCCGTTGCACTTTACAGAAAGCTGGAATCATTCGAGAAGGAGTACGCTTTGCCTACTATTAACCAGCTGGTTCGCCAGGGCCGTCGTTCCGTGCCCAAGAAGTCCAAGAACGCTGCTCTGCAGCACAACTCCCAGAAGCGCGGCGTGTGCACCCGCGTCTTCACCACGAGCCCCAAGAAGCCGAACTCGGCTCTTCGTAAGGTTGCCCGTGTTCGCCTTGTCAACGGCATCGAAGTTACTGCTTACATCCCGGGTGAGGGCCACAACCTGCAGGAGCACTCCATCGTGCTCGTCCGCGGCGGTCGTGTCCGTGACCTCCCTGGTGTCCGTTATCACGTCATCCGTGGCGCCTACGACGCTGCTCCGGTCCAGAACCGTATGCAGGCCCGTTCCAAGTACGGTGCTAAGCGCCCCAAGGCTAAATAAGCCAGATAACGTTTTGATACTTTCGCCGTGCGCCGCCTAAGCGCCGCACGGTAGACACTTAAGGAGATTTCACATGCCGCGTCGTGCAGCAGCTAATCGTCGTGAGGTTCAGCCTGACGCCGTTTACAACAACCGCCTGGTGACTCAGCTCATCAACAAGGTCCTTCTTGACGGCAAGAAGGCCACCGCTGAGCGCATCGTTTACACCGCTTTCGAGATCGTTGCCGAGAAGTCCGAGGGTGGCGACGCTCTCGCTACCTTCAAGAAGGCTATGGACAACGTCAAGCCCACGCTCGAGGTTAAGCCCAAGCGTGTCGGTGGCGCTACCTATCAGGTCCCGATGGAGGTCAACTCCCGTCGTTCCACCGCTCTGGGCATCCGCTGGATCGTCAACTTCTCCCGCGCTCGCAAGGAGAAGACCATGGCCGAGCGTCTCGCCAACGAGATCCTCGACGCTTCCAACGGCCTGGGCGCTTCCGTCAAGAAGCGTGAGGACGTCTTCAAGATGGCCGAGGCCAACCGCGCGTTCTCTCACTATCGTTGGTAAGTTAAGGTAAGGAACTAACATGGCTAAGCCTAAGTACAAGCTTTCCGATACCCGTAACATCGGCATCATGGCTCACATCGATGCCGGTAAGACCACCACGACCGAGCGTATTCTTTACTACACCGGTAAGACCCACAAGATCGGTGAGGTCCATGAGGGCGCTGCCACCATGGACTGGATGGTTCAGGAGCAGGAGCGCGGCGTAACCATTACCTCCGCTGCTACCACGTGCTTCTGGAACAAGGACGGTAAGGACTACCGCATCCAGATCATCGACACCCCGGGCCACGTTGACTTCACCGCCGAGGTTGAGCGCTGCCTGCGCGTCCTCGATGGCGCTGTCGCCGTCTTCGACGCCGTTGCCGGCGTTCAGCCCCAGTCTGAGACCGTTTGGCGTCAGGCTTCTACCTTCAACGTCCCCCGCATCGCCTTCATCAACAAGTATGACCGCGTGGGCGCTGACTTCTTCAACGCTATCGAGACCATGAAGGATCGTCTCGACGCCAACGCCGTGGCCGCTCAGGTCCCGATGGGCGCCGAGGACAACTTCTGGGGCGTCATCGACCTGGTCACCATGACTGCTTGGGACTTCAAGGCCGACGACAAGGGCATGACCTACCCCGAGCCGATGGACGAGATCCCGGCTGAGTTTGCTGACATCGCTGCCACCAAGCGCGAGGAGCTCCTCGACGCTGCTGCCAGTTTTGACGACGAGCTCATGGAGAAGATCCTCATGGAGGAGGACTTCACCGTCGAGGAGCTCAAGGCTGCTCTGCGCAAGGGCGTTCTGGCCAACGAGCTCAACCTCGTCTTCGTGGGCTCCGCCTACAAGAACAAGGGCGTCCAGGAGCTGCTTGACGCTGTCGTTGACTACCTGCCCAGCCCGCTTGACGTCGAGGCCGTCACTGGTACCGATCCGGACACCGGCGAGGAGATCCAGCGTCATCCTTCCTTCGACGAGCCCTTCTCCGGCCTGGTCTTCAAGATCATGACCGACCCGTTCGTCGGTAAGCTCACCTACGTCCGTGTTTACTCCGGCCGCGCCGAGTCCGGCTCCTACGTGGTCAACGCTTCCAACGGTCAGCGCGAGCGCCTCGGCCGCATCCTCGAGATGAACGCCGCCGAGCGTATCGACCGTGACGACGCTGCCGCCGGCGACATCGTCGCTTGCGTCGGCTTCAAGAACTCCACCACCGGTGACACCCTGTGCGAAGAGGGCAAGGAGATTGTTCTCGAGAAGATCGAGTTCGCTAAGCCCGTTATCGACGTTGCCATCGAGCCCAAGACCAAGGCCGAGCAGGACAAGATGTCCCTGGCTCTGACCAAGCTCGCCGAGGAGGACCCGACCTTCCAGGTGTCCACCAACCACGAGACCGGCCAGACCATCATCGCCGGCATGGGCGAGCTGCACCTCGAGATCATCGTCGATCGTCTGCTCCGCGAGTTCAAGGTCGACGCTAACGTTGGTAAGCCCCAGGTTGCCTACCGCGAGACCGCTGGTCACGACGTCGAGAAGGCTGAGGGCAAGTTCGTCCGTCAGTCCGGCGGTCGCGGTCAGTACGGCCACGCCGTCATCAAGCTCGAGAAGATGGAGGAGGGCTTCGGCTACGAGTTCGTCAACGCTATCGTCGGCGGCGTCGTGCCCAAGGAGTACATCCCGTCCATCGATAAGGGCATCCAGGAGGCCCTGAACACCGGTGTTATCGCCGGCTTCCCGGTCCTCGACGTTAAGGTCACCCTGTTCGACGGTTCTTACCACGAGGTCGACTCCTCCGAGGCCGCCTTCAAGATCGCCGGTTCCATGGCTATCAAGGACGCTCTCAAGAAGTCCGATCCGCAGCTGCTCGAGCCGATCATGGCTGTCGAGGTCGAGACCCCCGAGCAGTACATGGGCGACGTTATGGGCAACCTCTCCGGTCGCCGCGGCAAGATCGAGGGCATGGAGGATCGCAAGAACAGCAAGCTCATCCGTGCCAAGGTGCCGCTGGGCGAGATGTTCGGTTACGCTACCGACCTTCGCTCCCAGACCCAGGGCCGTGCATCCTACACGATGCAGTTCGACTCTTATGAGCCCGCGCCCAAGTCCATCGTGGACGAGGTCATGAGCAAGAACGCCTAAGTTCGAGCTCCCTGTTACGTAATCCGCGAGAACATCTCTCGCACTCTTTGGAGGTTTAAGTTGGCTACCCAGAAGATCCGCATTCGCCTCAAGGGCTATGATCACGAGGTCGTCGATCAGTCCGCGAAGCTCATCGTCGAGACCGCTCAGAAGACCGGCGCTCGCGTTTCCGGTCCCGTCCCCCTGCCCACCGAGCGCAACCTGTACACGGTCATCCGCTCGCCGCACGTGAACAAGGATTCCCGTGAGCAGTTCGAGATGCGCACCCACAAGCGCCTCATCGACATCCTCGACCCCACCTCGGGCACCGTTGATTCGCTCATGCGTCTCGACCTTCCCGCTGGCGTCGACATCGACATCAAGCTCTAAGCGATATCGCTCATAGCTTACAGAGCCCCGCTGCCATTACGGTAGCGGGGCTCTTTTGTTTTGCATGATGGGTTTGGATCGCCGGGTAAGGCTGCCGAGCGGGTGGCTGTGGCGACCTACTCACTCAAGGGGCGCAATGACGCCTCCTCAAAATGGAAGGATCGCAAGCCGTCTTCTGTTTCGATGCACGCACGACCAAAGCCATCGACCGTTTTAAAGATGCCTCGCGCCAGCTCGTCACCGGCAGGGGAGCGGGCGGTAACGTGCTTTCCAATCCAATTGAGGTGAGCGACATATTCGCTGTGGACGGGCGCGAGCGGTCCGGCGTCTTTTTCCTTGGCGTTGAGGCGCTCTGCCCATGCGTTTGCAGTGTTCAAGACCGCGTGATAGACCTCTTTGAGCAGCACATCGACGGCGGGAACATTCTCGTTGAGGTCTGACAGGCCGATTGCCGCCAGGCCACCATCGGGCACCTCTTGGGGCGTGTAGTTTACGTTGACGCCAATGCCGCAGACGGCGAAGGGCATGCCTTTGTTGTCGCGTGCCGCCTCGACCAGAATGCCGCCGAGCTTGCGTCCTCGCGCGACCAGATCGTTGGGCCATTTGAGGCCGATCTCGTTAGCAAGACCTTGCGCCTCGAGCGCCTTGAGCACCGCTAGGCCGCTGACGGCGGCAAGACCAGAGTACTTTGCGGGATTAACGCATGGACGCAGGACAATCGAAAGCAATAGGTTGCCGGCGGTTGAATCCCACTTGTGGCCGCGCCGGCCGCGTCCTGCCGTTTGCGCGCGGGCGGCAAGTCCTGTGCCGTGCGGCGCACCCTGTTTTCCTGCCTCGAGCAGGTCATCGTTGGTCGATCCGGTTACGTCGACGATCGTTAATTTGGCATCCATAACGGCTGCTACCTCCTAAGTTAATAAGGCAATCGCGCAATGGTGTCGAGAGATAGACACAATGTGAAGCCTTTGTCGCATTTGGACAATTTAATGTTAACACGTCAACAACGACTGAAATGCGCTATCCTCTCTTGGTCGATGTAAACACGTCAACAACTCAAAGGAGGTTAGTGATGGGTTTCACGATTCTTGGAACAGGCTCGGCGCTTCCTAAGCGCAGTGTTTCCAATGACGAGCTGTCTGAGTTCCTCGATACCTCGGATGAGTGGATTTTTACCCGCACCGGTATCAAGAGCCGCCATGTCTGCACCACCGAGTTACTTGACGACCTTGCTGTAGCGGCGAGCGAGCGGGCACTCCAGGTGTCCGGAATCGACGCGAGCCAGCTGGATCTGATCGTCTGCTCGACGACGACGGGTGACCACCTTGTTCCCGCTGAGGCGTGTGCCGTTGCTGAGCGACTAGGCGCGACGTGCCCTGCCTTCGATGTCTCGGCGGCCTGCGCCGGCTTCGTATTTGCGCTCGATGTCGCCGAGGGCTATATCGCCCGCGGCCGTGCCGAGCGCGTGCTTGTCGTTGCTGCCGAGCAGATGACGCGCGCGCTCGACTGGACCGACCGTGCCACCTGCGTGCTCTTTGGCGACGGCGCGGGCGCTGCAGTGATAGGGGCTGGGGGAGACAACCCCCTTGCCGTTGAGCTTTTCGACGGCGCCCGACGTCGAGACGTTGCGCGTTCCCGGTCTGGTCGGCACCTCGCCGTTTAAGGACTCCGCAGATAGCGCGAGCGTGCTGTCCATGAATGGTCGCCGCGTGTTCAAGTTCGGCGTCAACGCCATCTGCGACACGGTCCATAAGCTTGCGAGCGATGCGGGCATTTCGGTCGAAGACATCGATCATTTTGTATTCCATCAGGCTAACGAACGAATCCTGAGTCAGGCGGTCAAGCGTCTCGGCGTGCCAGACGAGCGCGTGGTTCGAACGCTACGCGAGACCGGCAACATTTCGAGCGCCTGCATTCCCTTTGCGCTTGACCGGCTGGCACGTACCGACGCACTGAATGAGGACGACACCATCGCCCTCGTTGGATTTGGCGCCGGCCTGGATATAGGTGGCTATCTGCTTCGTTGGAAGTAGTCGCACATAGGAAATAAAAACGCCCCTAGGGCACAAACAAAGGAGAACTACCATGGCAGATCAGAAGACCTTCGAGCGCGTTTGCGACGTTATCCGCGAGACCGCCGGTCTTGACGATGTCGAGATGAAGCCCGAGTCCACGCTCGAGGAGATTGGCCTCGACAGCCTGGGTACCGTCGAGATCCTCGTTGCCGTCGAGGACGAGTTTGGCATTGAGCTCGATACCGAGGAGAACCCCAAGACGGTTGGCGAGTTCGTCGATACGGTCGAGGCGGCATTGGAGAAGTAGTGATGCTCAAGTCTTCTCTCTGCGATTTGCTCGGCATCGAAAAGCCCGTGTTCCAGGGTGGCATGGCCTGGATTGCCGACGCCTCGTTGGCATCTGCTGTGTCCGAGGCAGGCGGCTTAGGCATTATCGCGGCCATGAATGCCGACGCAAACTGGCTGCGCGACCAGATTCATGAGCTGCGCGCCAAGACGGATAAGCCCTTTGGCGTCAACGTTATGCTCATGAGCCCGTTTGTCGACGAGGTCGCACAAGTGGTGATTGATGAGCAGGTGCCCGTAGTGGTGACCGGTGCCGGCAATCCCACCAAGTACATGAAGGCGTGGAACGAGGCTGGCATCAAGGTCATCCCGGTCGTTGCTTCGGTGGCGTTGGCGCGCCTCGTGGCGCGTCGTGGAGCTACGGCGGTTGTTGCCGAGGGCACCGAATCGGGCGGCCATATTGGCGAGACCTCGACGATGGCACTTGTCCCGCAGGTCGTCGATGCGGTCGATATTCCCGTGGTTGCGGCTGGCGGCATCGCCGATGGCCGCGGTGTGGCGGCCGCCTTTATGCTTGGCGCCGCTGGCGTCCAAGTGGGCACGCGTTTTCTCGTTGCCGATGAGTGCACCGTCTCCGAGCAATACAAAGAGCTGGTGCTCAAGGCGGGAGACACCTCGACGCGCGCGACTGGCCGTTCGACGGGACATCCGGTGCGTGCGCTTAAGAGCCCCTTCACCAATGCCTACGCCAAAAGTGAGGCGGCGGGCGTAAGTGTCGAGGAACTCGGGGCCATGGGCACGGGTGCCCTTCGCAAGGCCGCCAAGGACGGCAATTACGAAGAGGGTTCGTATCTGTGCGGACAGATTGCCGGCATGGTGAACGAGCGCCAGAGCGCGCGCGAAATCGTCGACGATCTGGTCGATGGCGCCGAGCACGTCCTGAAGGGTGCGTGCGCATGGGTAGCGTAGCGTTTCTGTTTGCCGGCCAGGGTGCCCAGCACCCCGCGATGGGTGTCGACCTGATCGAAGCATCGCCGGCGGCTGCCGAGGTGTTCGCGATCGCCGACGAGGTGCGTCCGGGAACCAGTGAGCAGTGCCGGAGCGCCTCCAAGGAGGAGCTCTCGCAGACCGAGAACACGCAGCCGTGCGTGTTCGTTCACGACCTGGCAGCGGCTATCGCCCTGCGTGAGCGCGGCGTGGTGCCTGCCGCCTGTGCGGGATTCTCGCTGGGCGAGGTCGCCGCGCTCACCTTTGCGGGGGCATTCGATACACGAGCGGGTTTTGAGCTCGTGTGTGAGCGCGCGGCATTGATGGCCACGGCGGCTGAGCGTCACCCCGGCGGCATGCGCGCCGTCATCAAGCTCGATGCAGCGCAAGTCGAGGGCCTGGCAAAACAGGCCGGCGAGAACTGCTGGCCGGTCAACTACAACAGTCCGCAGCAGACGGTTGTGGCCGGAGCGCCCGATGCGTTGCAGAACCTCGACGCCCTGGTAAAAGAGGCTGGCGGTCGCGCCATGAAGGTCGCGGTGTCGGGTGCATTCCATAGCCCCTATATGGCCGAGGCGACTGAGGGGCTGGCGACGTATATCCAAGCCGGGCACGCCCCGTCCCCTTTGCTGATTCCGGTCATGGCAAATATGACGGCGGCGCCCTATCCGGCCGACCCGCAGGCGGCATCGGAGGTGCTGGCCAACCAGGTGAGTCATGCCGTGCGCTGGGTCGACGCGCTGCATGCTCTGCAGGATCAAGGCATCGACACGTTTATTGAGGTCGGCCCCGGCAAAACGCTGTCGGGCCTGGTCAAGCGTACGCTGAGCGACGTTCGCGTGTATTCGTGCGAAACGGCCGAGCAGGTCGCAGCTATTGCCGACGAGCTCGCATAGTTCACAGGGCTGTAACCCGAAAGGAATGACATGGGCAACTTGAACAACGGCGCGCTCGAGCGCGACGGATCGCGCCGCGTGGCGCTGGTCACGGGCGGCTCACGCGGCATCGGTCGCGCTTGTGCCGTGGGCCTGGCGGAGGATGGCTACGATATCGCCGTCGTTTATGCCGGCAGCGTCGATGCGGCGCGCAAGGCGTGCGAGGCCTGCGAGGCGGCTGGCGCCACGGCGCGCGCATATCAATGTGACGTGGCCGATCCCGCCGCCGTCAACACGTGCGTGGAGACGGTCCTCAACGACTTTGGCTCCATTTGGTCGCTCGTCAACAACGCCGGCATCACGCGCGACGGCCTGCTCATGCGTATGGGCGACGATGCCTTCGACCGCGTGCTCGATGTCAATCTCAAGGGCACGTTCAATACGACGCGCGCGCTCACCAAGACCTTTATGCGCCAGCGCGGCGGTTGCGTCATCAACATGAGCTCGGTTGTGGGCCTGATGGGCAATGCCGGGCAGGCCAACTACGCTGCCTCCAAGGCGGGCGTGATAGGGCTTACCAAGGCGGTGGCGCGCGAGCTTGCGCCCCGCGGCGTACGAGTGAACGCGGTCGCCCCCGGGTTTGTCGAGACTGATATGACGGCAAAGCTTTCGGAGAAGGTGCGTGCGGCAACCGAGGAGCAGATTCCCCTGAAGCGCATGGCGCGCCCCGAGGAAGTGGCCGGCGTGGTGCGCTTTCTGGCGAGCGATGCGGCGGCCTACATTACGGGCGAGGTCGTGCGCGTCGACGGCGGAATGGCGATGTAGAAACCAGGGCCGATCAACGGCTTAAATGAGGAGACCAAGATGGAACAGAGAGTTGCAATCACCGGCATCGGTGCCGTATCGCCGCTCGGCAACACGGCGCTTGCCACTTGGGCGGCAATGTGTGCCGGCACGTGCGGTATCGGCCCGATTACGCACTTCGATACGGATGCGTTTGCTGTCAAGGTGGCGGCCGAGGTCAAGGGCTTTGACGGCAACGAGTACTTTGGTAAGCACGATGCCAAGCACCTCGACCCCTGCGTTCAGTTTGCACTGGCGGCGTCGGACGAGGCCATGCACGATGCGGGCCTTGATGTCGAAGATGCCATCGATCGCGAGCGCCTGGGCGTCTACGTGGGTTCAGGCGTGGGCGGCATGCAGACACTCGTCGACAACGTCCACACGATTGCCGATCGAGGGCCTCGTCGCGCATCGCCCTACATGATTGCGATGATGATTCCCAACATGGCTTCGGGCAACATTGCGATTCGCCATAAGGCAAAGGGCCCGACCCTGCCCGTGGTGACCGCGTGCGCGACTTCTGCCCATGCGGTGGGCGAGGCGTTCCGCGCCATCAAGCACGGCTATGCCGATGCAATCCTGGCCGGCGGCGCCGAGGCCGCCATTATCCCCGATGCCGTTGCGGGCTTTACGTCCTGCCGCGCATTGACCACCAACCCCGATCCCGCGACGGCCTGCCGCCCGTTCGATGCAGACCGCGACGGCTTTGTGATGGGCGAGGGCGCCTGCGTGCTCGTGCTCGAGGGTATGGAGCACGCACAGGCCCGCGGTGCGCACATTTACGCAGAGGTCGTGGGCTACGGCAACACCGATGACGCCTACCACATCACGAGTCCCGACCCGGACGCGGCAGGTATCGCCCGTGCGATATCGCTGGCGGTGGCCGAGGGCGACGTTAAGCCTTCCGAGGGCCTCTACATCAACGCTCACGGCACCTCGACCAAACTCAACGATTCGTCCGAGACGGCGGGCATCAAACGAGCGCTCGGCGAGGATGCAGCGCGCGCCGCACATGTCTCGTCGACCAAGTCGATGACCGGCCACATGATCGGTGCCACGGGCGCCATCGAGGTCATGGCCTGTGCCATGGCGCTCGAGCAGGGTGTGGTGCCGCCGACCATTAACTACCACACGCCCGATCCCGCCTGCGATCTTGACTACACGCCCAATCGCGCGGTTCGCGCCGACCTTACCTGGGCGCTTTCGACCAATCTGGGCTTTGGCGGACACAATGCCGCCATCGCGCTGCGTAGATATGCAAGGAGCTAGAGCATGGATTCCAAAAGACTTGCCGAGATAGCCGATGTGATGGAGGACCGCGGCCTTACGCGCGTGCGCGTGGAGGAGCCCGATGGCACCGCGGTCGAGCTCGAGCGCGCGAGTGCAGCGCAGCCGGTTGCCGTGCCCATGCCTATGCCGAGTGCCGTGACTGCTCCGGCGGTGGCTCCTGTCGCCGTGCCTGCCGCCGCACCGGAGCCCAAGGGCACCGAGGTGACCGCTCCCATGGTCGGCGTTTTCATGCTGCCCCGGCGCCGGGCGACGAGCCGTTTGTGCACGTGGGCTCCAAGGTCAAGGCCGGCGAGACCCTCTGCATCATCGAGGCCATGAAGGTTCTCAACGAGGTGACGGCAGAGGCGGATGGCGAGGTGCTCGAGATCTGCGTGGCCGACGGCGACCTCGTGGAGTTCGGCAGCTGCCTCATGAGGATCGGATAGGTGATATCCATGAACAAAGAAGAGCTCAAGAAGCTGTTACCGCATCGCGAGCCGATGCTTTTGCTCGACGAGGCCGAGCTGGTGGGCGACGAGGCCCACGGCAAGATCACGATCACGGGCGACGAGTACTTTTTGCAGGGGCATTTTCCGGGAAACCCGGTGGTCCCCGGCGTGATCCAATGCGAGATGCTCGCCCAGAACTGCTGCGTGCTGCTGATGGGCGATGAGGAGGCGCGCGGCGCGACGCCGTTCTACACGAGTCTGGACAAGGTGCGCTTTAAGCGTCCGGTGCGCCCGGGCGACACGGTGGACCTGGTGTGCTCCATCACGCGAGCGCGCGGGCCGTTCCGCTTTGCGACGGGTACTGCGAGCGTCAACGGTGAGGTTTGCTGCCGCGCCGATATGTCCTTTGCACTCATGCACGAAAGTTAAGGAAGTCTTCATGTTCGACAAAGTGCTCATCGCCAACCGCGGCGAAGTCGCGGTCCGTGTTATCCGCGCGTGCCGTGATATGGGCATCAAGACCGTCGCCGTCTACTCCACGGCCGATGCGGACGCGCTGCACGTGCAACTTGCCGACGAGGCGTATTGTATCGGCGGCCCGCGTCTTGCCGAGAGCTACCTCAACGACGATGCCGTGCTCACCTGTGCCGTAAAGTCGGGAGCTAAGGCAATTCATCCCGGCTATGGCTTTTTCTCCGAGAAGGCGAGCTTCGTGCGCGACTGCGACAAGTATGGCCTGGCGTTTGTCGGCCCCTCGGCCGAGGTGATTGACAACATGGGCGACAAGGACGCCGCACGTCGAACGGCTGCCGCGGCGGGCGTGCCCATCGTGCCGGGCTGCGATTTGCTCAAAAGCCCCGAGGAGGCAACGGCCGAGGCCGAGCGCATCGGCTGCCCCATGCTTATTAAGGCGCGTGCAGGCGGTGGCGGTCGCGGCATTCGTAAGGTCGAGCGCGTGGAAGATGCGGCAAAGGCGTTCATCGAGGCGCGTGCCGAGGGAGAGGCCGTTTTTGGCGATGGCGAGTGCTACATGGAGAAGTTCGTCGCGCCGGCGCACCACGTTGAGGTGCAGATTATGGCCGATAAGCAGGGCCATGTGTTTTCGCTCGGCGAGCGCGAGTGCTCGGTGCAGCGCCGCAACCAAAAGCTGATCGAGGAGAGCCCCGCGCCGTGCCTCGACGGACACGACGACATTCGTGCCCGTATGCACAAGGCCGCGCGCGACCTGGCTCGTGCCGTTGGCTATGAGGGCGCTGGCACCATCGAGTTTTTGTACTCAGATGACGGCAATTTCTACTTTATGGAAATGAACACGCGCTTGCAGGTGGAGCATCCGGTTACGGAGTTTGTGACCGATACCGACCTGGTTAAGTGGCAGCTGCGCGTGGCTGCCGGCCAGCCTCTGCCCTTTGAGCAGGAGGACGTACCGGTCCGCAACCACGCCATGGAGTGCCGCATCAATGCCGAAACGCCGGACTTTCTACCGTCATGTGGAACGGTCACCGCGTTGCGTGTGCCGGGTGGTCCGCGCGTGCGCTGGGATTCCGCCATGTTTACCGGAGCGAAAGTTCCGCCGTACTACGACTCCATGCTCGGCAAGCTCATCGTGTGTGCGCCCACGCGCGACGGCGCCATTCGCAAGATGCGCTCGGCCCTGGGCGAGCTCGTGATTGAGGGCGTGAGCGAAAACAGCGAGCTTCAGCTCGACGTGCTGGCAAACGATGAGTTCTTGTCGGGCATGTATCACACCGATCTGATGGGGCATCTCTATGCTGATGAATAGAAAAGCGAAGACGGTCAATGTCCTCGAGGGGCCGATAACCGAGTCGTGCGCCGAGTTTCCCGCGCGCCACGTGTTTATCAAGTGCCCGGAGTGCCGCCGTGTGATCGATGAGGCACGTCTACACGACAACCTCGAGGTCTGCCCTCGTTGCGGCAAACACTTTCGCGTGAGCGGTCGCGCGCGCATGCGCATGACGGTCGACGAGGGCACGTTTGAGGAATGGGATGCCAATCTGGCGTCGGAGGACTTCCTTTCGTTTCCCGGCTATGCCGATAAGCTCAAGGGCGCGCTCGAGCGTTCGGGCGAGCGCGATGCCGTTGTGTGCGGCAGGGGCAAAATCTGCGGTTGCGATACGGCACTCTTCTTTATGGACGCCAACTTTATGATGGGCTCGATGGGCTCCGTGGTGGGCGAGAAGATCTGTCGCGCATTTGAGCGTGCGACCGAGCTGGGATTGCCAGTTGTCGGCTTTACCGTTTCGGGCGGTGCACGCATGCAAGAGGGCGTGACATCGCTTATGCAGATGGCCAAGATTTCCGCGGCGGTTAGGCGCCACAGCGAGGCGGGCGGCCTGTATATCACGGTACTCACCGACCCCACGACCGGAGGCGTAACCGCGAGCTTTGCCATGGAGGGCGACATTATCCTGGCCGAGCCCGATGCCCTGACGGCATTTGCCGGCCCGCGCGTGATCGAGCAGAACATGCACAAGCGCCTGCCCAAGGGATTCCAGCGCTCCGAGTTTTTGCTGGAGCACGGCTTTTGCGATGCCGTTGTTCCGCGTGGCGAGATTGCGCTCACAGTGGGAGAGCTGCTGGCGCTGCACGAAGGACACGCGCCCGGTCTGGGGGCACCGCACGAGATCGTGCATACGGGTCGCCGCGGCAAAAAGCTGGGACACTTGTTTAAGCGCTCGACGGCACCAAAAACCGCGCTCGAGATTGTCAAGCAGACCCGCTCGGCAGATCGCGCCACGGCGGGTGAGATGATCTCACTGGGCCTGGATGGATTTGTGGAGCTGCACGGCGACCGTTACTTTGGAGACGACGCCGCTGTGGTGGCCGGTATTGGCTGGAAAAACGGACGCCCCGTAACGGTCATCGCCATCGAGCGCGGCACCACGACCAAAGAGCGTATGCGCCGCAACTTTGGCATGGCGCATCCCGAGGGCTATCGCAAAGCGCGTCGCCTGATGCGCCAGGCCGAAAAGTTTGGTCGACCGGTTCTGTGCCTGGTCGATACTTCGGGTGCGTTTTGCGGCATCGGTGCCGAGGAGCGCGGCCAGGGCGAGGCGATTGCCCAGAATCTCATGGAGATGAGCGGCCTTAAGACGCCGATTGTCTCGGTGGTGACAGGCGAGGGCGGCTCTGGTGGCGCGCTGGCGCTGTCCGTGGCCGACCGCATCCTGATGCTCTCGAGCTCGGCCTATTCGGTCGTGAGCCCCGAGGCCTGTGCGTCGATCCTGTGGAAAGATACCGAGCGTGCGAATGAGGCCGCCGAGGCGCTTAAGCTCACGGCCCCCGATCTGTTGGCGCTCGGCATCATCGACGGCATTGTCGACGATAGGGGCCTGTCACATGAGGAGATCGCCGGTGCCGTCATGTCCTCGGCATTTGATGCCTTCGATACGCTTGGGCGGCTCGACGACGCGACCCTCACAAACCTCCGCTACGAAAAGTACCGCGCAATCGGTCAGTACCGCACGATGTGACAAAGGGACAGTCCGCATGTCACATTGGGAAAGGCGTTCCATGTCACAAGTTTCTAACACCTCTTTTACAACGACGGTCTCATCAAACGCCATGGCCGTGGTGGACTATCTGTCCAAAAGCATGATGTCGGCGCTGCCGTTTATTGTCTGCGCGGCGTTGTTTCGCACCGTCGCCGTCATTATGGGCGAAGGCATGCTGGGTCTGTGGTCTGCAGATTCCGATATCTATCGCCTGCTCTACAGTTGGCTCTATAACGCCGGCTACTACTTTTTGCCCATTTATCTTGGTTGGGCGGCCGCCCGCCAGCTCGGTTGCTCGGAGCAGCTGGGCATGATGCTGGGCGGCGTATTGATTGCGCCCGATCTGCTTAAGCTCGTCGATGTCGCATCGACGACGGCGGCATCGATGACTTCCGTGTATGGTCTGTTTCCCGCGCCGGTCAACGATTACACGACGACTGTTATTCCGGTTCTCATCTCGGTGCCCGTGCTATGGCGAGTGGAGTGTTTCTTTCAGCGCGTTATCCCTCAGGCCGTGGCGTTTTCGTTCGTTCCGTTTGCGACCATGCTCGTTATGGTTCCGGTTTCGCTGTGTATTACGGCGCCGGCGGGCAGCTATCTGGGCATGCTGTTGGGCCAACTTATGTTTATGCTTGGCAATTCCGGTGGCATCGTGTCGCTGCTCACGCTCATGGGGCTTGCCGCGGGTTGGGAGTTTCTTAAGATTGCGGGCGTCAGCAACGTTGTCCTATCGCTTGCGTACGCGCAGTTTATGAGCGTGGGAACGGATTCGTGCATTCTCATTGCCGCGACAATGGCGACGTTCGCCGTTTGGGGCATGCCCTTTGGTGCGTCGCTCCGCGTTGCGGATAAGGATGAGAAGGCGCTCATGCTGGGCTATTCAATCTCGGGCGTGCTTGGCGGCGTAAGCGAGCCGGCGCTGTACGGCTGCGGCTTTAAATATGGCAGGTGCCTGACGTGCATGGCCATTGGCGGCGCCGTCGGAGGCCTTGTTGCAGCCGTGGGCCACGTTACGGCTTATACCATCGGCATGACGAATGTCCTCATGGTCATTGGCTTTGCCACGGGCGGTATTTCGAACCTGCTGTGGTGCTGCGTTGCCGGCGGCACGGCATTTGCGGCGTCTGCGGCGCTGAGCTACTGCTTTGGCGTGGTGCCGACGAAGGGGCGAGCGACGGGGGACGGAGCCGATTCACCCGAAACCTCGAAGAGCGTGGCCGAAGTAAGCGCGTAAACCTGTGCGACACAAGGACGATTCCTTTGCCATATTCCAAGGCCGTGGCCCGTGTGGGTTGCGGCCTTTTTTGTATCTGGGGGACAAAGTGGCTACACTACAATCCGTTTGAGCAATAGATATATAGGTAGTACCGTGGGGGCGGATGTAGATGGTCGAGTGGATTGTTAAGCGTGCGCAGGGCGACCGTGCGCGCGTGGGCACGTTGACGGGCGTTGTGTGTATTCTCGCCAATGTGGCACTATGTGCTGCGAAGGGCGCAATTGGCGTGGTTTCGGGATCGGTTTCGATCGTGGCGGATGCCATGAACAACCTGTCCGATGCCAGCTCGAATATCGTGAGCGTGCTGGGCTTTAAGCTGGCGAGCAAGCCGGCCGACCCCGAGCATCCTTACGGTCACGGTCGCTACGAGTATCTCTCGGGTCTGGTCGTGGCGGCGCTCGTGCTGCTGATCGGCCTTGAGCTTATCAAGTCCTCGGTTGAGCGCGTCATCCACCCCGAACCTGTCGAGTTCTCGCTTGCCCTGGTGACGGTTCTAGTGCTTTCGATGGTCGTAAAGCTCTGGATGGCGGCCCTCAACCAAAAGCTCGGTGACCGTATTGAGTCCGATACGCTGCATGCGACGGCTCAGGACTCAAAGAACGATGTCCTGGCCACGGGCGCTGTGCTGGCGTGCGCGATTGTTTCCCAGGTGACGCATGTCAATCTTGATGCTTGGGTTGGCCTTGCCGTTGGCGTCTATATTGGCTGGAGCGGCTTTGAGCTTATCCAAGATACGGTGAGCCCCCTTTTGGGCCAGGCACCCGATCCCAAGCTGGTCAAGCACATCCGAGACAAGATCATGAGCTACCCCGGCGTTTTGGGTGTTCATGACCTGATGGTTCACGATTACGGTCCGGGCAGGAAGTTTGCAAGTGCGCACGCCGAGATGGCGGCCGAGGCCAGCCCGCTGGAAAGTCACGACACGCTCGATAACATCGAGCAGTCGTTTAGGGACGAGGACGGCATGATCGTCACGCTCCATTACGATCCCATCGTGACCGACGATTCAAATGTGGCGAGCATGCGCCTGTGCATCAACGCTATGGCCCAGGAGATCGATAGACGCCTTTCGATTCACGATTTGCGTTGCGTGCCGGGCCCCACGCACACCAATGTGATCTTTGACTGCGTGCGACCCTCGGATTTGGACATGGATGCCGATGAGCTCAAACACGCGCTGGCACAACGGGTCGAATCGGAATATCCCAAGTCGATTGCAAAGATTACGATCGACGAAGACTACGTAGGGCATACCCACGAGTAGGGCTGTGCCGGCAAAGCAAGTTATACAGAAGGGGAGACTATGAAGAAGCTGTATCTGCTCCGCCACGGCCAGACGGAATTCAACGTCAAAAAGCTCGTCCAGGGTCGCTGCGATTCACCGCTCACCAATTTGGGTCGTCAACAGGCACAGACAGCCGCCGCATGGCTCAAGGTCCATGGCGTCGTCCCCGACAAAGTGGTCTCATCGCCCTTAGGCCGAGCCATGGACACGGCAAGTCTCGTCGCATGCGAACTCCTCGGTCCGGATGCAGCAGTCGAGCCCTGCGAAGGCATCATCGAGCGCTGCTACGGAACCTTTGAGGAAGGTCCCCACGACGCATTGCCTACCGACGTATGGGATCCGGGCGAGGACTTGGTTCCCTTCGGAGGAGAAGGAAGCCAGGCGCTGCAAGAGCGCATGGTAGACACCCTCACCAATATCATGGGCGCCGAGGATATCGAAACCCTCCTAGCAGTAAGCCACGGCAGCGCCAGCCGCCAATTCATCAAGGCTGCAGCCCCAGAGGGCTTCGAGCTCCCAGCAAAACTCCCCAACTGCGCCATCATGATCTTCGATTTTGACGAGGAAAAGCCGCAAGCAGAAGGCGAGCCAATGCAGTGTAAGTTCACCCTTCAACAAATAGTGGACCCCCAACAAAGTAATTAGCTGAGCGAGCAGAGTTAAGCAGACATCAACGTGTCGTCTCCCGAGCTTGGCAGAGGGGCGGCGAAATATATTAAGTTTGTCGCGAGTTCCGCACGCAAAGGAAAGCACTTAATGTGCTTTCCGTCTTGCGCAGGACTGTAGAGCAGCAAACTTAATATATTTCGCCGCCCCTCTGCCAAGCCCAGGCGACTCCACGCACTTTACCTGCGTAAACAATGTGAGTGAAATATGAATCTCGATGGATACGCCCGCAGCCGTGTATACTAAACAGCTGTGTGAAACCAGGGGAGTATTCTGGCTGGACAAAATGCCTGCTTAATAGGGTTGTCAGGTAGTCCGGGCGAAATACAAGGCTGGGGAGCACGTCGTGTAAGTAGTGGTCCTCTAGGGGCGTACGCTCGGTGGTGTACGCATTGTCCCAAGACCACGCGAGAGTTGGGATCATATCTTGATCAGCATGATTCTCGGCCGCAAGATTGGCATGACCCAGGTTTGGGACGAGGACGACAACGTCGTTCCCGTCACGGTCATCCAGGCTGGCCCCTGCGCTGTCTCGCAGGTTAAAACTCAGGCAACCGACGGCTATGACGCCGTCCAGATCGGTTTCGGCGACATCAAGGCCAAGAACGTGAACAAGCCCATGGCTGGTCACTTCGCTAAGGCTGGCGTCGAGCCTGTCCGTTTCCTTCGTGAGGTCCGCGTCGAGAACGGCGAGGAGCACAAGGTCGGCGAGGTCGTCACCGTCGCTGATTTCGCTGATGTCGAGAAGGTCGACGTCATCGGTACCTCCAAGGGTAAGGGCTTCCAGGGTCGCATCAAGCGCTGGGGTCAGCGCCGCGGTCCTATGACGCATGGTTCTCACTTCCAGCGTCACCCCGGTTCTATCGGTCAGTGCGCCTATCCTGCGCGCGTCCTCAAGGGCGTCAAGATGGCCGGTCACATGGGTAACGAGCGCGTTACCGTCAAGAACCTTTCCGTTGTCCGCATCGATGCCGAGCAGAACCTCATCTTGGTCAAGGGCGCTGTCCCGGGTGCCAAGAATGGTCTCGTCGCCATCCGTATGGCCTAAGGGCCCAGCCCATTTAGCCCAGCGTCATACCAAGGAGAACACTTAAATGGCAAAGTTTGAAGTAAAGAACAGCGAGGGCAAGAAGGTCGCCGAGGCCGAGCTCGCCGCTGAGGTGTACGGCATCGAGCCGAACATCCACGTTATGCACCACATCGTCAAGTGCCAGATGGCCTCTTGGCGTCAGGGCACCCAGTCTGCTAAGGGTCGCTCTGAGGTTTCCGGTGGCGGCAAGAAGCCTTGGCGTCAGAAGGGCACCGGCCGTGCCCGCCAGGGTTCCATCCGTGCTGCCCAGTGGCGTCACGGTGGCGTTGTCTTCGCCCCCAAGCCCCGTTCCTACGCTAAGCGTATGAACAACAAGGAGGTCAAGCTGGCTATGCGCTCCGCGCTGTCCGCCAAGCTGGCCGATGGCGAGCTCGTGCTCGTCGACGACTACGGCTTCGAGAAGCCTTCCACCAAGGCTGCCGTTGCCATGCTCAAGGCTCTCGGCCTTGAGGGCAAGCGTCTGACCATCATCGTTCGCGATGAGGACGTCAACGCCTACCTGTCGTTCCGCAACATTCCCAAGACGTTCATCATCACTGCCGACGAGGCCAACACCTACGATCTCGTCAACAACAACGCCGTGCTGATGCCCGCCGACATCGCCGCTCACTTCGGGGAGGTGCTTGCTTAAATGACCGCCCACGAGATCATCATCCGTCCGATCGTGTCCGAGCGTTCCTTCTCCGGCATGGAGCAGAACAAGTACACGTTCGAGGTCGCCAAGGATGCTAACAAGTATCAGATCAAGGACGCTGTCGAGGAGATCTTCGGCGTCAAGGTCGTTCGCGTGAACACCCTGACGGTCAAGCCCAAGACCAAGCGCGTGCGCTATGTCGCCGGCAAGACCCGTTCTTGGAAGAAGGCCATCGTCACGCTGGCCGAGGGCGACACCATCGAGGTCTTTGGCAACCAGGCCTAAGACTCGCTGCTGTTGAGTGAGCTCATGCCTCCCAAATAGGGGAGGCGAGAGCTCAAGGTTTTGGGCGTATAAAATGGACACGCCCGGAGCCGTGTATACGTCCGGTGTCATCGCACCCGAGGCAGAACCTCGAATCCCTGTCTGCGATGGCTAACGGATTCCTATTGAAAGGGATTGTAATGGCTGTAAAGCACCTTAAGCCGACCTCCGCTGGTAGGCGTTGGCAGACGATCTCCGACTTCTCCGAGATCACCTGCACCAAGCCCGAGAAGTCTCTTCTCGAGCCCCTGCCCAAGAAGGCCGGTCGTAACAACAACGGCCGCATCACCACCCGCCACCAGGGCGGCGGCGTGAAGCGTCGTTACCGCGTGATCGACTTCAAGCGCAACAAGGACGGCGTGCCCGCCAAGGTTGCCACGATCGAGTACGATCCGAACCGTTCCGCTCGCATCGCTCTGCTGCACTACGCTGACGGTGAGAAGCGCTACATCCTGGCCCCCAAGGGCCTCGAGGTCGGTCAGACCGTCATGTCCGGTTCTGACGCCGACATCAAGCCGGGCAACGCTCTGCCCCTCGCCGACATCCCCGTCGGTACGCTCATCCACGCCGTCGAGTTCCAGCCGGGCAAGGGCGCTGCTATCGCCCGTTCCGCCGGTAACTCCTGCCAGCTGATGGGTAAGGAGGGCAAGTACGCTATCGTCCGTATGCCTTCCTCCGAGATGCGCCGCATCCTCGTTACCTGCCGCGCCACCGTCGGTGAGGTCGGCAACGCCGATCACTCCAACATCGTCATCGGCAAGGCCGGCCGTAAGCGTCACATGAACGTGCGCCCGACCGTCCGCGGTACCGTCATGAACCCTGTCGACCACCCGCACGGCGGTGGCGAGGGCAAGAACCACACCTCTGGTCGTCCCTCTGTTACCCCCTGGGGTAAGCCGACGAAGGGCCTTCGTACGCGCAAGAAGAAGAAGGTCTCGAACCAGCACATCATTCGTCGCCGTAAGAAGTAATTTCGGATACCGAGTTTTAGGAGAAAGCACTTATGAGCAGAAGTCTCAAAAAGGGCCCGTTCGTGGAGACTCGCCTTCTCTCGCGTATCACCGCGATGAACGAGGCTGGCAAGAAGGACGTTGTGAAGACCTGGTCCCGCGCGTCCACCATCTTCCCCGAGATGGTTGGTCACACCATCGCCGTCCACGACGGCCGCAAGCATGTGCCCGTGTATGTTACCGAGTCCATGGTTGGTCACAAGCTCGGCGAGTTCGCGCCGACTCGTACGTTCCGTGGCCACAAGGCCAAATAGGGGGTTAACCGTAAATGGCAACTAAGTCTATTGAAACTGAGGCCACCGAGGTTCGCGCCGTCGCTAAGTACGTGCGTGTTTCCCCCAGCAAGGCCCGCCTGGTGGTCGATCTGATCCGCCGCAAGCCTGTCGCTCAGGCCTTCGACATCCTCCACTTCTGCGACCGCGCCGTCGCCGTGGATGTCGAGAAGGTTCTCCGTTCCGCCGTTGCGAACGCCGAGAACAACAACGGTCTGCGTGCCGACAACCTGGTTGTCGCCGCTGCCTATGTTGACGAGGGTCCGACGCTTAAGCGCATCCGTCCCCGCGCCAAGGGTTCCGCTTCTCGTATTCTGAAGCGTACTTCCCACATCACCGTCGTCGTTGCTCCTCGAAAGGAGGCGTAAAGCTGTATGGGTCAGAAAGTCTACCCCACCGGCTTCCGTCTTGGCATCACCGAGAACTGGCGCTCCCGCTGGTTCGCTGAGAAGGATTACGCTAAGACCCTCGGTAACGATCTCGAGATCCGCAAGTACCTCGAGAAGCGTCTTTCCCGCGCAGCTGTCTCCCGCGTCGAGATCGAGCGCGCTGGCGACAAGGTGAAGGTCATCATCCTCACCGCTCGCCCCGGCGTTGTCATCGGTAAGAAGGGTGCCGAGATCGATACCCTCCGCACCGAGCTCGAGAAGGTCGCTGGCGTCTCCAAGGGCCAGCTCTCCGTCGACGTTGTCGAGATCAAGCGCCCCGAGCTCGACGCCAACCTCGTTGCTCAGTCCATCGCTGAGCAGCTCGAGGGCCGCGTTGCCTTCCGTCGCGCTATGCGCAAGGCTGTCCAGTCTGCCCGCAAGGCCGGCGCCAAGGGCATCCGTATCCAGTGCTCCGGTCGTCTCGGCGGTGCCGAGATGGGCCGTCGTGAGTGGTACCGCGAGGGTCGCGTGCCTCTGCACACCCTCCGTGCCAAGATCGACTACGGCACGGCTGTCGCCAGCACCACCATGGGTGCCTGCGGCGTGAAGGTCTGGATCTACTTGGGCGAGAAGCTCCCGGGCCAGCCTGTTCCCAACCCTGCACTCGAGGGCTCTTCCCGTCCTCGTCGTCGTAACTCCGAGAGGAGGGGTCAGTAGTGCTTGCCCCTAAGCGTATTCTTCACCGCAAGGTGCAGCGTGGCTCCATGAAGGGCCAGGCCAAGGGTAATACCGAGCTGCATTTCGGCGAGTTTGGTATCCAGGCTCTCGAGGCCCATTGGATCACCAACCGTCAGATCGAGGCCGCTCGTATTGCCATGACCCGCTACATGAAGCGTGGCGGTCGTGTCTACATCACGATCTTCCCCGATAAGCCCATCACCAAGAAGCCTGCCGAGACTCGCATGGGTTCTGGTAAGGGTAACCCCGAGGAGTGGGTGGCCGTCGTCAAGCCCGGCCGCATCATGTTCGAGGTCAAGGGCGTGCCCGAGGAGGTCGCTCGCGAGGCTCTGCGTCTTGCACAGCACAAGCTTCCCATCAAGACCAAGATTGTTGCTGCCAAGAACGCTGAGCAGCGCATCGAGAAGGAGATGGCTGAGGAGGCCGCTCTCGAGGCCAAGTGGGCTGCTGAGGACGCCGCCGCCGCCAAGGAGGAGAACTAATGAAGCCCGCAGAGATTCGTGAGCTCTCGGACGCTCAGCTCGTTGAGAAGCTGAAGGAAATGCGCGCCGAGCTCTTTAACCTTCGTTTCCAGATGGCCACCAGCCAGCTGGACAACACCGCTCGCGTCAACACCGTGAAGAAGGACATCGCTCGCGTCCTCACGGAGCAGCGCGCCCGTGAGATCGCAGCGGAGAAGTCCGCTGTCGCCGAGTAGGACCTAAGGAGAGAACATGACTGATTCGCGTAACTCGCGTAAGGTCCGTACGGGTGTCGTTACCTCCGTCTCCGGTGCCAAGACCATCGTTGTCACCATCACCGAGCGCAAGCGTCACCCCAAGTACGGCAAGATGATGACCAGCTCCAAGAAGCTGCACGCTCACGACGAGGAGTGCACGGCTGGCGTGGGCGACACCGTCCGCGTTATGGAGACCCGTCCTATGTCCAAGATGAAGCGTTGGCGCCTCATCGAGGTCGTCGAGCGCGCTAAATAAGCAGTCGCTCTTACGACTTGTACGTTTCCGAAGATGTGCGTATGCCTGGCTTGCATACCACGGGTCGTATAAAGGCTGCGCACCTCTCTTCGGTTCTTAGTTCGGAGGAACATCTACCATGATTCAGATGCAAACCATGCTGAACGTCGCCGACAACTCCGGCGCTCGCAAGATTCGCTGCATCAAGGTGCTTGGCGGTTCCAAGCGTCGTTATGCAGGCATCGGCGATGTGTTCATCGGTGCTGTCCAGGAGGCTACCCCTGGCGCCAACGTCAAGAAGAAGGACGTTGTCCGTTGCGTCGTCGTTCGCACCGTTAAGGAGATCCGCCGCAAGGATGGCTCCTACATTCGCTTTGATGAGAACGCCTGCGTTGTCATCAACAACGATGGTTCGCCCGTCGGCACCCGTATCTTCGGGCCTGTCGCTCGCGAGCTTCGTGACAAGAAGTACATGAAGATCGTCTCGCTCGCTCCCGAGACCCTGTAGTTAGGGGAGATATATGTATATCAAGAAGGGCGATAAGGTCCAGGTTCTCTCTGGTAAGGATCGTGGCAAGCAGGGCGTTGTCCTGCGTGCTCTCCCCGCCGAGAACAAGGTCGTTGTCGAGGGCGTTTCGGTCGTCAAGAAGGCCGTCAAGCCCAACGCTGCCAACCAGCAGGGCGGCATCGTTTCGCAGGAGGCTCCCATCGACGCCTCCAACGTCAATCTCGTCTGCCCCGAGTGCGGTAAGGTTACCCGCGTCGGTCACGAGAAGGACGGCAAGAACAAGCTGCGCGTCTGCAAGAAGTGCGGCCACAAGTTCTAAGCTGCCTGCAACATCAAGTTGCTAGCAAAGGCCCGGATGCCCCACGGCACCCGGGCCTATTTTTTTCCCTACTCATTAGGTACTCATTGGGGACAGGCTTAAATGAGTGGCCGTTGATTGGCAGTTATTGGGGACAGACTTAAATGAGTGGTCGTTGGGAACGTCCCTATGTGCCGGCAGTTTGGTACGGTCCTTTGATGCCTGATGCTTCTATAGGTGTGGAGTAAAACGACCTACTCTGTCTTTTAGGGCTTTGGTGTTCCGTCCCTTTATGTTTAACAAGGATCCTGCATGCGCATTACGCGCATGACATTGCGTGACATTGCGTGTAACCGCGCAAACATGTGCAAATTATGGCTATATGATGACCGTTAAGCACCTAAATACGCATATACGTGCATATACGCGCGCATTTGTGCGAATATAGAGCTGTCAGAAATGAAAGACTTTTCACGACGCAGGAGGCACATATGGCAGATTCCAAACAGGCTCCGCTTGATGCTGCGGCAGCCGCTAAGGCAGCGTTCGCTTCGGTCCAGGACAAGCCGTTCCCCGATGATGTCTTTACGGCCCCCGAGCTTCGTTGGGCTGTGATCGGGTGCGGCGTTATCGCCAACCAGATGGCCCAGTCTCTCGCTCTTGCCGGCCGCAAGCTTGCGGGCGTCGCCAACCGCACGCTGTCGAAGGCTCAAGCTTTTGCCGAGCAGTATGGCATCGAGAAGGTCTATGACACGGTCGAGGACCTCTATGCCGATCCGAACATCGACGCGATCTATATCACCACGCCGCATAACACGCATATCACCTACCTGCGCGCCGCTCTGAGAGCTGGCAAGCACGTGCTCTGCGAGAAGGCCATTACCCTCAACTCTGCCGAGCTCGACGAGGCCCGTGCCATTGCCGACGAGCATAACGTGGTCCTTATGGACGCCACTACGGTGCTCCACATGCCCCTGTATCAAGAGCTGCGCCGCCGCATGGATGCCGGCGAGTTTGGCCGCATGAACCTCGCCCAACTCAACTTTGGCAGCTATAAGGAGTACGGCGATCTGACCAACCGCTTCTATAACCGCAACCTCGCCGGCGGCGCTATGCTCGACATTGGCGTCTATGCGCTTTCCGTTATGCGCCTCTTTATGGCAAGCCAGCCCGCTGAGGTCGTTTCGCTGGGCAACACCTGTGAGACCGGTGTCGACGTTGCGGGCGGCATCGTCTGCCGTAATGCTGAGCAACAGCTGGGTGTTGTGAGCCTTACGCTTCACTCCAAGCAGCCCAAGCGCTCGGTCATCAGCTTTGACAAGTGCTATATCGAGGTCAACGAGTATCCGCGTGCCGATCACGCGACCATCGTGTGGACTGCGGACGGCCACCGCGAGGAGGTCCACGCGGGCACCGAGGCTTACGCCCTTTGCTATGAGATGGCCGATCTTGAGAAGGCCGTTGCCGGTGACGACTCCAAGCGCGAGCTGCTGGAATATGCTTCTGATGTTATGGAGCTTATGACCAAGCTTCGCGCCGACTGGGGAGTCGTGTACCCCGAGGAGGAGTAAACGATGCTAGCGGAAGATAGGCTCAATGCGATTGTGTCGATGGTGCAGCAGGCTGGGTCGGTTACTGTGCCGGAGCTTGCTGAGGCCTTGGGCGTGACGGCGTCCACCATTCGGCGCGACCTGCAGACGCTCGATCGCGCACACCGCATCGCCAAGGTCCACGGCGGAGCGACGAGTCTTGAGCGCGCGCACGTGACGCGCGACCTAACGCTCAACGAGCGCAGCGATCTCCATAACGACGACAAGGAGCGTATCTGCGCCCGTGCGGCGGCACTTGTGGAGCCCGAGAGCTTTGTATACATCGACTCGGGCTCGACGACGCTCAAGCTCATCGAGCATCTTCCACACCTTGAAGGTGTCACCTATGTGACCGATTCCGTGCTCCATGCTCAGCGCCTCGCTTTGCGCGGCATGCGCACCGTAGTGCTGGGCGCGAGCTCAAACCCGGAGACCCGAGGCGCTCGTTGGCCCCGATGCTTTCGGCAAACCCTAGACCGTTAC
>ENA-OQKA01000023-OQKA01000023.1-human-gut-metagenome-genome-assembly--contig:-NODE-23-length-51429-cov-9.816303_pt1 | contig 51429 bp, 42 predicted proteins | sample MGYA00242644_ERZ504789 | MGnify/ENA primary metagenome ERZ504789 (study PRJEB26092, sample SAMD00036423) | human gut metagenome | host: Homo sapiens | study: EMG produced TPA metagenomics assembly of...
TCAATATTCCTCACTCGCTTGCTTTATGCCGATTTGGCAACTTTGTGCAAATCTACTCATTCCCAACTGTTTACGTTCCAACCTCTCTTATTCTCCTTTGGCTGCTTTAGAGCTTTATGTTAACGAATCTAACTCATAGTTTTCTTCCCCAAAACTCACCGTTTCTTGGGTCAGAAGTCATTAAAAAAATAACACGGACAAATTCAATTTGTCCGTGTTTTATTTTTCAAACGAAAATCGAATATAAGTTCTATCATCGAAGCTCTTATTGCCCTCAACGATGCCCTTGGTGGCGATAAAGGAATGGATGTTCTGAGGGTCGTTGGCAATCTGCTCTGCCAATGCCGCCTCGCTCGCTGACAAAGTAGGCTTCAGGAAAGGATAGCCATCGCTAGCCAATACTACTTCATTAGGCGATGAAACTGGCTTCGTTTGCTCTTGAAAGTATGTTTCAATGCTACTTGAAACAGGCTTCATTTTTAACGCTACAACCTTCACTCCCTCCCGATAGATAGGAAATCCATCGATAACCGTATAGGTCTGGTTCTGCCCGGAAAGCATCGCCTCGATCAATAATGGCTCTATCTGCTTTCTAGCCTCAGCAGGCGAAAGGCCCTGCTCTATCAGCTCTACCCTCTTTCTGGCAATCTCCTGCTCATAAGGCTTGCCATTCTCATAAAGCTTGCCATCAATGATTGCCTGGCAATCACCCACCATCCATACTTCATTCCTTGTCCGGCTATAAAGGATAGCCGAAGCGGTAAGCCGTTCTTCCGGATGCTCCTTCAACCGCTCTTCCACTCCTAGCTTTTCATACACCTTATTATATATATAGGCTGTCACACCCTGGCAGAAATCATCTACCGAGGCATCCGCTTTCAACTCCTCACGAATATACTCCGAAATAAGCATCATGGCATATCTTCCGTTCTTCATATCAGGATTGAGATGCTTCGGAGTCTTGCTCGTACTGCCATCAATCACTGCGATGAAATCATCGGTAACTACCATTCCATCCTCACAAGCCTCAGGGCTCTTCTTTCCTATGATACTGCTTTCTATAATCTTCATAAAATCTACTTATATATCTGTTTATATATCTGAAAAAAGGCTACCCATTCAGGTAACCTTTTTACTAGTTTATCTATATTTAAAACTTTTGCTTTCTAAATATTCATTATGCCTTTGCTTTCTTTAATCTGATAATCATCTGTATGAAGCTTGGAATCATGATGCAGAGAGAGAAGCCTACGGCGTAATATACGGTCTTCTCATCGCCATGGAAGAGGTCGATGAGCTTGCCGTCGCTCTGCGGCATGATATTGGCAAGTACATACGCCATCGTATTATTCACCCAGTGGAGCAGGATGCCCGGAACAAGACTGCCGGTGCGATAATACATCCATCCCAGAAGCAAGCCCATCAGAAGGGCATTGACAAACTGTGCCAGATTGGCATGAACCACTCCGAAGATGGCAGCAGAAATCAAGATGGCTACCCAATGGTTCTTCTTGCTCATGATGCCCAGCAGGGTGCGAAGGATGGCTCCACGGAATACTACCTCTTCGGCAAGAGGCGCCAGGATGCCGATTGCCACATAACCCCAAGGCTCCTTCATCAGCGAAGTGAATATCTGCTGAGTATTCTCATCCATCTCAATGCCTAGCTGTTCATAGAGGAACGACAGGGGGATGATGGTTCCCAGGGAGAACAATGCCACCCAGAGAAGCGTGCCCCAAGGCTTGGAAAGCAGATAACTGCGGGTAAGCGGCGTCCACTTCGTCTTCAGGAAGATGATGAGGGTGATGACACTGCTGAACACCTGAACAAGCGCCGTAAGAATGGCGTTACCGCCCGTACTTGCTGACTGAAGCGTTGCCTGATAACCTTCGCCCTTGATGCCTGCCCAGATTCCTGCACCGGCATACATCATGATGATCTGTACTACTATAAATATAATAAGGTAGAGGACTACATCCGTCAAACCTCTCTTTAAATTAATCTTTGCCATTGCTTTTATAGTTTATAATTAACTGTTTTATAGTTAATAGCATTCTTGCTATCATTTCGCTTCCTTTTCGAAGAGATCCAGCACGGTCTGCTCATCCACCTTCAGTTGCGCCGCCAACTCCTCGGGACCGTCAAACTTCTGTTCGCCCCTTATTCGCTTCACGAAGCCCACGAGCAGGAGCTGGTCGTAGATGTCGCCATCGAAATTGAAGATATGCGTCTCCAGCGTTATCTGCTTACCATTGAAGGTAGGGCGATTGCCCACGTTCATCATTCCCCGTTTCCATACCACCGAGTTCTCCAGTCTTACCTTTACAGCATAGACACCAGGGGCAGGAATCATCTGTCCGAAGTGCGAGATGTCGAGATTGGCAGTAGGGAAACCGAGCTTTCTGCCTTCATGGAATCCGTTCACCACCTTTCCGATGATGGTATAAGGGAAACCGAGGCACTGGGCAGCCATCTCCACTTCTCCCTCTTTCAGGAAAGAGCGGATTACGGAAGAAGAGATGTTGATGCCATCTATCTGGAAGGCTTCGTTCCTGATTACCTCAATGCCCATCTCCTTGCCATAGCGCACGTAATCCTCAAAAGTCTCTGCACGGTTGTGACCGAAGCGATGGTCGTAGCCGATGAAGAGTTTCCTTACGTTGAGATGGTCATGGAGCACCTGCTGCATGAACTCTCTTGCCGACATGGCAGCCATCGTCTTGTCGAAATGCAGCACCACGGCGTTATCCACTTCCGTCTTCGAAAGCAGCAGCAGCTTGGAATCGAGCGTACTCAGCATCTCCGGCTGGTAATCCGCCTGCAATACCTTGCGGGGATGCGCATCGAAGGTGATGACGGTGGATTGCAAGCCATCCTTTCGTGCCGTCTCTACGAGATGATGAATCAGGAACTGATGTCCCCGATGCACCCCGTCGAAGAAACCGATGGTTGCCACACAAGGCTGCAAATGAACGGTATCATTGTAATGTATTGTATTCATTCTATCTTATATCATTTATATCTAAAGAAGAATCCTGAATGTAACTTATGATGAAATCATTGGATTATCTTCTCTTTGCTATCATTCTCTTAAAAGCTCTCCACAGCTCGCCCACCCAGAGCACAACAGAGGTGGAACCGATGATGAGCAGCCACTCGTGGAGCGACAATGGTGTGGTGCGGAACATTTCGCCACCGAAGGTAACGATGATCCACTGACCCACCAATACCAGTACAAGCACCAGAATCATTCCCTTATCCTTCAGGAAATGGCGGAAGGCGGTGTGATGACTCATCAGCGCCTTGGCATTGAAGAGGTTCCAGAACTGAATCATCACGAAAGTGGTGAAGAACATGGTCAGTTCATGCACATCTACTCCACCCTTGCCTCTGCGCTCGCAGTAAACCAGCAGGGCAAACATCACAAGGAAGAAGACGATGCCACAGAACAGGATACCGAAACCGATACTCTTGTTGATGATGAAATCGGATGCCTTGCGTGGCTTCTCCTTCATCACCTCGTGAGATGGAGGCAATGAGGCGAGCGCCAAGGCTGCAAAGGTATCCATGATGAGATTCACCCAGAGAATCTGAGTAACCGTCAACGGCATTTCAGTTCCGATGACAGAGCCACCAAGCACCAGCAGGAGGGCTGCCACGTTTACTACCAACTGGAAGAAGAGGAAACGCTGCAGGTTGCGATAGAGCGAACGTCCCCACATCACGGCGTTGGCGATAGACTTGAAGGAATCATCGAGCAGGGTCATATCCGAAGCCTCCTTAGCCACGGAAGTTCCCGAACCCAGCGACAAGCCCACGTGGGCATAGTGAAGCGCCGGAGCATCGTTGGTACCGTCGCCTGTTACGGCAACCACTTCGCCTCGCTTCTGGAGCATCGCCACCAGTCGCTGCTTATCGGTAGGACGGGCACGGCTCATCACTCGGATATCCTTTGCCCGTTCGTAAGCCTCTTCATCAGAAAGAGCCTCCCACTGTTCACCCGTAATCATCTGCTGGTCGAGCGAGGTCAGAGAGCCATCTGCTCCGATATTCTCAGGTTCATCTTCGAAGACACCTATCTGCTTGCCTATCTCCAAGGCGGTGGCAGCCGTATCACCCGTAACCACCTTCACCTCGATACCCGCATGGCGGCACTCCTGCACGGCGGCTGGAACATCCGGACGGATAGGGTCGGCAATGGCTGCAATGGCCTGCAACTGAAGGTCGTTGGCATCGAGAAGTGCTACCACTTCGGCTGTAGAGGTTCTGGAGGTTCTCATGATAGAAGCTTCTATCTTCTTATAGGCGAACGCCAGGGTTCTCATTGCCTTATGCTGCCACTCGTCGAGTTCTTCGGCTGACTGTCTCTGCATTCTATCTTCGATGATGCATTTCTTCATCACGATTTCAGGCGCACCCTTTACGAAGAGATAGGTTTCGCCATCAACTTCTGCCAAGGTTGCCATCATCTTTCTCTCGGTAGAGAAAGGCAACTGCTTGAGCACATTCACCTGCTTGCGGAGTTCTTCATAATCCTTACCATGGGCATCGAGCCAGAGCAGGAGAGCCGACTCGGTAGGGTTTCCGATAGGTTTGCCGTCATTCAACTCGGCTGTAGAGTTGAGGGCGATGGCTGTATCGAGCAGCGCCTCATCGCCCTGCTTGAGTTCCAGGGCGCTCACCTGCATCTTGTTCTGGGTAAGTGTTCCGGTCTTATCGGTACAGATCACGGTAACGGCACCCATGGTTTCGCAGGCATGGAGCTTGCGCACCAGATTGTTCGACTTCAGCATTCTTCGCATGTTGAGCGCCAGAGAAAGGGTAATCGCCATCGGCAATCCCTCAGGCACCGCCATCACAATCAGGGTAACAGCCATCATGAAGTATTTCAGCACGATTTCTGCCATATAGAAATAATCCTTGCCGCCCCATGCCGGGTTGGTGAGGATATCGTGAATCAGGAAGATGAAGAAGGCTGCCACAGATACCACGGAGCCTACCTTGGAAATCATCTTTGCCAACTTATCGAGCTGCATGTGAAGCGGTGTCTCCACCGAAGTCTGTTCGGTAGATTTCTTTGCCACCTTACCAATCTCGGTAGCATCGCCCACGGCAGTAACCACGAACTCGCCCCTGCCATTCATCACCATGGTAGAACGGAGGATGACGTTGCGAGGATAGGCTCCATCGCCACCGCCCTCCAGAGATTTCTCGGTAACGGGTTCGCCCGTCAGGGTAGATTCATTAATCTGCAGGTCGTTGCAGACGATGAGTTCGCCATCGGCAGGCACCTCGTCGCCCACTTCCACGAGCACCACATCTCCCACCACCACATCGTGGCGCGGAATCTCCATCACCTTACCATTGCGGCGCACCTTTACCGGCTGCTCTTCGCTGAGCGCCGTAAGCAGATTAAACTTCTTAGCAGCATCGCGCTCAAAGTAGAAGCCCACGGTTGTAGCAAGGAAAACTGCCACGAAGATACCGATGGTCTCCATGAAATTCTTTTCGATAAAAGCGAGGATAAGGGAAACGAAAGCCGCCACAAGGAGTATCTGGATAATCGGATCGCGATACTTATCCAAATACAGTTTCCATAATGAGGTACGTTGAGGAGGGGTGAGCACGTTTTTGCCATGCTGTTCCCTACTCTGTTTTACTTGTTCGTCGGTAAGACCGATTCTTTTGTTTTTGTCTATGTCCATTTCTGAATAGAAATACTTTTCTTTTGTACGATTAATAAGTACATACGCACGTGTGCGCACATAATTTGGTGCAAAGATACGCTATTTTTCTGATTCAAGGAAAATTTTTAAGATTTTATTTGGTTATTTGCCTAAAATCTAGTATCTTTGCACTCGAATTTGATAAAAATTCAATGGACTTGTAGCTCAGTTGGTTAGAGCAACAGACTCATAATCTGGAGGTCCTAGGTTCAAGCCCTAGCTGGTCCACTTTGAAAATCAAGCAGTTAAGCAGAAATCGCTTAACTGCTTTTTTCGTTGCTGGTTTGCTTGAATTTGGTCTATTTGTTTTTGCGTAAACAAAAAAACATTAAGAGGGCGATTTAGACTTTTGCAACCAAGTTGCAGAAACCTTTTTGTAATTTTGCAACCGAAATAGAAAAAGGAACTGAATGTTCCTGGTTATATAGAACTAAAAGTATTGCAAAATTATGGAAGAAATGAAACTTTCTCACGAACATCATCATGAATGCCATTGTGAAGATTCTCACGAACATCATCATGAGCACAATCATGACTGCTCATGCTCCACAGAAGAACATGAGCACCAGGGGTGCGATTGCCACCACCATCATCATCATGAAGAAGGCGGTTTGAAATCCAAATTCTTTCTGATTGGAGCTACCATCATCCTCCTGGTCATCGCTGTTTTCATCGAAAAGAATTACGACCTGGCTACCTGGCAGTTACTCCTCGTCTATCTCATTCCTTATTTATTAATAGGACACGAGACGCTGGGCGAAGCTGCAGAAGGTATTGCCAAGGGCGATATGTTTAACGAAAACTTCCTGATGGCTATCGCTACCATCGGAGCCCTTTGCATCGGATTCTTTCCTGGATCAGACACAGAATTTCCAGAGGCAGTCTTCGTGATGCTCTTCTTTCAGGTGGGCGAACTCTTCGAAGGATATGCGGAAGGAAAGAGCCGCGACAGTATTTCGCATCTGATGAATATCCGACCAGACGTGGCGAATGTTGAAAGAAACGGAAAGGTAGAGATCGTTTCTCCTGAAGATGTAAAGATTGGAGAAACGATTGTAATCCGTCCGGGAGAGAAAGTGCCTCTGGATGGCGTTGTCATTGAGGGCAATTCAGCCTTGAATACTATTGCCCTGACGGGAGAAAGTATGCCACGGGATTTGAACGAAGGCGATACTATCATGTCTGGATGCATCAACCTGTCAGGAGTGGTTCGTGTACGCACCACCAAGAGTTTTGGCGAAAGTACCGTATCCAAGATTATTGCGCTGGTAGAGAGTGCAGACAAGAACAAGTCGAAGAGCGAGGCTTTCATCACCCGTTTCGCCCGAGTCTATACTCCTATCGTTGTTTTCGCAGCCATTGCCCTGGCGGTTATTCCTCCATTCCTGGCAGCAACAGGAATCGTAGGTGAAGGAACCTTTGGCGAGAACTTCCCATTATGGCTCAACCGCGCCCTGATATTCCTGGTGGTTTCCTGCCCATGCGCTCTGGTCATCAGCGTGCCCCTCACCTTCTTTGGCGGCATCGGTGGAGCATCCCGGAATGGTATTCTCATCAAGGGCAGCAACTATATGGATGCTTTAGCCAAGGTGGGAACCGTAGTATTCGACAAGACCGGAACTCTGACCCACGGAGAGTTTGCCGTGGCAGCTGTTCATGCAGACGCGTCCTGCCCAGACCATTCATCCCATGATGCAGATAATGTACATATTGGCGAATATTCTGACAAGGAGAAAATCCTGCTTCATCTGGCAGCTCATGCCGAGCATTTCACCACTCATCCTATCGGAGCAGCCCTGCGTACTGCCTTCCCGCAAGAAGCAACAGATGGCTGCGAGGTGACCGATGTAGAGGAGATTGCAGGACAGGGTATCCGTGCCAAGGTGAACGGCAAGGTGGTTTGCGTGGGCAACAAGAAGATGATGGAAAGCATCGGTGCCCAATGGCACGACTGCAACCAGGTGGGAACCATCATCCACGTCGCCATTGATGGCAAGTACGCAGGACATATTGTGATCAACGACACCCTTAAGGAAGGAAGCGCCCATGCCATCAGAGAGCTGAAAGAACTTGGAGTAGAGAAAACGGTAATGCTGACGGGCGACCGCAGAGAAGTGGGAGAAGATGTTGCCCACAAACTGGGACTGGACGAATGCCGCGCAGAACTGCTGCCAACCGACAAGGTTTCGCATATAGAACAACTGCTGAAGACAAAACCGGCAGGCAAGACGCTCGCTTACGTAGGCGACGGTATCAACGATGCCCCTGTATTGAAACGTGCCGATGTGGGCATTGCCATGGGTGGACTTGGAAGCGATGCAGCCATCGAAGCTGCCGATGTAGTACTGATGGATGATGACCCTAGAAAGATTGCCCTTGCCGTGAAGATAGCCAGAAGAACCATTCATATCGCTCACGAGAACGTGATATTTGCCATCGGAGTGAAGGTTGCCGTACTGATTCTCGCCACCATTGGTCTCGGCACCATGTGGATGGCTGTCTTTGCCGATGTAGGTGTTACGGTACTGGCTGTATTGAACGCCATGAGAAGTTTGGGTAAAAATCGTCTTTTTATCGTTAAATACCAAAATAAGTTGTATCTTTGCAACCGAATTGCAATATACAATACTGAATGGTTATGTATAAAAAAGACATTTTGACTATGAATAAGATTATCAAACTCATCTTCGTGCTCTGCTGCTTCTGCGGCATCGCACAGGCTCAGCCTCAACGCCCTAAGCTCGTTGTAGGCATCGTTATCGACCAGATGCGATGGGATTATCTCTATCGCTACTACGCCCGCTACGGCGAAGGCGGATTCAAGAGAATGCTCGGCGAAGGATTCAGCGTAGAAAACTGCAAGATTCCTTATATCCCTTCGGTTACAGCCATCGGACACACTTCTATCTGGACCGGTTCCGTGCCTTCTATCCACGGAATTGCAGGAAATAACTTCGTGAAGGATGGAAAGGTTGTGTACTGTACTGCTGATGATACCGTGAACCCGGTAGGTTCTGACAGCAAGGCTGGCAAGATGTCGCCTCGCAATCTGTGGGTAACCACCATCGGCGATGAACTCCGTCTGGCTACCAACAACCGCTCTAAGGTGATTGGTGTAGCCTTGAAAGACAGAGCATCCATCCTCCCTGCGGGCCATCACGCCAATGGCGCTTATTGGTTTGATGATAAATCGGGCAAGTTCATCACCAGTACTTTCTATATGGATAAGTTGCCAGAGTGGGTGAACAAGTTCAACAAGCAGAAACTCCCAAACAAGTATCTTTCCAAGAAATGGGAGACGCTCTACCCTATCGATTCCTACAAGGAGAGCACCAGCGATGACAACAACTACGAGAATGGAATCGCTGAGGGTGAGAAGGCTGTATTGCCACTCGATCTGCCAACCTTATATAAAAAGCATGGTTACAAGATTCTCCGCAGTACCCCATTCGGCTGCAACCTGACTTTCGATATTGCCAAGGCAGCCATCGCAGGCGAGAACCTGGGTAGAAACACAGATACTGACCTGCTGACCATCAGCTGTTCAAGCACCGACTACATCGGTCATCAGGTGGGAGTGAACGCCATCGAAACAGAAGATTGCTATCTTAGATTAGATAAGGCTTTGGCGGATTTCTTCGCTTATCTCGACCAGACCGTGGGCAAGGGAAATTATCTCACCTTCCTCACCGCCGACCATGGAGGCGTAAACAACGCTACCTTCCTGCAGGATCAGCGAATCCCTGCCGGCATCTGGAACAAAAAGGGATTGGTAGAAGAGCTGAATCAGATTCTGAAGGCTAAGTTCAATACCGACAAGGATCTCGTGAAGACCATCATGAACTACCAAGTGTTCTTCAACACAGATATCATCGAAGAACTCGGTTTGGATTACGCAGCCATCAAGCAGGCAGTGGTAGATAGATTGAAGAAAGACAAGGATGTGCACTATGCCTTCGACATGGAGAAGACCTCCACAGAGAGCATTCCTGCAGAGCTAAAGTTCCGCGCCATTAACGGTTATAACCGTGAGCGCAGCGGAGGTGTTCAGATTGTACTGAAACCAGGTCACTACGAATATTACAGCAGCAAGGGAACTACCCACGGAGCATGGAATCCATACGATATCCATATTCCTTGCCTGTTTATGGGTTGGGGCATCCAGCACGGCGAGAGCGCCCAGCCTCACTATATGACGGATATTGCCGCTACCGTTTGTGCGATGCTGCATATCCAGGCACCTAACGGTTGCATCGGCACACCGATATTTTGAAAAAAGTAAATGCTAAAAAATAAAGGCTAGGGTTTCCTGTTTCGGGAACCTAGCCTTTATTATTTTTTCACCAAAAGAAGAAAGTCGTCTTTTTACAATAGAGACGCTACTCGCTTTCAGCAGGAATTATTCTTCATTCATGATTTCCATATATTCCTCATAAGAAATATATCTGCCACCCATCGACTTGAGATGCGGGGTTTCCAACTGGCAATCTATCATCTTGCCTCCATGCTCCTGCAGATAACGGGCCAGGAAAATAAGGGCTATCTTAGAGCCTGACGGAACCTTGGAGAACATGCTCTCGCCAATGAAGACCTTGCCGATGGTAACGCCATAAAGTCCACCTACCAGTTCACCGGTCTCATTATCCCATACCTCCACGCTTGCCGCAAAGCCCTGCTCATGAAGGGCGGTGAATGCCTGAATGATGTTTTCACCCAACCAGGCACCCTCTTCCTCGTAACGGCCATTGGTCTTGCTGCAGGCTCGAATCACTGCATCGAAATCTTCGTTGATGCCCACGCTGTATCGGTTCTTCCTCAGCAGGGTGCGCATGGAATGACTGATGTGGATTTCGTCCGGGAAGATGACGAAGCGCTTCATCGGACAGAACCAGAGTATCTCCGGCTGGTCGCGAAAGCTATACCAGGGAAAGATGCCGTTGCTGTAAGCCAACAGCAGGCGGTCGATGCTCAAGTCGCCACCTATCGCAAAACATCCGTCTTCATCGCCGTAATGCGGATCGGGAAAATAAATCTCTTCCGCATTTTCATCTATCTGTAATATCATCGCTTTCTAACAATTAATCACCAATTCCTTACCATCGAAATCTACGCAGCCCTTGCCAGCCTTCTTGAGCTTGCCGAAGAGCAGAGCCTTCATCAGGATTGGCTTCAGGCGGTTGCCGATGACACGATCCATCTCGCGGGCTCCATATTCCTTGGTAAAGCCCCACTCCAGAATCTTCTCTCTTGCCGCATCGGTAAGCGTAATAGAAACTCCCTTTGCTGCCAACTTTGCATCGAGCTGACGAAGCTTCTTGGCAAGAATCAGTTCTGCCATGTGCTTATCCATATCGTTGAACACCACCGTGTCGGAAAGTCGGTTGATGAACTCTGGCTTGAAGGTCTTCTTCACCTGTGCCAGCATCGCCTCACCACGGGTAACATTACCGCCGAAACCTACACTTGCCTGGGATGCATACTGCGCTCCGGCATTGGAAGTCATCACGAGGATTACGTTTCGGAAATCAGCCTTCTGCCCCTTGTTGTCGGTCAATCGGGCATAGTCCATCACCTGCAGCAGGATGTTGTAGATGTCGCTATGCGCCTTCTCAATCTCATCGAGCAGGAGCACGCAGTTTGGTGTCTTGCGGATGGCATCGGTCAGAAGACCGCCATCTTCATAACCCACGTATCCGGCAGGCGAACCGATGAGTTTAGCCACGGTATGCTTCTCGGTGTATTCACTCATATCGAAACGCACCAGCTCGATGCCGAGTTCCTTTGCCAGAACACGAACCACCTCGGTTTTACCCACGCCCGTAGGACCCACGAAGAGCAGCGACGCCATCGGCTTGTCATCATCCACCAGTCCAGCCTTCGCCATCATCACAGCCTCAACCACCTTATCCACAGCCTTGTCCTGACCGTAGATCTTGTCGAGTATGCGCTGGCGGAGCGTAGCCAAAGCATCGTTATTCTCATCTTTCATCGCAGCCGCATCAATCTTGCAGACCTTAATCAGAATCTGCTGGATGATTGACTTGGTAACGTAAGAGCGCTGGCGAGATTCTACCGGATGCACCTCCAAATAAGCACCCGCCTCATCCATCAGGTCGATGGCTTTGTCTGGCAGACAGCGGTTGCTGATATATTTGGCGCTGGCACGGACGGCATACTCCAGGGCGTCCTTGCGATAAGTTACATTGTGGAACTTATTGTATTTATACTGCAAACCCTCCAATATTTTGATTGCCTCCTCCTCGGTAGGTTCCTTGATATCTATCTGCTGGAATCGGCGCACGATGCCCTTGCTCTGAGCCATGTAGCGGTTGAACTCTCGTAGGTGTGGAACCAATGAATCGGATGTCGCCAGCCTCCAAATATTGCTTCAGCATATTGGAAGCATCCGGTCCGCCATCAGAGCCACGACCGGCACCTATCATATTATGAATCTCATCAATGTAGATGATGGTGTTGCCTTCCTTCACGGCTCCCTCCATCACCATCTTGATACGCTTTTCGAAGTCGCCACGATACTGGGCGCCGGCAAGCATCTGTCCCATATCCATACCGTAGATGCGTGCTCCCTTGAGACGTTCGGGTACCTGATTCTCGTTGATGAGTTTGGCGAGACCATAAACCAGGGCGGTCTTACCTACGCCCGGTTCACCGATATGAAGCGGATTGTTCTTCTCGGCACGACAGAGCACCTGGATGGTTCTATCCAGTTCCTGTTCTCTGCCGATGAGCGGATTGTGTTCCTCCACCTGATCAGAGATGCAGGTAACCAGCTGATGCCAATCCTGAGGCTGTCGGCTTCTGCCTTCCTCCTCGTCTTCATCATAGTCATTGTCATAATCGTCGTCATCATAGTCAACACCTATGCCCATATTAGCCTCCGCAGCCTCGTTTTCCAGTGGATAATAGCTATCCACACTCGCCAGGAATTCGCCCTGACGGTCGCCCACATTCTTGCACAACAGGAATGCAGCTTCAGAGTTCTGCAAGCCAAACATTGCCTGTACGAAATGAGGCACGTTCACGAGTTTTCGGTCAGCGGCAGCAGCCAAGGCGCAAGCCGTACCAAACATCGTCTTGAAGAGCGACGAAGGCTCAGGCAGATATTTGATATTTTCAGGCACACGCTCCTGCTTGGCGAGCCATCCCACCAAGTCCTCATGCATCTTGATGCTATCCACACCTTCCTCCTGCAAAGCCTGGCAGAAGGCATATTGGCGGAGCAATGACAGAAGCATGTGCTCGGGCATTACGAACTCGTGGTCGAAAAACCGAGCCTGCTTCATGGCATCATCCATCAAGACACTCATATATCGGGTTAATCCCATACTATCCATTCTATATTTTCCTTTCTTTATTCTGGCATATAAGTGAGCTTCAGGGGATACTTCTGCGTACGGGCTTTCTCCATCGCTTTCTCCACTTTGCTCTTGGCGATGTCATAGCTGTAGGTGCCCACCACGGCTTTCTCTTCGTGATGAACCTTGAGCATGATTGCTTCAGCCTCAGCCTGCGACTTGAAGAAGATGGTTTCGAGGATTTCTACCACGAAGTCCATCGGTGTAAAGTCGTCGTTGAACATCATTACCACGTAACGCCCCGGCTCCTTGAGCCTGGTTTTCTGGCGTTCACGAATTGCTGTCTGTTCTTGAGCCATATTTGAATTATTACTTTGTATAAGCATTGGTAATCTCCACGACATAGACATCGTGGAATCCGCCCTTGGCACCATACCACTGCAGAAGGTCCTTATCGAGGAACTTCTCTGCTGTCATATTGTCCTTATAGAGTTTGCGGCATTCCAGGGTGAGTCGTGACTGCTCAAAGGCGATGCTGCCGTTATCGGTTTCCACAGGAGTCAATCCTGTTTCCTTTGCCTTATCGAAATCACGTCCACTCTTAGAACCGCAGAAGTTATATATCTTTCGAGCCTCCTCGCTATTTCCGAGGAAAGAGAGGGTCATGAATTCATTCTCCTCGATGATGCCGTGGGTGTAGCGTTCCGGGCGGATAAATACCACAGCCACCGGCTTGTTCCAGAGCCATCCCAGGCAACCCCAGGAAGCAGTCATCATATTGAACTTATCCTTGTTGCCGGCGCAAACCAGCATCCACTCCTTACCAATAGTCTCGAAGACATTATCATTCAGTTCTTTTACGTTGATTTTCTCCATTTTATCTTTTCCTTTCTCTGTATATTTTAATTAATGAAATAATGCAGCATTCAACAAAAGTTATGCCAATCCAGCACCGAACACCGCATATCACCTGCAAAGATACAAGAATAATCTGAAAAAGCAAATGTTTCTATCAGAAAATGCTTTTTAAAATAAAATAAATCACATTTTGCTTTGTCATTTCGAGGAAAGGCATTACCTTTGCACCCCGAATGCCGAAAACCGAGTAGGCTTGCGGCTTCGATTTATTATTCATTTATAAACATTTTATTTAATGTACAAAACAATTTTCAACAAGCGCAACAGCTTGAAGTTCAACCGATTCTCTAACAAGAATTACTCACTCTTCGCAGTTTTGGGAAGAGAGGTACTTGTTGGTGCACTCAGCGTTGCTACCCTGAGCCATGCCAAGGCAGCAGGCGTAAGCACAGAGGGAGCCAAGGTTGATTCTACTCTCTACAAGGGCGGAAAGGCTTACGAGCTAGATGCGGTGAGCGTTACCGGATCTCGTGCGCCGATGACTGTAGAGCAGTCACCTAAGATTGTGTCTGTCATTACCCGCGACGATATTCATCGTGCGGCTGCACAGACTATCAACGATGTATTGAAATTAGCTACCGGCGTGGATGTCCGTCAGCGTGGTGGCTTTGGTGTTCAGACGGATATCTCCATCAATGGTGGAACCTTCGACCAGATTACCATTCTCTTGAATGGTGTCAACATTTCCAATCCACAGACTGGTCACAATGCTTCTGATTTTCCTGTAGCTCTTGCCGACATCGACCACATCGAAGTGCTCGAGGGGGCAGCATCGCGCGTATTCGGAACTTCAGCCTTTAATGGTGCCATCAATATCGTGACCAAAAAGGCAAAGAATGATGGAGTATCTGCAAATGTAGAAGGCGGAAGCTTTGGAAGTTTCGGAGCACAGGGACGTGTGCAGACGGCTTTTGAAACGGGCAAGTGGACTCAGGCTTATTCCGTAAGCGGAGGCTACAAGCGCTCGGATGGCGGCACGGAGAACAGCGACTTCGAGAAGGGACAGGGCTACGGCAATCTCTCGCTCTCTTACGACCAGCGTTTCGACATCATCGCCCAGCTGGGTATTGCTACCCAGAGCTATGGTGCCAACACTTTCTACAGTGCCAAATACAACAACCAATATGAGAAGACAGACCACGGTATGGCTTCTCTCAACCTGAGTCTGCACAACCAGGAGAAGACCTGGGAGATTGCGCCTCAATTCTATTATAACAAATTCAAGGATCACTATCAGTTGATTCGCGGTATGGCTGGAGCCAAGGCAGGCGAGAACTATCACGACCTAGATGTTTATGGTGGTGGGCTGAATGCCAACGTGGCTTGGGCTTTGGGTAAGACCGCAGTGGGTTTTGATATCAGCAAGGAGTGCATCTACTCTACTGCATTGGGCGAGGAACTCGCAGAGAAAGACTATAAGGACATCTCTGGTTCCGACCGTCAATATACCCGAAAGGGTGAGCGCACCAACACCAACATCATGCTGGAGCACAACTTCATCTTCGGCGGTTTCACCTTGTCGGCTGGTGTCTTGGCTAACAAGAACACCGGTTTGGACAACGACTTCCGCTTCTATCCTGGTGTGGATATGAGTTATCATCCTAACGACAACTGGAAGTTCTACGCATCCTGGAACAAGGCTCTGAGAATGCCTACCTACACCGACTTATATATAAGTAATGTGGTGCAGCAGGGCGACATCACCCTGAACCCGGAGAAGAACTCAACCTTCAAGGTAGGAACCCAGTATCGCCAGACTGGTTTTGCCGCAACCGTAAGCGGATTCTACGCACACGGCACCAACATGATTGACTGGGTTCAGACTTCCGTGACCGAACAGAACGACAGCAAGTATCATGTAATGAACATCGGAAAGCTCAACAACATGGGCTACAACGTAGATGCAACTATCTACATGAGAGAGTTGGTACCAAACTGTTTCATTACCCGCATCAAGTTGGGTTATGCTTACATCTATCAGGATCATAAGACCGAGACCAACATTTTGAAATCACTCTATGCATTGGAGTATCTGAAGCACAAGGCAGTATTCGGCCTGGATCATCAGATCTGGAACAAGCTTTCAGCTTCCTGGAGTGTAAGATGGCAGCAGAGAATGAATGGCTATCATCCATACACCAAGGTGGATTGCAAGCTGATGTGGGATGAGAAGAAATACAATATCTTCGTGAAAGCAGATAATATCACTTGCCACCGCTACTACGACCTCACTGCTGTTAAGCAGCCTGGTTTGTGGATTATGGCAGGAGCCAGCGTAAATCTCGGCTGGTAATATAAAACAAAAAAGTCTTCAAGCCATTTTGGCTTGAAGACTTTTTCCGTTTATTCCGGTTTCTGATATTTTCCATTCACTTTTATCGGTTCGAGATGGATTCCCACATGGGTATCTACGCCGAAGTGCTGCTTCAGTTTTGTTTCGATATGAGTAGCATGCTCATGAGCCTCATAAAGCGAAAGAGAGCCCGGCATGCGGATGTGCATCTCTACCGCAATCTTGTTTCCGATGCGACGGGTACGCAGGTTATGAATCTCTCCTACTCCCTGCTCTTCATTTGCAATCTTCAGGATTTCATCTTCCTCCGTTTCCGGAAGACTGGCATCCGTCAGTTCTTTCACAGACTGCATCACCAGTCCCCAGGCAGCCTTGATGATGAAGGCACTCACGATGATGGCAGCCAGCGGATCGAGCACCGCCCATTTTTCTCCCAGAATGATGGCACCACCAATACCGAACATCGTTCCGATACTCGATAATGCATCGCTACGATGATGCCAGGCATTTGCCACTACAGCCTCGGAATGATATTTTCTTCCAGCTTTAACCGTAAACTGATAAGCCCATTCCTTCATCACGATACTTACGATGGCTGCAATCAAGGCTACAACGCCCGGCTGCTGGAGTGTCTCGCCGCAGATGGCACGATAAGTCTTGGTTACGCCAGAATAACAGATCATCACACCCACCACGAAGAGCGAAATGCCGATGATGGCTGTGGCAAGCGTCTCGTATTTGCCATGCCCATAATCATGGTCCTTATCCTTCGGCTTATTGCCCAGTTTTACGAATACCAGTACCACCACATCGGTGGCAAAATCGGTAAGCGAGTGGATGGCATCCGCTATCATTGCTGCAGAATGTCCGAGGATACCTGCCGCAAACTTCAGCACGAGCAGCACCACATTGATGATGCTTCCCGCTATCGTCACCTTATATACTTCCTTTACTCTATCCGCATCAGCGGAATGATCCTTATTCGCTTCAGCGGGCATCTCTTGCTCGCTATTTATTCTCTCATTCTTGCCCATACTATAAAATATAACAGAAGTCCTTTGCTTCCTTAATAATGTTTTTGTATAACCAAAATCCTGTCTTTCATGAATTGAGCGGCAAAAGTACATCTTTTTTCTGAAATCGGATAAAAAGAGAGATTAAAAAAGTATAACGAATGAGGAATAATGTGATGGCGAAGAGAGAAAAGCATGGAATTTTGTGATAAAACGCCTTAAAACAATAGGAATTTTGTGATTTTCAGTCCGAATTCCTTTGGAATTTTGTGATAAAGTTGTATCTTTTTCTTGAAAACAGAGAAAAGAATAAGAAGAAAAACTATGGAATTCGACAAATCACCGAACTTAAAATATCAAGCCGTAACCGTTAATTCTGCGAAAGAAAACTGCGGAAATCCGCAAAAATTCTACACAGAATTAATAAAAGTATTATTTTTGCAAAAGAAAAATGCGGAAATCCGCAAAAATCTTTCCTGTTATGATTGTAAATATAGAGACTAATATCTACCTTTGCTACGTATAGACGATAGTTTTATAAAGTATGTGATAACAGGCGACCTCATCAAGAAATACCAAAACGATGACGGCATCGTATTTATGGACGTATTTGATTTCTTGTTGGATAAAGATTCTATATGATAATTTATAAGGAAAAGGCTAATGGCAATCTTGGATATTTCCCCTCCAAGATTGCCATTTATCCCTAAGTAAATCGAGAGTTATAAACTCGAATATTTTATGAAAGCCCAAAGACTATCGGGATAGTATATTTCACCCTAACACAGTTTCCCTTAAGCTTCCCTGGTTTCCATTTAGGCATAGCCTTGACCATTCGCATAGCCTCTTTATCCAAAGAAGGATCAACACTTCTTGTAATCTCAACATCTGTAATTCTTCCATCTTTCTCGACAACAAATTTTACTATCACCCTACCTTGGATTTCATTTTCTTGTGCAACTACAGGATATTTGAGATTAGCCGCAATGAAGGATGATAAGGCATTAGAGCCACCAGGGAATGAAGGCATTTCTTCTACTTGTTCGTAAATTTTATCTGTATCAACCAATTCCGAATTGCCATCTATAGGCATCATAATCGACTTGACATGTTCCTCTTTTTTAAAGACATAGACATAATTTGTAAGATACTTGTTTTTTATCCCCAAATCATTAAATTTTACGACCAAAGGCTTTGCATCTTTATACGTTACCTTTGCTGTATCTGCATCTATGAAGAAATCATCATTTATTTCACCATAATACCCTTCTTCTCTATTGCCTCCACGCCAAATCCAATAAGGCTTTCGATTTACGAGTATCGAGGTCGGACAAATCATATTCTGAACATAAACGAACTTGCCAAAACGACGTAGTCGCTCTGCAGTCTGAAATCCCCTATTAAAATCCTTTTGAAATTGTGGAGCTTCTGCTATAGGCACAGATACATATATAGTAGCTTTTATTTCATTAAAATTGCATGTAATAGGAAAATATTCTTTGTCGGCATTATACTTTTCCAAATCCAAGCTCCAATTTTCCCCCATTCTATCCTTAATTGCGTCATAGCAAATGGAGTCAAACACAAACTTTGAAGATTGCTGTAAACGTTGTTCGTAAGCTGTAGTCTTCTCGAATTCTCTTATCTCATTCCATGCACTAAATTTTTCCTTCACATTTTTCAAGACTCGTCCTCTGTCGGTCATTTCATATCGTTCGCGTTCTGATTCTTTTGCAGCATTCTCAATAAGTCTTTGCCAAAACAGAGTATTTGAATCCACCGACTTTTTATTTCTTGCACCTCTATTGTTCTTACCAATAGAAGTGGTCTTACCCTTAACCGTTTGAGACGTTTGCCCCATTTTTCTCATTTGAGGCTTTCTCGTTTGAGCATTGCTACCAACCATACATAGCAAAGCTACTATAAGTAAAATAATATGTTTCATAATTTTCCTTTTTTATAGAAAAGCATTAGTACTATTTATTTCCATCTTTATCCCATCATTTTCTCCTCGCGAAAATCTTACGAACCTTTGTCCATCCCACTCTTGAGATTTTCTGACGCAATAAGTTTGGAAGCCATATCCCTTATCTACGATTCTTACCAGAAAAGGATTCCAATCGTAATATGCTTTGTTTATCACTTCTGTTATATCCACGCCATCCAATTCCTTCCGTTCTTTCATCGGAAGTTCCATCACGCAGCTTCCATATTGGTTAAAAGCATCAACGGTATGACGTTCACACTCTGCAGAATGCCAAAACGTTTTACTAGGATACTTCATCTCCATTATCAGAAGCAATCTTCTTTTCAACTCGCCTGATACAATTGCAGGAAAGACAAAATCCTCGTATGATGTTTCATCGTCATAAACGTACACATTATCACCTCCATCCGTCAAATACCAGAAATAGTCATCACCCTCTTTCAGCATTTTAAATGCATATACTTCTTGTGCTTCGTCAGATAAAGTATCACCTTTTGTAGTTTGTGCTTTTGCTGCTTCTTTCACAAGCTCTCTGCCCCCTTCTTTCAGTCCTACTTTTATCCCAACAAACAGAATTACCACAAGTATAGCAGAAAGCACCTTCCAAGACTTTCGCCAGAAAGATGTTTTCTCCTCACGATCAACTGTGGTGCTTGCCTCTTCAGGCTCTATACTATCTACTTTTTGAGTCATAGACTTTTCTGTGTCAGCATCAAGCCATTCACCGCAATATCTACATTTTTTTGCCACGGCAAGGATTTCCTCCCCACAATAGGGGCAACGTTTATGCTTTGTATCCATACATTTCTATTTGTCAAACAAATCTTGATAAACCTTAGCCCATTCTCGCCAAGAATATCCACGAGAAGGATGACGCTGGCGAATCATAAGAGCCTTATCTTCGCCGCCAGTGCTAAACCAACGAGTATTAACCTCATCACCATTAGCCAGAAACAGTTTCTCACCATCTTTCTCGCCAAGAGGATAAAGTCTATTGAAGAGACCATAACCCCAAGTTATGATAACATCAGGTTTCAACTCTTCAAGAATTTCCTTGAATGCCGAAACAGAGCTATTAAACTCGTCAGAAGTATCCTTTACACCTGGTCTTGCTATATTGAACTGAATAAAATTGTAAAAAGCAAGTTGATTCCAAACGCATTCTCTATCATCTACAGATATTTCCCTGTTCAACAAAGCCTTTGTTTGGCTAGTATAGCCTCTATAGAAAGAGGCATCTTCACCACTTACAAAACCGTCCACAATTTCTTGAGTAAATGTATGGTGACAAGGAGCACCAGCATTTTCTTCATTATAATGGCTTAGTCCTAACAACAACACTTTCTTGCCACTATTCAAAAATCCTTTCTCGTAATCCTTACCAACAAAAGGATAAGCATTTACATGTTTTATACGCTATTCTATTTTAAAGTTATTAAATGTCGGGGACAAAGATAGTGATTCTACTTGATACTATCAAGTCCATAATGGTTCATAAGCGAAATTTCTTGATTTCGGCTTAACAAAAGTAGTAAAAATCGTTCTGTTTCATTGGTATATTATCATTTTGCCAGGTGTTCCCGAGACTTGGCGGGTTAAGATTTCGGTTTCGGCAAAATAAAAAAGCGTGGGAACTTACCCGTCACTCGTCCCACTCTCTGAGGCCTTCGCATTGCCCTGCACTGTTGAACGAGCAACGTCGAAGCCCACGCCGATATGTATACACTTTTCCCTATACGGATATAAGACCTATCGCCTTGATGCAATAAGCCATACCAGTAAAGGGATGTGAATTAACACATCCCGAGAGCACCTACCGTTGCTATGTTCATTGACAGTGCATGAAGTTTGCGAAGTTTCAGAAAGTCAAGAACAAAGCGCTAAGTATGCGCCTTTTCCATTATGTCGTGATTCTTACTCAGAATCATCGGCAAATATACGAATAATGTTTGAAAGAACAAAAGTTTTTAGCAAAAAATCCTCATTGAGGGATAAAAATCATCAAAATCCTCTCTCTCTGAGGGATTTTTCTGTATTTAACCACGCTATACGAAATTTTTATTGTACTTTTGCACCCGTGCTTGGAAAAGCAACAAACAGGCTCTCAAACATTTCTACCAAGCTGGCAGAAAATTAGAGGCTATAGAAAATTGAAGAATTATACAAATAAATGGTTTTAAATTACATTTGGATAGCATTTTTCGTGATTGCGTTCATCTTCGCACTCATCGGATTGGCAATGGGAGATACGACCATCTTCCAGAAAATTGTAGATTCCACCTTCGACTCATCCAAGAATGCCTTCGAGATTTCTCTCGGACTGACGGGCGTGCTCGCCCTCTGGCTTGGCATCATGAAGATTGGAGAGAAGGCGGGAGTAGTGAATGTGTTGGCCCGAGCGCTCAGCCCGGTCTTCACCCGTCTCTTCCCCGATATTCCGAAAAACCATCCGGTGATGGGAAGCATCTTCATGAATATCGCTTCAAATATGCTGGGACTCGATAATGCAGCAACGCCTACCGGGTTGAAGGCGATGCAGCAGATGCAGGAACTCAACACGAAGAAGGATACGGCGACGAACCCGATGATTATGTTCCTGGTTCTGAACACCTCAGGACTCACCATCATCCCTACCACCATCCTCGCCTTCCGTGCCTCCTATGGTGCAGCCCAGCCTACAGATGTATTCATCCCTATCCTGATGGCTACGCTCGTGGCTACGCTTGCCGGAATCATCATCACTTCGCTCTGGCAGCGCATCAATATCCTGCAGCCGGTATTGCTCGCTACTCTGTTGGGAATGTGCGCCTTCGTTGGCATCATCATCTGGGGATTCGGACAGATGGACAAGGATACGATGAACACGGTTACCACCTTGGCTTCTAACATGATTCTCCTGGGCATCATCCTCTGCTTCATCCTGGCTGGTTTCTGGAAGAAGGTGAATGTATATGATGCATTTATCGAGGGAGCGAAAGAAGGCTTTACTACTGCGGTGAAGATTATCCCTTATCTCGTAGCTATCCTTGTGGGCATCGGTGTATTCCGTGCTTCGGGAGCGATGGATATGGTGATTCAAGGCATTTCATGGTCGGTAGAACAATGCGGCTTGAATGCCGATTTCGTAGGGGCCCTGCCTACCGCCATCATGAAACCGCTGTCGGGAAGTGGCGCACGAGGCATGATGCTGGAGGCGATGAAGAACTATGGTCCTGATTCGTTTGTGGGCAGATTGAGCTGCATCTTCCAGGGTTCCACCGATACCACCTTTTATATATTGGCAGTATATTTCGGAAGCGTAAGCATCAGGAATACCCGCCACGCCGTGGCTTGCGGCTTGCTCGCCGATTTGGCAGGAGTCATCGCAGCAATCGCTATAGCATATTTATTCTTCGGATAATTAACATCAAAAATAATGGCAAGTTTAAAATCACTCGCAAAAGATACCGCCATCTATGGTTTGAGCAGTATCATCGGCAGATTCCTCAACTATCTGCTTGTGCCACTCTACACGGCTTCCATCAGTGCAGCCAGTGGCGGTTATGGTGTCATCACCAACATGTATGCCTATACGGCTTTGATTCTCGTCATCCTGACTTACGGTATGGAGACCACCTTCTTCCGCTTTGTCAACAAGGAGGGAGAAGATGCTCACAAAGTATATACCACAGTCTTGAGTATGGTGGGCTGCACCTCCTTGCTCTTCGTGGCCTTGGTATTCATCTTCTTGCATCCATTGAGCAGTGCCATGGGATATGCCGACCATCCGGCATACGTCTGGACCATGTTTGTCACCGTGGCTATCGATGCCTTCCAGTGCATACCATTTGCCTATCTGAGATACCAGAAGCGCCCATTGAAGTTTGCAGCCTTGAAGATGCTCTTCATCATCGGCAATATGGCGATGAACATCGCTTACTTCGGCTTCATGGGTGGAAGTGATGTGGAATATGCTTTTTACATCAACATCATCTGCACCTCTACCATGACTATCTTCTTCTATAAGGAATTGAAGGAAGGTTTTTCTGGTCCTTACGCCTCTTGGGCTGAGACCAAGGTGCTCATCAAGAAGATGCTGGGCTACAGTTGGCCTATCCTCGTGCTCGGTATTGCCGGTATTCTGAACCAGACAGCCGATAAGATTCTCTTCCCTTACATCTATGAGAAGGGCGATGCGCATACGCAGCTCGGAATCTACGGAGCAGCCAGCAAGATTGCGATGATCATGGCGATGATAACCCAGGCTTTCCGCTATGCTTACGAGCCATTCGTATTCGGCAAAGCGAAGGATAAGGACAACCGACAGACTTATGCTTCGGCGATGAAGTATTTCGTCATCTTCACACTCTTGGCTTTCCTGGTGGTGGTAGGCTATCTGGATGTATTGCGCCACATCATCGGTCGCGACTACTGGGATGGTTTGAAGGTAGTGCCTATCGTAATGGCTGCCGAAATCATGATGGGAGTATATTTCAACCTCAGTTTCTGGTACAAGCTCATCGACAAGACCATCTGGGGAGCTTACTTCTCGGGCATCGGTTGTGCGGTATTGATTGCCATCAACGTTATCTTCGTACCTATCTATGGTTACATTGCCTGTGCCTGGGCTGGTTTCGCTGGATATGGAACAGCCATGATTCTCTCCTACTTCGTGGGTCAGAAGAAGTATCCTATCAACTATCCGGTGAAGGAGATTATGATTTATGTGGTTCTCTCCCTCATCCTCTTCGCAGGAATGACCGAGGCAAACAGATACTTCTCCAGTGGAATTGCCTGCCTCATCAACACGGTGCTCATCCTCATCTTCGCCGCTTATCTCGTGAAGAAGGATTTCCCATTGAAGAGTCTGCCGGTAGTGGGTAAGTTCTTTAGAAAGTAAAGCATCTTATGAAATTATAAGAGCTGAAACAAGAAGTTATAAGAACTGAAATGATGAGGAATCAACTCATAAACAGATTAGGTGTAAACGATATTTATTCTCTTTGCCTTCAGACGCAAGGCAAAGAGAATAATTGTTTAAAGGAAGAGCTTTACCAGCTCACCTTCGATGAAAACGACCGGGTATCGTTCAATGCGCTTTGGGCTTTAAGCCATTTCGATGAAGCCAACAACCCTTGGCTCTTTCAGAAGCATGACGAACTGATAGATAGGGTTCTCGTAGAGAAGAATGAGACCAAGCGCCGCCTGATGCTCAATCTTCTTCTCCGTCAGCCTTTCGAGGAAGAATCACTCCGTTCCGATTTCATCGATTTCTGCATCGCCAAGATTACCGCCTGTTCACAACCCTACGCCATCCGCTGCTACTGCATGAAGCTCGCCTACGAGCAGATGAAATACTATCCCGAACTCCTAGAAGAGTTAAGAATGGCCCTAGATATGCTGGAACAGGAGGTTCTATCCCCGGGAATGTTATCAGCAAAAAGGCAAATTATGAAGAAAATCAAGCGAAGCCTTGGAAGTTTCGGGAAATAGTCGTAACTTTGCAAACGTAATATTCTAACAATATAATACATAAATGGATGGAGATACAACTGAACGATTATCACAAGAAAGTCAATGCCCAGATGCAAAAGAGCATGGCTTATTGGCGAGAGCATCCGCTTTCGCTGGAGGAGTGCTTAGCTCAATTCAAGCGCTTGCGGGAACAACGGCTTGCAAGGGAGTCCAAATCGCAAGGTTAAAAGACTGGGCTAAGGAGAATGATTGCTGGATTGAAGATCCGGAATCATTAGGTGTGTTCTCTGACCGAGGTTCAGAGAACGAGGTTTATAAAAGGAAAAGCATACAAAAGGATGTAAATTGTTCCGTCTTTGCAATCCGCCGGAATAGTAAGCCACTTTCAAAAACACTCTTCACTCTTCACCAGAATGGCATAAATATCTGTAACTAAAGAACTTGTACGGGTGAAGAGTTGCGTTCGACTCTTCACCACTCTTCACCCCCTCTTCACCCGGAAAATCTGTGAAATCTGTGGGACTTTCTTCAAAGACCGAACAGGTCGATTTACCGTTTAGTTTTGTGTGCAATACGAAGGTGAAGAGTGGTGAAGAGTGGTGAAGAGCTGTGCACCACTCTTCACCTCTCGCAACCCCAGTGTTTATCGGGGTTTCAGCCGATTTGGTGAAGAGTGAAGAGTAAAAAGAAGAGTGGTGCTTTTATAAAAAAAGCTCCCGACGTATCGTTTTGTGCCTGGCAATGGCAGATTATTGCCCTGGTAAGGGGCAATGTTGTGCCATAGTGAGGCAATAAGCGATACAAGCCGCTTTACGCCTCGTCAGTACTATCATGGCGACCTCTCAGTAACGTCTTTGCACCTTGTAAGTATTATCGCTGTCGCTTGTAAGTACTATCATCGTGCCTTGTAAGTGCTATCATTGTTGCATCGGTTTTACGTAAAAAGTCTTCGGAGTAACCTTTACTTGTTGCCGGAAGAATTAATATTATAAGCCGGAGAAGCCTATATCTTCAGCCGCACAACAGCTGTTGTGCGCTTGCATATCAGCTGTTATGCGCTCGCCCAACACCTGTTGTGCAAGTGGATATCAGCTGGTGGGCGATGAGTTGTTGGATATAGTTCTGTGTATGTGTATGAACGAGCCGTAAACGGCTTGGATACTTACAAGAAGTATTCGCCAAATTACTCGAAAACTTAATGATGAAAAGTATAATTCTTTAATATTTTGCCCTAAATCATTGGTAATTTCGGGAAATAGTTGTAACTTTGCAAAGTCAAATATCAAGCATTACATCTATGAATAAAGATAATATCAACGAGTTCGCATCCTTCGATGAGTATCTTCGACAAGGAGAGCCTTCGCAGAAGGAAAGCGCCGAGAACTGGAAGACGGCTATCGGATTGCAGGCTGTAGATGGGCTGCAACCGTCGGCGTATCTCATAGATGTGGCAAAGCGAAACATCGAAGGAGAAATCACTCTGGATGAAACCAGAAAACTGATTGACTCTTACTATCAGAGCAAGACGATTTGCATATCCAGCCGACTGATGATTGGAAAGAGCAGCCAAGAATAGGTACCCCGCAAGCTATCCTCAAGTACCCCACAAGTACCCCACAAGTTCAGTCAACATGTGGAGACTCTTATTCTATCCTTTAACGATGAATATATGACATCTGCGGAAATTATGGGTGCAATCGGACTAAAGGACAGAAAAAGTTTTAGTGAACTATATTTAAACGCTGCCCTCTCAGAAAAAGCTATTGAGAGGAAATATCCAAACACCCCAAGACACCCCCGCCAGAAATATCGGATGACAGAGCTGGCAAAGACTTGGAAAGAAGGGTATGAGAAAAAGAATAAATAACATCATAATAAAAATAGAAAACAAAAACAAGTAATGAAGAAAAAAGCAACGGTCCTTATCGCCTCTATCATGGCGTTCTGCGGAATCAACACCGCGCACGCTGACGAGGGAATGTGGACGATTTACAACTTGCCTAACGCTGTGTATGAGATGATGCAGCGCGAAGGCTTCAGTATGACTTACGACCAGCTCTACAACGGCGAGAACGCCTTGAAGAATGCTGTGGTTAACTTCTCTGGCTATTGCTCAGGCGTAGTCGTTTCTCCAGACGGTTTGGTATTTACCAACCACCATTGCGGTTTCGAGGCTATCAGAAGCCACTCTACCGTGGAGCACGACTATATGCTCAACGGTTTCTTTGCTAAATCTTACGCAGAGGAATTGCCTAACGAGAATATGTTCGTCAGCTTTATGGTTGAGCAGAAGGATGTAACCGATAAGGTGATGAGCCTCGGATACGAGAAACTCGACAACAAGAAGCGCGATGAACTCATCGATTCTCTGGAGAACGAGATGACTAAAGAGGCTAAGAAGAACGATTCTACCCTTCATATCACCGTTCAGCCTTTCTACGAGGGCAACAAGTGGTACGCTACTACTTACCGCGACTTCACCGACCTGCGTCTGGTTTTCACCGTACCAAAGTCTATGGGTAAGTTTGGTGGCGATACAGACAACTGGATGTGGCCTCGCCAGACCTGCGACTTCTCTGTATTCCGCATCTATGCCGACCCTAAGACCAATGGTCCTGCTGCCTACAGCAAGGACAATGTACCTTACAAGCCTAAGCGTTGGGCTCAGGTTTCTCTCCAGGGTTACAAGGATGGCGACTATGCGATGACCATGGGTTACCCAGGCAGCACAGAGCGCTATCTTTCAAGCTACGGAATCCAGACCATGCGCGATGCTGAGAATGCTCCTCGTGCCCAGGTTCGTGGCGTAAAGCAGGAAGTAATGCAGAAGCACATGCGTGCCGACGAGGCTGTCCGCATCAAGTACGACAGCAAGTACGCCAGCTCTTCCAACTACTGGAAGAATGCCATCGGTATGAACAAGTGTATCGACTCTATCGGCATCGTGAATCTGAAGCGTGAGTACGAAACTCGTCTCCGTGCTTGGCAGGATACAGCCAAGGCAGCCAACGATCTTGCCCACAAAGTAGATTTCGACAAGCTCGCCAAGCTCTACAAAGAGAGCGCAGACGTGAAATACGCCTGGACCAACTTCTCTGAATCTTTCACCAGAAGAAGCAACATCGAGTTCTCTACCCGCGCCATCAAGCTCCAGACCAACATGGAGGTGAAGGGTCCTGAGAAGAACAAGAAGAAGCAGTATCATGAGTTTGAAGATAACTCTGCAGAATGGGATATGGCACTCGATAAGGAGGTGCTCGCTACCCTCTTGAAGAACTACAAGGAGCACGTAGATGCAAAATGGTTGCCTAAGTTCTACAAGACCATCGACGCTGAGTTTGGCGGCAATTACGCCAAGTATGTGGATTATCTCTGGGAGAAGTCGCTCATCATGAAGAAGGGTGCCAAGCTCTACTTCAACAAGAAGGGATATGAGAAGGATCCAGGCGTCATCTTCGGTATGGATCTGAACGATGTATTTGCAGATTTCGCTGCTCAGATGGGCAGCATCAACGACAGCATCGCCGAGCAGGAGAAGTATCTCTGCGCTGCCAAGCTCCGTATGGAGGAGGACATGCCTCACTACAGCGACGCCAACTTCACCATGCGATTGAGCTACGGTCAGGTAGGCGGTTTCGACCTCGGTGGCAAGCCATCAGGCTATTATACCACAGCCGAGAGCATCGTAGAGAAGATGAAGAAGGGCGATAAGGTTATCGATTACTACGCTGAGCCTATCATGCACGAGCTTCTCTCAGAGAAGGATTTCGGCAAGTACCAGGACAAGACGACTGGCAAGATGCAGCTCTGCTTCCTCACCAACAACGATATTACCGGCGGTAACTCTGGTAGCCCTATGTTCAACGGCAAGGGCGAGTTGATTGGTCTTGCCTTCGATGGCAACTGGGACAGCCTCAGCTCTGACATCAACTTCGACAAGCGCCTGGCTCGCTGCATTGGTGTAGATATTCGCTATGTGCTCTACCTGATGGATAAGTGGGGACACGCAGACCGCCTCTTGAAGGAGATCAATGCAAAGTAATTTCTATTTGGAAAAATAGAATGATAGAAAGTTTGTCCTGAGAGTAGTCTTAGGATGATAGAAACTTTTATCCTGAGGTAAAGATTAGTCTCAGGATAATATAAAAAGAGCGGAAAATCAGCTGTTAACTGTTAACCTGTTAACTCCTGACTTTCCGGCTCCCACCTTCCATTCCATCACCAAACCCAACTTATGATATTTGAGATTTCTTTCTATTAGGAGTAGAGACATCTACATATAAGAAGAGCACCCTTTCCTGAATAACAAGAAAGAGTGCTCCTTACTATCTAAACATACTCAACATATAAAATATGCTTTATTTCTTCTTAGGTCTGCGACGAGCCCAGCCTTCTTCCTCGAAGTTTGGCTCCTCGCCCTTGAACTTCACGTTGTCGTTGTTCTGGAAGAACTGGCGCCAATCGCCTGTATCCTCCTGAGAGCGAGACTTTCTGCCGCCACGAGATTCGCCACGAGATTCGCCACGGCTTCCACGTCCTCCCTTTCCACGAGAATCTCTTGCATCATCAGAAGAACCTCTGCGACCACGACCTTCTGAACTGCGACCTCCTCTTTCTGAAGAACGGGCGCCTCTGCCCTCAGAACTGCGTCCGCCACGGGCTGCTCTGCCATGACCTTCCTCATCAGCATCGTTACATCTTACGGTTCTGCCCTTGTACTCAGTACCATTCAATGCCTTCATCACGCGCTTAGCATCCTCCTCAGGCACCTCGATGTAGGCAAACTTACTCAGCAGGTCGATGTGACCCACCTCCTGGCGACCCTTCACGTGCTTGTTCAGATACTGCATGATTTCGCCCGGATAGAAACCATCAGCCTTACCCAGATTGATGAACAGGCGTTTGAAACCAGCCTCAGTCTCATGCTTTCTGCGACCATTGGAAACCTTGCCACGGCCTTCGCCACGGCTTCCACGACCTTCGCCGCCACGGGAACCCTTGCCTGTTTCAGGCTTGATAATTTCAGGAGCGTTCTTATAGTAATCGAGGAACTTACCGAAGGTGATGGTTACCATCTTCTTGATGATGTCCTCCTTGTCGATGTACTCAAACTGGCGGTTGATTTCAGCCATGTATGGTTCAATCTGATCCTCATCCACATCGGTCTTCATGATGTCGTCCATGGTCTTGAAGAGCTGCTTCTTGCAGATTTCCTCTGGGGTTGGCAATACGCCGTCCACGAACTCCTTGCCAATCTGCTTCTCAATCTGGCGAACCTTGAACTTCTCTCTGGTATGGATGATAGAGATGGATGTTCCCTTCTTTCCGGCACGACCGGTACGGCCGCTTCGGTGGGTGTAGCTAGCCACATCATCAGGCAAACCATAGTTGATAACGTGAGTCAGATCCTCTACGTCCAGACCGCGGGCAGCCACATCAGTAGCCACCAGGAACTGAACGGTATGGTTGCGGAACTTCTGCATGGTGAGGTCACGCTGCTGCTGACTCAAGTCGCCGTGCAGCGCCTCTGCATTATAACCATCCTTGATGAGCTTATCCGCAATATCCTGAGTCTCCAGCTTGGTGCGGCAGAAGATAATCGCAAAGATGCGTGGATAGAAATCCACCACGCGCTTCAGGGCGAGATACTTGTCCTTGGCATTTACCAGATAGTAGATGTGGTTTACATGCTCAGCACCCTCGTTGCGCGAACCCACTACGATTTCCTTGTGGTCGTGCAGGTAGTTGAGGGCAATCTTCTCGATGTCCTTGCTCATGGTAGCCGAGAAGAGCAGAGTGTTTCTATCTTCCGGAACGTTCTCAAAGATGGCATTGATACTCTCAGAGAAGCCCATGTTCAGCATCTCGTCAGCCTCATCAAGCACCACGTTGTTCACGTTCTCCAACTGAGCCACGCCACGATTAATCAAATCGAGCAGACGGCCAGGGGTAGCCACGATAATCTGCACACCATGCTTCAAGGTGCGAATCTGGCTTCCGATGTCGGTACCGCCATAAACAGCGGCAATATGCAAACCGTCGATGTACTTGGCAAAACTGTTCAAATCGTCTGCTATCTGGAGGCAGAGCTCACGTGTAGGACTGAGGATGATAGCCTGTGTCTGCTTGCTGCTGGCATCAGTCTTCTGGATAACCGGAATACCGTAAGATGCAGTCTTACCCGTACCGGTCTGCGCCAACGCAATCACATCGTTCTTATTACCAAGCAAATATGGGATAACTTCTTCCTGAACTGGCATTGGATTCTCAAATCCAAGCTCTTCGATGGCACGGCGAATCTCCTCGCTCACGCCTAATTCTTCAAATGTCTTCAAATCTTTTTAACCTTAATTCATTATAATCTAAATGGAAGGCCGAATTCACCCTCCCAGCCATGAATTAGGGTGCAAAATCCTTCCGAAACGCTTGCGGCAATCCCACGCATTTATTAAGATTGCCTAAATTCGGGTGCAAAGATACGAAAAAAATGCGAGTTTCTTGCATTTTTTGCGCAGAAATCATTATCTTTGCATTATCTTTACAGGTAAATCGGGCAATATTGCTCCGAACTAGCTAACAAGAATCATAAACATCAACCGAGAAGAACGAATATCGCGTCACAACGACATCGCTTAACCTCGAATAACAAAGAATCGAAAAAAATGAAAAAGGTAATTTTCACCCAGGATTGGATGGCAATGCATCCATACGAGAAACCAAACGAAGTAGATCAGTACTATACAGAACTGGCTAACGAAATATACCACGCCCTCGACGAGGCGTGCTTCACCCATCAGTTTAAGAATGTGGAGGATGCCAAGCAGCTTGCACTCAGCATTGCGGGCTACTTTGAGGATGTGATTTCCGGTGCAGGAATCTGGAAGGCGTTTACTGCAGAATGCAAGAAGCGCTACGGTACCTACATTCCTTTCTATGAGAACGAGGACGATTTCGTTCCGAATACCCTGAACGAAGATGTTCCAGCCTACGATCCGGAAGAAATCAACTTCGCCGACATCAAGTTCCTGTGCTGGCACCATTACCAGCAGAGCACCTACATTCAGGAAGCCATTCCTTTCCTTTTCAGCACGATGACGCTGGCTGCCAAGCTTGCCTATAATCTTCTCGACAAGGAATACGAGACTGCGCCTGAGAATGAGCGTTTGATTGCCTATCTGAGCGAAATGCCTGTACTGGAGGGGCAGAATGAAAATGAAGAAGAAGAGAAGCAGCTCGACGAAATCCATCGCCGCGACACGTTGGCTTGGTTCCACTATGGCTGCTACTTCAATGTGGGCAATCGCCAACGCCTGCAGTTCGCTCTCCAGCAGATGGCAAATTCTCCTCAGGGACTTACAGAGCCTATGGCCTACTCCGTACAGATGGAGATGACCATTGCCAGCAGAAGCAATCTTCTGGCGCTTACTTCCCTAGAGTGGCTTGAGAAGATTACGGCTGAAATGCCTACCCACAAGCTCTGGGAGGATAAGGAATTCAAAGAGAAGATCGAGAAGATGGAGGCTAGCGTAGATCGCGAGAAGGCTATCCACGATTACAACCTGCTGAAGGCAAAGGATTATGGCGACAAGTTCATCTTCCTGGAGGATGTGAAGACCCTGAAGGAGTTCCTCAATGAGATTGAATTCGAATTGCCTAAGGATATCCGATTCCCACAGAAATACGAAAAGGGCATCATCGTTAGCGCAAGTCCTTATACGGGTATCAATATCAGTTTCGGCTTCGCCCACTGCATCGCTTCGCCTGAAAATCCTTACTACAACGCTGAGCGCGCTGAGGAAGACTGCTTCAGCATCATCAGCGGCAACGGCCGCCCACTTCCTTACGAGATTGTGTGCAAGCTGATAGACAACAATATGTTGCCTGACGCCAATATCTTCACCAGCCGATATGTGAAGGAGGAAGGCTTGAAGATTACCCAGGCAAACCTCCAGTTCCTTGCCGATTACTATCTGATGGGCAGAAAGGACAAGGATCTGTCACCAGCAGAATTGTGGTAAATTCATACAGAATATTCAAAAGTTTAGAGAAGAAAGAGCGGAAAAACAACTGTTAACTGTTAACTCTGTTAACCCCCGGTTGTTCTTCCGCTCTTTTTATTTTTAGTAATTTCTCAGTTAGTTATTCTAAAATCACTAATTTAAAATTTGCTTGCACTTGATTAACCAAGCCGCACTTCATAATGTAACAGCCGTTAAATTAATGTGCGTTAAATAAACAGTGCAAAAATACAATATTTGTCGTCAAAATCCCCAAATCTCGAAAAAAAACATACTTTTGGGGAATTTAAAGGCAAAAAGTTAAGATATAAGACAAATTAGAAATCAAAAAGGGCACGATTACTCGTGCCCAAAAGAATTCTTTACCTACTTTCCTACTATTATTATTGATATTTGTTCATAAGAAGAACCAAATCAATAGCAAAATTCAAATTTGCTCCTGAATCATCTCGCCCCGCACTAGTTATACCAACAGCCTCACCATGATCGTTTATCAAGACACCGCCACTACTTCCATGATCAATAGGAGCATTAATCTGTATTCTGTATTTTTCTCCAGAACGGATTTGTGACACCTCGCCAGACGAGAACGTATTTTCCAACCCTCTAGGACTACCAATGGCAAATACCTTGTCTCCAACTTCTACCATTTGTTTAGAAACAGGTATATAGTCAAAAGTGGTTTTGCCGAAATCCCCTAGAATTTCTGTTGGTATTTTAAATATAATGTAATCTTGTTCTCTGTCATAGGCAACAATATCAGATGCTTTTATCGTATAAAGTTTATCTCTACCATACATTTTTATACCCCACGCTTTCATACCATCAAAATTATGAAAATTAGAGACGGCGAGACCAGAAGGATTAATAACAAAGCCTGATCCTTGACCTAAATCAGCCCCATCTGTACTGTAAATCATAAACACTGCAGAAGTATACTTTTTGAAGATCTTCTTACCCGAAAGTTCTTCTGTTCCTTTACGAAAAACAGGTTTTACCACATCAGCCACATTAGCAGCTTCATAATGAGAAGGTCCACTTGGATTAGAAGTGCTATTTGGAGTTGGTGCACCTCCCGTCGCAGTATTATGCCGGGGAATTTCTTCCAAGTTGGCATTTATTTGAGTTTGCTTATAAGTATACATTTTACCTACATCTACAATATAACCATAAGGCATCCATATCAAGTTACCCAAGAGATATTGTGCCATTCTACTTTTACGCTCAGGTTTTACTATTTCCGAATAATAACCATCTTTTACAAAAGCAAATGCTTCGGGAGCTCCACTAGCTTTGTATGTGAAAGGAGTTGTTCCAATATAGTATGTATTGACACCATCTACAGTATAACTAGTCGAAGAGAACATACGATAGACGGCTGCGCCAGATGGTTCCGAAGTAAAAGTTATTTCCTTCTTTTTGCTGGTAAGTGTTATACAACTGTTTAACAACAATACAGTTAACATGAGAAGAGACACCATACGTCCTATTCTCTTTACATTCAACTTAAGGTAACACCCAAATCGTGACTGAGTACTCATAATTATTCTATTTTAATTGTTAATACTTTGATTGCTCTATATCTATATTTTGATAATCAGTTTGTTGCAACAATATATTAATTACTTTTATTGTTGTCTCTAATTCCAAATGTTTGCCAATTACAATTCCTTCCAAAGACAACTTTGGAAAAACTATGTCCAAATAAGGAACTTGCTTACCATTATTCTCACGGTATTTTACACCATTTGTATCCTCAGGATATGAATAAACTCCTCCTTCCTTTGAATATGAAGCATGCATATTGCGCTCACGTATTCTTACATAGCGCACCTCTTCCTCTTTGCTCCATTCTTCACATTTCACAAAAGGACAACAGGCTATCTCATCAACAAACTCTTCACTATTATTAGCCGTCCCATAGCCATTCTTGCGATATTCTAATGTAACCTCCGACAGTTTTGCCATTTTAGTTTGCTCTGTCGCATATCTAACAGATGCCATATAGTCACCTTCTTTTGCAAATTGTTCATCAGTTGGTTGCATAATCTTTCTATTCATGACCAGGCACACCCCATTTCCATTTTCACCATATTTTTCCCAAAAATATTGATGATCAGATGTACCCGAAAAAGATACAACATAGGGGAATATCTCATATAAAGAATCGACTTGTCCCTGAAGAGTAGGATTATCTCTGACTATTTTCTCCTCCAATGGTTCATACAGCCATCTATATTCCAATGAATCATTCATACAATCATAACGGCTTGCCCAAAAATGCAATCCGTCATCTTTTATGATGCTCTCTAAGACATTGCAGCTTGTAAAGTGCAATATTTGATTTGGCAAATTAGGTTGTACCATAATCTAACTTTTTATAATGTGAAACAATTGGTTTATACACAACAAAAAGAAAGCGTGAACTTGCCCGTTGCTCGCTTCATGAACAGAGGCCCTGGCAAGCCCATCTTATCGAAACGAACAACATCGAAGCCCACGCCGATATGATACACTTATCCCTATACCGAATTGGACACCCTACTTGCGTAGGGTGCCACATCAGTACAGAGATGTGGATATACACATCCCGAGAGCATCTACCGTTGCATAGTCTTTGATAAGATTCTGAAACTGCCAGGTTTCTGTTCATCAAGAACTAAGCGCATAGTAAACGCACTTTAATATTATGTATGATACCTCTACCCTCCCAAGTCCTCGTCTCAACCATCTCCCCTTTAAAAAGGAAGAAAAGCATCAACTCGGCGTGAGCGAACGGGTATCTGCGTGCAAAGGTAATGAAAATAATCGGAAAGTCGTATCATTTCCGATTATTATTTTTCAAGAACATAAAAATTCTGCTGTGTGAGGGCACACAACAGACATAAAAATAGACTATAGCGTAGAAAGAGCGGAAAATCAGCTGTTAACTGTTAACTCTGTTAACCCCAGCTGTTCTTCCGCTCTTTATTTATTTCTTATTTCAAATTCTTATCCAGAAACTCCAGCATTTTCTCCTGCGCCTTCAATCCGCAGGAATGAGGGATTTCCCAAAGCTCCGTATCCAGCAGATTATCTGCTCCCTGACTCTTCCAAACCTTGTGCATTTCGGCGAAAGCATCTTTTACACCAGGCACAGGGAAGAGCTTATCTTTTGTGCCATTGATGAAGAGCATCGGCTTCGGACAGGCGAGGGAGGCGATGTGAGGATAGTCGAGATATTGGCGAAGACCGGGGATACAATTCGCAAAACCGCCATTCTCCTTTCTTCCGAATCTTCGGGTAAGCTGAGCATCCGTGGTTATCATCCAGCAGATGGAAGCACCCGCCTTGATTCTATCCGATAATGCAGAGAGCATCCACGAACGATAGGCTCCCATCGAACAGCCCACGCATCCGATACGCTTCGCATCTACCATCGGCAACGAAGCCAGGAACTCGGTACTGGAAATATCATCGTAAGTCATGAAGGCAGAGAGGTCTCTACCCAGCATCATCATGTTGCCGGCAATGAGATCGTATTTGTTTCTATCCACGCCCTCCTTCCGGCCTCGTTCTCCCCACATCGGAGCATCAATCGAAAGCACCACGTAGCCATGCTTCGCCAGGTAATCGCCCACGTACTGACCCTCGTAAAGCTGGTTTACCCACGCATCTGCATCGTCCAATATCTCCTGGTTGGCAGCCTTCTTCTTTTCAGAAATCTTCCCATCCGTATCCTGCTCTTCAGAAGCGATGAAGAAAGGGCGAATCATCTTCTCCTTTCCGATAAAAAGATGGGCTCCATGGTCGTGGAGCGCCACCACGGCTGGGAATTTTCCATCTCCTCCATCCGGAATCAGAAGATAAGCCGTAATTCGGGAATAGGCGTTGATATTAAAGGCGATTTTCTGCGCCTTATATCCGTCTCTCTGCTCCTCGCCCAATACCTCCATATCCCAAGCCGCAGCTGCTTTCGGAGGCGTCATCATGCATTCAAACACCTTCGCCCTTGCCGCCTTCTTCCACTTCTTGAAGTTCCTGATAGGACTGTTGCCCCAAGCCATCGGATACGTCAGTTCCTTCTTCAGCACTTCTACATAGGTAGGAATTTCTCCCTGCCATTCATACTTCTCCCGCTTCTGAAGCTTTGGCTTCGAAGGGGTTTGCGCATGCGACACAGGGGGTTGTGCAAGCGATACAGAGGTCTGAGCAAGCGCCACCGACGCCTGCAACAATGCGATGATAGTATATGTGATAATCCTTTTCATTCTCTTGTCTTGTTTTGTTAGAAATCTTTCTTCCTGTTTATAGATTAGTTATTGTTTGCAAAATTAAGAAATTATCCGCAAAAAGAGCCCAATAATCTCGATATTTTTGCGTACCTTTGCCTAAAACATTTATAAATAACGGATAAAACATCATCAAATAGAAGATAAAACATTCATAAACAACAGATAAAACATCATCAAATAGAAGATAAAGCAATATGAAAATAGCAGTTTTTTGTTCAGCAAATAAGAATATCGACCCCGACTTCTTCACGATGACTGAAGAGATGGGAAAGTGGATGGCAGAGAACGGTCACGACCTGGTTTTCGGCGGCTGCAACTCTGGTCTGATGGATTGCATTGGCAAGGCAGTGAAGGCGAATGGCGGCAGAACCATCGGTGTGGTTCCTACGCTTGTAGAGCGAGGAGGCAGAACCTTCCCAGATCTCGACATCGAGATTCCGTGTGATAATCTCAGCGACCGCAAGGACCTGATGCTTGCCCAGAGCGACATCTTCGTAGCCCTTCCTGGCGGCATCGGCACCCTGGATGAAATCTTCACCATCGCCGCCGCCCACACCATCGGCTACCATCACAAGATGGTGATTCTCTACAACATGAAAGGCTTCTGGAACTCCACCATCGCCCTGCTGGATGACATGGCTGATAAAGGTGTAATTCGTGGCGATTGGCGAGATGTGATTGAAGTGGCGGATAACCTGGAAGAGCTGGCAAAAATGTGCATTTAAGGAGAAAGAGCGGAAAAACAACTGTTAACTGTTAACTCTGTTAACCCCCAGTTGTTCTTCCGCTCTTGACATTTTCTTCAAGACAATCTAGCTCTTATTTTCTTTCTCCAAAAGGAAATCGGAGAGGCTCATCATCAGAATGCCTTCTTCATTATAACCCGAATGATACCTATCCCCTACGATTATCAGTTTGCGGAAGCCATCGTTTACATTCAAAAGAGAAGCCTGCTCCTGATCTACCTTCTCCTTATCCGGCAAGGCGTAAGCCGACTGGATATAGAGGCGTTCATCATGACGGTTCACCACGAAATCTATCTCAAGATTCCTACGCTGCAGCTTGCCATTCTCATCCCGCTTGAAGCTCTCCACCGATCCCACATCCACAGTATAACCCTGCTTCCGCAATTCGTTATAAACCACGTTTTCCATGATATGGGTGAATTCTATCTGTCGGAAATCTACCACGGTATTTCTGATACCGATGTCCTCGAAGTAATACTTGGTACCAGTACCAATATATTTGCGCCCCTTCACATCATAACGCAAAGCCTCGCTGATGATGAAGGAATCCTGCAGGTATTCCAAATACCTGCCAATGGTTTTAGTACCGATTTCCACTCCTCCAACAGATTTGAACGTATTTGAAATTCTCTGCACATTCGTACAGGAACCAATCGTAGAAGCCAGTAGGCGCACCAACTCGCGCATCCCATCAGAATTCTTCAGACGATTACGCTCCAAAACATCCTTCAGATAAACCGTCTCGTAAATCTCACGAAGATAGTTCTGTTTCGCTTCAGGAGTTTCCATCTGCGCCACAGCAGGCAATCCACCATAAAGATAATAGGTTTCCAGGGCTTGACGCTCCTCTCCTCCTACCACTTCATAATATTCGGCAAAACTCAGCGGATGGATTCGGATTTCCCAACCTCGGCCACGAAACTCAGTTATCACATCCTTCGATAAAAATCGGGCATTGGAACCAGTAACATACACTTCGGCATTCTCCACATGGAGATAAGAGTTGAGCACATCCTCAAACTCCTTCACCATCTGAACCTCATCCAAGAGAATATAATACCTATCCTTATCTTTCATCTGAGCATCTATATGCTCCAGCAAAGCATCAGGGTCACGAAGTTTCTTGTTTCTGCGGTCTTCAAGATTTACCTGTATGATATGGTTCTCCGCAACACCTCTTTCAAGCAAATGCTTTCGGAAGATGTTGAAGAGAAGGAAGGATTTACCACAACGGCGAATGCCGGTGATAATCTTTATCATCCCATTGCCTTCTGCCGAGATGAGTTCTTTCAAGTATGCTTTACGTTCAAAATACATAATTCTATGACGTTTTTTTGTGTCAAGACACGATTTCCGGTCGCAAATATACGTTTTTTACTCGATAACGCCAAACTTTTTTTTCGATTTAACTCTTTAGAAACATAAAAAGGGCACGATTGCTCGTGCCCAATAGCAGAAATCTTTAAGAAGGCAAGTACTGCCATCGTTGCCTAATCGATGAGATGCAGAAAACTACATCAATATCTAAAACATTTTTATTTGCCGTAGCAAATAGCAAAGAATGCTTTTAATGCTTAATTAATATGTGTACTCTGACACATACCATTAAAACTAATGCTAGAAGAATTTGTCCTATCATCATTTTAATTTTAATTTATTAAAAATATTCATCTGCGTATCTTAGATTCATCTATAATCCGACATATTTGCCGGACTAATCTCTTTATAAAAACATTGCACTATGACATTGTCTCTTTCTTTTGTTTTATGTCCTCTAATTCTCTACACAAACAATTATAAAGTTGCTCCCACCAAACAATATCAGTCAAAAGCATAGGAGCTGATTCTGTATATTTTTCACCATTATTTAATATAAGAAGATCATTTCTATAAAAACCTGAAAACGAATAAGCATTTCCTTGATAGTTAATACATCCACAAGCTTTGGAGTAGTCCACCTTGCTCTCAAGTTTGTAAAAACTGATACCAACAAGGTGTGAACGTTCCAAACTCACCAAACCCTTTCTGTTCTTTAGATTAAAGAAATATTCTCTTCTCCGATAGCCATAGCTGCAGACATCCTTTGTTGGCAACTGCAACAACAGTTTCAGAACTGCCCTAGCATAGACTTTACAAAACTCATCTAAGGCACTACTTAGGCATGAAGACTTCAGCTCCTCAATTGCCACAAACTGTTTAAGCATAAAACTACTATCCATCTCCATATTCTATAATAATTTTGAAAATCTATATTATGTCATGATACCTCTACCCTCCCAAATCCTCGTCTCAACAATCTCTCTTTTTGAGAAAGAAAGCATCAACTCGGCGTGAGCAGAATGGGTATCTGAGTGCAAAGGTATATAAAATATTTGAAATGCCACTCCTTTTCCTGGAACTTTTTTAGAAAGAAAAGCAAAAAAGATAGATGTGAGGGCACACAAGAAAGGAAACAGATGCTCGAAAACAAAGAAAGGGCGGAAAAACAACTGTTAACTGTTAACTCTGTTAACCCCCAGTTGTTCTTCCGCCTTTAAACTTTATTCTGTCACTTCCCCTATCCTTGCCAAACCACTCCCCCGATACACAACTGCCACTTGGTGAATTTGAGTTCCGTTCATCATCTGCGGCAAACGGGCATCCTTGGCATATTGGGCAAGTTGCTTGGCAGCTTGCTTATAGGCTTCCTCCACATCCCCATCAGAAGCACTTGGTTTCAGATATTTCAATTCCAGAAGATAGCTGTGTGCAATCTCAGGATAATGAATCTTATCTGGTATCAGCGCCATGTCGCAATAACCACCGTTCAACTCCATTTCCTGCACTACCATATAATAGTTGGCCTGATTCAGATAAGCCGCAATAAAACCCTGTATATTACGCTCCTGCTGAATGCTCGAATGAATGCTGGTGCAGTTTTGATAACCTTGGGTAATATACTCGAAAACCGGCTCAAGATTCCCCTCAAAAGCCATCTCGTCATAATAGTCACCAATAACAGAAGCCTTGATGTCGGCTTCCTTCCCATACTCCTCTATCAAATAAGCATAATATTGGCGGCGCACGTTCTCATTAGGAATCCCCAATTTCACTCGGCGACCCTTTCTGCCCACAATCGTCAGCAAACCATAATAATAGAGCAAACTTGGGAACAACTCCGGATCTACCAAGTCTTGCGCAGGGAAACTCTCGTGCAGCTCGGCATAAATATAACCCTGGTTGGTAATCTCACGAAGCAAACTATGCCTGTCGCCCTTCAACTTATCCAGATAGATGATTTTCTTCAACTTACCCGTATCTGTCATCGTATTCGGATCTATCATCTCTACAGGAGGCTTACCGGTTCGGATAATGCTGCGGAGATAATAGATAACCATATCGTTGTTGAACATCGAAGGATCCACACCAAAACTCTGCTCGGCAAAGCAATAGTTATCGTACCATGGCTTCATGTCTGCCACGATTTGATCGGCAGGCAGCTTGATCAATCCCAACTCACTATAATACGCTATCATCTCCCGCAATTCCAGTTCGCTGAATCCCAGCATCATATTAAAGGTAGGATCCATAGAGATATTCGTGGCGATATTATAGCCGCTCGAAAGGTCATTCACCGTAACAGGACTTACTCCCATCATCAGAATACGCTCGAAAGTACCCTTAAACAGTTTGAAGTAATCACGATAGAAACCCTGCGCATGGGTCAAGGCATGATACACCTTCTCGCCCTGTTCGCTCAGCACATTATTGGTGAAGTTGTCGTATTCATCAACTATCAGATAAAGAGGAATCTTCCTGGCCTTTGCCGCCATCGTTATCGTATTGAGTTTAGAGGCAGCATCCTGGCAGCTCTTCACCTTCGCAACCGTATCTTCATCATAATACTTCGCATATTTCTTGATAAACTCATCGAGCACAATACCGGAATAGGCATTGAAGTTATCATCGAGCGAACCCGTGCCCGATGCAGCAAGCGAATAATCAAAAAACAGTACCTGATAGCGACTCTGCAACGAAGTGGGATGCTGCTCTATCCAAGTATCCTTAAAGAGAGATGGGAAATCCTCCTTTCCCTCCACATCGTAATAGGCAGAAAGCATTCCCAGGAAGATGCTCTTTCCGAAGCGTCGGGGACGGATGAGATAGAGGAAGTTTCCCGCCTCCTCTATCTGTGGTATGAACATACTCTTATCTGCCCAATAGCAATTCTGGTTGCGCAACTGGGTAAAGGATGATATTCCGTATGGTAATCTCTTGTAATCCATGATGAATGATGTTTTGCCTATTCCGCCAGCAGCTTCTCAGCCATCGCCTTACCCAGAGCCTCGCACTGCGCCTTTACCTCTGGAGTAATCGCCTGCTTCATATCTACCGGCTCGCCCACTGGCTCGTAGTGAAGCTTGGTTTCGTTCCACTCCAGAATCTTAGCCACAGCCTTGCTTGCCCAGCAATGAGAACCATACCAGCCAAGAAGGTGGTTCTTGACGTCCTTATTGGCAAGCTCGGAGAGGAGAACCTCCATCTCGTGATAAAGACCGGCATTGTAGGTTGGAGCACCCACGATGAGACCCTTATAGCGAAAGATGTCGCGCAGGATGTAGCTGTGGTGAGTCTTCGAGATGTTGTACATTACGATGTTCTTCACGCCAGCCTTGCTTGCTGCACGGGCGATGATTTCCGCCATACGCTCGGTGTTGCCGTACATGGTGCCGTAGCAGATAACCAAGCCCGGCTCCGTCTCGTACTTCGACATCTTATCATACATGCCGATAACCTTCTCAATATGCTCGTGCCAAACCGGACCATGGGTTGAGCAGATGTAATCCAGCTCCACGCCAGCCAACTTCTTCAACGCATTCTGAACAGGGATTCCATACTTACCCACAATGTTTGAGTAGTAGCGAACCATCTCCAGCCAGAAAGTCTCGCAGTTGATTTCCGTATCGATGATTCCGCCGTTCAGCGCGCCGAAGCAGCCGAACGCATCGCCCGAGAAGAGCACCTTGTTCTTCGCATCGAGGGTTACCATGGTCTCTGGCCAGTGAACCATAGGGATGAGAACGAAGCTCAGCTCGTGGTTTCCGAGTGACAGGGTTTTCGCCATTCTTCACCTCTACCACGTCATCAGTTACGCCATAGAAGCCTTTCAGCATTCCCAGGGTCTTCTTGTTGCCCACAATCTTGATGTTAGGGTAATATTTCTTGATGAGGGCGATGGAGCCGCTGTGGTCAGGTTCCATGTGGTTGATGATGAGGTAATCGATTTCGCGGTCGCCAATCACCTCGTGAATGTTCTCCAGGAACTGGGTGAAGAAATCTACCTCTACAGTATCTACCAGCGCTACCTTCTCATCGTCAATGATATACGAGTTGTAGCTCACTCCATTAGGCAAAGGCCAGAGGCCCTCAAAACGATGCTTGTTGCGGTCGTTAACGCCTACGTAATAAATCTTGTTTGTAATTTCTGTCATATCCTTATATTTTTATAATTCCTTCTTCTTTTCTTCTCCAAATTCCTTGGAAACATAATTGTAGATGTCCTTGCAGCATTCGGTGGAGAATTCCTGGGCGCTCTTCAGGAGGCTATCCCATTGCGCCTCTGTCAATCCGCGGTCGATGTCCTCGCGGGTGATTCCATCCTTGATCAGTCCGAATACGAAACCGGCATTGAAGTTATCGCCGGCTCCGATGGTGCTCACCGGCTTCATCTTCTCCGAAGGATAACTCTTGGCAAAGCCGTTCTCGGCTCTCACCTCTACAGGCTCAGCGCCCTGGGTGCAGATAAACTTCTTGCAGTAGAAACTGATTTCGGCATTATACACCTTATCCGCCTCCGGTTTCTTGTAGAGGATTCCGAAGTCCTCGTGGCTTCCACGCACAAAATCAGCATATTCCAGGTTCTCTATCAGATTAGGCGTAATCTTCATGATCTCATTCTGATGAGAAGCACGGAAATTGATGTCGTAATAGAGGATGGCTCCGTGATTCTTGGCGTACTCCAGGAAACCTGCCACCTGAGGACGAACCACCGGATTCAGGGCGAAGAACGAACCGAAGAGCACGATGTCGCCAGGATTGATTTCGGGAGTGGCAAACTCCAGCTGGTCGTGGGGATGATCCTTGTAGAAGATGTAGTCGGCATTGTTGTTCTCGTCGAGGAACGCCAGCGAGAGCGGCGACTTCGATTCCGGAAAGATGCTCACATTGTCGGCATTCACCCCATTATCTCTCAGAAACTGAATCACATACTCACCAATACGGTCGTTGCCCGCCTCGCTGATAAACGAAGCGTTCACGCCCGAACGTCCCAACGAGATGACTGCATTGAACGATGAGCCACCCGGTACTGCCTCTATCGGCTTGCCGTTCTTGAAGATGATATCAAGCACGGTCTCTCCTATTCCTATAACCTTACGCATTGTTTTTTGTATCTATTTTTATTTTTCTGGGGACAAAGATAAGTCTTTTTGGCGATAATGCAAAATAAATGCCCATTTTTTTGGATTCATTACATTTTCAATGTAACTTTGCACCTTGAAATGAAATACAATACTTATACACTCGACAATGGACTCCGCATCATCCACCTGCCATCGGACAGCAAGGTGGTGTATTGCGGCTATCAGATAAATGCCGGCACCCGCAACGAGGAGCCGGGCGAGGAGGGCTTGGCTCACTTCTGCGAGCACGTCACCTTCAAGGGCACCGAACGCCGCAAGGCGTGGCACATTCTCAACTGTCTGGAGAGTGTGGGCGGCGACCTGAATGCCTACACCAACAAGGAGGGCACGGTGTATTACTCCGCCATCCTGAAGGAGCACATCGCAAGGGCCGTGGACCTGCTTTCCGACATCGTCTTCCACTCGGTTTATCCGCAGGCGGAGATAGATAAGGAGGTGGAGGTAATCTGCGATGAGATAGAGAGCTATAACGATTCGCCAGCCGAACTTATTTACGATGAGTTCGAGAATATCCTCTTCAAGGGTTCGCCGCTGGGGCACAATATCCTGGGCACAGCCGAGCAGGTTCGGGCTTTCAAGACGGAGGATGCGCTGAGGTTCACGCAGAAGCTTTACCGGCCGGATAATGCGATATTCTTCGCATACGGGGATATTGATTTCAAGAAGCTGGTGAAGCTTATCCAGAAGGCTTTGGGAGAGTGCCCAAAAGGCCGAGAGCTTGCTTGCTCGGCGGATTGCAAATCCGCCGAAACGCCTACGGAAGAAAGGATTGCTGAAGAAAGGATTGCTGAAGAAACGCCTACTGGCGAAACGCCAGCGGCAGAAATGGAAGCAGGCGATGCAAATCATAAAGTTCAAAGTTCCCAGTTCAAAGTTCAAAGTAAAGAAGTTCAAAGCTCGAAGTTCAATGTTCAAAGTAAAGTTGCTGGCCAGACAATCGTAATGCAGAAGAATACCCATCAGGCTCATGTGATGATAGGAACCCAGGCTTACGATGTGAACGACGACCGACGAATGCCGCTCTATCTGCTCAACAATATGCTGGGCGGACCGGGGATGAACGCCAAGCTGAACCTCGCCCTCAGAGAGCACAACGGACTGGTTTACACCGTAGAAAGCACAATGGTTTCCTATGGCGACACGGGCACTTGGAGCATCTATTTCGGCTGCGATGAGCACGATGTAAAGCGCTGCCTCCGCCTGGTTCGCAAGGAGCTGGATAAGTTTATGCAGAAGCCATTGAGCGATGCGCAGCTCAAGGCTGCCAAGAAGCAGATAAAGGGTCAGATAGGCGTGGCTTGCGACAACCGCGAGAATTTCGCCCTCGACTTCGGCAAGAGCTTCCTGCACTATGGCTGGGAGAAGAACGTTGACCGCCTCTACGAGCAGGTGGATGAGATTACCGCCGCCCAGATTCAAGCCGTGGCTCAGGAGCTGTTTGACAAAGACAGACTCACCACCCTGATTTTCAAGTAGTTCTTGAAACAGAAAGCAAAGCAAAAAGCAAAAAGCAGAAGCCATTGCCCACACGCCCTGAAAGGGCAGAAGCTCCTAGCCCAGGGCAACACCCTGGGTATAAACAGCATTTCGCCCTGCGCCCTGTAAGGGCAAAAGCTTTAAAAATACGCATTAATAACTAACTTAATATAAAAAATTATGATGAAAAAAATCATATTATCAATCTGCCTCCTCTGTGCCTGCACTACCTTACAGGCTCAAGGACGCAAGCACACAACTTTCTTTGATCAGAGAGCTACGCTCTTTGAAGTTCTCCCAACCAGCAAGAAGGACATCATCTTCCTGGGCAACAGCATCACCAACGGAGGTGAATGGGCGGAGTTAATTGGCAACCCACACGTGAAGAACCGTGGAATCAGCGGCGATAGAGCCGACACCCTTCTCGACCGCCTCCACGTCATCACCAAGGGCAAGCCAGCCAAAATTTTCCTCCTGATCGGCATTAACGACCTCTCCGGCGGCCGCAGCGTCGAGGACATCGCCAAGGACATCGATGAGATTGCCGAGCGAATCAAGAAGGAATCTCCTTCTACCCGTCTCTATCTGCAGAGCGTTCTGCCGCTGAACCCAAAGTTCAACATGTTTGTTACCCACATGAGCCGCAAGAAGGATGTTCCTGCCCTCAATGCCCTGATCAAAGACATCGCCAACCGTCGTGGCTTGACTTACATCGACCTCTTCTCTGAGTTCGTGACTCCTGGAACTCAGGAAATGAACCCGGACTACACCAACGACGGCTTGCATCTGCTCGGAAAAGGCTACCAGAAATGGATTAGAATCCTGAAGCCTTATCTTGGAAAATAAAAAGAAAAAATCAGAATCCTCTGTATATCTGACGATTACAAACATCAAACGATATAAGAGCATTCGAAATCATCTCTCAGAAAACATAAAAAACAAAGAAAATCGGGCTGTTAACTGTTAACCTGTTAACTGCCCGATTTCTTTTTCCTTAAAAACACTCAATAAGAACAAAACCTACGCTGCCATTCCCGGCGTTCCGTAATGACCATACTTGGCGATGAACTTAGCCGTCTTGGAGAAGGTGCCATCCTCGTTCTTCACGATGAAGCCACGCTTCTTCCAGGTGCACAGGAGGACGGCAAGCTTCGTCTTGGTGCCATGAACCATGCAGACTTCCTGAATCTCAGCCTTATCAAAAGTATCATGAACGAAGAGCAGAAGATTGCTCACACCGGATGCATGATAGATAGAACGGGTGTCTGCATCTATCGCCTCCTGCATCTGATTGCCGAAGAAACGCATCTTGCACCACAAATCATATTTCACGCTCCATACGATGAAATCCTCTATCGCCTTCTCCCACTTCTCGCCATTCGCCAGATAAAGCACCATCGCTCTGCGGAAACCATTCGCCAAACTGCGCTTGGCAAACTCAGCGTAAGGCTTGTTGTAAGCCAGCTGAGCCAGTTCCATAAGCTCACTGCCCAGGCGCTCAATAAGCTGGCGCACCTTCCTGCACTCCTTGGAACCGCTGGCGGCATTCAACTGATGGATGTAAGGAGCCAGCTGCGACTTGAACTGCGCATCATAATTCCCCACAACCGGACAAGGAGCGAACTCGGGAAGGAAGATAGTGGCAAGCGACAATCGGCTCACGGCTCCATCAGCTACTTCACGAACCGAGAAGAACTTCTGGGTAACGGCGATGGTACTGGAAGCATTCCAGTTGAAACGGGTCTTCACGCGGGCTGTAACGCTCTTGGTGCCCACACGCTCTTGACCATCCTCTGAATTATCCCAGCAGAGACGGATCAGCTGGCTAGGGTCGTTGAACTTCTTGAGCATGTCAACCTCGTCCATCTTGCAGTAGAGATAAGCATCGCCAGCCTTCTGCGCATCGTCCAGACGCTGGATGTAGGCAGCACGGGTAAGATCGGGCGAAACGATGCGGATGCAGATGTCCTCCGGGCGCACCGGCTTCTTCTTGTTGTCGCCCATGGTGTTCACCTCGTCCTTCCATTCCTGCTCCTTCTGACGGTTCACCTTGTCCATCTGCACCAGGTCTTCGATAATGCAGTCGATAGGTCCGTTTACCGCCGATTTGCCTGACGACATAGGGGCTACGAGCAGGTTCATCATCGCCGCCTCGTGCACCTGATTGTCAATGTAGCGGAAGGTTACGCCCTTGAGATGAGCGGCAAGCGGAGGGAAGACCGCCATCGCCACAGGCGCCTTGAAATCGGCTGGCACCTTGCTGGTGAGCAGTTTGATGAGCTTAGGCAGCTTGGCAGGCATCTGAGGCGGAACATCGGCATAGATTCCCGCCTTCTCGGTGGCTTGCTTGGCGAGATAATTCTTACGGGCAAGCTCTATCGCCACCTTCACCTTTTCGGGCATTACGGCAGACTGAGCCACCTTGCAGGCGCTATCTACGGCAGCAAAAGCCTTCTGCTCGTCCTCGCCATAGGTCAGGATTACCTGCTTGATCCATTCGGGGTCGTTGTTGCAGATGTAACGCAGATAGAGCGCCTCTCTGTAGATGAAGTTGTTGCGGTTGCCATGAGCCGGATCAGGACCAATCTGCGCCGCCAGCTCCTTCACAATCTCCTCGTAAGGAATGCCCTCGTAGGTCTGCTCATACGCTGCGGCATTGGCTGCCTTTCTCGCCTTCTCCTCCTCGCTCTCGATAGGTTCAAAGTCTACGGTTGGAGCAGAAGATGAAGATGCTGCTGATGATGAAGAAGAACTCTGAGAAGATGAGCACTGAGATGAATATGGATTCTGAGATGCTCTTGACTGGGCTGAATCTACATCCAGCTGACGGCCATCGATGTCCAGTCCTCTCTTTCTGTAAGCCTCACGATATTCTGCCACGGCTTCCTCATCCAGTCGCTTGTACCAGTCGTCAGCAGTATAGATCTGGCTTACGGCATCGGTGATGAAGATGATGCGCTCAGGGGTAACGCAGCTAGGGTCTTCGGTGGCATGGATGAGCTTGCAGAAGGCGCTCTGAGCCTCAGCGATGGTCATTCCTACGGGGATGCGGATGTCGATGTGCGCCTTGTTGCGAGCCGAACGTTCCACGTGAAGCACTTTTCCCTTCCAAAGCTCGATGTCATCGGCAGAGAAAATCTTCTCTCTGAAAAGTTTCTCCTCTGCATCATCAAACATTCCGTTCAGCAGCAGGGCATTCTTCACCGCCGTCTCCACCTCCTCCGGGTTATCGATGTCCACGGTAGTCTGGAAGGTGAAGGCCTCCGGGTCGATGGTCTTCTGGGCACGATGGTCATCGAGGAAGTGGAAGTAATGAGGAGAGCGGAACGGCAACTGCTTCTTGAGTGCGGAAATCTGCTTGTCGAGCTGCTTGAAGGTCTCGCCCGCCTTCACCTCCTCCTGCTTCTTGATGATGGCGAAGGCAAGGTCATCCTCGTTCTGATATTGCGCAGCATCCACAGCCTCAGCCACCTGCAGCAGCATCTGGTTCTGCTTGGCGGTGAGGTCGCGAATCTGTCCTACGAGGGTGCTGAGCCAAGGCTGCTTGGTAAGCTCGGTGTAGTAATCGAGAAGATAGGTGGAAATCTTACCCATGTTCGCATTGCGATTAGGGTTCATGGCGATGAGACGACGGCTCATCTGCTTGCACTCATCAAAAGAAAGATTGTTGTTTACCATTTGAATATTATTTAGATTATACAATGACTGGATTACTGAAAACCAGCCACTTCTCTTCCGAAAAGCGATGCAAAGATAAACAAAAAAATAGCCGCTTACAAGTTTTTCCTGAAATAAAAAAGCAGGGGTATAAGAGGGGTATAAAACAAGGTATAAAGAATCATCAAAGGGTATAAGAGGGGTATAAGCGAGGTATTAATATACCCCGCTAGCTACCATCTTCCACCGTCATCTCGTCATCATTCTTGGTGTCCGAGGCTGGCACTTCCTTATCCACCAGTTTCGGCAAGATTTCCTTCAAGTCCACATTCTCCGAATAGGATGTTTCGCCCAAAATCTTCTTGAAAGCATTCACAATATCGCAATAATGATTGAATTTTTCTACGCTTACCGAGCCCAACTTATCTGAACCTAGTTTCCACCATTCTAGAGCCGCATATTCAAATGGTTCAGATTTCACCTGCGCAAGATCCTTCCATTTGCAGAGCGGAGCACGCCCCGTATTCTCCGGAGGTATTTTTTCATACAGGTGGGCCAGATGTTTGCAGAAGGCCGTAGGAGTTCCCATATTGAATAGCCCCCACCCGTTTAAGAGGCGGAACACAGGAAACCAGTCGGATTGCCTTTTCACCAGCACTTCAGGACAGCCTTTTTTCTTATAAACCGCTATCTTCGGAATTACCAAATCAACCAGTTCCATGAATTTCTCTTTCTTCACTTCGTTCGAAGGCTTGGCACCCACCGCCTTCATCGCCTCCATCGCCTCCAGCGATGCTGCATCACCGTGTTTTCCCCACTGCTTCACATCATTCACCCTGCCGCTCTTAATCATCAGGATGATGCCCGAAAGCAGGGGAATCATCATCTTTCTGGGCACTCGCTTGTAGAACACCTGGCGCAGGAAATCCACGGGGTCGGCCTTGAACATGCGATAAAGGTTAAAGGGGAATGCCCCCAACTGGCGCTCTATCTCGTCTATCTGGTCCTCATAATCGTAAGCCCCGTTTGGCTTCCCCTTGATAGCCATCGGCGTATCTATGAAGAAGCTCTTCGCCGCACTCTCTCGATATTTCGAACTGGTGATGAATCCCATCTCCGTGAGCAAAACGGCTCTGAGTTTCTGCAGTTCATCATCCTTTATCTGTCCCAGTTTCTTGAGCAGTCGGTTGCGCGCCTGGGTCATTTCTCTCGAATAATCGCTTCGCTGGTTTTCCAGGAAGGCCACCAGTCGCTCTCTTGCCTCTTTCAGGTCTTCATCGAGTTCTTCCTGCAGCATCGCCATCATCTCTCCAGCCTGCCCGTTCTCCCCAGCATCCTTTCCTGCCAGCTGCTTCTGAATTTTGATGATGCGGTCGATTACGCCTTCCAGCATCAAGGTAGAATCGCTAAATCTAACCAGTTTGTCGATGGTATAGATAGGTCCGGTGTAGTGCCAGTCTTCATACATTCTGTCGTCGTAAATTTTGATGCGTGCCTGTTCTATTTCCTCATCGGTAGCATCTACCAGTGCTTTTACTTCGAGATAAAGCCCGGTTTTACCGTTTTCTTCCTTGCTGTCGCAAGCCACGCATCGGGTGCGCAGGCTGCTATCTCCCGATGCGATGATGGCTGCTCTTACATCCTCGGCTTCGAGTGCCGAGACAAAGCCTATAGACTTCTGCCTTTCGTAAGCCTTTACGGCTAGCAAATCAAAGGGATTGGCATCATCGGGCACTAAACAGAGGGTTTTGCCCACAGCTTCCTTGGCGTACTGTACCTCGCAATTTTTCACATCGTTGTGAGTGAGTCCTACTATGTGGAATTTCAGAATCTTCATAGTTGTTTATTTTATGCTGTTATAAGTTATTGTGCAGTTAGAACTACGCCATGCAGTTTTCACTGTAGTTTCTAAGTTTGCCACAAAAGTACGGGTTTTCGAGGAGACCACCAAGCTTTCTCTCTAAAAACTGCAAAATACGGGCTAAAAAAAGATACTGATGATAAGAGAGGGAAAGGAAAGGAAAAGAGAAAGACAAGGGGGTTAACAGGGTTAACAGTTAACAGCTGTTTTTCCCTACTTCCCCCTTGCG
>ENA-OQKA01000031-OQKA01000031.1-human-gut-metagenome-genome-assembly--contig:-NODE-31-length-48079-cov-4.723036_pt1 | contig 48079 bp, 48 predicted proteins | sample MGYA00242644_ERZ504789 | MGnify/ENA primary metagenome ERZ504789 (study PRJEB26092, sample SAMD00036423) | human gut metagenome | host: Homo sapiens | study: EMG produced TPA metagenomics assembly of...
GGTAGCGCACATAGTTGCTGTACTGCTGAATCAGGCTCTTGAGGCCCCACTCGGTCAGGAAGCAATCGTAGGTCTCGGCCTCGCCGTCGGCGTCGAGCTTCTCGTTCTCGCGCAGCGTCAGGATGACATCGGTACCGTGCTCAGCACGCTCGCCATCCTCGATGGTGTAGCCCTCAAGACCGTCGGACTCCCAAACGTGGGCGATATCCTCGCCATAAGCGCGGCTGACGACCTTCACGTGGCTGGCAACCATAAAGGCAGAGTAGAAACCCACGCCAAACTGACCGATGATGTCGACATCGGAACCCTGTTGCTCGGCGTTCTCAGTCTTAAACTCCTCGGAGCCGGAATGGGCGATGGTGCCCAGATTGCGCTCGAGCTCCTCGGCGGTCATGCCAATGCCGTTATCCGAAATGGTGATGGTACGGGCATCTTTATCAAAGGAAACACGAATAGCCAGGTCGCCCTGGTCGAGCTTGACGCTCGGGTCCTGCAGGCTCTTAAAGTTGAGCTTGTCGACGGCATCGCTCGCGTTGGAGATAAGCTCGCGCAGGAAGATTTCCTTATTGGTGTAGATGGAGTTGATCATGAGGTCGAGCAGTTTTTTGCTCTCGGTCTTAAATTGACGCATGTGCAGTCCTTTCGCGCTACCCCCGTCCGCAAAAACGGCCCGGTTGCCCGAGCCGCATCGCAGACCTGCTATGTTCAGACTTAGATTTTATAACCCATTAGCGCGCATATATACATACGGAATCGAAAAACTGTATGTCTAAGCGCTCCGATGCACCGATTACCAAGGAGTGTCCCCAACTGCCGGCAGGAAAGGAACGTCCCTATCTGCCATCTACGCGCTTGGCCATCCAAGCATGGGGCTGGCCCTCGTCTTCATAGTCCACCGGGGCAATCTGCGTGTAGCCCGCCTTGGCATAGAGCGGCAGCACGTATTCCTGCGCATGCAGCTTAATGAGCTTGGCGCCGGCATCACGCGCGCACGTATCACTGGCCTCGACAATCTTGCTCGCCAGACCGCGACGGCGCATGCTCGGCAGCACGGCCACGCGCCCCATAATGTAGGTCTCCCCCGCCGCGACGCCTTCGTCCAAGTCGCACGCCGGCGACACCGGAGCCTCTGCGTCAGCCGCGCGCTCAAGCTCTTCGGGAAACACGCGCGAGCAACCGGCAAGCTCACCGTCTACATAGAGCGTCACATGGATGCAGTTCGGATCCTCGTCGATAGCGTCGAACTCATTCTCGTAGCCCTGCTCGTCCATAAAAACGACGCGGCGCACCAACGCCGCGTCATCAAAGCATCCCGTCTTAAGTTGGATATCCATGGCTGCCCTTTCATTCAATGCGAACGTTAGGGACAGATTTTAGCGAAAATGAGCTCCGCGCACGCTAAACTTCGCGCGAGCCTTCGCCAGGCAGTCGTAATGACCCACGTTATGGGCATCGCTCGCGATGAAGCTGTACAGGTTCTGATCGAACAGGCGCTGTGCCGGCTTTTTCTCGCGACCAAAGCGACCGCCGGCAATAAAGTCCGCCGAAGCCTGCAGCTTGCAGCCCATATCGACCAGGCGCTCCGCCACGCTTACATCCTTTTGAACCGCACGATAGCGCTCAGGATGAGCGATGATCACCTGGTAGCCACGGCACTGCAAATCGTAAATCGTGTTCTCGTACTCTCTAAACGCATACGCATCGGCATGAGTCGAAAGCTCGAGCAGAAACTCGTTGGTCCCATCGAAATGCAAGTGATCCGCGGCATCGATACCAAGCTCAACGAGCTTTCGATGGTTGACCTCGAAGCCCATCTGGAGCGGAAAACCGTCAGCGTTATCGCGCAGCAGCTCAAAGGCATCCCACATCTTGTCGTAATCAAAATAGGGATCACGGCAGTGAGGAGTGCAAACGATTCTGGTTACACCGGCCCGCTTGGCAGCCTCGAGCATCGCCAAGCTCTCATCGAGATCGGCGGCGCCGTCGTCTACACCCGGCAAGATATGGCAATGAATGTCACGCATAGGTCAGCCTTAATCAACTAAACGTTTGCTCGGTTGGTGAAGATGCCCTTTTTGGAAGTCCCCTGATCGTCGGAGCCCTTCTTCACCTTCTTACCGTCCTTGGTGTAGTAGGAGTAGTAGTACTCGCTGGTCTCGGTCTCGCAGTAGTTCATAACGGTACCGATGAGCTTGACCTTCTCGGACTTCTTAAGCTGACCGATGGCGTTGAGCGCCTCCTCGCGCTTGGTGAAGTCCTCACGCACGACAAAAAGCGCACCGTCGGTCAGACTTGCGATCTCGGCAGCATCGATGAAGGTGCCGACCGGGGGAGCATCAAAGATGACGTACTGGAACTTGGCGGACAGTGCCTTTACCAGCTTGGCAAAGCGGTGAGAGACGATGATGTCGGCAGGATTGGGAATATGCGGCTCGGCATCGAGGAAGTAGAAGTTCTTCTGCCCCGTCTCGACAATTGCCTGGTCAATGGAGATCTGCTCGGAAAGGACCGCATAGAGTCCACCGCGCGAACGAACGCCGAGCATATCGGAAAGGGACCTGCGGCGCATATCGGCCTCGACCAGGAGCACGGACTTGCCGCTCGTGGCGATTGCCTGAGCAAGGTTAATGGAAACCGTAGACTTGCCCTCGTTGGGAATCGAGGACGTGACGGTAATGGTGCGAATGGGGTCGTCCACGCTCGCAAAGCGGATGTTGGCCAGAAGGGTCTTGGCGGCATTCTGTACAACGAGCTTATCGGTGTTCTTTGCCTTAGCCATGCCTATTTACCACCTTTCATAGCCGGAATTCGGCCAACAACGGGAATGCCCAGGAGCTCTTCTGCCTCTTCGGCACCGCGGATGCGGGTATTGAGCATGTCTGCCAAAACGACATAGGCAACTGCGATAAAGATACCGGCGAGGAACGCGACGGCAATATACAGCGTGCGCTTGGGGCCGCTGGGGGCTTCGGGGGTCTTAGCCTTATCGATAACGTTGATGCTCTGAGCGGCACCGACGTTCTGGGCGACCGTGCTCACCGAGCTGGCCATGGCCCTTGCCACCTCTGCCGTCTCCTCGGCATCGGTGCCCGTCACCGAAAGCGTGATGACGCGCGTCGTGGTCTCGGAGGAAACGGAAATCTTGTAGTCGTCCAGATCGGCGAGGCCCAGATCCTTGGCAGCACCACCCTTAACGCTATCGCTATCGAGCAGCGTGGCGATATCGTTGGAAAGCATCTGGCTCGCCGAAAGATCGGTGTAGCTCATTTGACTGCTATCGTCGGTCTTGGCGAGAACGTACATGCTCGTCGTGGCGGTGTAGGTGTTGTCCATCATGGTGAAGGACACGATGCCCATGGCGACCGCGCAAATCACCGGAAGGGCGATGACCAGCTTGAGGTGCTTTTTAAGCAGCTGGAACAGTTCAAGAAGGGTCATGCAGCTTGCCTTTCATTTCCCTAGTTCATAAGTTCATATCGACAAAACTGCTCGTATGATATCGCATCTTTTTGCCAAGTCCGAACTCTATACATAAGATACAGCGCTTACACCATTGTTGCGCAACATTAACGCCGCACCGGCAGCCCCGATGCGGCGTGAAATTCACATGTTTGCAGTACTGCTACACGAACTGCTCGTCTTGTTGCACGGGAAACGTCACCGTGATGGTGGTCCCCACCCCCAACTCGCTTGACACATCGAGCGAGGCGTGATGATACAGGGCGGCATGCTTGACGATGGCCAGGCCCAGACCCGTTCCACCGCGCGCTTTAGAACGGCTCTTGTCAACGCGATAGAAACGCTCAAATACCTTACCCTGCTCCTCGGGCGCAATACCAATTCCCGTATCGGCAACCGACAGATACGGGTGCCCGTCGTCGTTGGTTCCGCACCGCAACGTCACCGTACCGCCAGGCCGGTTGTAGCGAATGGCGTTGCTCGCCAGGTTATAGATGAGCTCATCGATCAGGCGCGTTACGCCTTCGACGACCACAGGCCTGGTCTCATGGCCTATCGTCACATTTGCCTGGCGAGCGACCTGCTCAAGACGTTGCTCGACCGCGTAGATAGCACGCGAAAGCTCAATGGGCTCCGTGGAGCCAATGGGCACCGCCTCGCCATCGCTCGCACGCTCGGCCTCATCCAAGTTGGAAAGCGTAAGGATATCGTTGACGAGCGCCGCCAAACGGCCCGCCTCACGGTAGATGCGGCCGCCAAAGGTGCGCAGGTCGTCCTCACCCTCGACCATGCCGTTTGCAATAAGCTCGGCATAGCCCGAGATTGCCGTAAGCGGGGTCTTGAGCTCATGGGTGATATTTGCCGTGAACTCGCGTCGCATGCGGTCGTTATCGGCCAGCACCGCCATCTGGCGTTTAAGCTCCTGGCGCTGTGACTCAATACGCTCGAGCATGGGAACCATCTCGGCATAGGCATGCTCATAGCTACGGCGCGGATGGTCCAAATTGACCTCTTGCAGCGGCGCGATGATGGCACGGGATTCGCGGCGCGCAAGGAAAAACGAGAGCACCGCGCCCGCTGCCGCGATAAGCAGCATCGGCGCTACCAACGAGAGCAAAAACTCGCCGCAACGCCAGGCTGGGCCTGCGCCAAACGACGACCTGGCCGTTATCAAGGGCGACGGCGCGATATAGCATAATCTCGTCGAGCGTGGTGCTCGAGCGCTCCGCAGAACCCGAGCCATTCTCAAGGGCCTCAACCACCTCGGGACGATCGCCATGGTTGGGCAACATGGAAGGAGACGCCTCGTTGTCGTAGGCGACCGATCCGTCCTTATTGATCAGCGTGATACGAAGGTCCTCGCGATCGAGGCTGCGCAAGAACGCGATGGGCTCCTGCTGCTCATTGAGGGCAGCGGCAATAAGCTCAGTTTCCTGCGAAAGATTGGCGCTCGTGGCATCTGCCAGGGTATTTTGCACAAAGAACGCGCCCAGCACCGTAAACGCCACGATAACCGCCATAGCGCAAAGAAAAATCGTCGCGAACACACGATGCGACAGGGTGCGTTTTCCCTGGGGAGCTAAGACCACGAGCTACTCCTCCGATGCGCTAGCCGCGCTGTCGGCTCCTTCGGCATCGTCATCGGCCGAAGGCTCGGCCAGACGATAGCCCACGCCGCGCACGGTCTCTATGGCGCTCGCATGCTCGCCGAGCTTTTGGCGCAGCGTCTGTACGTGAACGTCGACGGTACGCGAGCCGCCATCGAAATCCCAGCCCCACACGCTCTGCAGCAGCGACTCGCGGGTAAAGACCACGCCGGGCTTGCGCATAAGATATTCGAGCAAATCGAACTCGCGCAGGGTGAGCTTAAGCGGCTCGCCGGCAACGGTCACCTCGCGATGGCTAGGCGAAAGCACGATGTCGCCCACGCTGAGCACATCGCTCGCCTGCTTGACCATGCCGCCGCGACGCAGCAGTGCGCGGCAGCGGCTCGCAAGCTCCATGAGCGAAAACGGCTTAGTCAGGTAATCGTCGGCACCGCCATCGAGCGCCATCACCTTGTCGAGTTCGGTGTCCCTTGGCGGTAAGCATCATGATGGGCACCGTCGCCGTCAGGCGATCGGCACGCAGGCGACGCATAATCGCCAAGCCATCGGTGTCGGGCAGCATGATATCGAGCAGCACAGCATCGGGCACCCGTCGTGCCACGGCAGCTTTAAACTCGCCATCGCACGAAAAGCCCTCGGCCTCGATTCCCTGCTTGCGCAGCGCGTAGACCGTCAAATCCCTGATGTTGTCATCGTCCTCGACGTAATAGATCATGTTGAACCCCTCTGCGGCCGGCATGACCGCATCTTAACCCTAAAGGCACCTGCACTAGATGGTATCAGCCAAAACGGCCCGTCAAATAATCCGCCGTGCGCGGATCGGTCGGGTTTTTGAAGAGCTGAGTGGCGGGCGCATGCTCCACCAGCTCGCCCAGCAAAAAGAACGCGACCGAGTCGGAGATGCGCGCAGCCTGCTGCATGTTGTGCGTAACGACCACCAGCGTGCAGGTCTCCTTGAGCTCGCAGGCCAGCTGCTCCACCACCAGCGTCGATACGGGGTCGAGCGCCGAGGTCGGCTCGTCCATCAGCAGAATGTCGGGCTGCACGGCCAGTGCACGGGCGATGCACAAACGCTGCTGCTGGCCGCCCGAAAGACCCAGGCCCGACTCCTTCAGTTTGTCCTTGACCTCGTCCCACAGGGCAGCGCGGCGCAGGGAGTCCTCGACCAACTCGTCGAGCACGACGCGGTCGCGCACTCCCATGCCGCGAGGACCGTAGGCGACGTTGTCGTAGATGCTCATGGGAAACGGATTGGGGCGTTGGAACACCATACCCACGCGCTGGCGCAAGCGGCAGATATCGTAATCGCCCAGGATATCCTGGCCGTCGAGCGCGATCTTACCCTCGATGCGGCAGTCCTTGATGTCGTCGTTCATGCGGTTAAAGCAACGCAGCAGCGTCGACTTGCCGCAGCCCGAAGGACCGATAAACGAGGTGATCTGCTTGTCGCGAATCTTGATGGATACGTCCTTGAGCGCGTGGTGGTCGCCATAGAACAGATCGAGGCCCTCGACGTCGATGCGCGTCGACGAGGCGGCAAGATCCTGCGCCGTGGGACGAGTCGCGTCCCCGACTTCGCGCTCGTGCGCAGCCTCGGCTTGCGCCTCCATTAGCTCCTCGAGCTCCGTGGGCTCCATAGCCGCAGCAGCCGTCATACCGCATACCTCCACATCGATATCAATTCAGCAGTATCGATAGTAGAAATCGCGGCTCATATGCACGTGAGCGCATTGTCAGGTGTTTGTAAGGGCGCCTACGCTACGCGGCAGGCAGCTCGATGGTAAAGACGGTATGCTCGGGCGTCGATTCGCACGCGATGGTACCGCCATGCGCGCATACAATCTCCTTGGCGATGGCGAGGCCCAGCCCAGCACCGCCGCGATTGGTCGCACGCGCTGCATCCAGGCGATAAAACTTCTCAAAGATCACCTTGAGCTTTGGCTCAGGGATCGGATCGCCCTGGTTCACAAATCGTACGCGTACGCCACCGTCGCCCAAACGCCTGGCCTCGATCGTGATCATCGAGCCTTCATAGCTATAGGCAACGGCGTTTTTCATGATGTTGTTGAATACGCGCGCCATCTTGTCGCCGTCCACGAGCACCGTCAGGTCCTCGCAGATATCAACCTGGGCTTCCTTGTGCTGTTCGTTGAGAATGGGATAGAACTCGTCGGCCACCTGCGCCAGCAATAGCCCCAAATCGACGTAGGCGCGGGTAAGCACGATATCGTGGAAATCGAAACGCGTGATGTCGAAGAACTCCTCGATGAGCGCGTCGAGCCGGTGGGCCTTGTCGAGCGCCACGCCCGTAAAGCGTGCACGCTGCTCAAGCGGCAAATCAGGAGCCTCCTGCAGGAGCGAAAGATAGCCCACCACGCTGGCAAGCGGCGTGCGCAGATCGTGCGCCAGATACGTAACCAGGTCATCTTTACGATGCGATTCGTCGCGCAAGGCTTGTTGAACCTTACGCTCGCAATCGCGCGCCCGGTTGAGCGCACCTTCGACCTCGAGAAAGTCGCCGTCGATGGTATCCCACGTGTCGGGGTTATCGATCAGACGGTCCTGAATACGGGCGGCGATCACGCGGTCGGCATGCTGCTCGCCCTGTTCATAGCCCTGGTAATACAGGGCACGTCCGCAAAAGAACAGGACGCACACGGCAAGCGCCAGCACAAAGCCAAGCATGTTGAATACAAAAGCGGCGTCAAAGAACACGGGCTCGCCAATACCGCCAAGCGCCATGGCCCCGATCGCCAGCGTAATCGTCCACGCGGCACCGCCGATTACCACGCAGCGGCGAACGATTTCGAATCGATCGATCAGCAAGAAGCCAATGAGCAGAACTGCCAGGATGCCAACAATATTGTCAATGCCGATGAGTAGCAGACTCAGCAAAAAGAGCAGCACCGTCGCAAGCGCGCGGTTGTCGACGACCGCCCTTATGTATTCAAAGAGTCGATCGGGCACCTCGAATACCCGTCTATCGTCTTTTGTCATATCCACTTCCCCACCACCAAAGGCGTTATTCGATTATGTAGCCGACGCCCCAGACGTTTTTGATAAAGCGCGGCTTTTGGGCATCATCGCCGATCTTTTCGCGCAGATGGCGGATGTGCACCATCACCGTATTGTTGGAGCCGGGCATAAAATCCTCGTTCCACACCGCGCGGAACAGGTCCCCCACGGCCACCACGCTGCCACGATGCTCGACCAGATACAGCAAGATGGAATACTCGATGGGCGTGAGGCGCACCGGTGCACCGTCCACCGTCACACAACGAGCATCGCGGTTGATCTCGAGGCCATCGAGCTGGATGGTCGGCGATTCGACCGCCTGTGCGCGGCTGCCGTAGCTGGTGTAACGACGGAGTTGAGCATGAACGCGCGCTATGAGCTCCAGCGGACGGAACGGCTTGACCACGTAATCGTCTGCACCCAGTGAGAGGCCCTCGATCTTATCCTGCTGGGCATCGCGCGCCGTCAGCATAATAACGGGATAGGTATGGCCAGCGCGGATGGTACGCAGCAACTCAAAGCCGTCGATATCGGGCAGCATGACGTCCAGCAGCGCCAGATCGAACTCCTGCTCCAAAATCGCCTTGGCAGCATCTGCTCCGCTATAGGCAATCTGAACATCAAAGCCCTCTTTTGTAAGGTAGATACCGACCAGGTCGGCGATGGCCTTCTCGTCATCAACTACCAAAATGCGCTCATTCATGCGTGCTCCTCTCGCGCTCCATTATGCCCGAGGCAGCGCGCGCCACACACAACAAGCGCGGTCGTTTAAGTCGACCTTAAGCACCTATGCGTCCGTTCGGGCGCAGACATGGGCCGCGCACGCCCGCGCACTGATTGTCCACGCCGGTAAACGATATACTTTGAACTCTAAAGAGACCATCCCGTCGAAAGCGAAATCTGTGAAGACCCTTAGTTCTCTTGTAAAGCGCTCCGCGCAACTGACCGCCGGCATTGCCTGCGCTCTCGCCCTTGCTGCCGGCGTGCCGTCTATCGCCAACGCCCAGGTGCTTACGACTGATATCGTTTGCGGCAAGACCGCCGACGCCCGCGGCATCACGGCCGAGAATCTGCCCGATATCGATGCGACCAACGCCATCGTCATGAGCAAGGACGGTTCCGTCTATTACGCCCGAAGTGCCGACGAGCAGGTCAAGATCGCCTCAATTACCAAGGTCATGACTGCGATTCTGACCGTCGAGAACTGCAAAATGGACGAGAAGATCACGGTGAGCAATGCTGCCGCCACCGTAGGCAACTCGACCGCCGGCCTGCTCGAAGGCGACGAGCTCACCGTGGAGCAAGCTCTGCGCGGTCTGATGATCCCCTCGGGCAACGATGCCGCCATCGCGCTTGCCGAGCACGTGGGCAAAAAGATCGACCCCAAGACCAAGGACGCCGTGGCCACCTTTGTAAAGGCCATGAACGAGCGCGCTAAAAAGCTCGGCTGCACGGGAACGCTTTTTGAGAATCCGCACGGTCTGGACTTTGATGAGTGGGCCGGCGACATGCACTCTACCGCGCACGATGTAGCCCTGATGATGCAGGAGGCAATGAAGAGCGATACGTTCCGCGAAATCGTGGCGAGCGATGATTCCTGGATTGAGGTTACGGGCGCCGACGGTTCCGACCATTCGCATTCCATGGATACGCACAATGAGCTGCTGGGGCAGGACGGCAATATCGGCGGTAAGACCGGCACCACCGACGATGCCGGCTATTGCTTTACGGCAGCCTACAACCGCGATGGCGACGAGACCTACACCGTCGTCTTGAACTCCAGCACCACCGATCAGCGCTTTGCCGACACGGCCGCCCTTGCCAACTGGTACTACGGCCACAAGGTGACGGTTGCGATCGCCAACACGCAGGAAAAGACTGCCAACGGCAATCCGCTCATCGCGCGCATTGGCCAGACCGATTGGACGGACAAGACGATCGATGCCACGCTCGCCGATCCCGCAGCTCAGGCGACCGTCTTTGCGCTTGCCGGAGAGGTGACCGAGAAGGTTACCTATGATGACCTTTCGGGCACGGTACATGTAGGCGACAAGGTGGGTAGCGTGATGCTCAAGCAAGACGGCACCAAGATCGCCGTCATGGATTTGGTTGCCGACGAGGAAGGCTCGGGGCCGAATCCCATTGAGTGGCTCCTTGTGAAGCTCGACCGCCTGGGCCGCCGCATCGACAATCGCCCGCTTACGGCAGAAAGCGAGACCATCGCCAAGGCGCCCGAGGTGTAGGGCTGGGGGAACATTACATTTGAGATTGGAGAGGCGTCCAACGGGGCGCCTCTTTTTGAATACCTCTTAAACGGGATGCGTCAGAATCACCAAAGCGACATTGCTAGCCGTTTACCTTCGCTGTGTCTTTTCGGACCTTGAAAACGGGTCCACCGGGCATGCCAGTAGATCCTTTCGACCTCCTTGGTCAAGGCCCTGAAAAGATCCCCAGATGAGGGGTCTGCCCCAGGACACAGCGATTGCCAGGCACCCGTTTCTCCGATGGTGCCCGCACTCGTCATAACAAGATCGTCGCTCCGCCTGCGAATGGAGACACTAACGGAGCGGCCATTATGGAACCCATGGATATCGACTTTATTTATGCGCCCATCAGCTAGATAACTAATCATGACATTGATGCTGTCACCATACTCCGGCAATTCGAAGCCGTGGGAATCCATCAATAGCTTCACATCCTGATGGTAAATGCGGGCCTCGACGACATTCTTGGGCATTTTCCCCGTCTTTGTTGGAGAGCAAAAGCTGATGCTTGGCTCCTCTTCGCTCATGCCTCGGTCAAACCTAAGCATGCACGGGCATACCGACTCAATGGTTCGCAAGGCGTCCGCCGCGACCTTTTCCTCGGTAAACATCTCCACGTCGATGCCGTTTTCTTCCATATAGGCACGGTTTTTACGTTGAAGCTCTAGCCGAGCCGCAGCCTCCCCATCTCCACGCTGTTCCCAATTTCCGGAGTCGGCGACATTTCGATCGAATGTAGAATCAACGGAACATGGCGCTTGCTGTTGAGTCGGATCACTGTCGCCGAGACGCCTTAGCTCGGAGCGTCTCATCAGTAGTGTCACAATATCAAACAGCCAACCAAATCCAAAAAGGCCAAAGGTAAAGAGATATAGAAAGAAGCTACCCCACATCCGTGCATACGCCCTATGAGCGCCCGACCACCCAAGAAGGAAGCATAGCAAAAGCGCCTTGTTTGCCCTGTCAACCGACGTAATCTCTCGAGTGAGAGATTTCTGTTCAGGCTTCGCCAAAGGTGTAATTTCATGCGATGAAACAGTAATTGAGGACGTCCTTGACGCCGAGCTCCGAGCGCCTGATTTAGCAACGGCGCGAGCGACATCCCCAACTCCGACGGTCGTTCTGCTGTATACGGCATTGTAAGCAGCCTTCTTCGGATTTTTGATCCACCCCATGCCCTTCTTACCATAGCCGGGGATTATCGCCCGCCTTACCGCGCGCTTCGCTCTGCCGGTCGTTCTTGCCTTGAGTGATGTCTTTAGATTCGGCTTACGCAGCCCGACCTTTACCATATTTCTACTCCATCCCCTCGGAACCCCACACCGGGGTGCACGAGCACGCCTGGGTCTCCCCGTTTTCAAGCGCCCCGTGTTTGCCTAATGTTCACGCCCTTTCGGACTCTAATCCCCAGCCGCCATTCTTGATAATAAAAAAGGGCCCCAAATGGGACCCTTCTTCAAAGTCATACTGGCGGAGAGCTGGGGATTCGAACCCCAGATGCCCTTTTGGGGCATACTCGCTTAGCAGGCGAGCACCTTCGGCCTCTCGGTCAGCTCTCCGTAACAGCCGTTCTATAGTAACCAAACAGCCGAAGTTGGGCAAGGGGAATTTTGAGGCGTTTCCTCTTTTACCTCTCTTTTACCAGTAAACGTCTCAGTCAATCATCTCAATCTGTAACATCTGCAGGCCGTAATCCCCTCCAGATGTTACAGATTGAGACAAAGATACAAGGACGGCCCCAGCGACAGCGCGGACAGCCCATTCTTTATTAGTCCTCTCGAACGGTCTCCAACAGATAATCGCGCATGTACGGAATTGCAAACGAAACACAGCCATAGCCCGCGGGCTCAATCAACCCCGCATCGATCAGACGCTTGCGATATGACCCAACTTTATTCGCCGACAAACCCATCTTCTTGGCGATATCGCCGTTGGCGATATCGACGCCCTCGCATTGAGCCATCGCCGCGAGATACTGAAACTGCCGTTCCGACACCCTGCGCAGCGCTGGGGCAATCACCATAGCATTAAAGCTATCAAGAGCCGCCTGGATACCCTTACGAGCCGCCTCTTCGCTCACACTCTCCGCCCCACTGCGCGCAGCAACCTGCCAAGCGTAATATCCGACCAGCTGGACCATAAAGGGATAGCCTGCCGAAGCTTTTGTTAATAGCTCAGCGGCACCTTTGTCGAGCTCCTTGCCCGCTCGTCTCATCGTATCCTCAAACGATCCGCCAACTTCAAAATCGGAAAGCCGAGTAAGTTCAACATGTTTGGCTCGCTGAAGGAACGTCAACGTATCATCCACCACCACGCCATCTACCGATGTCGGCAGCCCGGCGAAAGCGAAAGCGACATTCGCTCCTTGGCGAATCAAGAGCTGCATCTCATTGCCTAGCTCGCGCATTTCCTCAGTTGAGGCATCCTGGATCTCGTCGAGCGTAATGAGCAGACCACCGCGCTTCGCAGCATCGTACATCGCCTCGCCCAGATGAGAGGCCGACTTCGACATCTCCATGGAGCCAAGGCTGACCCCTAAAATCGATGGGGAAATCGAGATTGATTCAAGACGAACGTTTCGCTGCAGAGCCTCGAGGATTCTATTGCAAAAACCAGCATTGGAGGCAACGTCAACGACCTCGAATCCTTTTTTGCGTGCAAGGTCACCCAATGCATTAAGGAGCACCGTTTTACCTGTGCCTCGGACGCCCGAGATGCGCATGAGTCGATCGGGGGCACCAGGACCATTCTCAAGAGCCTCGGCAAAGTCATCCAAAACAGTGTCCCGTCCGATAAGCTCAGGCGGATTCATGCCCGCCGTTGGCTTAAAGGGGTTAACAGCTTTCGTCATTCTGCCCTCCTCTGCTAGTTTTAACAACTTTAACAAAGTTTAGCAACTTTAGCAGAGTTTAACAGTTTTAGCAGGCTCGGCGGCTTTATGCCTTACCGATCCTGCCGGGTCCTCCCGCCCGCGCCGATACAAATAGCGCAGTGCGGCCCCTCTATATCGCCCCTACCCCAGCGAGCGACTGAGGGAGCCGAGCTCATCGTTGCCCATGGTGCGCCACATTTGGAAGATGCAGACGCGCGCCAGGAAAAAGAAGCCGTTATCGACCAGCTGCACGGCGGCATCCGCCAGCTGGTTGGTCACGGCGGACACGGGAGGCAGCTCGAGCCCGGCCTTACGGATGGTCTCAACCGCATCCTCGAACGTCGGCGGCTCATTGACGCCCATCTCGTTCATAAGGCCCTGCATTTCTTCCAGCGCGCTACCACCCGACTCCTCGCCGCGCGGCACGAGGCGGTAGCACGCCAACGCGAGCTCGAGCTGGTCGCAGTTCCAATAGGCAAACGCCAGACGATAGAACAGATAACCGATTGCGGAACGGTCACTGGCAATGCGCAGGCCGTGGCGCGCCACCTCGATAATCTCGTCAAAGCGCTCCAGGCGCGCCAGCACGTTGATGAGCGCAAAGTGCGACTGCATGGACGAGCGAGCCAGATCGTAAAGACGACGCACCTCGGGCAATGCCCGTTCAAAATCCTCCTGCTCGGCGTAATAACTGCAGATCTCGTGCTGGGCAAAGTACAGCGCATCGGGAGCACGCAAAATACGAACGGAGCGGTCTTCCTCCATTACCGGCAGCACCATGCGTACCAGCTGGTTGTCGCAAAACTGCGTCTGGACCGGACCCGTTGCCAAAAGCTCGGCAACGGCGCACTTAGCCTCCAGCTCCTCAACAAGACGGGAGAAGCCCTCAAACGCGCTTGCACGGTCAACTTTTGCCTGCTCGCGCAACTCAACGACGCGCGCCACATACGGGTCATCGTCCATCTCCATGACCTCGAGCTCATCAGCCGTATCGGCAAGCAGCAGGTCGCGCAACGCCGGCGGCAGCGAACGGTGGTCGTCACGCGGGCGAACGTGAACCTCCGCAGGCTCAATCGCATCCGGCGCATCCGACTCATATGCCTCAAGCATGCGCTTGCACGGCATATCGTCCATATCCATGCTCTCAAGATCCTTGGCGACAGGCACGCAATTGGCCAGATAGGCCGCACGCCCAAAGGAATATGTTGCAATGACGCGCTCGCCCTGCTCGCCGTCGGGAGCCGCAATCTGAACATAGCAGCGCGCAATGCAGGCACCTGCGGCAAAGCAAGCCGCTGCCAGCGTAAGCGCCACGCGCGCGTCGTGCTCCGCGGCCCAAATCACACGCGCGTTCTCGTCCAACTCGCGCCAGACATCCTCCTGAGCGTCGTATTCACGCTGTGGCATGGCATCCACGACAGAGTGCCCAAACCGAACGAGCATAATCCCCTCGGCAACGTTTGCCCGATAGGTATAGTCGAGCCGTGTGACCACGTTAAGCGCCTCGACGATACGCGCGAAGCGGGTACGCACATCCCACTCACCGCCCGGCTGGCAAGCTACCGTTCCGGGTTTGCCCCACGGGTTGTCGCTCGAGGTCGTATCGAGCAGTCGGGGAACATCGTTGGTTGTCTTGGCGATATGCCACGCATCAAAGAGCGCGCAGCCCTCAAGGCTCGGCGAGGATGCCGCGGGGACCAATCCAGCCCCGATGCGCTCAAGGATGCCGGAGAGGCGGTTGAGACGGCACTCGATGGCAAGCAGCATGTCAATCTCGTCCTGGTCCAGCAGGCTACGATCAAAATTGAGATAGAACAGCTTTGAGCGGTCGATGCGCGCTAGGCTCATTTCGGACTTGGCAGCAATGGTGCGCAGGCGGGGCAAGTCGATCTCGCTCATCAGGGCGGCGGCATAGCGCTCGATACCGCTCGGATTCTCGGCATGGTCAACACGGTAAAGCAGCGTCTCGATAGCATCGGGGAGCGGTGCCGTGTCAAAGCCCAAAAACACCTCGACCGGCTCGGGCAACTTTACGAGTTTGATCTTGTCGACAACGTTTTGCATGTCTACATCGAGACCGTCGACGCCCGTCGTGTTCGCAAGAGCGCTTTCGGAGTTGGCAAATATCACGTAGCGCAAGAACATCGAGGCCATGAACTCGCCGTAAGGAAGGGCGCGGGTCGAATTCCATGTCTCGTGGTCGGACTGCTCGCGCATGGGGCCTTCGGGAGAGCCGGCAGTTCGCGCACACGCGCGCATTGCACCGTTAGCTTCCCTCACCATAATCTCGCCAATACTGGAATCGGACTCGTGAAGGACCAGCTCCATGTCAGGGTCCTCGGGCAACGGTACTTCCCGAACAGGGCGGTCAACCTTATAAACCTTGCCCGACACGCTCACGTAGCCCAAGAGCGATATGTGAGTTTTGCCGACGAATTCGACGACATAGCACGACTCTTTGGGGTCCTCGCCAAAGACTTTCCAGACAACACCATATGAGCGCCCCGCAGGCTGCTCTGGCATCGATGGAAAACGCTTTTTGGGGTCGAGAAACCTGAGCTTGTATGTCGGACGCTCTGCCACGAAATATCACCCTGATCAGTCGTTGAAAGAAGGAGTGGTCGCGGATGGGCCGCGACACCTACTCGGAATCTTACACGAGTCGATAAGAAATAGTCCGCTTCACGCTCGCGCCTCGACCGAGGTTCGAATCCATGGGATGCCGGCGTAAAAGAAAAGCCCCCGTTGCCGGAGGCTTCAAGCTCAAATGGTGCGGCGTATAGGATTCGAACCTATGACGTTCTGATTCGTAGTCAGACCCTCTATCCAGCTGAGGTAACGCCGCAGCGCAAGATATATAAAACCACTTTAGTTAGTTGGAGTCAAGCACAATCTCAAACTTTTTTGAGAATATGTTCCTTACGCAGCTCCGTATGCGTCAGCGTCCCCCATGCGATCAATCGGTTTTTCAACCACATCGAACCCAGCACCGAGCTCCCTCAAAAGCGAGCGCACCCGCTGGGCACAGTCATAATCGGCAAACGAGATACTCAGCATGCGCGCGACCTGGTTAGAAGTCCCAACTCCATAGAACCGCTCAAGCGCCACAAGCCCCTCGTGCGTCACAAAAGTCTCGACTACATGCGACGACTCCTCAAAACACCATTGGGTCAACGGGCCCTCGCTCGTCTGCCGCACCACCAAACCACCCATACCCGATGGCTCACACGTAACTAGTAAGTGCTCCCCACCTTCATCGCTCTCAAACAAAACTACCCGCTCATCAAACAGCTCCATCGCATCCCCTTCCTCTCGCTTCTATTTAACATAAGCATAGCAGGTAGATGGCTGTATACAGAACGTTTGTTCGTGTGTTTTCTATTGAGCTGTCCGCACGATATGGTATAGCTCCGCACACAAAAAGGGCGCCCCAGAAAGGAGCGCCCTTGCAAATCGCTTATGCAGGCAACCTACGCGACCGGCTCGATCTTCTCGAGGCCGCCCATGTAAGGACGAAGAACCTCGGGGACCGTGATGGTGCCGTCGGCGTTCTGGTAGTTCTCCAGAATGGCGGCCATGGTGCGGCCAGCCGGCAGGCCGGAACCGTTGAGGGTGTGCAGGTAGCGCGAGCCCTTGAAGTTCTCGGGGTCGCGATATTTGATGTTGGCGCGACGGGCCTGGAAATCGCCGCAGTTAGAGCAGGAGCTGATCTCCTTGTAGGCGTTATAGCTCGGCAGCCAGACCTCGATGTCGTAGGTCTGACGGGCAGAGAAGCCCAGGTCGCCGGTGCACAGGCTAATCACGCGATACGGCAGGCCCAGCTGCTGCAGCAGGTACTCGGCCTCGGCGGTCATGCTCTCGAGCTCCTCGTCGGATTCCTCCGGCTTGGCAAACTTGACCATCTCGACCTTGTCGAACTCGTGCTGGCGAATGATGCCGCGAGTGTCGCGACCAGCGGAGCCGGCCTCCTCGCGGAAGCAGGGGGTAAAGGCGGTGTAGCGGCGCGGCAGGGTATCAGCATCGAGAACCTCGCCGGCGTGCAGGTTGGTAAGCACGACCTCGGCGGTGGGGATCAGGAAGTTGTCGCCCGAGACGTGATAGGCGTCGTCCTCGAACTTGGGCAGCTGACCCGTGCCAAACATGGTCTGACGCTTGACGACGATGGGCGGCCACCACTCCTTAAAGCCACGGCTGGTGTGCGTGTCAAGGAAGAAGTTGATGAGGGCACGCTCAAGACGGGCGCCGGCGCCACCGAGAACGGTAAAGCGGCTACCGGAGAGCTTGTTGCCGCGCTCGAAATCGAGGATGTCGAGGTCGGTGCCCAGGTCCCAGTGCGGCTTAAAGTCGAAGTCGAACTCGCGCGGGGTGCCCCAACGACGGCGCTCGATGTTCTCGTCCTCGTCCTTGCCGTACGGCGTGGCCTCGCAAGGGATGTTGGGAAGGTGAGCCATAAAGTCGTACTGCTCCTGCTCGAGAGCGGTGCGGCGCTCGGCCAGACCGTCAATCTTCTCGTTGACGGCGCGCACGGCCTCCTTGGCGGCCTCGGCCTCGTCCTTCTTGCCCTCCTTCATCAGGGCGCCGATCTTCTTGGACTCGGCATTACGCGTGGCCTGGAGCTCCTCGACCTCGGTGATGACGGCACGGCGCTCGTCGTCGAGCTCGAAGAACTTCTCTCGATCCCAAGACGTCTGGCGGTTGGCCATGGCGGTATCGATGGCATCGGGGTTCTCGCGAACAAACTTGATATCAAGCATTAGATCCTCCGGCGATATACATTCCATTTAGGTTGCAACCTTGTACATGTATGGGCAAGTATATACTTATGAGCGTTTACGACCCAACCCAACTACGCAAGAAGGCACCCAATGGACGCAGTTTTTTCCTTTTTGTTTGGCACCCGCACCGGTTTTGCCATCCTTTTCGCCGGCGGCATCCTACTGTTTGCGATTCTTGCCTTTGTAATGGAGAAGCGCACCCATAAGATGTATGTCGACCGCGGCCCCAAGGACGAGGACGATCAAGACAGCTTCTGGGACTAACCTGTCCCTAAATGGCAGGTTTTACTGGAGGGTGGCGTCGATGGCCTTGACCAGAGCGCTGCGCATGCCGGCGTCCTCGAGCGCGACGACGCCCTTGATGGTGGCGCCACCGGGTGAGCATACGGCATCCTTCATCGCCGCAGGATGCTGGCCAGTCGCAAGCTGCAGTTTTGCCGTACCCAGCACCATCTGGCTCACAATGCGATAAGCATCCGCACGCGGGATACCGTGCTTGACCGCCGCATCGCCCAGGGCCTCGATTGCCATGGCGACAAACGCCGGAGCGCAACCACCCACCGTGCCGCCCACAAACAGCAGGCTTGTGTCGAGCTCGACGACAGCGCCAAGCTTACCGAGCAGGTCGAGCACCACAGCACGCTGCTCGTCGTTAAGCGTCGAAGCCTTCTCGCAGGCGATGACGCCCTCGCCCACCGAAACCGGCGTGTTGGGCACCGTCGAGATGTGTGCGACACCCGGCAGGACCTGCTCCCACTTGGCGCTATCCCAGGTCCAGGCGACCGAAAGGACAACCTTGTCGGCAAGAGTGTCCTTAAGCGGAGCGAAGACCTTCTCGATCATGTACGGCTTGACCGCAGCAACCACGATATCGGATGCGGCGACAACCTCCGCCGCATCACGACAGGCAACCATCCCACGCGTCTCACAACGCTCAACCAAGGCATCGTAGTGGCCCGCGCAGGCGCATATATCGCTCGCAGCCACACCGGCGGCGATCCAGCCATCGGCCATAGCGCTCGCCATATTGCCAAAACCGACAAATCCAATCTTCATATCTCATAGTCCTCTCAGACACGCTCTTCAAAACGAAGGCTATTGTCCCACGGCATTGTTTCGTATTGCCGACCTATTTGTGATACGGCTCGCCACGGCTGATCTTGCAGGCGCGGTAGATTTGCTCCAGCAGCACCACGCGCGCCAAGTTGTGCGGCAAGGTAATACGTCCAAAGCTGAGCATCTCGTCGGCTCGTGTGCGCACGTCATCGCTCACGCCGTCCGATCCACCAATCACAAAGGCGATGTCGCTGTTACCACGCAGCATAAGATCGTCGAGCCGCGCCGAAAGCTCCTCGCTCGAGCGCTCTTTGCCCTCAATGGCAAGCAGGATCACATGCGCTCGAGGCGGCAGGGCTGCAAGAATCGCCGCACCCTCCTTGTCGCGTGCGGCATCCACGCCGCCCGCCTTAGCCGGGTCGATATCGGCCACCTCGCGGATATCCACCTTGGCATAGGCACCTAGGCGCTTGGTGTACTCAGCGCACGCGTCCTTCCAAAAGCGCTCCTTGAGCTTACCGACGCAAACGACGGTGTATTTCACGCGCGTCTACTCCTTCGAATCGTTTTGAACTTTGCTGGCGGTCAGCATCTGCTCGAACATCGAGGCCGACTGCGAGAAATCGCTCGGCAGTACGACCGTCGATGTTTTACCCGTGCGAGCGAACTCTGTCATCATCTCGGACCACTGCGTAAACATGAACAGCTGGTTGGCCTCGTCGTTACCGACACCCGTCTCCTGGATGATCTCGAGCGAATCCTTGATGCCCAGCGCGATGGCCTTGCGCTGGTTGGCGATGCCTTCGCCCGCCTTTTCCATCGCCTCGGCCTCGGCGGTCGCCTCGGTGACGCGCTTGATGCGGTCGGCCTCGGCGAGCTCCTGCGCAGCAGCGCGCTTTCGCTGGGCAGCATTGATGTCGTTCATGGAGTTCTCGACCTCGGTCGGCAGCGCGATCTTGGTGATGAGTGTCGACACGAGGGTAAAGCCGTAGGCAGCCATCTGCTCGGACACGGTGGCATTAACGTCCTTGGCGATGCCATCCTTCTTGGCAAAGACCTCATCGAGCGTATAGACAGGGATGGAAGAGCGCAGGGCGTCGGTGATGAAATCACGCATCTGGTCGACGGGCTCCTGCAGCATGTAGTAGCTCTTGTAGATGCCCGAATCTGCCGGGCCGGCGCCCATGTCATAGCTCACGTGGTACTGAGCAGAGACCTCAAGGCCGATGGTCACGTTGTCCTGGGTCTTAACGTCGATGCCAAAACCGTTTTTCATGGTGCGCAGACTCACCGTGGCGGCCTTGCGGTCGATCACGGGCACCTTCATGTGGAAGCCCGCGTTGACGATGCGATTGAACTTGCCCAGACGCTCGATGATCACGGCATGCTGCTGTTCAACGACATAGCAGGCGTTGGGGAGCAGCAGCAACAAAATGATGATGGGAAGTAGAAAGCTCGTAAGAGCAGCGATGATACCGGACAACAGCATGGTCTCTCCTCTGATAGGCACACGTTGGCATTAGGATACCCGCACGAAGCAGCCACGTGACACCAACAGGAGGCCCATAACAAAAAAGCCCCCATTACTGGGAGCTTTTTCATTTAGTGGTGCGGGCGAAAGGACGTCCGCGTATCCGCTTCGCGGATCCGCACCGGCTTCGCCCGCCTGCCGGCGGACTCGCCAGCTCGCTAAAAACGCTCCGCGTTTTCTTTGCGCTCGCTCCTTCACAGGTTCAAGTCCCCGCGATGGGCCCATAACAAAAAAAAGCTCCCATTGCTGGGAGCTCTTTCATTTAATGGTGCGGGCGAAAGGACTTGAACCTTCATGGGGTTGCCCCCATACGGACCTGAACCGTACGCGTCTGCCAATTCCGCCACGCCCGCGTGCAGGAATTAGAATAACGGAGCGCCACCGCGAACGCAAGAACTATTTTTGAAAAAGTTGGTAGGCATTTTCCCAAGCGGCCTGCGCAATCGCCTCAGCATCCTCACCGGTACGATCGACACGGTCGTTGACCAGCGTGTTTGCCGTGATAGAAATCATTGCCGGCTCGCACTCAAGACCACGAATGGGCTCCGGCGCCATATAGGGACAATCCGTCTCGAACAAAATGCGATCGAGCGGGGTCGCCGCAAATGCCTCGCGCACGTCGTCGTTGCGCTTAAAGGTGGCCGCGCCGCCATAGGCGATATAGCAGCCCAAACCCACAAAGCGCTCCATCGTAGCTCGATCCTCGCCAAAGCAGTGCAGCACGCAACCGGCCTGAGGCACGCCTACCTCGCGCAGCACGTTGTACGCATCAACGTGCGAAGTGCGCTCCCCATCCGAGTCCTCGTGCCGCAGGTGCAGCTCCACCGGCACATTGCGGCGCACGGCAACTTCGAGCTGACGTACCATGCAATCAATCTGCACACTGTGGGGCGCCGGCGCGATGTCGTCGTCGTAATCCATGTGATAGTCCAGACCGATCTCGCCGATGCCGACGCACAAAGGGTCATCGAGCGCAGCAACAACCTGTGCGTGAATGTCGTCGGTATAATCCGGCGCGCCATAGGGGTGAACGCCAGCGAGATACTTGATCTGCGGAATATCCCGCATCGGCAGAATTTCGCGCACGAGCCAGTCGCTATAGTCCGTCACGCTGCGCTTGTCGGCGATGGGGTCGAGCATCGTCACCAACAGGTCGACGCCCGCGGCTTTGGCGCGCACGAGCGTTTCGGGCACTTCTTTGCCCCAAAACGAAAGCAGATGCGCATGCGTGTCGGCAAGCGGTGCCAAGGGCACGGGGCAGGCAACCGTCTTCTTTTTCTTGGTAAACGTCACGCGTTCGGCATTAAGCGTCATGGATTAGCTCCTGGGCCAGGCGGACAAAGTCAGCAACATCGAGCGTCTCGGCGCGCGTGGTGGGTGAGATACCGCAAGCCTCAAAGGCGGCATCGAGCACGTCCTTGGCAAAGCCGTTGGCGCTCATGGAATTGCGGATGGTCTTGCGACGCTGAGCAAATGCGGCGTCAATCACGCGGGTCACAAACTCGCGATCGAGTCCTTCGGGCACCACGCCGTCAACACGGTCGATACGCACGACGGCCGAGTCCACGTGCGGTGCCGGCATAAAGCAACGCGGCGGCACCTCAAAGCGACCCGTAACCTGCGCATACAGGCCCAGCTTTGCCGTATAGCCGCCATAGGTCTTGTTGCCCGGCGTTGCGGCAATGCGATCGGCAACCTCCTTTTGAACCATGACGACGGCGCGCTTGAGCGCGGGCATCGTCTGGAAGAACTGAAGGATGATCGTCGCCGCCACGTTATAGGGCAGATTCGCGACAAACACCGTGGGTTCACCACCGGCGGCCTGCTTAATCTGCTCCAGCGTCACCTTGAGCGCGTCGCCCATGATAAAGCGGAAGTTGGCGTAGTCGGCGGCATGGGCATCGAGCACCGGCTCGAGCTCGGGATCGGCCTCGATCGACGTGACGCACGCCGCCTCCTGCAGCAGCGCAAGCGTGAGCGTACCAACGCCCGGACCAACCTCGAGCACGCGTTCATCGCCCGCAAGCTCGGAAAGCTCGCAAATGCGCTCAATTACATGGTTGTCGATCAGGAAGTTCTGGCCCAGGCGATGCTTGGTCGCAAGGCCAAACTCCTCCAGCAACTCCCTTGTTGCCGTGGGGTTTGCCAAAGGCGAAGTTGTCATAGTTGCCTCCTTAGCATGGTGGCGGCGTCGTGAAACAAAAGGGCATGGACCGTTGCGGCCATGCCCTTGCATCTACACAGCGAATTGCCGATATGGCGCGCGGCGTCTTAGCCCAGACGCGGGAACAGCGGCTCGCCTTTCTCGACGGGCTGACCACCGGCAAGCAAGCCCCAAGCGCAAATGCCCTTGAGGTCGTCACTCGTAGCCTCGTCCTCGCAGGACAGGCGGCGCAGGGCCTCGGCAGAGGTCTGGGGCATGAGCGGCATCAGCAGGTGAGCGGCAATGCGGATAGCCTCGAGCAGGTTGTAGATCACAAATGCCAGCTCGTCAGCCTTGGCCTCGTCCTTGGCAAGTGCCCAGGGCTCGGAGTCCTCGATGTAGTGGTTGGCGGCGTGGATGAGCTCCATGACCTCGTCCTTAGCTCCACCGTAATCGAGCATGTCCATCTTGGCCATGTAGCGCTCGACCAGGCCGTCGGCAATCTTTGCCAGCGGGTTGTCGAACGCATCGAACGATGCGGGCTTGGCGGGCGCGCAACCGTCAAAGTACTTGCCGCTCATGTTGAGCGAACGCGAGATAAGGTTGCCCCAGCTGTTGGCCAAGTCGGCATTGTAGACCTGCTCCATGCGATCGAAGCTGATGGCACCGTCGGTGCCGGGGACGACGTCGGTCATGAAGTAATAGCGATAGCCCTCGACGCCCAGCATGTCGATAACGTCCTGCGGAGCGATGGCATTGCCACGGCTCTTGGACATCTTCTCGGCCTTGCCGGTCTCGGCATTGCGCACGGTCAGGAAGCCGTGGGCAAAGACGTGCTCGGGCAGGGCCTCGCCGATGGCCATAAGCATGGCGGGCCAAATGACGCAGTGGAAGCGGATGATGTCCTTACCCACGATGTGGAACTGCGCGGGCCAGCGATAGGCCAGCTCGGCACGCGCCTCGTCGGTGTCGACACCGTAACCGACGGCCGTCATATAGTTGAGCAGCGCATCGAACCACACGTAGGTCACGTGGCCCTCGTCAAACGGGACCTGAATGCCCCAGTCAAAGCTCGTGCGGCTCACGGAAAGGTCGTTAAGACCGCCCTCGACAAAGCTACGTACCTCGTTCATGCGGAACGCGGGCTCGACAAAGTCGGGGTGCTCGTCATAGAGCTTGAGCAGCTTGTCCTGGAAGGCGGAAAGCTTAAAGAAGTAGGACTCCTCCTGCACGCGCTCAAGCGGACGGTGGCAGTCGGGGCACAGGTGCTGGCCGACGCTGCCGTACTCCTCGTCGCCCTTCTGGACCTGAGTATCGGTGAAGTAGGTCTCGTCAGGCACGCAATACCAGCCGTCGTAGCTGCCCTTATACAGGTAACCGGACTCCTTCATGCGCTCCCACAGGTACTGCACGGCATGATGCTGGCGCGGCTCGGTGGTGCGGATGAAGTCGTCGTTGGAAATCTCGAGTTTGCTCCAAAGCTCCTTGAAGTGCGGAGCCTGGCTGTCGGTCCACTCCTGCGGCGTCATGTTGTGCTTGGCTGCGGCCTCGGCGACCTTCTCGCCGTGCTCGTCCATGCCGGTCAGGAACTTGACGTTATAGCCGGCAGAGCGGCGATAGCGAGCCTGAACGTCGGCAATTATGGTGGAATAAGCCGTGCCCAGGTGCGGATCGGCGTTGACGTAGTAGATGGGCGTCGTGATAAAGAACGAAGGCTTGCTTTGATCCATGGGGTTTGTCCTCCAGAAAAACGTTGCATACAGGGGATGATTCTAGCGCAAGGGCTTGATATCCTCCATCTATTGCATATCGAGCACCATGGCATAGACATCGCGCTTGCGGCGCGAATACTTCTGAGACAGGCGCTTGGCCACCGCAGAGGCGGGCTCCCCCTCCTCGAGCGCGGCGCGGATATCCTCGCGCAGGGCCTCGTCGGGATCCGCTGCCGCGGCGTCAACCGGCACGATACCGGCCTCCTCATCCTCGCTCGGCGGCGCGATGACCAGCGCAATCTCGCCCTTTACCTCGCCGCGAGCACGCAGTTCCTCGGCGAGCTGGGCAGCGGGCCCGCGCAAGACCTCCTCGTGCAGCTTGGTGAGTTCGCGGCAGACGGCAACCTCACGCTGGGGAAAGACCTCCGCCACGGCCTCGAGCGTCGCCACGATGCGATGTGGAGACTCGTAGAAGATGAGTGCGCCGGGCACCACGGCAAGGCGCTGCAAACGGCGCACACGGTCGCCGTGCTTTCGGCCCAAAAAGCCCTCGAAGAAAAAATGCTCGCAGGGAATGCCGGACGAAACGAGCGCCGTGACGCAAGCAGAGGGCCCGGGAATAACTTCGACGGGCACATCGGCCTCACGTGCCGCCTCGACCAGCGCCTGGCCGGGATCGGACACGCTCGGCATGCCGGCGTCCGAGGCAAAGGCGAGGGTCTCCCCCGCCAGCAGACGGTCGACCAGGCCGGCGGCGCGGCTGGCGATCACATTCTCGTCGCAACGGACAAGCGGCTTGGAAATGCCCAGGTGCATCAGCAGCTTTGACGTCACACGCGTGTCTTCGCAGCAGATGGCATCGGCGGTGGCAAACGCCTCGCCAACGCGCGGGGACAGGTCGCCCAGGTTGCCGATGGGCGTGCCGACCACATAGAGTTTGCCCGTATGGGCGCTGTTTTGCGTCATATCAACCTATTCAATCATGCCGCGCTCGAGCGTACCGAGCGCCGCGCGGGCGTCCCATGCCGCAATGCGCTTCTCGGTCTTCCACGTTTGGAAGAACCAACCGGCAGCCGGCGCAAACGAAGCCAGCTGGTTGGCGATAAACACACGCTCGTAGGCATTGCGGCCCTCAGGCGTAACCGACGAGTTGGCAAAGATCGCCGCGCCCGACCATTCGCCCACCAGCACGGGGAACCCTGTCGAGATCGCTTCTTTAAGCTCGCGCTTGTTACGCGAAATCGCCGTCGTCAGCCCGCGGGGGCTCGTGATGTCGAGCGCATACTCGTCGCGGTAATGGTACAGGTGAAGGTCCATGTAGACGTTCTTGTACTTGGCACCGCGCATAAAATGCTTCCACTCGCTGGGATGCCCCGAAGACGAGAAGACGACGATCTTATCCTCGGGCATATACGAACGGACGAGCTCGTAGGCATCGCGATAGAAATTGCGCAAGTAGTGGGCCGGAATTCCATCCGTCATGGTAAAGAGGCTCTTGCGGACGCTCATCTGCGGCGTGTCCAGCAGCTCAATGCCCAGCAGGCTCTCGGCCTCGCCGTAGCGATCGGCCAAGCGCTCGAGCACGTCGAGTGCGACATGACGGCCGTTGGTGGACGAATGCCACTCGGCAACAGCCTCCGGCGTGGTGGGCGAATCGTTGGAATCGCCCTGGCCACCGGGCACCGTCGCCAGATCGAGCAGCACGCGGATGTCGTACTTGGCAGCCCACTCAATTGCACGGTCGATGTAGTCGACAACCGAGATGTAGGACGCATCGGACTCCTGCGAACCAAAGGCATACCAGGGCACCGGCAGACGCACGGCATTGAGACCGATCTGCGCCATGCGGCGAAAATCGTCCTCACTCACAAAACGTCTCGTAAATGACGGCGCATGCGCTCGTTATAGGCGGCGGTGCCCATGGCCTCCTGCAGCTCGGCCGCGTTGGATGCACCGGTCGCCGCGTATAGCACGGGGGTCACCCAAGGCTCGGGAATAAACCAGCCAGAGAGATTAACGCCGAGTATCCTCTCCATCACTGCCCCCTTCGGATCGTGCAGGCCAAACCTGCATCGTATTGCATAGGAAAAGTATCGTTTTGAGTATACCCGCGCGTGCGGACAGACGACCGAACGGTCTGTAAAGTGGCGCAAAAGCGGGAGGAATGTCTGGGGCGAGCGGGGTCAAGATGACGTACCGAGATGCGCATACACGCCGAGGGCAGGCGCCGGAAAGCGCATTCCATTCTTTCGCTCAATAATGGGATGCGCTTTCCGCGGGTCCACATAAAAGAAAAGGACCCCTTTGCAGAGGTCCTAGTCAATTCGAGGTGGCGGGGAAGGGAATCGCGTCCGCGCGCTGCGCGGACGGACCGCCGCGGCGCTTGCGCGCCTTGCGAGCTACGCTGGAAAACGCTTGCGCGTTTCCTCAGCTCCGCGCCCTCACGGGGTTCGATTCCATGCATGGTCCACATAAAAGAAAAAGACCCCTTTGCAGAGGTCCTAGTCAATTCAAGGTGGCGGGGAAGGGAATCGAACCCCTGACACGAGGATTTTCAGTCCTCTGCTCTACCAACTGAGCTACCAGCCCTATTTCCGAGGTGTGCCTTGTTTCAAGGCTTGATTAGTATAACCAAGGACACGCTCCGGTCAACCGAGAATTTGAAAAAAGTTTTTGAGCACAGCCTCGGTTCTTTAAATCGGCACGTCAGAGGCATCAGCCGGCAGCAAGAAGTTTTTCGCTCAGAGCCGCACGGGCAAACTCACTTGGCGTCATCCCCTCGGCAGCCGCCCGTCGACGAATGGCCTCCTTCATTCCCAGAGGAATCTTGACCGACAGCGTTGCCGTCCCCTCACCTGAGAGTGGGGGCCGCCCGTGCACGATCCCCCCAACGGTATGCTCGCCGTCCGGAAACTCGCCATGCTCGTACGACTCGCACCACGTGTCAATCATTTCATCCGTTATAACCTGACCATTGGCAGCCGTATACGCCTTGCTCATCATCGGCCCTTCCGTCAAGTGTTTTTTGGCGTTCGGATGGATCTCAACATCCATGCACCTTCTCCTCCATCTTACCCAATTTCGTATGACGAAAGTCCGCTGTCGCCAATTCTTACGCCGGCACTTGTTGGAGGGCGGGAGGTGTAGCGAGGATTGAAGGGCGTTCCAGCACCGCCCAGGCACCGGGACAGGAACACATGCGCCAAGGACGGACGTTTTCGTAGTGCGCGAGGACGTTGCCGTTTCGATCGATAAAGGCAATGTCGATGGGATAGGCCATAAAGCAGGTGTGAACCGAAGAGCAGCGTGGAAACGCCATAACGAGCGGCAACCCGTTGGCAGCAATCGGAGACTGTCTCAGCATGCCACGCAGGCGCACGGCAAACGACTCCGCCACCACAAACTCGGCAGGCGTCCAACCCAGCCTGTTGAGCGCCCGCGCGTAGGCAATGTAGGATGAGACCGCGGTCACATAACCACCCCCGGACGCCACGGATCGACTGTCACCGCGCGCTCGTGCGACAACTTTGCCGGCGCCCCCAGCGAAACGCCGGCGATGCTGAGCGAGCTCGGCCACGGCTCGTAGCGCATGGTGCAGGTATAGGTCCTAAACGTACCGGAAAGCGAAAGCAGACCGCCATCCGATGTCGTCGCACCCTGTTTGCTTGAGACCTCGATCTGCAAGCCATAGCCTTCCATGGCATGTTGAATCTGAGCCTGAACGGTCGCGGAGGCATCGATGGAGCTGTCGTCGCCCTCCCCGCTCGGAGCCACGGCGTGTGCTAGCACGATATCGGGCACCACGCGGTCGAAGCGTGCGACCGCACCGGCAAAGATCATGACGTTGTACACGATGAGTGCCAGCACCAGCAAAACGGGCGTAACCACTGCCATCTCCACCGTCGCTTGAGCGCGCTCCTCGCGCAGACGCATGCGGATACTCATTACGACCCACCGCCCAGAACGCCAACCAGCGTGGCGACATCGACGGTGAGTGGGATGGAGCCACCGCCGGGCAGAGGAATCTCCGCAAGCGTGAACACCGTACCGCTAATGGTGCGTTCGACTTGATATTCCAACGCCTCGCAAAGCGCCTTGGGATCGATCACGCCCAACGGAATACTTCGCAGCTTGTCTTGCGCTTGAGAGAGACCAGCAATGTCAGACCCCGGACTCTTAATGACGTTGGCGGAATCGGTCAGCACTGGCTTTCGCAGGCGCAAGTCGCACGGTTCCAGACCCAACGCCGCCACGGACGCCGAAACGGTATCGCCGAGCCACGATGCGATGGAGCCCAACGCGCCGCCGCCCCCTCCTAGGCCTTTAATCATCTCGTCCATAAGTTCGTCGGCCGAACCTTGGATATCACCGTATCCTACGAGCAGCCGTCCCCAAACATCCATGACGCCGTCGAGCACGCCGGCAACGCCGCCCGAGCGTTCCTTCAATGTCGAGAAAAATCGCGAAAGCACGTTGTTTTGCGCCGTCGCCTCATCGGGCGCCAGCACCGCGGCAGAGATGGCACCGCGATCGCCAAGCCTGACTGCCGTGTTAAACGAAGAGTTGAGCTCATCGGGGCTCGAGATGGCACCCGAAACCGCAAAGGCAACCACGCCGTTGCGACCGGGCGGAGCGATACGCGGACGCTCGCCCGAAAGCGCTTTAATGGCCTGGTCAAACGCATTGCTCGCACGGTCGGCCTCATCCTCGGTCTGACGCATGAGCTCAAGCTCTTTGTTCCGACATTTGACGTATTCCTCCAAGGCCTTTTTGAACTCGTCGAAGTGATATTCGAAGCCGTTTTCGATAGAGGTTGAAGGCGCCGCAACAGCACCAAGCGACGAAACGCCAAAATGGCATTTGCTGCATTTATCCTGTCCATCGTAATCGGCAACCGAAGCAAATCCGCTCGGCGTCCCTTTCTTATAGTTAGGGCAGGTCGTCCCGTAATGCAGATACGCCTTGTCATCGTTCACGCTCGTCGGCCACACCGCATCGGTATAGAGCTCCGTCGCCCGAACCTCATCAGAGTTGCGCGGCAGCAGCGGAATATAGGAGCAAACCCTGTCTCCGTTCTCGGTTATATGTGCCCGATCGACCTCCGCGCTCGCATAGGTATAAAACGCCTTACGCGCCGCAGACTCTGCCTTCATCTCGACACTCGAGCCGTGGGGCTTCTCATTTGTCAGACGCCAATGGTAGTAGTCCTTCGCGCGATCAAGGGCAACTTGGGGCTCCCACGTAACGCTCGATGAGTAATGCGGATTTTGAACACCGGAGAGATCCGTTAGGCTTTTCGCACGCTCCCACATGCAAGAACAGCTGCCGACCGAGCCCTTGTCAGACCCACCACAATCCGCCAGCCAAGCACGCTCTTTAGCCTTCGCCGTGTCCTCAGAAGCCTTCCGCAGCTCCTCGGCCGCACCCTCTAAATCATCTGATGTGTCTTTAATGGTATCGGTCGAGATCTCTGATCCTTTGAGCGCAGCGAAGTCAGACTCGGATGTCCTGGGCACGGCAAGCGCCGTACCGGTATAGGTCACACTATCGGTATCCTGCGCCGACACCGTCTGCGTGGCACGCGCGGCGATCAGATACGGCAGAGCCGTCTCGATTTTCTGTAAGCCTTCCGATGCGCTTTTGGCAAACTTGTTGCGCGTTTTAATGATCTCAATCCCGGTGTCGACCATATTGCCGGCAACCGGCTCGGCACCCGGGATGAGGATGGCGACCAGGCCCGTCCCGATCGTGGCAAACCCCGCCAGCCCCAGACTCAAGATGCTCGCATCAACCACCGTGGCAGCCGTGTGATAGGACGACACTACGTTGGCACCCGCCAGCGCGCCACTATCAGCCGCCACCTGAGTATCCCCGGCACGCGACATGCTCCATATCGCCGCGGTCAACGAAAACAACAATGTGAGCACCACTAGGATGACCACGGCAGAAGAAAGCGTGGTATAGGCGCCGTCTTCGATAAACAGATCGACACCGGCTCGACCCATAAAGCCGCCTCGCTTGCGGAGAGCGCCTGGTCGACGGCGGGCCGCAAACCCTTGCGTCACCCGCAACAGGCAGCGCCTAATCCCATGCAGCAATCCACGAATCATAATCTCCCTCCAGCCATTCGGGACGCGATTGATACGAGACATCGACTTTGAGCTCAACGTAGCCGCCCTCGGCGGTACCACCCATAGCCTGTGCAAACGCACCGATCACAGGCAACGGCTTGACCTCGCCGGAAACGGACACGGACGAGACGCCACCCGCACCGGCCCGGCCAAGCTCGATATCCCACGACAACGGCCCGCCGGCATGAAAGATCGAAACGTTGGGCACTGCGGTAAGCCGGCGGCGGGTGAACTCCTTAAGATCATCGTCCTCCGCCGTCGTCGTGGTCATGAGCCGCGCGGTCTCGGCGGCGGCAGACTCCATGACCGCGCGCGTATAGAGCAGGCACACCGGTTGCAGTGCGAGAAGGATGAGCGTCAGAAACGTCGGCAGCAAAAAAGCGGACTCGACCGTAGACTGCGCCCGGTCCTCACGCGCGATATCAATACAACGCGATGTCCTTAGCGCCCGCAGCGGCGTCGATAACCGGCATCGAGGCAACGCCATGGGATGCCGCCCGCTCAACCAGCGCCGCCAAGCGCCCATCGGTGCCAGCACGCCAAAGCCCCGCGATCGCCAGCACGATCGATAACAGCGCCACCGTGACGATGGCGTATTCGACCGTTGCCTGGGCAGACTCCTCGCGCAGGACGTCATGCATTTCACGACCCCTCCTTTGAGTTCGATGCCTGCGGGCTCAGGCGGATCACGCGCAGGCGGCACGAGGCATCGCCGGCATCCGCAGCAACCGTCACCATATCGACCCAGCCACGTCCATCGCGCACGATGGCGCCCCATACGTTGCCCTTAATATCGAGATAGCCGCTCAGGGCGAGCTGGGCCGTTGGCACCTCGCGGTAGGCGCGTAACATATCCGCCGCTGCCTCGGTCATCGGTCGGTCCTCGGACCATGCAAGCCGGACCGCAATCGCGTTGCCCTCAGGCGAATCCGTCGCAGTGGCAGACCGCTTGTCGAGCGTCCGCAGAAAGGTTTGCGCCGTGACAGCGACATCCGAATCGTCCGCATCTCGCGTCTCATCTTTTTGAGACGCCACCGCCGAATCTGAGCCCGAATCGGAGGCGGCCCCAGGACGCTGCTGCCGCGCGGCGTTAAGCCCCCAAAGCACCGCCGCTATCGCCACGACCAGGCAAGCAAACACCAGCAGTACCCCGATGGGGCGCTCGCCCTCTACAGGCTGTTGATGCCCTCGCTGATAGCGTTCCATAGATCTTGGACCTTGCCCTTAAATGCGACGATGGCGATAATCGCGATCACCACGAGCACGCCGACCAAGATGGCATACTCGGTGGTACCCTGTGCGCTCTCCTCCTGCAATAGCTCCTTGGCGCACTGACGAACATGTGCCGCCCGGCAAAACGCCCAGCCCTGGACCTTGCCAGCAGCGTCAGTCATCGTGTTCATGTATTCCTCCCTACATCATCCCGCCTGCTCCCAGCAGCGGGCCCAATATGGACAGAAGCAACGCCGGCAAGATGAGCGTGCCGGTGGGAATCAGCAGCTTGACGGGCGCACGCTCGATCTCGCGCTCGACCGCGGCGCGATGAGCCGCACGGATCTCGCGACTTTGAGCGGCCAGCGTCTCGGCAAGTGGGGCACCCAGGGCGAGCGCCTGCCCCACCGTGATGGCAAAGGTCTCGAGCGCTCGCACGTCCAAGTCGCGCGCGGCGGCCAACAACTCGTCCTCACGCGTGCCCACGCCCACCTGCCACGCCATGCAGGCTCGCTCAAGGCGAAGAGCCAGCACTGACCGGCGGTTGGCGCAGAAAATCTCAAGCGCCGCATCAAACGAAAGACCGGCCGAAAGACCCAAGCGAACAACATCGATCATCTCGGACACTTCGCCGAGCGACACTCGCGCCGGGCCGCCCGCTCCAACCGCGCCCTTCGCTCGCGCGATCAGAGCATCGACCACCGAGCGACCTGCGGCAGCGACCAGCACCGCCTCGCGCTTGCAGGCCCCTGTGATCTTGCGTGCATCCGCCCGATCCAAACCCGTCGCGACAAATACGCTCAGGGCGCACAGGCAAGCCGCAACTGCAACCGGGGCGCTCATAGCTCCACCCGCATAATGCGCCGGATAACCACCAGGGCAACGGCGTTGAGGGCAAGACCCAGCACCACAGCGCCCGCGCCGGCAGGCGTCGCAAGACCGCGACGAAAATCTGCCGAAAGCAGCGCCAACACCGCGCACATGCCCGCCGGCATCGCCGCGACCATGTGTGCCGACATACGCGCCTGTGACGTCTTAACATCCAGGCGGCGTTTGAGCTCAATGCGCCCCCCTACCATGCTCGACGCCTCGGACAGTAAGTCGGCAAGCGGAGCTCCGGTGCGCTGAGACACCTTAAGCGCCAAGGTCACAAGCGAAAGACCGGGGGCGTCGATGCGCACGAGCAAGTCATCGAGCGCGTCGGTCGCCGAGATGCCGCAATCGATCGCCGCCGCCACCCGCAAAAACTCGGTATGCACTGGCTCTTGCGCATGAGCGCCCACAAAGCGCATGCCCTGGGCCAGCGAATGTCCCGAGGCAAGCGACATGGAAAGTGCGGTAAACGCCTCGGGCATTGCCTCTTCTGCATCGCGTTGCTCGCGCCGGCTCTCAAAGCCATCCCGAGCGGCGCCAACGGCAAACGGAACAACAAGTCCCAAGGCAAATCCGAGGGGTGATAACGACACCATCGTTAGTAAAACGCAGCAGACACCGCTCGATAGCAGCAGAAACGCCAAACGCCCCGAAGCATCTTCGATCACGAGGCCAAGGCGATGCGCCGGAGCCAGCGATGCCCACGAACGGGCGATCTTTTTCAGCAGATCGTTTTCCACCAGCTCACGCGGCAGCTTCTCTGCCACCGTCTCGAGCGCCTGACGTGCCAGCTCCGCCGGCGGTACCTGCGGCACACGAGGTTCCGCCCCGCACGCCGTCGCGACAGAAAGCCCTGCCAAGCCCCCTACGACGAGGGGCACAGTGATCTCCATTCGTCCACCTCCTCTTGTGTGAGCGTCCCCGACCGCAGGCCTTCTGCGATAAACGGCGGCTCGCGGTCAAGCGTCCAGGTGCGCTCGGCGGCATCGAACGTCACATAGCGCTCGAGCTCTACGCCGCCCGATGCGGCGCGTCGCACCCCCGAATACGAGGAGACGAAGCGTCTGCCATCGGCGTGGCGCTCGGACATCACGATACCGTCGAGTGCCATGGCAATCTGCTCCTCGATAAGCTCACTCGGCAGATCGATCCCATAACGTGCAAGCAACGTCAAACGCACCACGGTCTCCTGTTCTGAACCCGCATGAAGTGTGGTGAGCGATCCGTCGTGGCCCGTGTTCATGGCCTGCAACATGTCGCAGCACTCGGCACCGCGCACCTCGCCCACCACGATGCGGTCGGGGCGCATGCGCAGGGCATTAGTTACCAGGTCGCGGATCGTCACCGCGCCCTCACCCTCAATTGAAGCCTCGCGCGCCTCTAGGCGCACCACGTGCGGATGATGCGCAAACTTGAGCTCGGCAGAGTCCTCGATCGTCACGATGCGCTCGCCGGTGGAAATCTCGCATGACAACGCGTTGAGCAGGGTGGTCTTACCAGATCCCGTGCCTCCCGCAACCGCCAGGTCCTGTCGCAGCGACACCGCGCACGACAGCAGCTGCGCATACCAAAGCGGCAACGATCCCAACCCCACGAGCTCGTCCAGCGAGCAGATGCGGTCCGAAAACTTTCGGATGGTGAGAATCGGTCCGTCAATCGCCACAGGCGGAATCACCGCGTTGACGCGATAACCCGTTTTGAGGCGGGCGTTGACGATGGGGCTGCGCTCGTCGATACGGCGGCCAAGTGGCGAGATGATGCGGTCGATAAGCACACGGATCTGTTCATCATCCTCAAACGCATGCTCGATGGGGTACAAGACGCCGCCGCGTTCAAAGAAAGCCGAGCGGCAGCCGTTGATCATGATCTCGGTAACGGTGTCGTCCTCGATGAGCGGCTGCAACGGCCCCAAGCCCACCACGTCATCCAAAATCTCGTCGATGATAGTCTCGCGCTCGGGCGTCGCGAGATCGGTCGGCTCCTCAACATTGAGCGCCGCCTCCACCGCAGGACGCAATTCCGAGCGGGCAAGTGTCGGGTCGATATAGGCGCTGATACGCGCCACTTCGTCGTAGCCCATACGGTCCATCACGGCGCGCTTGGTGCGTCGTTTCACCGCGCGGCGACGCCCCGCATCCACAGGCGCTACCGCCGCTGCAGCGCCGGCAGCCTTAATCCTCGTTTGCAGGCTCATCGCTGATCACCCTCGTGCGACCAGGGAAGGCGAATACGCGGGCGTTCGGTGCGCATTGCACGGTCGGCGACCATATCGCTCCAAGGGCCGACGGCGCACCCCAGTTCCACGAGCATCTCGCGCGTGGCCTCGCGCACGCTGGTCGCAAAAGCGCTGGTCTGCCCCACTGCCTCGTCAGCACGCCCAAACGCCATGAGCGCGGCGAGATCCTGCCCGCCATCGGCGATACGAATCTTGGAGCTCAACGCACAGGCAATCTCAAAGCGCATAGCGACGTCCTCGTCTGCCCCGCGCGCACCGAACCGGTTGAACACGGCGCTCATACGCGTGCGCGGCACACCTACTCGACTTGCCAGTTCAATGACGCGAAACGCCGATGTCGCGGACGACACCGCAGCATCGCCAACGACCAGGCAACGGTCGCTCGCCGCCACCGCAGCCGCCACGGCGTCGCCCCAAAAGACCGAGGTATCGATAAAGACCACGTCGGATTCGCGACGCAGGACATCAAGCAGTAGCTCCACCGGACGTGCCATGAGCTCGGCTTGCTCGGGCGCCGCGACGGGACCCCAGAGCGTAACGCCCGGCGCCACGCGCATCGATGTGGCTACGATATCCGGCTCGGTGAGCGCGCCCGCCGCCGATGGCTCGATAAGCGCCGCCATATCGCGCGGAGCATCGACACCTAACAAGTCGTAAAGGTTTCCAAACATCAGGTCCAGGTCGAGCACGGCGGCACGCAAGCCCAACAGCGACGATGTGTGTGCCATGGTGGCAACGATCGTCGACTTGCCGCAACCGCCCGAACCCGAAATGGCGCAGATGACCGGAGCTCGACGCTGCGGAGCGGCAGCGTCTGCCGGCGGCATCGGAGGCGGCGGTGCGGGCGTCGGTGCCAGCGTCCCCGTCTCCTCCGCCGCAACCACACGCTGCGTCCAAGCCGGCATGGCAGCTTGTTCGGTCTGCGAAGCAAGCTCGTTCTGCGCAATCTGCTCATGCTGCATCAGCGACAACTCGCCGCACCCGGCAAAGCCCTCAACTTCGTCGAGCTCATCCACCAGATGCACGCCGTGCACGTATCCCATATCTACAGCCGGGGAGTCGCCAGCATGCTGCGCCGGCCCTCCAGCGTCATCGCATACAAGGGGGTTCCGGGGGCGCCGACCATGCTCGGCTTCCGCTTTTCCATAATCATCAACACGCGGGCCTCTTGTAGCGCGAGGCGCCCCGGGCTCCCTATCAACAAAAGCATCGGGCTCAATCGTCATGCGCCGATCGGAATCAACCGCTCCCTCGCCCGCGCGCCCGTTGCCGCATATACTGTGCGCAGCGATGACCTCGGTCGCCCCCGCGCGAAACAACCCCTCGATATCCGACGGATCGAGCGCTTCTATCAACACGACCACGCGACTCACGCGGCCTTCGGCCGTCAGGCGCGCAACAGTCTTGCGCACATCTTCGGCATCGAACAGAGACGCCGCGATGATGGCGGCACCGCGGCGCGACGGAAACGCCCGCGCCATGGATACCAACCCGTCCAGGTCGCCCACGCGAAGCACCTGCGCGCCCACATCGCGACCCTCGACTTCCTGCTGTAGCAGCCCGTAATCGCCGCACGCGCAGCACGCAAGCCAGATCGCCTTCATCACTCGTCGCCTCCGCTCTTTTTGCCGCGTGCCGTGGCGGGAATCGTCAAGCTGACCGTTCCCTTGCCCGAGGCTCCCAGCAGTTCCTTGACGTCTTCGGGGTCAGCCGCCAGCGTCACCCATTCGATCTTGCCCTCGCGCGTGGAACCGGAATCCTCACTGGTATCGATCACGTACGCACCGCACAGCCGATCGGTTACGCCGTCTTTTTGCACGTACACGTCCACGTAGCTGCCCACGCCCGCAGCACCGCCGACCGAGTGCTCGGCATCGACCGCCACCGAAACGGCGACCTTGCCCTTAGGCACCTCGAGCATGTGGCTCTCGGCCTTGGTGTAGACATTGCAGATCACGGCGTTTTTGGGAATACGCGAAGTCGTCACGTCGCCGCGCACCTGACGCAGCTCGGTCGCCGCATCACGCGGCAGCAGACTCGCCAGCCATTCCTGGGTTATGACATTGGTCTCGTCGAGGGTCTCGCCCGCATCGATATCGCGCGCCGCGACGCACACCTCGACGCGATCGCCGCCGTACTTGGTCAGCATCTCGGCCTGGGCCCGCTCAGCCTGCGAGCGAATCGATGACGCGTAGACCATGCAGAGCAGCGCGGCGAGCACGCCCGCGATCAGACTGATGGCGATGCGCTTGCTCTTGTTCACGGCCGCTCCTCTCAAGGTAGCAACGGGCGGATGCCCGTAGCACCATTGTCCGAGCGGGCAAGCAGCAAAACGACGCGATCGCGATCTTGGTTTTGAGTGTCAAACCAATTGCCGACCAAAAGCTGACCGGCCCGTCAAGCTCGTGGCAAGGTTTTGGTCGGCACGTCGGCAAAACGCACGTTTAAAGACGCATCGGCAATAAAAAAGCCGCCTCCCGTACCATTGGGAGACGGCTGTCATAGCTACATTCAATTACAGATGGACGTCGGGATCGAGCATCTGAGCACTCACACGCATGGATGACGCCAGGTTTTGGAACGTCTCCAGGCGCAGGCTGTCGATCCGCCCGGCGTCCTCGGCCTCGCGAACGGCGCAGCCCGGCTCGTGGGTATGCGTGCAGTCGCCAAACCGGCACGCACGCGACGCCTCGACGATCTCGGGAAACGCACGCGCCAAGCCCCGCTCATGCCCCACGAGCGGCAAACTGCGCAGTCCCGGCGCGTCGGCAATAACGCCGGCATCACCCGGAAGCGACACCATCACGCGCGCGACGGTGGTATGGCGGCCCTGGTCATCGCGCTCGCGTACTCCGCCGGTCGCCAGCGTATCGTGACCCAGCAGCGCGTTGAGCAACGTCGACTTGCCGGCACCCGATTCACCCAGGATCATGGCGCAGCTCCCGGCGGGCACGCAGGCGCGCACCTCATCCAAACCACGGCCCTCGGCAGAGGATGTCACGATTACGCGCACGTCCGGACCCACCAAGCGGTGCACGTGGTCCAGATCGCGCTCGAGCTCATCTGGCTCGCAGCGGTCGGCCTTGGTGAGTACCACCACCGGCTCGGCATCGCAGTCGAGCGCCAACACCAGCGAGCGCGCCACGCGGTCGAGCAGCACCTCACCGGCGCCGAGCGCCTGCGCGATCAGCACGCTATCCACGTTGGAGCAAAGCACCTGACGCTCGCCGCGAGCGCGTCCGCGCCAACGCTCAAAACTCGTGCGGCGCGGCAGCACGCACTCGATCACGCCCATGTCGTGCCCGGGAGCACGACGAACCGCCACGCGGTCGCCCACGGCGGGCAGCAAGACCTCGTCCTCGCCACGCGACTTGGCAAACCCCACGGCATGCTCGGCACGAAAGGTGTCGTCGGCAGTCGCCACCAGCGGAAACCCGCGATCCAGGCGCACCACGGCACCAAGTTGCATCTGCTCGGGCTCCTCGGCCTGGGCGCAAAAGTCGTCAAATGCCGCTTGCTGAGCATCATCGATCGGCAGGTCGTCGAACGCCGGAACATCCTGTAGCGCGTCGAGTCCCGGCACGCTTGCCAGCAGCTCCTCGGCAGACGCGGGAGCTTCGGTCGCAAGCTTCCGACGACGATCGCGCTTAGCCCGCGCCCCCGTCGTCTTTTTCTTCGCCTTAGCCTTAGCCTTGCCCACAAGCGCCTCCCAGCACCACAAATCACAACTGAGCAGGTATTTTAAATCAAAAAGAGCTGGCCGGGCAAAGCCCGACCAGCTCACATACTTTCCCTCAGCCCTTTTCATCCGCACGGGAGAAAAGCCAGCAAGGATACCGCAGGGCCCGCCCGTCGGGAGGGGTTTCCTAAGGGCACATCCCGCAGCCGCAAAGCGGCGAGGACGTGCCCGTGGAACCCCGCAGGCGGTCGGGCCCGGACAGGTGCGTTACTCTTTCTCCACGGCGCGCATGATCGCCTTGTAGATCTCCATCAGCGGGATAATCAGGAAGGCAAGGCCCAGCGCGGCGATAACGCCCTTGAGCTCGAGCGTCACGGGGCCAAAGAACATCTCGGCAAGCGTCGGCTGCACGGTTACGATCACCGTCAGCACCAGCGCCAGCGCAGCAGAGGCCCACAGCCACTTGTTCTGCTTCTTCATCTTAAACAGCGACGTGCGACGGCTGCGCATGTTAAAGCAGTGGAAGATCTCGACCATGTTGAGCGTGATGAACGCCATCATCACGCCTTCCTCGTCGGCATTGCCGGCGATCATATCGGCGATGTGGATGTAGCCCATGTCAAAGTACACGCCCACAAAGAAGCTCGCCAGCACCAGCACGGTGATGATCAAGCCCTGGACCACACAGTCCAGGCCCATATTACCGGCAAAGACGCCGTCCTTGGACGTTGCGCGGCTTGCCGCTTCATGATGTCGCCCTCGGCATCCTCCATGCCCAGCGCGAGCGCGGGGAAGCAGTCGGTGACCAGGTTCACCCACAGCAGCTGCACCGGGCTGGAAGATGGTAAAGCCGATGAGCGTGGCGATAAACACCGAGAACACCTCGGCAAGGTTAGCCGAAAGCAGGAACTGGATGACCTTGCGGATATTGTCGTAGATGCGACGGCCCTCTTCGCAAGCACCGATGATGGTGGCGAAGTTGTCGTCGGCAAGCACCATGTCGGCAACGTTCTTGGTAACGTCGGTACCGGTGATGCCCATGCCAACGCCGATGTCGGCGCGCTTGATGGACGGGGCGTCGTTGACGCCGTCGCCCGTCATGGCCACAATCTGGTCGCGCGACTTCCAAGCCTCAACGATGCGGGTCTTGTGCTCGGGCTGGACACGGGCGTACACGCCGTAGTCCTCGATGTGCGCGTCGAGCTCCTCGTCGCTCATGCGATCGAGGTCGGCGCCGGTGATGGCTTGGCCGCGATCGGCGACGATACCCAGCTGCTTGGCGATGGCCACGGCGGTGTCGATATGGTCGCCCGTGATCATGACGGTGCGAATACCGGCGTCGTGCGCCTCGCGGATAGCGTCGGCCACCTCGGGACGGACCGGGTCGATCATGCCGGACAGGCCGCAGAAGACCAGGTCGTGCTCGAGCGCAGCGGGGCTGCAGTCGGCGGGAACCTCGGTGTAGGTGCGGCTACGCCAGCGCCAGCACGCGCAGGGCCTCGTCGGCCATGGACCCTTGTTGGCCGCCACGAGCTCGGCGCGGCGCGTCCTCGGTCAGGGGGACGACCTTATCGCCCTCGTAGATATGGGTGCACAGGCCGATCACCACGTCGGGCGCGCCCTTGGTGTACTGCTCGTACTCGCCGTCCAGGGTCTCGACGACCACGGACATCATCTTACGGCCCGAGTCGAACGGGGCCTCGGCCACGCGCGGTGCTCGGCAGTCAGGCCAGTAAGCCAGCCTTGCCGGCATCGTTGACGAGCGCGCACTCGGTCGGCTCGCCCACGGCCTCGCCCAGCTCCTCGTCCCACTGGGCATCGGAGCACAGCGCCATGCCGGCCAAGAACTTTTCCTTGGGCGCAGCGAGCTCGTGCTTGACGACGGTCATCTTGTTCTGGGTAAGCGTGCCGGTCTTGTCGGAGCAGATGGTCTGCGTGCAGCCGAGGGTCTCGACGGCAGAAAGCTTGCGGATAATCGCCTGGCGCTTGGCCATCTTGGTCACGCCAAGCGACAGCACGATGGTCACGACGGCGACCAGGCCCTCGGGGATGGCGGCGACGGCAAGCGAGACGGCGACCATAAAGGTGTCGAGCAGGGCAGTCGGGTCGGTGAGGACGTTGCCCACGCCGTGACGGATGATGTCGACGCCAAAGATGACGACGCAGATGACGATAACCGATAATGGTAAGGATGCGGCTGAGCTCGGCGAGCTTCACTTGCAGCGGCGTGAGCTCTCCTTGGCCTCGGCCAGGGCGCCGGCAATCTTGCCCATCTCGGTATCCATGCCGGTGCCGACTACGACGGCGCGGCCACGGCCGTACACAACGGTGGAACCCATGTAGCACATGTTCTTGCGGTCGCCGAGCGGCACGTCATCGGTGCCCGCGGCAAGCTCGATCACGTTGGCGTGCTTCTCTACGGGCACGGACTCGCCGGTGAGTGCGGCCTCTTCGATCTTCATCGTGGCGCTCTCGAGGACGCGGCAGTCGGCCGGAACGGAGTCGCCCGCCTCGAGCATGATCACGTCACCGGGCACGAGCTCGGCGCTCGGCAGATGCACGAGCTTGCCGTCGCGCAGTACCTTGGACTGCGCCGCGCTCATCTCCTGCAGGGCCTCGAGGGCCTCCTCGCTCTTGGCTTCCTGGACCACGCCCAGCACCGAGTTGACGATAACGACGAACATGATAATGACGACATCGGCAAAGTCGGGCTCGCCCTTGACCATGCCCGTGAGCGCACTGATGACGGCGGCAACGATCAGCATGATGACCATGGGATCGGCCATCTGCTCAAAGAAACGCTTCCACAGCGGCGTCTTCTCGGCTTCCTCGAGCTTGTTAGGGCCTGTCTTAGCGAGGCGCGACGACGCCTCGTCGTCGCTCAGGCCGAGGTTCTCATCGACACCCTGGTCGCTGAGCACCTCCGCCGCGGCGGACAGGTATTCCTTTTGCATATAGAGTCCCCTCCTGGGATTCGGGCCACTCAGCAGATTGATGCCCGATCATAATTCCCAGGAGAAGGGCAAGGGCTCATCAAGGCTGCCGTGCTGAGCGGCAGTTGATAGTGGAGCTATGGTACCCCAAAGCAACGCGTCTAGCCAAAACAATCCATTTGGAAATATGGTCCATAAGCAACGGTGCAGGCCGTGTGATGCTCAACATTGATAAAACGTTTTTTCTTCGGCGCATCATCAAACTGAAATATCGCCCAGATAGCAGCGGTTAGAACGGTTGGTAAAGTTTTTGCATATACCGTTTTTCCGCAAAAAATGAACTTCTAATTCGGCATACGGTCGATTTTTTGGGGTATTCGGTCGCCATTTCGTTATAATCAACTCAGTTTTATTTCTTATGGTTTATCTATCAGCGCAAGACGATGTCAGATGGAGGTCTGAATGTACAAGCGCACTAAGATTGTATGCACCATGGGTCCCGCCTGCGATAGCGACGAGACCATCCGCGAGATGATCAAGGCGGGCATGAACGTCGCCCGTTTTAACTTCTCGCACGGCTCCTACGACGAGCACCACGGTCGCATCGAGCGCGTCCGTCGTATTTCCAAGGAGCTCGGTATGCCCGTCGGCATCCTGCTCGACACCAAGGGCCCCGAGGTCCGCACCGGCCTTCTGGTCGATGGCAAGAAGGTTGCCGTCAAGACCGGCGACAAGATCGTCGTCACCGCTCAGCCCACGACCGAGGATTTCCACGGCACCGCTGAGCACATCTCCCTCGACTACCTGGCTCTGCCCTCCGAGGTCGAGAAGGGCTCCCTCATCCTGATCGATGACGGCCTGGTTGCCCTCGAGGTCGAGTCCGTCGACGGCCAGGACATGACCTGCGTCGTCAAGAACGACGGCCTGATCGGCGAGCGCAAGGGCGTCAACATGCCCAACGTCAACATCTCGCTGCCCGCTATCACCGAGCGCGATCGTCAGGACATCCTCTTTGGCCTGACCGAGAACATCGACTACATCGCCGCTTCCTTCATCCGTGACGGCGAGTCCGTCCGCGGCATCCGCGAGCTTTGCCGCGAGAACGGTGGCGAGCACGTGACGATCTTCCCGAAGATCGAGTGCGCCCTGGGCGTCGAGAACTTCGACGAGATCCTCGAGGCTTCCGACGGCATCATGGTTGCCCGTGGCGACCTGGGCATCGAGATCAAGCCCGAGCTCGTTCCCCACATCCAGAAGGAGATCATCGCCAAGTGCAACGCGGCCTACAAGCCCGTTATCACCGCTACGCAGATGCTCGACTCCATGCAGCAGAACCCGCGCCCGACGCGCGCCGAGGTTGCCGACGTTGCTAACGCCATCTACGACGGCACCGACGCCGTTATGCTCTCTGGCGAGTCCGCTGCCGGTAAGTACCCGGTCGAGGCCGTTAAGATGCAGGCCAGCATTGCTCTCGAGACCGAAAAGTACCTCCCGGCTCACGCTCCGCTCGAGGTTCCGGCCGATGCCCACGGCACCCGTGTTGTCAACAACGTTGTGGGTATGTCCGCTGTGAACATGGCTACCACCGTTGGCGCCAAGTGCATCACCGTGCCGACGACCACCGGCCGCACCGCTCGCCTGATCTCGCACTTCCGTCCCAACATGCCGATCTGCGCGTTCTCCCGCCACGAGTGGGCCGTCCAGCAGATGATCATGTACTGGGGCGTTATCCCGCACCAGGCCGAGATTACCCAGGGCACCGTCAACGGCACGATCGTCAAGGCGATCGAGACCGCTAAGGAGCTCGGCTACGTCGAGGCCGGAGACCTGACCGTCGCTACCGCTGGCGATCCCCGCATGAGCGTCCAGCTCGAGGACAAGGTCTCCTCGACCAACGTCGCTTACGTCGCTCAGGTGCGCTAAGTCGTACTTGCAAGCACACTTGCATTGCAAAGGGCCCGGAAGGCATTGCCTTCCGGGCCCTTTTTCTGTGCCAATGCCGGCGCACGGCAAAACACGCACTCATTTCTTTACCAAAAGCGCGAAATCCACCCTTCGAGGCCCAAAAATAAAGTCGCAAGCGCTAAAAGTGTTCGCCCGGTGGCAAACCCACACCTTAACCGACACTGCTAAATCGTTTTAGCAAGAGTCAGATCGACCTGGTTTTCGGAAGTATGCGGCAAATTCTGAGACCTCCGAGCACACCTCGTTTTTTCGCAACAAAATGCCTGATAAACTAGCCTCAAAAGCCAGGTCTGCTCACAGGGTTTAGATTTTGCCGCATACTTCCGAATTGACACTGGCATCGCACGGTCCAAAAGCATATTTCGACCAGGAGGACGTCATGGACCTGACGCTATGCGGTCAATCCGCCTTTAACTATTACCGTATCCCGCCGCAGGTATTAGGACTTTACCCCGCTGTCAGTCTAGACAACATGGATCGCAGGTGTTGCGCCCTTGGGAACCATGCGCTTGTTGAAGACCTTCTTCATATGCCGCTTCATCGATTTGTGTTCAGTCGCGAGCAAGTCGGATCACGGAGTTTGTTCAAGTCACACCTCCTGACCCAAGAGCCACCTCCCGGGTCGTTTAGGCAGACTGAGCATGGATTTGATGTCACGTCCCCGGAGTTCACGCTGCTCAGCCTTGCCACGCAGGTCTCACGCAGCCAGTTACTCATGGCTTGCTACGAGATGTGCGGCTCCTTTGCAGTGTTTAAGCCCTGCGAGCGAACGCAACAACAACTCGATGAAGCTATTTCGCTTAAGCTCATTCCGCCCAGCTGCGGCTGGGAGCGAGCTAACGACACCAAGGGCAATGACACCAACTTGTGGAAGCGCACGCCGCTTCTTACCGCAGCGGATATCGCCGCGTTCGCCAAGCAGGCCGCAGGCCTGCGCGGCGTTAAGCAGCTCCGCTGGGCCGCCGAACGCATGACAGGACAGACCGCCTCGCCCTTTGAAGTCCAGACGTCAATTCTCATCTCGCTCCCCCGCGATGAGGGCGGTCTGGGCATCGACATCACCAATAACGCGCGCATCCCGCTCAGCGAAGCCGCGCGTTCGCTGTATGACAAAACCTGCTGCTACGCCGATATCCTCATCGAAAGCGCCACCGACAGCATGGGCGTCATCCTTGAATGCCAAGGCCGCTCCGCCCACGACAGCGAAGCCGCGAGCCTCTCCGATGCCGAGCGCGCCACCGCACTCACAAGCATGGGCTACGACGTCATCCAAATTACCTATGACCAGATCAAGGAGAAGAAGAGCTTCAACCACATAGCCGAGCTCATCCATAAAAAGGCTGGGCTTCCCTACACCCCAAAGACTAAACAGGAGCGCACTGCCGAAGATGCCCTGCGGCAAGAGCTACTTGTCGATTGGGTTGAGCTATTCACTGCCGGGCCGGCCAGCTAGCAGCTAGCAATCAGGGGCAGCGCAGACACATCGGGCGATTCGACACGGGCGGCAAAACCCGCCTCGGTTAGCTCGACGACCTCGGTAAACGTTGCATCGAAAAACTCCTCGGTTAGCAAGCGATACGGCGGATGATCGGGCTCGCCGGGGTTTTCGCGTACAATCTCGTGCATAACGCCGATGGTCTTGAGCACATACTCCTTATGGATGGGATACTGACCAAAACGCGTCGCCGCAGTATAGAGGCGATCGGTCGCGCGCGGAATCGAAACAATGCTGAGCGTCTTGCCAAACCAGTCAAAGTCGCCTTGCTTTTTAATGCGGAATTCCTCGCACGGCTTGCCGCCGTGCGCCTCCAGGTACTGGTTCACGCGGGTATTCCACACAGTATCGGCCACAAGGTGAGACCAAACGCCCAGCGTCAGATCGAGCAGCGACTGCGCCACGTCATCGGGCGCGAGCGAAAACTCACAGGCGCCGGGACCGGCAACCGGCTCGGCGTCCTTGTAACGTTGGGGATAATGCACCCGATTGAGTCGCTCGCGTTCCTCGACAATCGAGGTGGCCTCAGCAGGTTCGCCCGCGGGTGCGCCTTTAAGCAGCGGCGCCACATAGGTATCCCAGAACTCATGCTCACGAGGCTTAGGGATAGGCTCGGGCTTTGCAAAGTGCGTAATGCGATACGGAATGGGATCAGCGATGCCAGGGACCATATAGCCCACGAAGATATCCGGAACCACGCAGCCAAACAAAAAGGCATTGCGGTCGCGCACGCTATTGGCAAGCGCACCGCTGCGCTCCAGCAAACGCTCCGTCTGAGCGATATGAATGTTCCAGCTTGGCATAGCCACCCCCATAAAAACCTGGATAACTATACCATCACGGCAAAGCCGCGCGGGCGGCTACGCACGCTCTACGCAGCAACTATTCCGCAGCGCCGCTCTCGGTTCCATACGACGACACCGGCGCCTCGACCACATGGTGATATCGATCGATATAGATGGCGCGGGCACCCAGGCGCCGCACCAAATCCTGATGATGTGTACTCATCAAGACCGTCTTGCCGGCAGCAACATAGGCCAGTAGAAAGTTGACCACGATGTCGCACGAGTCCTCGTCAAGTCCGTTGGTAGGCTCGTCGAGCACCAGGATATCCGGGTTCATCGACACCACCGCAGCCAGCGCAACGCGCTTCTTTTGCCCGCCCGAGAGCTGATAGGGAGAGACGTCGGCAAGATCGGCAACCTGGAACAGCTCCATGGCATCGCGCACGCGGCGCTCGAGCTCGTCTGCCGGCAGTCCCATTTGAGCCGGGCCAAACGCGACCTCCTCGCCCACCGTAGCGCAAAAGAGCTGCGCATCGGCGTTTTGGAACACAAAGCCCACGCATTGATGGAACCGCTGGGCCGTCGCGGAATCCTTGAGATATGCCGCATCGACCGCATGCCCGTTGAACAGGTACGCACCCGCGTCCGCGAGCTCAAGGCCGTTAATAAGGCGCATGATCGTCGTCTTGCCGCAGCCGTTGGGACCTAGCAGGGCAACGAGCTCTCCACGGTCCACCTGCAGCGAAACGCCGTCGACCACCGTATGGCCCGCATAGGAAAACACCACGTCACGAAACTCGATGAGCGGCGTTGTTTCGACGCCAGCAGCACCGCTCGCGCCCATCGCGCCATTTGTATCGTTTGTCAAAACGTCGCCCTTCCCTACTCACATCGACGGTTCGACCGCCCGCGCTACAGCACCGCGCACAATACGGCGAGCAGAGCCACAACGGCCGCGTAAACGGCATCGCGCCAGCCAAAGCCGCTACGCGCGGGGGCCGGGTACGCACCGGCAAAGCCGCGGCAGAGCATGGCCTCGTCCATCGCGCGGCTGCATTCCATCGCCTTGATAAACGTCATGCCCATGATACCCGCCAGCGAATCGGTGCGCGAAAAACCCGCAGGCGCGGAACCGACGCTGCGCAGCATGACTGATTCGCACAGATCGTGCGCCGTGCGTCCCAGCACCTCGATATGCTTGAGTGCCATATCAAACGTAAAGATAACCTCATCGGGCAGGTGCAGCATTTTGAGCGCCGCCGACATGCGGCTCCAGGTGAGCGTCCACGAAACACCCAGCACCAGCGACACATTAATAAACGTCTTGAGCGCGATCTTGAGCATGGCGCCCGTGGCAGACGCGCCCAGCAGCAGGGCAGGCAGTGCCAGAACCACCGCGAGCCCCGCAGCGCCAAGCGCCGGCACAAAGGTTGCCCGCAGCCCGCGTACGGGGCGTACGGCAACGAGCACCAACACGATAGCCGCCATCAACATGAGGTACAGCGGGCTTTGCGTCAGACACACGCACAGGACGCAAACGAACATCCCCACCAGACGCACCGGAGCCGAAACGCAAGAAAGGGCGCGGTCGACCATCGACCCGCCCTCGTGCGCACCTCCACCCAGGCGAACCCGCTCAAGCAGGCTCGCCAGGTGCAGGACATTCTTTTGCATCACACGATGCCGAGCCCCCGCGGGCTCGTAACGCTGCTCGACCGCAAGCCAGCTAGGCAGCTCGACCATTTGCATGCGCTCAGCTTTCCTTAACCGTCAGCGAAATCAGGCGGAATGCGATGGTGAGCACCGCCACGCCAATCACACCGGAAAGGATATACATGGCAGCCTGGCCGGCAAAGCCAAGGCCCTGTTCCTCGGAATAGGCCTGCAGGTAATCACCCGTGGGCAGCGCGTCGGCAAAGGTCGGAGTATCGAGGCCGACCGAAGCCTGCAGGCTGTCGTCGCCAGCCTCCTGAACGGCAGTTGCGGCGCCCTCGGCGTCCCACTCACCCCAGGCGTCACCGGTGGCAAGCAATCCCAGCGGCGTGGCCACCACGAGCACGGCGACCAAAATGAGCGTGGGAACCAGCGAGGTCTTCTTGACAGCAGCGCCCTCGGCAGCAAGCTGGCCATCGATGGCCCCGGGCCCGACGATAATGCTCGGCGCCGTCTTCTTGATAAAGCCGTAGATGGCGGCCGTCGCCACGCCTCGATCACGCCGGCAACCAGCATATGCGGGATCAACATGGCAGGATACGCACGGACGAGCGGGAAGGGGCAGTACGAGCGGACGCGCCCGAAGCGATTCGTGAAGAGCATCGGCTGAATACCGAACTCGA
>ENA-OQKA01000032-OQKA01000032.1-human-gut-metagenome-genome-assembly--contig:-NODE-32-length-47620-cov-5.783631_pt1 | contig 47620 bp, 29 predicted proteins | sample MGYA00242644_ERZ504789 | MGnify/ENA primary metagenome ERZ504789 (study PRJEB26092, sample SAMD00036423) | human gut metagenome | host: Homo sapiens | study: EMG produced TPA metagenomics assembly of...
TCGCCTTTCCTTCCATTCGTCACCTTCATTACTCCAACGACGAATTCTAGGCGGTGTCCCCTCCCTTTCAAGAAAGGGCGGAGGCGGGGCATGCCCCGCCTCTTACACCACATCTCTGTGCGCTACCCGGCTCCAAGAGGTCGTGGGCAAAAAGGGCAAATATGAGTACTGTTACCATTTTAGTAGCAGGCAAAACCACCCAAAATGACGACCGAGCGACCCCTACAACCCCCGAAAGCAGCCAATCTGACTGGTTTATGGCGTATTGAAGCCAATTTTAATGAACATATTATATGTTATGTTCATTATCTTTTTGAATGTAAATGCTATTCGCTTAGCAGCAGTACTCATATTTGGCATTTTTTGCCCACTGCCATATAGCTAACACCCTATAGCAGGCAAAAAACAGGCCGCAGCCCATCGCTGCGGCCTGTTCGGAAGCAAAAGCAGTCGTTAAGCGCTGTAGCCCATCGCTTGCAGGACAAACATGACAACCGTCAGCACTGTAATCACGCCAATGGTCGCCCACGTGAGTACATTCCACACGCGGCCGTTACGGTTGCCGCCCATAATATGGCGATCGGCAGCGATAACCACCTGGAACACCAGCACTACGGGCAGCAGCACACCGTTAATGACCTGCGAGGTCATCATAATCTGGAACAGGTCGACGCCGGGCATAAGCACCAGCACGGCAGAGATGCCAATGATGGCCGTAATGATGCCGCGATAGACCGGAGCCTCGTCCCAGCTGCGGTCGGCGCCGCGCTCCCAGCCAAATGCCTCGCAGATAGCGCTCGACGTAACGCCCGGCAGCACGCAAGCGGCCAAAAAGCTCGCCGCGACCAGACCCGAGGCGAACAGCACCGTGGACCACTGACCGGCGATGGGCTCCAGCGCGCGGGCCGCATCGGCAGCGTCGCTAATCTGGACGCCCGCCGGAAACAATACTGTACCGGTCGTGATGATGATAAAGCCGGCGATGATGTCGGCGGCAATTGAACCGCTCACGGTATCGATGCGCTGCAACACGATATCGTCCTCGCCCGCATTCTTATCGACCACGTTGTTCTGCGCCAAAAAAATCATCCACGGCGCAATGGTGGTGCCGATCGTGGCAACTACCAGCGACACGTAGCTGGGGTCGTTTTGAATATTGGGTACGACCAAGTCGACCGCGACCTCGCCCCAGTTGGGGCCGGCCATAAAGGCGGCAACGATATAGGTCACGAACACGCAGCTCACCAGCAGTAAAATCTTCTCGATGCGCTGGAAACTGCCCGACATGGTAAGCATCCAAACCAGCAGGGCCACCAATGGCACCGAAATACTCGCCGGCACCCCAAACAGGGCCAGGCCGCTCGCGATACCCGCAAACTCCGAAATGGTCACGGCTGTATTGGCGATCAGCAGCGCCGCCATGGCCAGCACGCTCCTGCGCACGCCAAAGCGCTCGCGAATGAGCGACGCCAGGCCCTTGCCCGTGACGCAGCCGCAACGCGCCGCAGTCTCCTGCGTCACGATGAGCAGCACGGTCATGACGGGAAGCATCCAGAGCATCTTGTAGCCATAGCTGGCGCCGGCGCTGGAATACGTGGCGATGCCGCCGGCGTCATTACCCGAAAGCGCCGCCAACAGACCGGGGCCCATGGCGCCAAAGATGGCCGCAATGGTCAGCTTTTGTTTGGTGCTCGCCTTTTGCTTCGTGTTTTGCACGCGACCACCTAACCCATGACTGACATGGTGAGCAGCACCGCGGCGACGCAGTACGCCACGCACGAGATCATGACGGCAATGACGTTCATGGCGGTGCCCGACGTGTTGAGATCGTGCTCGTCGCGCCAGAACAGCACCATCAGATAAATCACGGCACTCATGTTGCCAACCAGGCAAATGACGGCAGCGATATTAAAGCAGCCGGTAAAGAGTTGTTCCTCAAACATAGGGGCACCGGGGAACGCGGCGGTACGCACCAGTTGCGCGCACAGATAGGTCACGAGCGACAAAATCAGGCCCATACCGGTGCTCTGGAAGAAGAATCCCAGGTAGGGCTTAGGCTCGTCGTCGTGGCCGTCGTATTCCAGGAAGTAGTTCTTGACGAACGACACCATACGCGAGGCAGCCAGCAGCACGAGCGGCATGGCGCACATGGGGAACACCACCAGATGCGCGGAGCCCCCTGCCGTCCCCAGCACCGTTGCCATGATGCACGAGGCGATGCCCCACACGACAACCCAGTACTGGCGATGCACAAACCAGCTGAGCACATTCGTCGAGTCGTCGGACGCGCTATCGCCCGAGCCGACGCCCGCGATCTGCAGGTCCTCCTGGTGTTCCTCGGCGATAACGTCCATGGCGTCGTCGAAGGTCACGATGCCAAGGATGTGACGGTTCTCGTCGCAAACGGGGATGGCGACCAGGTCGTACTTGGTCATCTCGTCCGTTACGTCTTCCTGGTCATCGTCGGGCGACACATAAACCAGGTCGCGATAGGCCAGCTGGCCCAGCGTGGCGTCGCGGTCGGCCACGATCAACGTGCGCAGCGAAAGGACGCCGGTGAGCATGCCGCTCGGGTCCTCGGTATAGACGTAGTAGACGCTCTCGAAGTCCTCGTCGAGCTTGCGGATCGCCTCGATGGCGTCACCGACCGTCGCCGTGGCGGGCAGGGAGACAAACTCCGAGGTCATGATGCGACCGGCAGTGTTGTCCTCATAGCCCAACAGGTTACGAATCGCCTTCTCCTCCTGAACGCCCATCAGGCGCAGAAGCTTCTCGGCCTTCTCGTAATCGAGTTCGTCGATCAGGTCAGCGGCGTCGTCCGGATCCATCATGGCCAGCATCGACGATGCATCGGTGTCGGACAGGCCCTCGAGCATCTCGGTCATAAGTTCGTCGTCATCGAACTCCGAGATGGCCTCGGCGGCCTGGGCGGTGTCGAGCTGCGCGAACACCTGCGCACGTAGGCGCGGGTCGAGCTGCTCGATAATGTCGGCGATGTCAGCAGGGTGCAGCTCGCCGAGCGTCTTGTGCGACACCGAAAGCTGGATGTTCTTAGTCGAACGGTCGAGCAGGTCCATGTAGGACCAGGCGATGATGTCCTCGCCGAGCGGTTTGCCCAGGTGCTTCATAAAGCTCTCGACGACATGCTCGAGGGCGGGGCTGATCGCGCGCAGCAGACCACGGGCGCCAACTTCGGCACCCAGCAGACGCAGCTGATTTTCGCCCGACATGGAAAACTTGATGTCGTTTACGCGCACGACCTTCATGCCCTGCGTGTCGACAATCTGCTTGTTGAGCACGTCGCGCGCGAGCAAGAGTTCGGTCGGCTGCAGGTACGAAAAACGGATTTCGGTGGCCGGCGACTTAAGGTGTACGCCCGTCTCGTCGATACGGTCGACCCATTTGCGCCAGCTGATCATAAACGGCGTCTTGCCGGGTCCGCGGAACGCGAGCGACGTCACGTGCGGAAAAACTTCGCCGGTAGCAATGCCAAAATCATTCACAACGCCGAGCTTTTCGCCATCGACGTCCAAGACCGGCAGTTTGAGCATCTCACTCAGATAATTCACTGGTGCTCCCCATCATTATCCCTTCGAACTGCGGCCATGCCGGCACGCCGTCCGTGGACTATTAGATATGTATACGCATGCGCGGGCGGCACGCCGCTCGGCGCTCACACCCCGTACATGCGCAAGAAGCACCTGCATGGGGTCATCGACTGTATGGTCGAGGTTTGGATTTCACCTGCAACCTTTCTCTTGACCCTTGTTATCCGCAGTAACTATAGCATCAGCATCGCGCCGTGGCGCCAAATTTATGCTCCAAACATCGCAGGCATACCAAACGCTGACGCAACCGTGACATAGTCATTGGGGACGTTCTTACATGACTAGTCTGTGGTGTCGTCATCTTCGGCGAGCTGGGGGAACACGGCGTTTTTGGGCATGGCGGCCTTCGTCAGCGAGGTGAGCTTTTTGCTCAGCGATGTATCCGTCTTGACCAGATCGCTCAATGTCACGATTTTGTAGCCGTCGGCAATAAGCCCGTCGATAATCTGCGGCAGCGCCTCGAGCGTCTGCTCGGCGCATTCATCGTTATCGGTCAGCAACACAATGTTGCCCGGCGTCACCGAATCGAGCACCGTCGAGACCTGCTCGTCGGCACCGTTGAGCAGCCAGTCGCCCGAATCGATATTCCACGAGACCACGGCAGACACAAGGTCCATCGCATCAATCCAGTTTTGCTCGTCAAAGGCTGCGTAGGGAGCACGCAAAAGCATCGTCGACGTTCCGGTCGCGGACTTGATCGCCTCGGTGCCCTTCGAAACCTGTTCGCGCACCGCATCGCGATCCTTGCCCTTGAGCGATTCGTCGCTGTAACTGTTGGAGCCGACCTCGCAGCCGGCATCGACAATCGCCTTGGCCGTGGCGGGCGAGGCCTCGGCCGCATCGCCCGACAGGAAGAACGTCGCGGTGACGCCCTCTTCCTTGAGCACCTGCAAGATCTGCTTGGTCGCTCCGCTCGGGCCCTCATCAAACGTCAGCGCCACGTACTTTTCGTTGCCCTTGGGCGCCACGCTCGCGCACTCGACCACGCAATCGGTGGCGGGCACGACCTCGCCGCGGTCCTGCGTCTTACCCGACTGCTCGCCGACCCACACCTCGGAGCGACCTTGGATGCCCCACGTCTTGACGTACTCGATAGCACCCGTGCCCTCGACCTTGAGCTTGGGCTCGATAACCGTCGCCTGGACCTCATGCTTCTCATACGTGTCGCGGCCGTCTTTGACCGTCACCTTCTCGCCGCCCGTAAGCTCGCGGCTTTTCCACTTGCCCTGTTTTATGCGCTTGCCGTCCACCTTAACCGCAGCTTTTCGCCGCCATGGCGAGTAAGCACGCTGTCGTCAACGGCCAGCAAGTCCCCGGCGTCGTAGGTATCGGTCAGCTCCTGGTCGTCGATGAGATTTTGCAGCGTAGAGCCGACGCGCACCGCAGTCTCCTGGCCGTTAAGGACGACATCCACGCTGCGGTTGACGTAGCCCACGACGGCAGCGATGAACAGCACGAGTGCGCAGCCCACGGCGATGAGCGCATAGGGCAGGCGAGACGGACGACGGGGCGTGCGGCTGTTTCCGATGCGAGCGCTGCGGTCGCTAAAGCCGCGGCTATGGTTGAGATACATCGCGCCGGGCTTACGGTGACGCTTGCGCTGACCGCTGGGCAGCTGCCCCAGGTCGCGGCGCGCCGTCGGACGCGCACCCGAGCGCCCGTTTAAGTTAGATCCGTTTTGGCGCATGTGCCCTCCCCCATAAACGCAGCAAGCCGGAGCAACAGGTCTCCGGCTTGCCTCCCATCAATTGGTACGTCGCTATTTGCTAGCTTTTGACGAGCCCCCGCTCGCCTTTTGATATTCGTCCTTAAAGGCCTTGAACATACCGCGCGTCTTGCCGAGCTGCTTGCCCAGCGCGCGACTGCCCTTGTCCACGGCGACCGAACCCTTGTCATCGAGCACCTTAGCGCCCTTCTTGACCTTATCGCCCACCACGACGCTTGCCTCGGCAGCCTTTGCGGCGGCGCCGCCCGAATACCCGAGCGACTTGACCTCGTCCGAAACGATCATCGCGCCGTCCGCATAGCCGCGCAGCATCGTCGGCGGCATCTGCGTGTCGCCCACCAGCACACTCGAGGCAGTGCCGGCGGTCACGTAGAACGTCTGCACGATGCCCGAACGCGGCTTGAACTCCACATCCGAGCAATAGCCCACGACATCGCCCGACTCCGTGCGCACGTCCATGCCAACCCAGATAATGCAATCGTCCAGGTTGATGTCGAGGCGCTTGGCCGCAGCGGCATCGTAGGTGCCCTTGACGTCGTCAACCGCGATGGCGCCCTCGTAGACGCCAATGGCATCGAGCGCCACAAATCGGTCGGGGCGCTCGATCATGCCCGCGATATCGGACTGGCGCACCATAAAGCCCACCACGCGCGTACCGCCCGGGGTAAAGACCGGAAAGTGAATCTTGCCGAGCTTTTTAGGGCTGCGCGGCGTGCCGTCTTTTTTGGTGCGCTTATCCTCGGTAGGCTTGCGATAGATCTTGGCGCCGACAAAATCCCCGGCGCGCATTATGCCTCGGTCGAAGGCTCCGCGGCCTCGGCGTCGGCCTCGACGGCGTTCTCGACCACGACATCGGCGGCGGGCGTCACGTTACCGCCCGATATGGCGTCGTTGAGCTGCTCGCGCAGCTGGTCCATGCGCTCGCGGGCAAGGTCAACCTTGGCACGCAGGTCATCGGTCTTGGCGTCGACCATCGGGCCAAAATCGTTGACCGCAGCGCGGGCCTCCTCGGCACCGTGCTCGTAGGTGTCGCGCATGTTATCCCAGGCGTCGTTGGCGATATCGGCAGCCATGGCGCGGGTCTCGGCGCCCGAGCGCGGAGCCAGGGCAACGCCGATGATGGCGCCGGCGGCGGCACCGAAGAGCGCACCCGAGATAAAGTTGAAAGTCTTACCCATGTTCATTCCTCTCCTGCGGGCACCTCGGCGCCCACCGTTTTAATGCTGTCCATTATACCCGCAGCACAGCGCTTGCCGTCTTGCTCATCTGCGTACGGTAAAGGCGCAGGTACATGATGGTGATAAGCGGGTGAGCCTACTCCTGCGGCATGGCAGGCATGGCCACTGTAGCGCCCGGGTCCTCGCCGGCGCCGTCAACGAGCGGCAGCGCTCCCTCGCGCGCGGGGGCCACCGGAGCCGTCGCCGCACCACCGTAGACGGCAGCGGGGGCCTCATGGCTCTCAGCGGTCGCGCCCTCGGTATCGATTACCTCCTGCGGCTCGTCGTCAAAGCTCGGGACGCCCTGGGGCTCCGCGGGCTCGACCTCGACGGCCTCCTCGGCAGGGGCATCGTTGACAGACTCGGCGGCAACCTCGGCAGGCGCCTCGCCCTCGGTCGTGTCCCCGGCCTCGCCTTCGGCGTTCGCGGCGGCGACGGCCTCGTGCGGGTCCTTGCCCTCGGCCTCGGCACGCATGCCCAGTACCAGGTTACGCAGGCCCGCGACCGTACCGTCCACATCGGGAGCGGGCTGGTCGGCATGCAGATAGGCCCAATCCATCATAAAGGTCGCCGAAGACAGCGCGCCGATGGCCAGCGCGTCGTCGGGACACGAAAGCTCGACCTCAAAGACACGCTCATCGTGCTCACTCACGCGAGTGCGGCCGCACGAAATGCTGCCAGCGAGACCGGTCTCGTTCATGAGCTCGACCGTCACGTGCTCCAGCAGATGGCAAAGCTCGGTCTGGCCCATGCAGTCCTGGAATTCGCGACCGGAATCGCCCAGGCACAGGTGCTTGGCAATCGCGGGCACCAGGTAATACACGCGCGCCGTGGCCTCGATGTCCTCCGAGGTCATGAGCGGCATGCCGGGGTTCACCAGCACGTGCGCGCAGATCTTGTCCTCGTTGACGGTGACCTTAAGGATGTTGAACAGGCCTGCCATAACTCTCCCCTACTCTTCCTTACCCTACTCGTCGCCGTCGTGCGGGTCCGCAGAGCCCGCACCAGACGCCGTCGGCTCGTCTGCCGAGGGCTCGGAATCCTTCTTATCGGTTTCGGCCGGAGCGATCACGCGAATGAGCGAGATGCGCTGGCCACGCATCGACTGCACCTTAAACTTGTACCCCGCAACCTCAAACACCTCTCCGATGTCGGGCACCGAGTCGCAAAGCTCCAAAATCCAGCCGGCGATGGTCTCATAATCATCGCTTTCCTCGAGCGGCCAACCAAGCTCAATCGCGTCATCGCACGAAAAACGCCCATCGACGAGCCACTCGCGGCGCGAAAGGCGCGTGAGGTACTTGTTGTCGGGGTCGAACTCGTCCTCGATCTCACCCACGATCTCCTCGACGATGTCCTCGATGGTGATGATGCCGGCCGTGCCACCGTACTCGTCCACGACCACTACGATCTGGTCGTGCGAGGTCTGCATCTCGGACAGCAGCGGCAGGATGTCCTTGGTGTCGGGCACAAAGGTGGCGTCGCGCAAAAAGTCGGCGATGGGCTGGTCGCCCTTGCCGTCGAGCGAAGGCTGGATCAGGTCCTTGATGTGCGCGATGCCGGCGACGTTGTCGGGATCCTCGTGATAGACGGGGATGCGGCTAAAGCCGGTCTGGCGCATGGCGGACAGCACGTCGGCGACCGTTTCGTCGTCCTCGCACATGGTGGTGTCCACGCGCGGCACCATGACCTCGCGGGCAACGGTGTCTCCCAGGTCGAAGATCTCGTGGATCATGCGCTTTTCCTCGTCGAGCAGATCGTCCTGCTCCGAGACCATGTATTTGATCTCTTCCTCCGAGACGTTTTGGCGGTCGTCGGCGCTCTTGATGCGCAGGATGCGGGCCAGGCCGTCGGAGCAGGCACCGGTCAGCCACACGAGCGGGCGGGCGATCTTTTGGAACACGGAGAGCGGTCCCACGACCTGCTTGGATACGCCTTCGGCATTAGCCAGGCCGATGCGCTTGGGCACAAGCTCGCCAACCACGATGGACACGAAGGCGACGGCGACGGTGATGATGACCGGCGCCAGGCCGCGCGCGATGGCAGAGAGCGGCGCGATGCCAAAGCTCATGAGCCACGTGGCAAGCGGGTCGGACAGGCTCGTCGAGGCGACGGCGGACGAGGCGAAGCCCACGAGCGTGATGGCGACCTGGATGGTGGCGAGCAGCTGGTCGGAGTCGGCGGCCAGCTTAATGGCGCGCTCGGCGCGCTTGTCGCCTTCCTCGGCATCGTGCTCCAACACGGCGCGCTTAGCCGTGGTGAGCGCCATCTCGGACATGGAGAAGTAGCCGTTGATGAGGGTCAAAACGAGGGTGGTGATAAGGGAGATGGTTATGTCCATCGGGAGTTTCTCGAACCTCCAAGATTCGGGACGTTAGGGTAAAACGTTGATGGCGGATAGGGCAATTGCGCTGGCGACCGAGCGGGGGCACGGGCGCTGGCGTGGTCGCTAGATTACGAAGAGGATCACCGCCATGAACTGGAAGATGCTGCCGGCGAGCACCCACAGGTGAAACACGCTGTGCAGATAGCGCACGTTTTTGGCGATATAGAACGGCACGCCCGCGGTGTAGCACACGCCGCCGACGGCGAGCAGGGCAAGCGCCACGGGGTTGAGCAGTGCCACAAGTTCGGGCAGCTTAAAGACAACGAGCCAGCCCATCAGCAGGTAGACCAGGCCACTTACCCAGTGCGGTTGACGCTCGCGCATAAAGCACTCGAGGGCGATGCCGATAATGGCGATGGCCCATACGGCAAAGAACAGCATAGGACCGCCGTCGTTTGCGAGCGTGATGAGACAAAACGGCGTATAGCTGCCGGCTATGAGCAGGTAGATGCAGCTGTGGTCGATAATGCGAAACACGCGCTTGGCGCGAGCGGGCTGAATCGCATGGTAGAGCGTGGAGGCAAGGTATTCGAGGATAATGCTGACACCATAGACAATCGCCGCGGCCATGTGGGCCGGGCCTCCGCCGCGCAGGGCAGCAAATACGATCAGGAGTACCAGGCCCGCGATACCCAGCAGGCAGCCGACACCATGGGTGACGGAGTTCATGATCTCCTCGCCCACCGTGTAGTGTGGAACGGCCGCGGTCTTGGGTCGCGGCTTAGAACTGTCGCTCGAATCGGACATGCCGGTTACATCCTCCAACGTAAAGAGTTCTCAACACTATATCAAAGCGTCTAGGTACGTGCGAAATTTGCACCATACGTGACCCTTTGTTTACCCATTCTTTGCCTGTTGACGCATCAACGGCGAACGTCCATAATGCGCTTGCATTAAATGTTGACGTATTAACATCTTATAGGAGAATACCGCATGGCTCAAAACGCACGTTCCCATCGAAAGCTCAAGATGGCCGGCATCGTTGCACTGGTGGTTGTCGTTGTGCTGCTCGGATTTGCCGGCAACTTTCTGTTTGACTTCGCGCTGAATCCCCAAGCGCCGTACACCATGAAGATGATGCAGAATAGCAAGAACGACAAAGAAGGCGAGCAGCCGGATGCCGAGGACACCGAGGCGCGGGCATGGTTTAAAGAAAACCGCAAGAGCAGCAGCCTCACCGCAGATGACGGAACCGAGCTCGCCGCTTGGTTTTTTGCCGCCTCGGAGAACACCCACGATTACGCCGTCTGCCTGCATGGATATACCAACGAGCCCATCGGCATGGCCCGATACGTCAAGCGATTCCACGACCGCGGCATGAACGTGCTCGCGCCTGCCGCCCGCGCCCACGAGCGCTCCGGCGGCGACTATATCGGCATGGGCTGGCCCGAGCGGCTCGATATCGTTGCATGGATTGGGCGGATCGTTGCGGCCGACCCCGAGGCGCGCATCCTGGTCTTTGGCGAGTCGATGGGTGCAGCAACTGCCATGAACGTCGCGGGGGAATCTCTACCCGCAAACGTAAAATGCATTATCGAGGACTGTGGTTATACGAGTGTTTGGGACGAGTTTTCCCTGCAACTCAAGGACGTGTTCGGCCTGCCCAGCTTTCCCTTGCTCGATGTAGCAAACTTGGTGTGCAACGTGCGCGCGGGCTACGACTTTCATAAGGCGAGCAGTGTGGAGCAACTCAAACACGCGACGGTTCCCATGCTGTTTATCCACGGCGACCAGGACACCTTTGTGCCGTACAGCATGCTCGACCAAAACTACGACGCGTGCGCCAGCAAGGTCAAGCAAAAGCTCACCATCCATGGCGCCACCCACGCCAAGAGTGCGCAAGTTGACCCCGAGCTCTACTGGAACACAGTCAACAACTTCCTCGACGAGTATTTTTAGGCGAATAGCAACGTCTGAGGCTTTATCTGACCCCCTATTTTCGGAAGTATGCGGCAAAATCTGGAACTGCCGACCAGACCGCAGTTTTACCAACAATTTATCAGGGGTTTTGTTGCCAAAAAACGTCGTGTGCTCGGCGGTCTCGAAATTTGCCGCATACTTCCAAAAAGCCGCCCGTGAGCGCTGTGCCCACGGGCGGCTTTTGCTCTACTTGCGCCAGAAAAGCGCTTGATTTGTCCAATAGATAGGCGCTATTTGACCTCGATGAGCTCGTACTTGCTCGTGCCCAGGCCGATCTTCTCGGCGTGTGCGATACAGGTGCGCCAGTCGGTGTCGGGATGCGTGATGCAGAAGGGGTCCTTGGCCTGCTCGCCCTCCAGACGCTCGTGGTTGTGCTCCATCTTGGCCGCACTATCGGTGAGCTCGGTGTTGGGCAGCGGCTCGGACGCCATGACGGCATCGGCACAGGCCTGGTCGATGGCGACCGGGTCGAAGCTCGCGAACATGCCGATATCGTTGACGATAGGCGTGTCGTTTTCGGGATGGCAATCGCAGTTGGGGCTGATATCCATGGCAAGCGAGATATGGAAGCTGGGACGATCCTGGACAACGGCCTTGGTGTACTCGGCGATTTTGCAGTTGAGCACGTCGGCCGCAGCGTCATAGCCGGGCTTGATGCAGTCCTGGTTGCATGCCGCAATGCAGCGTCCGCAACCCACGCAGCGATCGTGGTCGATGGCGGCCACGTGCACCGTGCGGGTGTTGCCGTTGGCAAGCTCGCGCTCGCGGGTGTCGTCAAACGAGATAGCGTTGTGCGCGCAGATCTTTTCGCAAGCACGGCAGCCAACGCAGTGCTCGGTCGCGACGTTCGGCTTGCCGGCGGCATGCTGCTCCATCTTGCCGGCACGGCTGCCGCCTCCCATGCCCAGGTTCTTCATGGCGCCGCCAAAGCCGGCCTGCTCATGGCCCTTAAAGTGGGTGAGGCTGATCACGATATCGGCATCCATGAGTGCCCGACCGATCTTGGCCTCGCGCACGTACTCGCCGCCCTCGACCGGGACGAGCGCCTCGTCGGTACCCTTGAGGCCGTCGGCGATGATGATCTGGCAACCCGTGGCATACGGGGTAAAGCCGTTCTGATAGGCGGTATCGATGTGCTCGAGCGCGTTTTTGCGGCTACCGACGTAGAGCGTGTTGCAGTCGGTGAGGAAGGGCTTGCCTCCCAGCTCCTTCACGACATCCGCGACGGCGCGGGCGTAGTTGGGGCGCAAAAAGCTCAAATTGCCCAGCTCGCCAAAGTGAATCTTGATGGCGACGAACTTGTTCTCAAAGTCGATCTGCTCGATACCGGCGCGACGGATGAGGCGCTTAAGTTTGTCGAGCTGGCTCTCGCGAGCATGCGTGCGCAGGTTGGTAAAGTACACCTTAGCGGGTGCTGCGGGTGCAGTTGCGGTCATAGATCTATCCCCTCGGTCTATATGGCGTTACAGACATAGAGGATGGTACCAGTTAAAGCAGAGTTAAAGTCAAGTACGGCACCTAGTCATTGGGGACAGACTTAAATGACTACTCTTGGACTTTGAGGGCTTCGGCCAGGCTCACGCGCTTGATGGAGCGCGTGTGTAGCAGCACCACGACCAGGTAGGTAGCAAAGCCAATGCCGACGCATGCAGCCATGGACCAAGCGGGCACGTAAATCTCGATATTGCCGTTGTAGGCGAGCAGCATCGAGCGGAAGATGGCCGTGAGCGAGCCAATAATGACCGGCAGGCTCAGCACGAGTGACGCCACCACGCACAGCGTGATCGAGCGGATGTACAGATGCGAGATCTCGCTATCGCGATAGCCAAAGACCTTCATGTAGCTGATCGACCGGGCGCTGTGGTCGATCACAGCCTTGGTCAGCAGGTACATAAACAGCAGAAAGATAAACACCGCGAGCCCAACCATCATTCCGATCATTTTGCTCATCATGCCGATAAACTGGTCGCCCACGGCGCGCATGTCGTCGGGCGTGGTGTCGCCGGCAAAGTAACGAGCATCGAGATCGAGCTTCTCGTCGCTCACATAGCCGTTAAAGTAGGCGGCGTCGTTGTCGAACAGCTCGTTAAAGTCGTCGATACTCATATAGATATTCATGTCCGACTTGGAGCCCCAGGCACAGTCCTTGCCCGCGTACTCAAGGGAATAATGCTCGCCCTCGTACTTGTCGCCGAGCATGACCTTCTGACCCTCGCTCCAGCCAAACTTATCGAGCAGACCGCCGCCAAAGACGATGCGCCCATCGCCGACGTTGAGGTCTTTCCAATAGCGCGAATCGGTTGAAATGCCGTAGACGGAAATCGTCTCCTCGCCATTTCCATCGCCGCGGTCGTATTGCAGCTGGTAAACGGCGTATTTCTCGGCCTGTGCGATTGCGCCCGCGCCGTTGTCGGTCGTATTGACCGGGTGAATATCGTCGTTGTCAGTGTCAATCTTGGAGGCTTTGTCGATCAGGTCGATAGCCTCATCACGGTTGCAGCCGAGGGCATCGGCAAGATCATCGAGGCGCGCATAAAGCGCATCCTTCTTGTCCTGGACCTTGGCAAGCGCATCCTGCGCCGCAGTCAGGCTCTCGGCAGACGGAGATGCGGTCGCGGCATCGGCTGCCGTCTGCGCCGCATCGGCCGCGTCGTCAAGCTCGTCATCGGCATCCCGGACGGCGGAAAGCAGCGCGCCGTCAACCGATTGCAAGCGCTCGAGTGCCGACCACTGCTCGCGCCCCTCGGCAGTACCCTCGAGCTCCAGCGGCGCCTTGAGCGTGTACTGGTGCTCGGCGACCAGGCCCGTCTCGAGGTTGTCCGCGTAGTGCGTCATCGTGGGCAGAATCGCCAGGCCAAAAAGCATCAGCAGCGACGCAAACGCGATGCCCACGAAGAGCGTGGCGAAGTTGCCCAGGTTGCGCAGGAAGATACGCAGGCGGAAGCGGGAAACAAAGCCCATGCGCTCCGACAGCTGCAGGCCGCGCTTGGTGCCAGACTTGCCGCTCGCCTCGTGGCGAAGAAACTGCAGCGGCGTCTTACCCATTTTGCGAAGCAGACCCACCAGCGTGATGAGGATGAGCGCGGCGGCGGGAACCACGGCGCACTTCACAAAGATCTCCCAGCTCCAGTACACCTGGAAGGGCGGCAGGCTGTACGAACCGTAATAGAGGCTGCGCATGGGCTCGGTAAAGAACACAACGCCGAGCGCAGTGCCCAAAAGCGCCGCGACCACGCCCACGATGGCGGGAAGCGCGAGGTAGTGCAGCACGATCTCGCGTCGACGATAGCCGCTGGCGAGCAGCGTGCCGATGATGGCGCTCTCCTCCTCGATGGTGGCGTCGGTAAGGACCACAAAGACGAACGCCATGATCACGATGATGATGTCGAGCAGCGTCATCCACATCATGGAGTCGCCGTCTACGTCGTCGCGTGCGTAGCCAATGCCCTGGTTGGAATCGGCGTCGATGAGGTCATCCACGCGTGCATCGGCATCGGTCAGCGCCTCGACCATATCCTGCTCCGCATCGATGCGATCCGCGGTGGGGAGGTCGCAATCGGTAAAGATAAAAGAGTAGGTGTAGGCGGGCGCGCCGCCGACGTCCTCGAGCGCGGCAAAGCCAGCGTCGGTGACCTCGGCCACGCCGTACGTGATGGTGTTCACCGTAAAGTCCGAATTGTTGAGGAACAGCGCCTGGCTATCGGGCTGGGTCATGATGCCGCAGATGGTGTAGGTTCGGTCCTCGAGCTCGACTTTATCGCCCACGGACAGGTTGTTATTGGTGGCAAAGACACGGTCGATGGCCACCTCGTCATCCGCCTTGGGCTCCTTGCCCTCGCTGTACGACGCAATGTCGACCTTGGTGCGGTGCGCATAGGTGCGCAGCGTACGCTTGGTGCCGTCGTCGCCGGCGGTCTTTTTGATGATGGCGTCGATGGAGAAGTTCTTGTAGAGCGTGACGCCGCCGACGTCGCCGGCTGCATCCTCGGCAGCCTTGAGCTGGCCTTTGGTGGCCTCGAAGGAGGTGGTCACGCGGCCGTCCTCAATCGTGTACGCATCGCGCATGTCGTCGATAAGGCAGCCGATGGAATGCGCCGCGAGCAAAAAGCCCGATGTAAGGGCGATGCTTCCGCACATAAGCAAAAAGATGCCCAGATACTTGCCGATATTGCGGCGCAGCTCGCGCGGGAGACGTTTTGCGAGAGGTGTCATGGCGCCGCCTACCAATCGAGCTCGGCGGCCGCGACGGGCGACTCGTTGAGCTCATCCTCGACGATGCGCCCGTCGCGCAGGCGCAGCACGCGATTGGCCATGCGCGCGATGGCGGCATTGTGGGTGACAATGATGATGGTGCAGCCGTAGGTGCGGTTGACATCCTCCATGAGCTGCAAGATTTCCTTGGACGTCTTGTAGTCGAGCGCGCCCGTGGGCTCGTCGCACAGCAGCAGGCCCGGGTTTTTGACGAGCGCGCGGCCGATGGCACAGCGCTGCTGTTGGCCGCCCGAGACCTGGCGCGGGAACTTGTTGCGGTGCTCGTAGAGGCCCAGTGAACGCAGCAGGTCGTCGACATTGAGCGGCTTTTTGGACAGGTGTGCCGTGACCTCGATGTTTTCCTTGATGGTGAGATCGGGCACCAGGTTGTAAAACTGGAAGACAAAGCCCAGCTCACGGCGGCGATACTCGCCCAGGTCGCCGGCGTTGAGCGTGATGAGGTCGCAGCCGTCCACCAGAATAGAGCCGGCATCGGCATCCTCCAGGCCGCCGATCAGGTTAAGAAACGTCGATTTGCCCGAACCCGAAGGCCCCAGCATGACGCAGATCTCTCCGCGGTTGATGGACGTGTCGATGCCGTCGAGCACCGTCAGGCGTGCATCTCCATCGCCGTAGTGCTTTTTGAGATCCTTAACCTGGACGTAGGCTTCCTGCGTTGCCATGGTATCCCCCATTGTTAGCCTCGTACTACTTTATGAGGTAATAGTAAACCTTGGCGAACTATTTTGGAGCGAGGCTTGGGATTTATTTCAGACTGGTCATTGGGGACGCTCTTAAATGACTAGGTGACTAGGCGCGGGATTTGTTGTGGGCGAGGGCCAGGCCTGCGGCGGCGATGGCCACGGCAAAGAGCACCGTGACGCCTAGGTCGCAGGCGATGTCGCCCAGCACGGCGGGCGTCAGGTCCGCGGCGAGCGCCTTGCTGATCGCGTCGTTCACCCAAAACGTCGGCACAAAATGCGCCACGGTCTGCACGGCTGGGCCCATCAGCGACAGCGGCATCCAGGCGCCGCCCAAAAACGTCATGAGCATGCCGAGCAGATTGCCCACACCGTTGAGCAGCTCCTCGCGCGCACCCAGGCTCGAAAGGGCAAAGCCAACGGCCAGCGGCGTGCACGCCAGGGCAAGCGTCGCTGCCAGCGCCAGGCACACACGGCCCACGCCGACCTCGGCGACCGCGCCGGCAAAGCCCACGACGCCCATCATGCTCGACACAAACCAGATACAGACGGTGAGCACGGCGGCGGCCGCAAACACGGCAAGCGAACGCTGGCGGCCGGGGATTGGACCGGCATCCATACGACGCACGCGCTCGGGCTCGTTCATGCCCGAGAACACCAGTCCCACCGACACGATGACCGACGAGATAATCGCATACGCGCCAAAGTTGAAGTACGACTCGAGCGTGGCGGCGGCCGTCGAGTCGACCTTGACCCGCTCGATCTCGACCTCGGCACGCTCGGCAGCGGCATGTTCGGCAGCCTTGGCAACGTCACCGTTGGAGGCAGTGGGCTCAAGCGCCGCCGCAGCGCCCGCGAGTGAGATCCAGCGCGAGGCCTCGGCAGACGAAAGCGCCGCCGCCATGGTGCCAGCGCCGTAGGTCACATCGAGCTTGGGCAGGGACTCCCCCGCGCGGGCGGCTGCAACGAGGTCGCCCTCAAACCCCTCCGGGATAAAGAACACGCAGTCGGCACTGCCCTTGGCGCTGTTGCTCTTGGAGAGCGCGTCCGCGAGGTCGTAGGTGCCGTCGCCGACGCCCGTGACCAGCTCAAAGCGCGAACCCAGATGCTTGGTAAGCGCACGCGAAAGGTCACTGTCGTCGCGGTCGACCACGATCACGTTGGCATCGTAGGGCTTATATTCGGTGAGCTGCGACGAGTTCCAGCTCACCGATGCCGCGATAAACACACCCATGAGCGAGATGAACACCGTGTAGATGAGCAGATAGAGCGGGTGTGCGAGCGCCATGCGAAGCGCAGTCTTAAAGGTGCTCATAGCGGCTCCTTCCAAAGATCAGCGTGGCGGCGGCAACGAACAGCAGCGCCATCAGGACGAGCGCGCCGGCGCGAACGGCAAAGGGGCCCAGGTCCTCAAAGAAATACAGGCGATTGAACATGTCGCAGATAAGCTTGACGGGGTTGAACCAGCACTCGGCCGGGCAGGCGCGGGCGACGTCGTCGGCAAGCGCCATCGCCGGCTCGCCGTAGAGGCCGGCGAACAAGGCGCACGTGGTGGCAAAGCCCGTGAGGATGCCCGACTTGGACGCCTTGCCGCCCTTAACGGGAAGCGTGCCCACAAAGAGCCCCAGGCCCGTGGCGGCAAGCGCGGAAGCGGCGCCGCCCACCAAGCACAGTCCCTCGCGCCCGCCAAAGTCGACACCCACGACCAGGCGCACGTAGCCGATCGCGATCGTCATCGAGGCAAAGGAAACCAGCCACGAGCCCACAAAGATACCGGCCAGCGACGCCGTTTTGGAAAGACCGCCCACGCAGCGACGCGCGCCGAGGCCCGACAGATTGGGCTGCAGATCGACGACGCTCAAGGCGGCAAACTCGGCAGACATCATCGCGACCAGGCCAAAGAGCGCGTAGTAGTAGATGACCGTGCCATCGGGCGTGGTGCGTGTCAGGCTTACGCGGCGGGTACCGCCCTCGAGCGACAGGGCGCGCGCAACCGCCTCCGGGTCGGCGAGTGCCGCCGGGTTGTTCTGGGCAATCTGGGACATGAGCTCGGCATTTTGCGTATACGAGCTTGCCACCGTCTCCAGGATGCTGCGGTCGGTGAGCACCGACGACGCACGCGAGCTGTCGTAGCTCGAAAGCAACGTGAGTTTGGGCGTGCCCGCATCGTCGACCGTATAGATGCCCGCGACCTCGCCGGCCTTAAGCGCACGGTTCGCATCGGCTGCGTCGTCGCACTCGTGGATCTCGAGCAGTTGGTCGCCGCCCTCCTCGTAGAGCGACGTCGCCACGCTCTTAAAGGTCGAAGCGTCCCAGGCCTCGTCCGCCACGACGGCAACCGGCACCGGATCGACCGTGCCGTCGGAGCTGAGGTTCGCAAACATAAACATGAACATCGTGGAAAGCGCAATGGGAAAGAGAGCACCCCAGACCCACGTGCTCGGCCGGCGCAGCAGCGTCTTGACCGTGGTGATGATGGTGTTGAACATGGCCGCCCCCTAGTCGCGCAGCTCGCGGCCGGTGATCTCGAGGAACACGTCGTTGAGGGTCGGCGGCTCGCTCCAGACGCGGCCGAGCGCCACGTCGGCGGCGCGCAGCGTGTCGAGGATGTCGACCAGGTTATGCGGGCTCGCTTCGCAGGTGCAGACGAGCTCGCCGCCGGACAGCTCGACTGAAAGCACGTGCTCGAGGGCGCGCAGCCGCTCGACCGTGGCCGACCCGACGGCGCCGACCTCGACCGTCACGCGCTCGCCCATCTGAATCATGCGCTTGAGCTCGTCGTTAGTGCCCTGCGCCAGCACGCGCCCGCCGTCCATGATCATGATGCGGCTGCAGATTTGCTCGACTTCCTCCATGTAATGGCTGGTATACACCACCGTGGCGCCCTCGTCGCGCAGGCGGCAGATGCCCTCCAGGATGGCGTTGCGGCTCTGCGGGTCGACCGCCACCGTGGGCTCGTCAAAAAAGATGAGCTCGGGCTTGTGCGCGATACCGCAGGCGATGTTGAGGCGACGCGCCAGGCCGCCCGAGAGCTTGCCGGGGCGGAACTTGGTAAAGTCACCCAGCCCGACAAAGTCAATCGCCTCGTCCACCAGCGCACGGCGACGCTTGCGATCGTTAACGTAGAGGCTGCAGAAATAGTCGATGTTCTCACGCACGGTGAGCTCGTCGAACACCGCCACCTGCTGTGGCACCACGCCGATGCGGCGCTTGAGGTCATAGCGGGCGGGCGTCATGGGCTCGCCGAACAGCTCGATGGTGCCTTTGTCGTAGGCGAGCAGCTGCAGAATGCAGTTGATGGATGTGGTCTTGCCCGAGCCGTTGGGGCCCAGCAGGCCAAAGATCTCGCCGGGGGCGATGCTCAGGTTAAAGTGGTCGAGCGCGATAAGATCGTCGTAGCGCTTGACGAGGTTTTCGACGTGGACGATGTCTGTCATGAGGCGGCCCTTCTGTTGATTGCGGCCCGGTACGATTGCATCATCGCAGGAGCCGCCGGCGCGCACCAGTGAGCTTTGTCACGAGTGCGAGGGGGCGGAGGCGAAACCCCCGCTCGCGCGAGCAATCGACGCCGCTTTGCCGCGCGGGAAGAATGTCACGGTTGCCCCGGGCGGCGCCTCCCCCGCGCGCAGCATCGCGTACAATACCCGTATGAACAGGCTTTTCGACAAATCGATCGTGCTGGCGTGCTGCATTGCGGCCGCCACGGGCCTTGCTGTGGACGCCCGCCTGGTCGCGGCGTTTTGCCTTGGCGTTATCGCCACCTCGCTGGCCGAGGTCGCACAGGGGGAACGCACACGCCGTGTAAGCAAGGCCGCGAGTTACGCTTACATCATCGCGGCCGTCTTTGCGCCGCCGTTTGTGCCGTTTGCGCCTCTCGCCCTCTATGACATTGCGCGGCGCGTGCGCCGTGAACACGTTTGGGTCGCGTTGGGCATTGGCGTCGCCTTTGTCTTTGCACTCGTCGCGGACCTACGCGCCGACGCGCTCACCGCCCGAACGCTTCTACTGACCGCCATCCTTTCAGTTGCCGCCACCTTGTTATCGCTACGTACCGCCCAGTTGGAGCGCGAGCAGCAGCGCATGCGCCGCATCCGCGACGAGCTGCAGGAACGAGCTCTCGCGCTCGAAGCGCGCAACCGCGACCTTGCCGATCGCCAGGACTACGAAGTCGAGCTCGCGACACTCGCCGAACGCGCCCGTATCGCGCGCGAGATCCACGATAACGTCGGCCACCAGCTCACGCGCGCCTCGCTGCAGACCGAGGCCCTGCGCGTCGTGCACGCCGACGAGCCCAGGGTTGCCGCCGATTTCGCCGACGTCAAACGCACGGTTGACGAGGCGCTCCAGCTTGTGCGCACCAGCGTCCACGCGCTCAACGACAACGCCGTCGACCTTTCCGTGCAGCTCGAACGCATTGTCGAAGGCGCGCGCTCGGACGGCGGTCCGCAGATTGAGCTTGAAGTTATGGCCGAGCATGCACCCGCAAACGTCGCCAACTGCTTTGCGGCGGTCCTGCGCGAGGCGCTCTCCAACACCATGCGCCACGCTTGCGCCCATGCTGTCACTGTACGATGCATGGAGCATCCGTCGTTTTACCAGCTCATCGTTACCGACGATGGCACGGGCGGGGTCCAAGCAAGCAGCCGCGGCGCCGCGGAGGGCATGGGGCTCGCCTCCATGCGCGAGCGCATCGAGGCGCTTGGCGGCACCTTCACCGCCGGCCCGCGTGCCAGCGCCGGCGGCTGGCGCGTGTTTGCCACCGTTCCCAAACAGCAAGGAGATGAGGGCCGATGAGGCTCATCGTTGTCGACGACGACCGCTTGGTGGTCGATTCGCTCAAGATTATCCTGGGCGCCCAGCCGCAGATCGAGGTAGTGGGCACCGGCGCCAACGGCAACGATGCGGTTTCGCTCTATGCCGAACACGCGCCCGATATCGCACTGCTCGACATCCAGATGCCGGGGCGCGACGGACTTTCGGCCGCACGCGAGATCCTTGAGCGCGACCCCGCGGCGCGCGTGGTGTTTCTGACGACGTTCTCGGATGACGAGTACATTGTGTCGGCGCTCAAACTGGGCGCCCGCGGCTACCTGATCAAGACCGATGTCGCCGCCATTCCTCCGGCATTGACGCAAGTCATGGACGGCAAACGCGTACTCGAGGGCAAGGCAATCGAGGATGTCGACTTTGATGGGGTGGACGTCGAGGCCGGCGCAACCCGCCGGCCCGCGGCCTTTGTCAGCCTGACTGACCGCGAGTTCGAAGTCGCCGAGCTCATCGCCCGCGGCCTCGACAACAAGGAGATTGCTGCCACCGCCTATATGGGCGAAGGCACCGTACGCAACCACATCAGCTCAATCCTTGCCAAAATGGGCCTGCGCAACCGCACACAGATCGCCATCGCCTACCTGCGAGGGTAATTTCCCAACGTCCGACCGCCCCGGCATAGCAAAATGGCTGCTACCGATTTAATGCCATTTCAAAACTATGTCGGTTTACTACGACGAATCGCCCGCCTTCGACCACGGTAAATTGCGCGTTTGCAAAACCGCAGGTAGAACGCTTGCAGTATTTAGAAAAATGCAGTCATGGTCGGGAATGTCGAATTCTTCGTAGTAAACCGACATAGTTTTGTTCGTGGCGGCCCAACCGCGCGTTTAAGCGCGGGGCCGGCGGGGCATTTTTGCCCCACCGGCCCCTATTCCAGCTCTATTCCAGCGCTACTCCGACTTAGTTTCTACCGTGGGAGTCTTGTTCGCTGCGACTGGGGTGCGGGCGGTGTCCATAGTCAGGCAGTGTTTGGGACAGCTTTCGATACACTCGCCGCATACCACGCAGGCATACGGATCGATCGACCAGGTACCGCCCTTGCGATCGACCGCAAGCGCGCCCGCCGGGCAACGGCGCGCGCACATGCCGCAGCAAATGCACACGTCCATGTCATTGACGATATGCCCGCGCAGGCGCTCGGGCGCCGTCAGCTTCTCCTGCGGATAGCACACCGTGACCGGCTGCTTGACCATAGAACCCAAGGCCGTCTTGGCAAATGTCAGTAAACTCATGCCGCGCCTACCTTTCCGTGCAGCTAATGCAGGGGTCGATGGTCAGGATAATCATAGGAACGTTGGCAAGGAGCACGCCCTGCAGCGCATGTGTCAGGCCCGCCAGGTTTTGCGACGTCGGCGTTCGCACGCGAAAACGGTCCAGATTCTTGGTGCCGTTACCGCGCACATAGTAGTACGCCTCGCCGCGCGGCTGCTCAATCACAACCTCGCCGCGCGCGCCGTCGGCCGGCGTGAGCTTGGTGCGCCCGCCGATACCGTCGTGCGGGATCTTGCCCACAAGCTCCTTGATGATGTCCATGGCCTGCGTGACCTCGGCACAACGCACCTGGCAGCGGGCATAGCAGTCGCCGTCGGTAGCAACGATGGGCTCAAATGCTGCCAGGCCTGCATAGGCACCGTCGCCAAACATGCGCACGTCGTAATCCACGCCCGAGGCGCGACCGAACGGGCCGACCATCGACAGATTCAGCGCGTCCTTCTTGCTGATCACGCCCACGCCATGCAGGCGCTCGCCGCAGCTATTGTCGTCCAAAAACGTATGCACCAGGGCCTCGTAGTCGGGACGCATGGCATCGAGCGTATGGACAATACCCGCCAGCTCGGAGTCCTCAATGTCGTGCTTAAGGCCGCCGATCTCGTTGATCGACAGAATCACGCGACCACCGCACGTGCTCTCGAAGATCTTGAGAATCTGCTCGCGCAGGGTCCACGACCGATAGAACAGCGCCTCGAAGCCAAAGGCATCGGCGAGCAGGCCCAGCCACAGCAGATGCGAGTGGATGCGCGAAAGCTCGTGCAAAATGGTGCGGATATACTGCGCGCGGCCGGGCACCTCGATGTCGAGCATGCGCTCGCAGGCGCTGGCATAGCCGTAGCTGTGGCCCACGGCGCAGATGCCGCAGATGCGCTCGGCGATGTAGCCAAACTGATGCATGTCGCGCTTTTCGGTGAGCTTCTCGAGCCCGCGGTGCACAAAGCCAATCTGCGGAATTGCCTCGATGACGCGGTCGTCCTCGATCACCAGGTCCAGATGAAGCGGCTCGGGCAGCACCGGGTGTTGCGGGCCAAACGGAATAACGGAGCGATGTGCCATGGACCTTACGCCTCCTTTTCTGCTTGTCGCGGGCGGCCTTGGCAGCAAGCGCCGCGCGGACCTTGGCCGCTTTCTCGGGATCCATGGCGGCGAGCTTTGCCTCCATCTCGGCAGCCTTGAGCGCGGCCTTGGCAGCGGCATCGTCATGCTGAGCATCGGAGCCGGTAGCCGCAGCGGGCTGGGCGGCAACAGCGTTCGCAGCATCGCCGGCACCCGCGGCGCCCTCCCCCGCAGCAGCAGCGGCAGCGGCCTTCTCGGCCGCAGCCTTGCGCGCCTTGGCCTCTGCGGCGGCACGGACCTTCATGGCCTTCTCGCGCGCGGCCTTCACCTCGGGCGTGATAACGCTCATGGGCTCGGCCGTTGAGACCTGGTAGAAAAAGCCCTTAAAGTCGATCTGCATGTCGGTGATGGCAAGCCCAAACAGATCGTGTGCCTCGTTCTCAAACGGGAACACCGCCGGATAGTACGAGCTGATGGACGGAATCTCCTGGTACTGGTCGATGCCCTCGACCACCAGGTTCTCGATCGCATAGCTACCATCCTGAGCGATCTGCTCCTGTGCAGCACGAACGTTGATAAACGTATAGACCAGGCGATACGTGCCGTCGTCGACGTTGCGCTCGGCGTGCATTTGCACAAAGCGCGCGCCGACGCCCTTGAGCGCCTGGACATGCGACAGGAGCTCGTCGATCCCGACGGTGGTATAGATAGCCTTCTGCATTACTCAGCCTCCTTTGCAGCGGCGGGCGCGGCGGGCTTCCCGGCAGGCGCGCCACCGGCACCGTCAGCCCCGGCCCCCGCGGCCACAAACCCGTCCTCGCCCAACTCAACGCCACCGTCCCAGGTAGCGGCGCCGCCCACGGTGAGCGGGTCGCCGCCGGCGCGCATCACGGCCTCCTTCTGGTCCAGGATGCCGCACGCCTCCACGATGGCATCGATCACGGTCTCGGGGCGAATGGCGCACCCGGGCGCGTACACGTCCACGGGAATCGCGCGGTCCACGCCGCCGATTACGTTGTAGGCATCGCGGAATACGCCGCCCGAGCACGCGCAGATGCCGCACGCCACCACGCACTTGGGCTCGAGCATCTGGTTGTAGATCTGGCGCACGACGGGCAGGTTCTGGGCATTGACCGACCCCGTCACCAAAAAGATGTCCGCATGCTTGGGGTTGCCGGTGTTGACCACGCCAAAGCGCTCCGCATCGAACAGTGGCGTGAGCGAGGCCAGCACCTCGATATCGCATCCGTTGCAGCTCGAGCCGTCGTAATGAATAACCCACGGCGAGCGCGACATTTTATGATCCATGGATGCCGCCTCCTAAATAAACACGTCGACGAGGATGGGCATAAGGTTGAGCAGGCCAAACACCAGCGCCACGCCCCATCCGAGCTTAAAGCAGCTGCGCCAGGTGCTGCGCGCGAAGGTGTTGTCGATCAGCACCTCGACAAAGTACGTCGCAGCCATCACGACCAGGGCGACCACCCAGCTCACCGGGTTGTCCCAGACAAAGAACATGCCCACCCACATCAAAAACAGCACGGTCTCGCACCAGTGCATAAGGGTCATCTTGGCCAGCGTGCCGCCGCTCATCTCGGTGGCAACGCCCTGGACGATCTCCTGATGCGCGTGATGCGAGTACGAAAGGTCAAACGGCGACTTGCGCAGCTTGATGGTGAGCACCGCGAGCAGCGCGAGGAAAATGGGCGCGCTGTACACGATGATGGGGGCCGACTGCCCCGTCACGGCGATGGAATCGAAGCTATCGGTGGCAAGGTACAGGCCCACGCTCATCAGCAAAACGGCGGGCTCGTAACTCATGACCTGCAGCAGCTCGCGGTCGGCGCCGACCTGGGCAAACGGGCTTTGCGTCGAGGCGGACGCCAACACCACAAAGATCGCGGCGAGCGTCACCATAAAAGCGCACAGCAGCGTGTTGGAGCCCGACACAAAGATGCCGCCGCCCACCACGGTAAAGATGAGCGCGCACGCCATGTAGGTATCGTCCATGGTGTTTACGCTGGCAGGAGCCTTGCGCAGCAGCTTGGCAACGTCGTAGAAGGGCTGCAGCAAGCGCGGGCCCACGCGGCCCTGCATGCGAGCCGAAAGCTTACGGTCAACGCCGTCGATCAGGCCGCCCACAAGCGGCGCCAACAGGGCAAACGCCACGGTGCCAATAAAGATGCCCACGACACCCGAACCTTCAAAATACTTACCGCGCAGCACCGAGGGCGCACTCATGGCAAGCCGCTCGGGCCCAATCCACGCGCAACACAGCAGCGCAAACAAGATAATGCTGCAGCACACGACGCTACCCGCGGGGCCAATTACGCTTCTCGCCAAGGGCGTCCTCCGAGTACCAATTGCGCTTTTTCGGCCTTCACCTCGTGTCCCATCGAGCCGCGGAAATGGCGATATTTGTCGGTTCCCACGCCCGAAAGGTACACGTTGACGTGCGGCTTATTGCTCACGCGGAACGACGTCAGCAGCACCACGGCGATAAACGCCACGATAACCACCATCAGATACATGGCGTCCTTGCCAATAACGTACGGCACGCGGCCAAACACCATGGCCAAGTAAGGCGACACCAGGCCGCTCGAGATAACCGGGAACGCCACACAGCACAGAATCAGCAGCGCGGCGATGGTGTTGAGCGCCATCCATTCAGTCTTATGGACATTGACCTCAACGTTTTGAGCCGTGGGGTCGACGCCCGAAAGCTTGGCAAGCCACTTGCCCCAGAAGTAAAACGTCGCGGCCGAGCCAAAGGCAAGCACCATGATCATGAGCACGTTGCCGGTCTGCGCAAACGCCACCAGAGCGCCCCACTTGGACACGAGCATGCCAAACGGCGCCACGAACATGCCCATGATGCCCAGCATCATCAAGCGCGTCAGGTGTGGCATACGGCTGAACATACCGTCCATGTCCTCGATATTGCGGCTGCCGATATGATGCTCGGCCGTGCCCACGCACAGGAACAGCAGCGACTTGGCCACCGTGTGGAACAGGATCAGGAAGATGGCCGCCCATACGGCCTCGGGCGCGCCGACACCCAAACAGGCACTGATGAGGCCCAAGTTGGAAATGGTGGAGTACGCGAGCACGCGCTTGGCGTTGCTCTGCGAGATGGCCATGAGGGCAGCGAGCAAAAACGTGATGGCACCCACACTCGTGACCATAAAGCCGGTCACGGGATAGATGGCATAGAGCGGGCTCAGCTTGACCATTAGGAACACGCCGGCTTTGACCATGGTTGACGAGTGCAGCAGGGCACTCGTGGGCGTGGGGGCAACCATGGCACCCAGCAGCCAGGTGTGGAACGGCATCTGCGCGGCCTTAGTGAGTGCGGCGAGCGACAGCAGGATGACCGGCATCACCAGCAGCGCGGACTGCGCGGTTCCGGCGCCGGAAAGCTCGATCATGCCCGAGATGGTCAGCGGCATGCCGTTAACGTGCAGGTACATGAGTCCGGCCAAAAACGCGATGCCGCCCAGCATGTTGAGGATAATCTGGGTGAAGGCGTTCTTGATGGCCTCGGGCGTGCGCGTGTAGCCAATCATGAGGAACGAGCACACGGTGGTGATTTCCCAGCCGCAGAACAACCACTCAAGGTTGTCGCTCGTCACGATGACGAACATGGCCGAGAGGAACAGGAACATAAGCGCCAGGAACTGCGGGCGTCGGTCGGGCGCAGTCTGCCCGCGCAGCGCAGCCTCGTGCTCGTCATGGGCCTGGAAGTCCTTCATGTAGCCCAGGGCATACACGCAGATAAGGCTGCCGACAATGCCGACGGCGAGCACCATGATCACGCTCATGTAATCCAGGTAGAGCGGCGTTGCCGTGACGGCTTCGGCCGCGGGCAGCGTCATGGCTGCAAAGGCGAGCGAGCCCACCAGCTGGACTATGCCGAGCACCGTGGTGAGCGCGTTCCTATATTTATACGCGTTGTATAGGATGACGGCGCACAGGATGACATCGATGGCGGAGCTGATGATCGAGAGCACATGCGAGGTGCCGGAGGCAACCTCAAAGCTCTGCGGGCCCGCGCCAAAAAACATGACGGCGACTACAACTGTCACCGCCATAATGATGCCGGAACCTATGAGCCCCACCGCATCGCGGGCGCGGTCACCGCGCGCGAGCAGCATGCCCAGCGCCGGTACCAGCGGAAACAGGGTAAGGAAATACAGTAGCGTCATACCATCACTCCCCCATGCAAAAACGCTGCAATTGTTTAACGTTATAGCTCAATTGAGGAGTAGCGGCGGCGGGTTTTCGGTCAACTGGGGAGTTTTGTACGTGCGGGGTAAGGAGTCTGTCCGCATTGGAGCAGAGGGGCGGCAAGAAAAATGCGCCCCTGTGGGCGCACCATCCCGTTCGCTATTCCGCCTTTTTAACGCGCGGCTTGCGGCCGCGCGGCTTATCGACCAGCGCGGACTCACCGCTCTCGCGATACTGGCGGCACCAAGCCTTGACTGAAGACTCGCTGGGAATCTTGTGCTTGATCATAGCCTCGCGAACCGTCAGGCCGTTTTCCAAACGGTCCTTAACCACGGCGAGCTTTACGTCGTACGAATAGGTGTGATGACGAGCGCCCGCGTTGAGCACGGCGTCGGCACCGCCCACGGCATATGCGCGGGCCCACTGACGAGCCGTGGCCTGGGGAATGCCAAGCTTTGCGGCGAGGGCGCGGTGACCGACCCCCTCTTGGAGGATCTCGACGGCGCGCTGCCTAACCTCGGGCGCATGCGTGCGAGTCCTAGTTGCTTCCGACATACCTGCCACTTCTTAGCCTTAACCGTTAATTTGCTTTCTTACGTGCTTGTTAGATAGTAGCATTTTGCTGTTCCCGCGTAACAGTTAATTGAAAATCGCAACGGCGGCATCTGGGTATTTGCCATTCATTTGCAACAGTTCTTTAGGTTTTATTTACGCAGCTAGTTGGCTCGCGGCTCATTGACGGTGTTTTACCAACCAGATTGGTATCTTTTTGTTTAGCTGGTATGGTTTGTGCAATTATTAACCCCTCGTCAGTCCGCACCTAACATGTCAGCTTTCCACTTGCTTCCCAACTTTCCACTTAACTTTCCAGCTTTCCACCTTAAGTGGTAAGTTAAGTGGAAAGCTGGAAAGAAGTTGGGAGACCGAAGCATGGGCGACGGACAGCCCTACTTCGCGAGTCGATACCGTTGTCGCGGGCTGCGCGGAGGCTCCATCGCCTCAATCTTGCCCGCACCAATCAAGCCTTTTATGTGGTTGGAAACGGCGCTCCTGCTCAAACCCGAAGCGTCGGTGAGCTCCTTGGTCGAGGCCGAAGAATGTGTTGCCAGGTAATCCAAGATTGCCTCGTCCACATGCCCCACAGACGTCACCTGTTCCGCCCGCATTATCTTTCGCTTATCGAACGTCAACGAAAAGAAACTGTCGAGTTCTTTGGTTCGGGCGGCAACATGTTTGCCCGCTCGAGCTGCTCACCTATCTCCTGATAACCAGTGCCGCGATTTTCGACCACGTAGCCACCGTCTGGGTACGGCGTGGTCTCGAGGATATTTGAAAGGAACTGGTTTCTGGATGACGAAACCCCAGAAACTCCCAGCGAATCGATCGTTACGTCGCCGTACAGCCCGCCGGGATTGAGAATCTCGACGCGGTCGATATACAAGTTGACCTGCACTTGTGAGCCGCGCGCGGCGGAAGAGTAGTCGCGGTGCATGAGCGCGTTCGCCACCGCCTCGCGCAGCGCCACGGGCGGATAATCGGGCACATCTTTCCGGAACGCGCCCTCGATAACCGCTGCGTTTCGGGTGTTTCTCGCAACGGCGGCAAGCACGTCCTCAATCATGAAAGGGATCGGACCCAAAATGGTCTGAGAATCCACAAAACGCTTGTTATCACTTACTCGCTGCGTTTTTGTGGTCCCGGGGTACGCCGTAAAGGTCACATTGAGACGTGGGAAGAACTTTTGCGGAAACCGTCCCATCGCGACAATTGCAGCAAGCGTCGGCACGATTGCGTCGTCCACCCTTTTGGTCACATGCAGGTCAAGGAGAATCTCATCGTCGCTTCTGGTGCCCAAAAGCCTAGGGTGTAGCTCGCGCTGGCGTTTTATAAACCCTTGCAAAAGATCGGCGTCAAGGTCATCGAGCGTGGCACCTTCGACCGGCTCGTCGTCGTATGTAGGCTGAACATGCTCCTCCATAAAGCGATCGATTTCGTAGGGAGTCATGCGCCGGTCGCCGTCGCCCGTACGGATAAAGGACGAATCGTACATTCCGCGTGCCGCAATATAGCAGGGTTTATCGCGTGGATGCATTTCTTTGATGCGCGCGCAAAGCACCAGCTTACCCTCGAAGGGGAGCACTTGGATATCCGGCCTCACAACGGGCGTCAGCTTTTCACATGCAGAAGAGAGGGCGTCTTGCATCTTGCGGGCATCAAAACCCTCGACGGGCATAAACCCGTTCTTTTCGGAAATGCCGAGGATTACAAAGCCGCCCTGCGCGTTAGAAAAAGCCGAAAGCGTCTCAACGATGCTTTTGGGGAGCGCGCCCTTGGCTTCTTTTACTTCGTACTGCTGGGTGTCGTTTCCTATTGCCCGCAGATGATGGATGACCTGCGCCAACCACTCCTCATTCATGCCGAACCTCCCAACTTTCCAACTTTCCACCTAACTTACCAGCTTTCCACCTAACTTACCAGCTTTCCACCTTGAGTGGTAAGTTACGTGGAAAGCTGGAAAGTTGGTGGAGAGCTGGGGCAGCAGTAGGCCAAGCGAGCAAGAAAAAGGGCGGCAACCGGGTGGTTGCCGCCCCTCGCGTAGCTAGTTGGTTTTCGTCTCGTGCCGAATGCCCTCGGTGTTGATGCGCGCTAGCGTGTACGTCACGTAGTCGGAGTGCGAATAGCCATCAAGGTTGCTAACGTTGACCGGTGTGTCGTCGACAACGTTGCCGGTCATAATATTGGCCGTAAGCACCAAGCGGTAGTTTGCGTAAGTTTGGTTCTCACCCTCAACATTCGTATTCACTTTAACGCGGAAGGCATGCTTAAAGGCAAGGCTGTTGCCGTCGCGCGTGAGGAACGCGCCGTTGGTCTTGGTGTCGGTGAACACATAGCTGTTGCCGTCGGCGGATGCCGCACCCGTGCCTAGGTAATCGCTGCCGAGCACCGTAATGTAGTTCGAGATATCGCCGACCGGAGCATAGCCGCCATTATCTTGCCGCTGCTCCAGGCTCAGCGTGTAGGTCACCGTGCTTGCGGCGTCGATCTTAGCCTCGGCGCCCGTGAGCTTGCTCAGGTCGTAGGTACCCACCAGAGCGATCTCGCCGTCAGCGGACTTGAGGTCATCGATGTTGATGCCCAACTGGGATTTCTTAGACGCCTCGAGCGCGATGGTCGATGAGCCCACATCCATACGGTAGTAGCCGGCGCCGCCATCGTTGTATGCCGAGTTGCTACTGGTGCTGAGCGTGTCGGCATGCGTGGAAAGGTACGCGCGGTAGTTGGGTTTGGTGTAGCGGTCGGTGCCGCTGTTCTGCGAGGCCACGATACCCGCCTGGCAGGCAGGCTCCGTCATGGTGAGCGCGGCCCTCATGGTAACGGTGAAGGCGTTGACATGGTTCTTGGCGATCTCGCGCAGGCCCGACATGTCGATGGGATTACCCTCAGCATCGGCAAGCACCAGTGACATGTCGCCACCGTTCGCAGTCCAACTAAGGCCCGACACCACTGGGGTCTCCTTCGTGCCGGCCAGATTCCAACCCGACCCGCCCCAGGTGTAGTAGTTATCACCCACCTTAACGTAGAACTCATACGTGCCCTGCGTGCCCGTGGGGTATCCTACCGAGCCCCCGATGACGCCATCGTGATAGGTGACAAGCGACGAATCGAGCTGATAATACAGCGCGTCAGAGCTCGTGTATTGCTGGCTCGAGTCAAACGTCACGGTGTCGCTCACGTTCATGGAAAGCGAATAGGTGGCTTCCTTGAGCTCCATCCGGCTGATGCTGTCCCTGTTGTCGACGAGGTTACGCTTGTTGTCAACGAGGCTGTGCGTGTAGTTTGATGCCACGCTGTAGGTCGAGGGCGTATTCTGGTGCCCATCCTCGGCAGCCTTGCCGTCGGCTGCTTTCTTGCCTCGCAGCAGGTAGTTGATGTGCTCGTTGAGGCTCGTGTCCACCGTGGTGGCGGTGTAGCCGTTGACGCCCGCGGACCCCGCCGGCGTGCGCACCACCAAGTAGAAGTTTTCGCTCTTGGGCTCTTCCTTATCAACGGAGAGGGTATAGAACGTGCCCGTCGCGTCGGAAGAAGTGCGCGCGCGGTAGTACGCGCCATCGACCTTGGCGCCAGCCATCTTCGCGAGTTCGGCCTGGCTCTTGTCCTTGACCTCGTCATCGGCGAGCTTGACCCAAGCGCCGTCCTTGCCCTCCTTGGCCTCATCGGCCTTCACGCCCACGATTTCGCTCAGCCACGGTTCGGTGTAGTAAGCCTTGTTGCCAGCGTCCACAAACTCGGTGAGCTTGACTGACGTCGCGCCACCCGTGCCCACCGTGTAGTGATATTCGCGGCTGTTGTTGGCCGTGTCCACGAGTGTGAGCTGTGTACCCTCGGGCAGCGTGGCACCGAAGGTAATGCTCTTGTTGAGCGGACCCATAGAGCCGCCGGCTTCGAGCAGCGTGTTCCAGCCGTAATCGACCGGCTTGCCCCGAGCGCTGCCATAGGTCCAGGTAAGGTAGCCGGTCATGGTGTCGCCGCTGCTCACAAGTACGTGCTTGTCGTATTTTGCCGCATAGTCGGCAGCCTTGAAGTTCGCACCTTCGGAGTAGGTGGCGGTAAAGTCGATCTCGAGCATGCGCTTGACGATGATGGGTACCTGTACACGGTAGCTCTGGCCGGCCTCGCTAAAGGTGACCGTAAGCAGCGTGAAGCGCCCCTGCTCATTGTCCCAGTCGGTGCTCGCGCGGAATGCCATAGAGCTCGTGCCATTGTTGAGCACCTTGAGCGTGGGCGCTTGCGAGGCGGCTACGTCCTTGACGAAGGTGCCGTTATCGGCGAGCGAGAAGACCTCGGCGGTGGCGGTCACATGCGCGGTGCTGCCGTTGAGGCGGCGGGCATCGGAGAAGCCGCCATTGGTCACGATGTTCAGGTAGCTCTCCACCGTCGTGGTATCGTTGCCCGGAATCACGAGCACGGGGAAGTCAGTTTTGGCCTTCTTGCCCGAAGTAATGTTGTTAGCGTTATAGGTGCTACGCGAGCTGTCCGCGCTATAGGTGCTCGTGTTTTGGTATGCGCCGGCATCATTGATGCCGGCGATGTTGGTGTAGGTGTAGCGGCCGGGAACGCGGGCACCCGCTTGGCTTTGGATGGTCGTCGCGGTGTCAATGGCGGCGCCGTCGCCAAACAGGTAGCGGTCGGTGGTGTCGCCGTCGGAGGCACGCACCGCCAGCGTGCTCACGGGCCTCGTGGTCACGTACGGACTCGTTGCCGTGGTAGCAGTATCGCCTGCGCCGTAAAGCGTTTTGTTCTCGTTGGGCGCGGCAGCCGTGCCGTTGTAGTCGCCGAAGGCAATATAAGTTTTCTCGTTAACAGCAGCCGTATTCGTATTGGTCGTGTAAACCATCGGCGGCAGGTCGCTCGTGGTCTTGCCACTACCGGGCTTTACTTCCACGCCCGCTGCGGAAAGGCTGTACTTACCATCCCCCGTGTCAACCTCGCCCAAGAGTACGCCCTGGGTTTTGCCCGCATTGTAGCTATTGCTGTCCATGAGCACGTTTAACAGATGGAACTGGCCGCGCCCGTCGCCCATAATGCCGCCGTTGGACCTTTCGCTAAACGTGGTGTTGGATACCTTTGTGTTGGTAACGTCAATGACGACGGATCCGCTGTTACTCGCGTTATTCGCGCCCAGCAGACCGCCGCTCCAGTTACCCTTAATCGTAGCGTTCTCGATCGCGATGTTGTTGCAGGCTATATTCACATTGCTGAAGAAGTAGCCGATAAGCCCGCCCGAGCATTTGCCGGTGCCGGCGATGCTGACATTCTTGACACTGCAGTCGTCGAACCAGTACTTGTTGGGGCTACCGCTACTCGTAACCTCACCAATCAGGCCGCCCGCATTGTAGATGCTATTGTTCGTTCCGGCCTTATCGCCGATGACGGCGTTCTCGGTGCCGTTTCCGCCATCAATGCGCACGTTGCTCATAGAAATAACGCCGCCACGGGCGCGTCCGACCACGCCGCCGGCGCCCATATGGTCATCGGAGTTCGACCCGGTGGCTAGCACGTTTACCCCAGAGATGACTGCCGTGCACGACGACTGGGCCGCTGTGGTGGTGCCGATGTTGGTGTTGACCGAGATATCGCTTCTTTCGACATAGCCGAGCACGCCGCCCACGTAGGGCACTGTCCCTGTGGCAGTTATGGTCGAGTTTTTGCCAACGGTCCTTTCGCTCACCCCTGTGCCTGCGGTTGTCCACACACCGCACGCCGAGGCGACCGTACCCACATAGCCACCGACATTCTTCTCGCCCGTGACGTTAAGGCCAGTGTATGAGCAGTCATAGAGATACGCGGGGCCCCACCCGTCCCCGAACTCGACCATATAGGTTCTGTCTTCGCTCGTAGTTCGTCTGGCGCGGCCCGAGCTGCCAAGAAGCCCTCCTACGCTCTTTGCGCCCGACACGGTGCAGTTCTTCATCTGCACGTTGCGGTAGATGCCGCACGTGCCGTCGTCGTAGTTGGCCGTTGCACCCGCCAAAAGGCCGGCACCGGTAAGGTCGTTCGGCGCCTCTCCTGGTTTGGCTTCGCCGTTGGTGTCGATATAGGTGAGCGCTACGTTGCAGTTGCTAAAGGTGAGGTCTTTGACCTGCGCGCCGTCGTTCGCGGTGACGCTCTGCCCCACATTGGTGGAGGTGAACATCACGGTGCTGAATAGACCACCCACGCCCGAGACCTTATAGTCGTCGTCGGCGTATTCGACGACGCCGTAGGCGGTGCCTTCGGTACCCACCGTGATGGTGGCGCCGTTACCGTCGATCGTGGCTACGTGCGGCGTAATACGGTCGCGGTCGGTGCCCGGCTGGTTCGAATTGCAGGCATTGGAATAGTAGCGGCCGTTTAGGCCCACGTACCCCGTGCCGTAGTCGGTCATATCGTAGGTGTCGCCCTGCTTGAACTCCAAGCTCATGCCGATCGATTTCGACGCGCACACATAGCCCGTTTGGTAGTCGGCAGCGTAGGACGCCACCAGGTAGGGCGAATTTACATCGTCATCATGGTCGAGCGGGCCGTGCCACCCCTGCTTGCCGGGGGCCTTCTGGTCGTCGTTTTTGGCGATTTCGAAATCGCCGGCAGCACTCTCAGGCTTGCCCACATTTGCGTAGTTAGCATTCCGTACCTTGCCATATTCCTTGTTGCCAAACAGGTAGCCGCATATCGCCGGGTCTTGCGAATCGCTGCCCCAGTAAGCCTTGGAACCGCGGAACACGCCATTATTGGAGTAGTTGGTATGTGCCGCGCCAGCACCCGCACCCGAGCTGATGATGGCCGAGAGCACCAAAAGGCCCTGGGCGTTTTTCACCATGGTCACAGGAGCCTCGGCGTTAGTGCCGAGGTACTTGTTGTCGGTGCCCGTGGTGGTGACACAGGGGGTTCCTTTTTTTGTGAGCTCGTTAATCTGGTAGTTAGCGTTACCGTTTTCAACCTTACAGCCCTCGCTAAAGGCATAGCCATCAATCACGCGACCGACGTAGGGATTGTTGTAGAGATCAAAGTTGCCCTTTCCCAGACCACGAGATTTGTCACCAGTTCCAGCACGCCAGGAAGATTTTCCGCTTTTGTCCATATTGCGGAAAATCACGCCGCCACCCGCAATGGCACCGACGTAGCCACCAATGGGAACAAGATGCGGCTTGTCGCCACCGCCCGTGACGGTAAATCCCGTTGTAGGGTTTTCGGCCGTCGTCCCATTAACGACCACGCCATCGATAATGTTATCGCCACCAAGGATGCAGCCGACAACGCCACCGAAAAACGCCGTCGGAACGCCGTCGGCATCCTTGGCAGAATAAGTAATAGTCGCCGACGCGTTCACATAGCGAATATTCAGATCGCGCACCACGCTGCCGTAACTATAGGGAATAAGGCCGCGAAGCGAACCCTCGTTATTCTCTATCTTGATGGTTGCGTTTTTATTATCACTGCCAAAGTTGCCAACGATGACGCCCCTAAACGGGTTGGCCCTATTTCCAAAACCGCCAAACGATGCGCCGTCGAGAGTAATCGTATTGCCCTCAGTAGGCTCGATGCTGTAATACGCGCTCTGCATATAGCGGTGCATGGTTTCGTCGCTCAGCGTCTGCGGGGAATTGGTCGACGCGTCTCCGGTCTTCTTCTCCCATTTATTATCGGTACCGTTCGCCTGCTTGTAGACGTACGTAACCTCATTGTCGGTCGAGTGATCGCTGCTGCGGCGAGTGCAGAGCCTACCCTGGTCGGCGACAATGGTGACCTCCCAGCCGTCAAGCGCCGTCATGTTATTAATGTAGTTGGCAATGGCATTCATCTCCGCCGCGTTTGTGACGGAATAAGGATCGCCGTAGGTACCACATCCCATTACCAGCTTTGGAATGCGCTGGTTGACTTTAATTTCGTGATACTGGACGCCATCCTCGGCGGCTTTTCCCTTGTAAACATAAGGAAGGTAGTCACCGAACCAAGGCCTGACGTCACCGTCCTTCTTACCATCAACCGTCACATAGCCGCTCACGGCACCATACGTCGCTTCGTCGTAATACCAAAGCTGCTTGCCCGGGTACTCCGTACTCCCATCAATCTCGGATCCGTAGGTCACCTTGCCCGCATCGGCATCAGCCCTAGTAAAGGTGTAGTCCGCAGAGCCCGTGCCCGTGCTTCCGTAGCCAAAACTCTCCAGCAGGCTCGCATGGGTGAAGATCGTATTGTTCTCTTGGCTGGGCAAGCTGATTTGCTCAAACTTCGCCGTCACCTGATCGGCCTCACTGCCTACACCAAGCTTTCCGAACAGCGACGTAGCCGCCTTGGTGCCACTCGTGTACCCAGTAGTCTTGATATTCTTCGCGTTCAGGCTCACGTACTTCTGCATCTCGTTGATGAGCAGAGGCATATAGGCGTTAGCGTCCGTGGCGCTGTTGGCGCCGTCGACAATCAGATTGTTGAGTGTAAGATCATCAATTGAGATCTTTCTAATCTTGGTGCCATTGCCGTCGCTGGACCCATACACGTAGCGGCACACGAGCGCGCCCGATGAGCTTCCGCCCGCGCCAATAGCGTCAGTAGAGCTCTTTCCGTCATTGATAACGGGCCCAACGGTACCACCCAAAGTGACGTTGCTTACTGTGAGATCGCCGTCTGCCACCGTTTGAAAAAGACCGCAGTGCATGTTCTCGTGCTGGGTGGCATCGGAGTTTAGCTTGTTGCCATTCTGCTCGGCCTTGATCTTGGAGTAGTAGAAGGTGATGGCCGCATTATTAACCGTCACCTCTCCGATCGGTTGAGTGGGATAGTAGCTGTAGCCGGCCAAATCGATTGTGCCCGTTATGGTTATGGAATCATCGAGCCCTGTCGTACCATCGGGAACGATTGTCGAACGAATACCGGCGGGAGCATAGCAGAAAGCAGACCATAAGAGCAGCTTGTCCGCTGTATCGATTTGACTGCCACTAAAGCCGCCTTCACAATTCTTAGAGGCTATGTCGAGGTTGTAGAAGTAGCGGGTATTGCCGTTCGTATTCTGGCTTCGACCGAAAGACGAGCGATTATGGTAGCTGTTGTCTTTTGTGGAATCGCCGTCCATGTCCAGCTTGTTTTTCTGTGTGTGTAGCGAAACGACCGTGTTCCAGTCGGCGTCCATGAGCTTGCTGCCGTTGTTTGGTTTTACACCGCTGCCAACCCATTCATCGAAGGACGTTACGCCCGACGCAACGATGGCCCCCTCGCCGGTGGGCACCCTATAGGCGGTATCCCAATAAGCTCTGTCCTCCAAGTACAGGCCTAGGTAGCTCTCGACGCCATATGTCGTCTTATCATCCACCTTGCAGCCGCGGCAAACTAGAACGCCGAGCGTCTGAGCGGCGCCTGCATTAATCTTTGTGCCCGAGAGATCGATGGCGTAGTTGTTGATAATCCAGTGACCGCTGGCTGCGTATACAAGGCCGCCAAGCTCCTTGGAATCATCCACAGTCGCGATTATAGAAGCGTTGGTCGTTTTCAAAGCATAGGAGTTTTCACTCTTGTTAATGTTGTCATCTCCGATAGTTACGACCGCGTTGCCCCAGCTATAACCCAAGAGACCGCCCACGCCATTGAGCTTATCGCCGTTCTTTCCGACTCCCATCTTGAACGAGTTGAACGAAAGGCCCGTAATGTTAACGTCCTTTTTGGCCGAGTTGGCTATTGCCCCATCAGCCCCATAGGTGCTCTGTGCGATGCAGCCGATAAGACCGCCGACCTGGGCAATCTTGCCGCTGGTGCAATTGCCGGTTTCGATTGATCCGGCGACTTCGAGGCCCGCAACATTGAATGACGAGCCATAATCGCCCACATAACCAATGGCGCCGCCAATGCGACTATTGCCGTTAAGCGTTTTAGTTGCAGCGATGGTCGCTTGAGCCCTGCTGTTATCCTTAAACGCAACCGTAGAAGCCGCCAACACGCTTCCCGCAATACCACCAATGTTCACGTCATTTGCAAACGTATCATCGCACGCGATATTCGTTTTGCACGTTACGCCAGACAATGACAGGTTGCCGACGATGGCACCCGCAAGCGACCCGGCATCGATAGCCGAACCGTTATCGAACTTCATGGAGCCAGCGATTGTGACGTTGGAAATGGTTGCACCGTTGACGGCCGCGAACAAGCCCAAGCGGCCGTGGCGGTAGATTTTGCCGTTGCCATTGGTCGTGTCATTGCCGTCGAGCACGGCCCCGCCGCGCATGCCGTACGACTCGCCGACGGCAAGGTTGATTGTGCTGTTGCCATTTGTGCCGTTGCCATTCAACGTTCCCAAGAAAACTTGCGAGCCGTCTGCACGATCCTGCGTGAAACCCGTCAGGCCCGTGCCCTTGAGATTAATAGTGCCGTTCACCGTAATGGTCGCGGACTGCAAGATGTTCGGGTTGTTTTCAGAAACGCCCTCGACCATGGAGTAGCAGCCGTTGGTTTGCCAGGTGATTGCAAGTTTGGCGAAATCCTCAACAGAGGTTAGGGTGTAGGCACCGTTAGCTGCCGTCAGCGAATCCGGCAAGGTCAACTTATGAGTGTCCACATCAAGCTTAATGAAGTCGCCGCCCAGACGAATAACTTCGCCGTAGGTCGCGATGTCGTCCGTCTTCGAGGCAGTATTGCTACGTTTGAAGGTCCAGCCCGCTGCACCCTTGTCAGCGTCAGAGCCATCGCCGACAGCAAAAATCAGCGCGTTGTGGTTCTCGTATACGAGCTGGCCCGTCGTGCTGTTTTCGGCAAAACTTGCGCCCGACAGATCCGTGATGCCGCTGAATTTGATTACAGCATTCCACGCGGAGCCCGCAATTCCCGCGGCACGGTTGCTTTGCGCCTTACCGATAGGATTGTCGCTTGTAAGTTTGAAATCTCGCACGTCAAGGACATTGCGCGTGTCGACAACGCCCACGGCGCCACCGAACTTTCCGGCGTCCGTTCGCGCCGAAGCACCTCCCTTGCACGCAACCGTCACGCCGTCGAGCACAACGGCGACAGGCTGCGGATTGGGAGCTGAGCTATCGCCAACATAGCCAACAACACCGCCCGCGTCGGACAGCTTGCCCGCAAGTTCAAACTCAATTGAGCACGTTTTCTTATCCGCATCCTTTTGGACCACAAAGGCGCGCAGCGGCTCATCGACGCCTTTTGCCGTCGCGAACACCTTGCCGACAAGGCCGCCGTAGCTGCCGTTGACGCTAACTTCTTCCGGTAAGGCGAGCTTGCTCTTATACGTTCCGCCTTGCACCACGATGTCGCCATTAGAAATATCGGCCACGCCAAAGAGGGCGCCGGCACGTTGCGATGCACCAAGCGTCACAAGCTTGCCCAGGTCGAACATATTGGGCTTAACGATAAATCCTTGCGCAAAGCTCACGTCGCCGATGACGCCACCGGAGCAAGCACTGTCTTTATCGCCGACGTTGCACGCCGGCTTAACCGTTACGCCATCAGCGATGTTGAGCGTGAGGTTGGTGGCCTTACCGATAAGACCGCCCGCCGCGTTTTTACCTGCGACGCTCAGCGCCGAGACATCGATGCCAGTTGGTAGGGCGACGGTGGCACCCTCCCGCGCCTCGCCGATAAGACCCCCCGCGTTGGCATCAACGGCTGTCGCGTTGATAGTGGGGGTACCGTCGAGTTTGTCCGGCAGGGCGAGGCCCGCAAGCGTAAGCGATGCTCCTTCGGCAAGGGTGTTCACAAGCAAGCCCATGTTGCCTGTGCTCGATTGCATATCGATCGCCAGGGGGCTGTTCGCGCTTGTCACGTAGGTTGCGTTAAGCGTGAGCGCGCCCGTGACCTCGCCCACAAGTGGCGAGGCGAGCTTGCAGATGTCCTTTTCGGTATCGCTCTTGGGCGTGCCCACGGTTACGGTGGCAGCAAGCGTCTTGTCCGCGCCCGTGACCTTTGCGGCCACGATGGGCTGGGCATCGGTACCCTTCCAGGTGAGCTTTACGGTGCTGTTGGCGTCGCTGAGCTCGATGTTGTTGAAGAGCGTCTTGTTGACGGTCAGGGTCCTGTCGCCGAGGTTGAGCGCGCCTTTGAAAGGGTAGGCATCGCTGCCGAAGCCCTGGAACGTGAGGCTACCCAGGCCGTCCACGATCTCCGCGCCGCACACGTCGAAGTCGATGCCGGTCGAGCCACCTTTGGAGATGTTCGCGTTCTGGTAGATGGCGGGATCGGTGTTGGAGATGGCGATAAGGTCGGCGTTGGACTCAAAGGTAATGGCCGTGACGGCGCCCAAGTCGTCAGTGATGACATTGCCGTCACCCAACGCGTGCCTGAGATCCTCGACAGTAGCGATGGTGGGGGCGGTGTTTGCCTGATCAGCAGCATCCGCGTCCGCGTCATCCGCTTGTTCTCCGTCAGCAGCACCCTCATCGGCAGCCGCATCGTCTTGGGACGCGTCGCCCTCCGTTGGGGTATCGCCGTTAGTGGTTCCATCGGTCGTGGAGTCCTGTGATTCGCCAGCGTTGGTAGAACCGTCGCCGCCCTCGGTAGCGCCAGCGTCGGCGCCCGGAGTCGTTGCGACATCATCAGATGTAGTCTGGTCAGCATCTTGCAGCGCGGTGGCCACAGCATCCTGTACGGAGCGCGCCGTGTTGCCCGCGGCGCGCGCGGCGGAGACGGATGCCTCCATGACGGCGTCGAGCTCTTGCGCGAACACCTCCGTGGAGGGCGCAAGCGCCTGGAAAATCATGATCGCGGTCAGGCATGCGGTTGTTATGCGCTTTGCCGTTCTCATCTGGTCCTACCTCGTTCTATCTCATGCCCCGTGCGGGGTCTCAAAATCACAGATTGCGGTTGGCCTACGCAGCCCTGCACGTAACACCGATGTCATCCAAGCTGCCGGGCGCGGCATCCGTCGAACGGTAAAAGGTAATAATCTCCGACCCGGGATCCATGGTGAACGTAACCGACCTTCCATCAAAGGTCGCGTCGGAATGATTCGTCGCCAAAAATGGGTCAAGCTCAACCTTGTCGCCCCATGTAAGCTTGATTTTTGTTGGCGCGCCCGTAACGGTCGCGCGATAGTTGTAAGCGTCGAAAGCGTTGATATCCGAGTTCTTGTCGACCCACTCGCCCGAAACGCCCGAAGCCGTTACCTCTGCACGCTCGGAAGGCGCAATCTTGGCGGCGAGCCATTTAAGATTGGTGCCGGGGCTATTGGAGCCGACCTGGGCCTTAACGGTGAAGGATGCTTTGTTGAGGTCCGCCTTGGAAAATGTAACCTTATAGGTATACATGGTTGCCCTGTTGGCAGGGAAGGAAAGGTCGACCGTGCCGCCCGCCGTCAGCGTGGGCGAACCGCTTATGCTCCAAGCTTTCGTCGTTCCCGTCGCCTTCACGCTCAGCGTCGCGTTAACGTCCTTGTCGTTGACCTTGTTCTTGTCGCCCAGCAGATGGTTGTAAATGCGAAAGGTAAAAGAGCAGTTTTCCCCACTCGTGTCGGCGATGACGCTTCGGACGGCAATACCCTCATCATTCAGCGTCTCATTCGTGTAGCCCGTAAGCATGTCCGAGGCAAACAGCGCCTGTGACGTGCCCGAGACAGCGACCGACTTAAGGAAGTCGCCCGCCAAAAAGGCCGTGTAAGTAAGGTGGGTACCCGCCGCAATCGCGACGGCGCATAGCAGCACCGCAACCGCCCACAGGCGCTTGCGCATTTTGGAAGCAGGGGCCGCCGACTCTACGCAGCAAGGCTCTGCCTTAGAATCATCCACCTGCGCAAAGTGCTTGCCAACAGGCCTCGCGATTTCATTTTGCTCTTTCTTGTCTTTTCGCATCTGGCGCCCCTCCCTTCTTGTTATTAGTTGCCACTCGTGCCGCGAGCAATTAGATAAACCATGTCGGTCTCTTTGACGTTGGAGACCGTCTTTCCGTTTACGGTCACAACGCCCGGATTCCATGTGCACTCGATGATGAAGTTCGTGGCGGCGTTGGCTGTTTTGCCATTCCAGCCATCGAGCCCACTCCCTGCGAACTTGTGGTACCGATACAGCGGACGGGCGTTTTTCTGGACATTCACGTACGAGCCGTACGTCGGGTCGTTTGCCTCAAGCTCTTTAGCCAACGCACTTGTCCCGTCCGCGGAGTTGATAAAAGCAAACTCAATCGGGGTGCTGCTCTTCTTGCTCCATGAGTAGGTGCGGTTGAGCCCGTCGAGGCCGACCACAGTGCCGTTTTTATCGTTCGGATTATTGACCGTCACGTGATACACGTTGATTGTCAGCCCCGTGATATTCGTTGTGTTGGCAATCTGCAGCTCAAACGCTTGACCGCCGGCAGCGGGATCGCCATTGTCGCTCTGCACACAAAACGCGCGACGAACGGTCACGGTGCCGTCTATGTTTTTAACATCGCCCCGTGACTCGTCATACGAAATCTCGATGGGCTCGATGCTCGTCTGGTTGGGACCCATGATCTTAAGCTGCGCGGGCGTTTGGATCTTGCCCACCGTAGACAGACTTTTGCTGCCCACAAACCACGAGAGCGACAAGCCGATGATAAGAGCGATTGCCGCCAGCAATATCAGGACCGCAAGGGCCTGTGCGCGGTGGTTTTCTATCCAATTGCGGGCATCGCCGAGGCGCGTTTGCATGGTGCTCATGAGCTCACGCCCTCCTGAGCGCTAATTCTAAGTTGGATGTATTTGACCTTATTGCCGATCTGCTCGTCGGCATTGTTGTACAGCGCCGAGCAGATGGCGGTGTCGCCGAAGGATATGTCAGCCGAAACCGCAGGAGCGTTGGCGGCACTCGTGCCGTTTGCCGCGCCATAGAAGTAGTTCGCTTTATGCGCGTTCATATCTGCCTGCAGAGCGCCGTAGTCAGACTTTGCGTCGCCCGCCGCCGCAAACAGGTTCTTGTAGTAATTCGCGTTGCCGGTAAGGACGAAGTTTTGGAAGTACTCCGGCCACACCCAGTACAGGCTGATGGTGACGGGTTTGTTCGTTGGCTTGTTCACATCGCCGTTTTCGCAAAATTCGCACTTGCGAATCTCGATCTTGCTATCAACCACGCGGCCCGAGTAATACCCGTTCTGGTCGCAGCTCGTAAAGAACAGCAAGTGGCCTTTGATCAAGCCAAGGAGCGCCTCCGCCTCGGGCGCCAGCGTTCCCCCGTCCCCAACAACGCCAACAGTGTTCGTGACCTTAAGCAAGCGCGACAGACTGATCGTGACCCCGTCCAGGTCACTCACCAGCGGCTTCACCGTAAATGTAATCTTGCCGCGAGCACCCGGGTACAGAGAGCCCGCGGTCTCGTTGTTGAGGTTGGAGCCGAGCGTTACCGTCATGGCGTCGGTCGTATCCAGGCCATCGATGGCATACTTTTCCTCGGGCGTGCGCTCGGAGCGCTCGTAATAGCCCACGTGCGCGCCGGACTCACCCTCGCCCGCGGCGGTCAGCGTGTACCGATCCGCCTTCGCCCCGATCGTACCCCCCGTGGCGCTCACTCGGTTATTCGCGGCAAACCAGGCCAGACACGCAAAGATGGCAACGATGGCGGCCAACACAAACAGACCGCTCACCAGGAAATCCTTCCAGAAATCCTTGAGGGTCCGCACGTGCTCGTCGGCAGCTTGGCGGTACTCGGCCGCCGTCTTGTGCTGCTGGAGCTCGCTATGTCGGTCCATGCCACTCATCGCTTACATTTGCCCTGCTTGCGGGCGTGCCATCCTTTCCGCTCGGTCGCGTTTATCCGTTGTTCGCAGGTAGAGAATTCAGGCAGAATACAACACCGTACGATAAGGTAAAAGAATAGCATTGACCTGCGGTTCGCTCCACAACGCAAGCCTTAATGATGTCTTAAAAGTCAAACCCTTGGTGCAAGTGGTCAGGTTACTTCGCGCCAACATGGTGCAAACAAACCTGACCCCCTTGCACCAATCCGTAGCGCCGGGCAGCGGACACACGGCGTGCCGCCCCTTAACACCCCAACGCGCGAACGGGTATCACGTAGATACCGTCCTCGACCTCGCGGGCGTACTCACCCACCCCCACAATCACGGCCATAAACTCCGGTTCGCGTGTGCGTGAACGAGGATTTCCACAGACCTTCTTGCGAACGCGCTTGAGGCTCTCGACGCCGGCGTTCGCTTTATCTTCACTCACCTTAATCTCAAAGGCGGCCCACCGTCCGTCGGCTAGCTGCACGATAGCATCGCACTCAAGACCCGAATCGTCGCGATAATAGCGCACGGGCGTGCTATCCAGCAGGTCGAGCGAACGTGCGTAGACCGAAAGGTCGCGTATGACCAAATTCTCAAACACCAGACCAAATGTCTGCCAGTCGGCAAGCAGCGCCTGCGAGGACATACCTAGCAAGGCGCAAGCAAGGCTCGGATCTGCCAGATAGCGCTTGGGCTTGACGGTAAAGCGCCGTTTGTCGCGCGCGGCGGGAACCCAACCGGGAACCTCCTCGAGAATGAACATGCCTTTGAGGGCATCCAAGTACCTGCGCACCTTGGTCTCATCGGCAAACGCTGTGGGTTCCTCCTCGGCACCGAACATATCCATAAGAATCGTTTTATACGTGGTTGCCTGTCCCAGATTGCGCGCGATCGATGCGGAGACTCGACGAGCAATATCGGGGTCGAGACCGACCGCCGGGAAGCTGCTCGAAAACGTGGTGTTGAGATATTCGCGGGCGATGAGCTGGGCGTCAGCCGAAACCATATCGATCGCCTCGGGCCAGCCGCCGCGGCAAGCGGCTTCGACAAGCCCCGGCGTATCGCCATTGCACCGGCAGGGCTCAAAACGATGCTCAAACAAGCCCGCCAGGCTCACCTTGCCGTTGGACTCACCTGTCTCGGCAAGCGTCATGGGGTGCATGCGGACGCGGCCGATGCGGCCGGCTCCACTATGCGCGGGCGCCTCCGCCTTTGAGCCAAACGCAGGCGTGGCGGAACCCGTGAGGATATAGGCGCCGCGCGTACCCCGGGTGCGGTCGACCTCGTGTCTAACGTAGTCCCAAATCTGGGGAACGCGCTGCCACTCATCGATAATATGCGGACGGTCCCCCAGCAACATCATCGCCGGGTCGGCACGCGCGAGGTCGAGATTCTCGTCGACATACGAGGCGGACGCCCCGTGCTCGAGCGCGGCCCACGTCTTGCCGCACCACTTGGTGCCCGCAATCTCGACCGCGCCAAAGACACGAAGGTAGCGCGCGATTTGCGCATCCACGATACGTGGGATGTATCCGTCCCGATGTAGCCTCTCGCCTGCCATGAGCCACCCCCGCAGATTTCCAGTTCCTGCTTTCTAATTCTTCTATTCCACTGTAGCAAATTCGGATTTTCGGGTGGTTGCGATTCGGATTTTCGTGTTCATATAATTCGGATTTTCCTGTTCTAAGGATTCGGATTTTCGGATGCATAAGATTCGGATTTTCTGAATCCGCTGGTCAGGGGCACCTCTTATCGACAAAAAGGCGGGGAGCACCGATACGGCACTCCCCGCCCACTCAATACGCGATAGCTTTCTCGACTACAGCTCGTTGGCCGCGTGATATGCCGTGCGGATGGCGCTGGCAATGTCGGCGGTGCGCTCGCCCGAGCAGTCGCCCACGCAGGTCACGGGCACCGTCACGCCGTCCAGGTCAAACGCGTTGGCCTTGGAGCCCACGGCCATCACCACGTAATCGCAGGCGATCTTCACCGGCTCCTCGGCGCCGTCCTCGGTGGCGCGAATGGCCTCCACGCCCTCGTCGGTAATGGCGGTCAGGCGGGTCTTCACGTGCTGCTCCACGTTATGCTCGGCAAAGTCGCTCATGATCAGCGGCAGAATGGTCTCGGACTCGCCCGCGGCAATCTTATCGAGCATCTCCACGATCGCCACCTCGCAGCCGTGCTGCAGCAGGTACTCGGCAGTCTCGGTGCCCACCAGGCCACCGCCAATGACGGTGATGCGGCCCGTAAGCTCCACCTTGCCGGCCAGCACGTCCCAGCTCGAGACGACCTTCTCCGAGTCGGCACCCGGAACGGGGATGACCACGTCGTGCGCGCCCACGGCCACAATCGCGGCGTCGGCGGCGTTGAGGTCCTCAGCGGTAGCGGCATGGTTGAGCTCAACCTTCACGCCCAGGCCAGGCAGAATCTTCTCGTAGTACTCGACCGAGCGCATGATCTCGTCCTTGCGCGGAGGCGCGGCCGCCAGCACAATCTGGCCGCCCAGATGATCGCTCGCCTCGTAGACGGTCACGTCGTAACCGCGCTTGGCCGCCACGCGCGCGGCCTCCAGGCCGGCAATACCGCCGCCCACCACGGCGATCTTCTTGTCGCCCTCGCCCGGCTTAATGGCGATGGTCGCCTCGTCGCCGTTCTCGGCATTAAGCACGCACGAGATGTACTTGCGGTTTTGAATCGCGTCGACACAGCCCTTATTGCAGTTGAGGCACTCGCGAATGGGCTCGCCCGTGGCGGCCTTCAGCGCAATGTCGGGGTCGCACATGAGCGAGCGGCCATAGGCGACGATGTCGGCAGAGCCATCCTCCAGGATCTTCTCGCCGGCCTCGACCGAGACCACGCGGCCGACGGTTGCCACCGGCACGGAGACCAGGGCCTTGACGCGCTCGGCCACGGGCAGCGTCCAGTTGTAGGGCATGGCGCCCATGGGCGGAATGGTGTCGCCCATGTTGCCGGTGTGATTTGCCTGTGCAACCTGGATCATGTCGATGCCCGCGCTCTCGAGCAGCTTGGCAAACTCGCAGGCCTCGTCGGGCTGCAGGCCGCCCTTACCGCGCGGCGTGCCGTCGGGGTTCTCCATGATCACGGGGAGCTTGTACTCCACCATCAGCTGCGGCGCGGCTTCCTTAATGGCAGCGACGACCTCGAGCGCATAGCGAACGCGGTTCTCGAACGAGCCACCGTACTCGTCGGTGCGCTTGTTGAGGATGGCCGAGCACAGCGAACCCACCAGGCGGTCGCCGTGGACCTCGATGGCGTCGATTCCGGCCTGCTGCGCGCGAGCGGCCGAGGCAGCGATAGCCTCCTTGATCTGGGTGAGCTGCTCTACGCTCGCCTCGTTCACGAAGTGCTGCATGTCGTGGTGCAGCTTGGCATAGGCCTGTTTGCGGATCTCGTTGGACTCGGCCATCTTGGCGGCAAAGGTCTCCTCGTCGCCGGCAGCCTTGGCCTCCTGCGCGGCCTTGGCGGCAGCCATGGAACCCATGACCATGCGGCCGACACCGGGCACGTCGTACTCGGGGTGGAACAGCTGCAGCGCAATCTTGGCGCCGTGCTTGTGGACGGCGTCGGCCAGTGCCTTAAACGTGGGGATCTGGGCGTCGGTCGCCAGCTTGGGCGTGGGGCTCGCGGTCATGACGGGAGCGACGTCGCCGATGACGATGTAGCTCACGTCGCCACGGGCCAGGCGCTCGTAAAAAGCCAGGCTGCGCTCGCCAATGGAGCCGTCACGCTCCTCGTAGCCGGTGGTCAGCGGCGGAAACATAATGCGGTTCTTGAGCTCAAGGGGGCCAACCGTAATGGGCTGGAGCAGCTTGGATGCAGGTGCGGTCATGGACATTCCTCTCTTGTAGACGCGGCGGCGATGGTGCCGCGTAGTTGTCTAGAGGATATGGCATGAGAGCACGGCGGCACAACGAAAATCGGCGAATATCAGGTGACGGCAGGTGGATGGGGCGGGACGGCCCGTCGGTTCGTCTCAATCTGTAACAGTTACTCGGCAAAAACCGGGTCTTACTGTTACAGATCAAGACAAACGGGAGCGGTCCGTCGGAAAATCTCGATCTGTAACACTTACAGAGGTAGCGCACAGAGATGTGGTGTAAGAGGCGGGGCATGCCCCGCCTCCGCCCTTTCTTGAAAGGGAGGGGACACCGCCTAGAATTCGTCGTTGGAGTAATGAAGGTGACGAATGGAAGGAAAGGCGA
>ENA-OQKA01000036-OQKA01000036.1-human-gut-metagenome-genome-assembly--contig:-NODE-36-length-44748-cov-3.560745_pt1 | contig 44748 bp, 49 predicted proteins | sample MGYA00242644_ERZ504789 | MGnify/ENA primary metagenome ERZ504789 (study PRJEB26092, sample SAMD00036423) | human gut metagenome | host: Homo sapiens | study: EMG produced TPA metagenomics assembly of...
TTGCTTCGATCCTTTTTTCCCGCATCCAGTTTTCCCAGTCGCTGCATGGCTTCCTCCGACCAGAAAACGGGCATATCTCCTCCGGTTTGCATACTTAAACCGGTACATGGATTTCTGCACAGCCCCACGATATACAAAAAGCGATCGTCCTTCTGCAACAAAAGAACGATGCTTTCTGCAATTCTGACAATATTCTGTTTCGGTATCCGCAAGCGGGCTTCCGCAATGATAACAGTACGGCTGCACAACGGGATACAATTTTTTCCGGCACGCTGCGTGAACATTTCGCTGTCTGCGGATATCTGCCGTTTCCAGCAGACGGTCGCATACAAAACAGCGTGGTGGAAATATACATTCCAGAAAATTATCCAAGACGGATACGGTTTCGAACTTCAATCTGTGCTGCCGCTTTTTCAAATTCAGCCTCTGTCATATCTTTTGTAGTAAATCCAATCTCTCCTGCAATTCCGGCATCTGCATATTCTACACTGCCAAATGCATTTTCGATTGTTTCCTTACCGGAAGAAGTGCGTACAAAGAAACTGTTTACACTGTCTTTGTAATCTACCAGTGTCAGTTTTTCCGGTGACCAGTCAATGTAAATATTGGTATTTTTGTGCTTTGTCATATCCACGATATCTGCTACTACTGCACTTGCTGTCGGAAGCTTACCTGCTCCGCTGCCGTAGAACATTGCATCGCCCAGTACATTTCCATGTACGAAGATTCCATTGAACACACCGTTTACTCCGCAAAGAGGATGCTCTGCGCTGAGCATGAAAGGAGCAACCATACAACTGTAACTGTTTCCGACTTTACGGCTGGATGCAAGAAGCTTAATGGAACGGTTCAAAACCTTTGCATACTTAAAATCATCTGCTGTGATCTTTGTGATTCCCTCGCAGTGAATATCCTCAAAATCTACCTGCCGGCCACACACCAGAGAAGTTAAAATGGCAATCTTGCGGCACGGATCATGTCCTTCGATATCCGCAGTAGGATCTTTCTCTGCATATCCCTTTTCCTGTGCGTCTTTCAGTACCTCATCGAAATCTGCACCTTCCTCTGCCATTTTTGTCAGCATGTAGTTTGTGGTTCCGTTTAAGATACCTGTAATCTCTTCGATCTCATTCGGCAGTCAGACATTTATTCAATGGACGGATAATCGGAATTCCGACCGCCTACACTTGCCTCAAACTGAAAGTTTACGTTGTGATCCCGTGCGATTTTAATCAGTTCCGCTCCCTTGGCTGCAACCAGGTTTTTATTGGAAGTGGCAACCTGTTTTCCAGCCTCAAGCATTGCCTTTACAAACGTATATGCCGGCTCCACGCCTCCCATGGTCTCTACTACGATGCCGATCTCCGGATCGTTTACGATCGTCTGATAATCATGTACAATGGCATCTTCCATAGGGTCTCCCGGGAATTCCCGCAGATCAAGAATATATTTGACATCAACCGGTTCTCCCGCACGCTTTGTGATCTTTTCCTTGTTAATTCTTAATACATCTACGACACCGGAACCAATGGTGCCGTAGCCCATAACTGCAATCTTCATTTTTCTTACTCCCTGGCTAATATTTTTGCATAATGAATCCCCTGCACAGATTCAATACTGTTTCTCATATCCTCCACATTGCCCGTCGCAGGGAACACATCAATACTGAGCGACAATGAAGCAATTCCATTAACCGGAACGCTTTGATGAATCGTCAGAATGTTTGCATGAAATTCCGCAATCGTTTTTAATACCATGGACAACAGCCCCGGTTCATCATCCAGCTGGATCACCATATTGACCGTTTTTCCTTTTGCATTTTCATGATATGGAAATATATCGTCCTTATATTTGTAGAAAGAGCTTCTGCTGATCTGTACCATCTCTGTGGCTTCCTGCACAGACTCCACTTTACCGGAATCCAGCAGCCGCTTCGCTTCCACGACTCTGAGCAATACCTCAGGCACGGCTTTTGCCCGCAATACGAAGAAAGATGCCTTCTCGCCCATCCTGATTTCCTCCCTTATGTATTGTCTGTCTACGACCGACACTTGTGCTCACTTGAAAGATTCTACCATAAGAACATCAATCTTGCAAGAGGTATCGGGGATCTGTCCCCGATTTTTACGCTCTCGGCTTTCCGCAGTTGGAGCAGAAATTTCCGCTGTTAACCTGTCCACAGCTACAGGTCCACTCGGTTTTCGGTGCCGGTTTTCCACAGTTGGAACAGAATTTTCCCTGATTCTGCTGTCCACATGCACAGGTCCAGCCTGCCGGTGCCTGCGGTGCCTCCTGCCCAGCAGGAGGTATCGCAGGCACCGCCCCCTGCGTCATTCCAGCTGGTGCACCTCCATTCATCATCTGCATCTGCTGCAGATTCACATTTGATGCCGCTCCCATCATACCACCGGATATATTGGAAGCCATTCCCATTCCCATAAAACCGGCCATGGAACCATTGGAATTACTTCCCGCTGCCTCAAGCCCTCTGGCTACCGCTCCCTGCACGTATCCTTCCCGGACCGTCGGATCGGAAAGCATGGCTCCTTCATTTCTCATATTCAGCAGTTTCTGCGATTCCTCGCTGTAAGAAACCGTCATACCTACCGCCTGGATTTCCATACCACGGGTCTGATTCCATTCCTCATCCAGAACCGATGACATATACTTTCCAAGTTCTCTTGCCTTGCTCGAAACAAAAGAAATACGGAAACCATCTGCCGACATCTGATTTACGGATGACTGCAAAGCCTCTAAAAACTCAGACAGATACTGCTCATTGATTTCGTCAATCTCTACATGATCCCTATTTTTCGGAACCGCTTCCGCATAAAATTTGAGCGGATCTACAATTTTAATCGAATATGTGCCATGTGCACGCAAAAACAGTTCGGCGTTATAGAAAGAATCAAAATAATTGATTGGCTGTCTTGTTCCGAACTTAATGCCTTTGATTTCCTGCAGATTGACAAAAAATACCCGCTGTTTCTGCGGCGTCTGTCCGCCGAAACGGAAACGGTCAAACGATTCCTTGATGGAATCTCCCAGTTGTCCGTTGAGCAGTGACGGCATGGAAGAATGATCCACTTTGTAATATCCCGGCTCTGCTGTGTAATCTACAATCTTGCCTCCGTCCACCAGCATCATAAACTGATTGTCATATACATGAATCATGGAACCATTCGACACGACATTGTCCGTTCCCTTTTTATTTTCCCCACGGCGGATCAGTGTTCCTTTGGTAAAAACGGTCTGATCCCCCATATTATCTGCTTCAATGACTTCCAGCCACTGATCTGCAAATGCACCTCCAACTGCCTGCGTTACTGCCTTAATAATTCCCATTACGCTCCTCCTTATTCCTGTTTTTATTTACACGTCATCATTGTCCATATTTTTCGGACATCCCAGGCTCTGCCATTTCAGATATCCATTGATAAACGGATCAATGTTTCCGTCCATCACTGCGTCCACATTTCCGCTTTCCACACCGGTTCTGTGATCTTTAACCATGGTATACGGCTGCATAACATAAGAACGGATCTGGTTTCCCCAGCCGATATCTGTCACTTCGCCCCGGATTCCAGCTGCTTTGGCTGCATTTTCTTCCTGTTTGAGAAGATACAGTTTCGCTTTGAGCATCTGCATCGCTTTATCCTTGTTCATATGCTGCGAACGCTCATTCTGGCACTGCACCACAATTCCGGTCGGAAAATGCGTGATACGGATAGCAGAAGACGTCTTGTTGATATGCTGTCCTCCGGCACCGCTGGAGCGGAACGTATCAATACGGATATCTTCCTCCCGGATCTCCACATCGACATCTTCTTCTATATCCGGCATCACATCGCAGGATACAAAAGAAGTCTGTCTTTTTCCTGCCGCGTTAAACGGAGAAATACGAACCAGCCGGTGCACACCTTTTTCCGATTTCAGATATCCATACGCATTCTCCCCATTCACCTGAAATGTAATGGATTTGATTCCGGCCTCTTCTCCATCCAGAGAATCCAGCACCTCCACGGAAAATCCCTTTTTATCTGCCCATCGGGTATACATACGATAGAGCATGGCTGCCCAGTCACAGGATTCCGTGCCACCCGCTCCCGCATGCAGGGAAACAATGGCGTTGTTCCTGTCATATTCTCCCGACAGAAGCGTTTTCATACGGATATCCTCATAGGTCTGAACAAATTCTTTCATCATCTGATCGATCTCCGGGATCAGTTCCGGATCATTTTCCTCATATCCCATCTCGATCATGGTTTCAATATCATCATATTGCGTCGACAATGCCGCATAAGTTGCCACATCGTCCTTTAAACTTTTGACTTCCTTCATCTTGTTCTGGGAAACTTCCGGATCGTTCCAGAAATCCGGTGCCTCCATCTCCCGTTCCAATTCCTGAATCCGCTGTTCTTTGCCAGCTAAGTCAAAGTGAATCCCTCACTTCCTGCAGTGGAGCCTTGTAGCTTTGCAGCTGGCTCTTAAAATTATCCAATTCTACCACAGAATCACCTCTTTCTATTTCTTATTTCAGACTTATGATAATATAAAATAATATGAATAGCAAGCAATGCAAGAAATGCTCCTGCCGAATCAATCAGCACATCCGTCACTCTTCCGGCTCTTCCCGGCACAAACAGCTGATGAAATTCATCGGTTGCTGCATAGGCTGCCGTTATGCCAAGTGCCATACATCCACGGTTCTTTTTCCGGTCAAATGCCGTCAATGCCTGAAATATCAGAAGTACAAGAACTGCATATTCGCTCATATGTGCAGCTTTGCGCACAGGATATTCAATTTTCTGTGCCATCTGTTCCAGTTCCGGCCCGGAATGTTTCCATCCAAACACCTGATTCCACATCTTAACAATCCGGTAACTCACATGCCCGCTGATTTCCGAAGACTCCGTATCCGGCTGTGCGGAAAACGAAAAAATAACCACAGCCCATACAACAATCAACGCAACACTGACAATTCTCCATACACGTTTTCTTTTCATTGTTACCCTTTAATTTATTTTTTCTTTCACAACAGAAATTGCTTTCTGTAACTGATTATCGTACTTCATGTCATAACTTTCATCTTCCGGACCGCTGTATTTGTATTCCAGTTTGATATCCGGCTGAATGCCTTTCCCGTGAATGTAATGTCCCTTTGGCGTATAATATTTCGCGGTTGTAATTTTAATGGCATCCCCGTTTTCCAGAGGAAATACCGTCTGGACAATTCCCTTGCCAAACGTTTTTGTTCCAATCAATGTTCCATAATCATAATCCTTGATTGCTCCGGCAAAGATTTCTGATGCACTGGCACTGTCTCCATTAACTAAAACTGCCATCGGATAATGAATGCAGGACGCATCGGATGTATATGTCTCTTTTTTCCCATATTTATCCTCCGTGTAAACAACCGTTCCCTCCGGAAGAATCTGATCCAGAATATCCACGACAGAAGTCACCAGTCCGCCCGGATTGCTCCGCACATCGACAATCAGCCCTTTCATATCTTCCTTTTCAAGTGCTGCAAGTGCCTTTTTAAACTGTTTTGCGGTATTACTCTGGAATTCGCTGATCTGTATGTAGCCGATCCCATCGGAAAGCATTTTGGAATCCACACTCGGAATATCCACGTTTTTACGTTCCACATCAAGTTCAAGATTTTCCCCAGTCTGCGAACGATAAACTTTCAAATGGACTTTTGTCCCCTCTTTTCCCCGTATCTTTTTTACAAGGTTGGAAAGTTCCATACTGGTCGCTTCATACTTATCCACGGATAGAATTTCATCTCCGTTTTTCAGCCCCGCTTCCTCTGCCGGTGTTCCCTCGTACACTTTAACCACTGTCACTTCCATGGTCTTTGCATTCTGTGAAAGCGCCGCACCGATTCCATAATAATTTCCATTGGTTGATGTCTGCAGATCTTTATATTCATCTACCGTGTAGTATACGGAATAAGGATCTCCAAGCCCGCTCAGCGTTCCTTTATAAATGGCATTGCGGATATCTTTTTCTTTGTAAGAATCGTTGTAAATACAAATCGATATATGACAAACAGCTCATCCACTTTCTTTATTGCTGCCTGGTCGAGAACATTGTCTTTGGCTGTCTGTTTTACTCCCTGTGGTCCAAATATAACATAATTGTTTGTAAGATTCGCATACGCACGAATTCCGACTCCGGCACCGATTCCCGTAATCAGCAGTCCCAGCACCAGCCCGATAATCACTCCGTTTTTAAAGCCCGATGGTCTTCTTTTTTCCGGTTTCCCGGTTTTGATCATTTCTTCCTGTTCTTCCTGCATTCCTGCCTCCATAATTTTCCCTATAAATCAAGAAGCCACACCTTGCAGCATGGCTTCTTGTCATTTTATGATAACAATAACAATATTATACTTTCAAATGTTTGCGGATCGTCATCTGACTGCCGATAAATCCGATACCGGCTCCAAGGATAACTCCCACCGGAATCAGTGTCCGGAAAACAACCTTCACCGGTTCAAACACGATCATCGAACCGATAAAATTGAATTTCGCTGCAATATAGACAATGATCTTCTGATACATAAAATACAGCACACCAAGCGGAATCGCTGCTCCGATCAGTCCGATCACAATTCCTTCCACAATAAACGGCGCACGCACAAGAAAATCCGTTGCTCCGATCAGCTTCATAATGGCAATTTCTTCCTTACGGACCGAGATACCGACCGTTACGGTATTGCTGATCAAAAAGACAGCCACACACAGCAGAATCAGAATAATTCCTCCGGAAACATATCCCAGCAGTTTATTAAAATCCGTCAGTGTATTTGCCACCTTGGCAGACTCTTTTACCTCGCGCACCCCGGTAAGTCCCTTGATATAGGTTACAAGGGAATCCTGCATCGAAACATCGTTCAGATACACCTGATAATGTGCAGAATTCGCAAGCGGATTATCTGTAAATCCATCCGCAAGTTCTTCTTTTCCCTGAAAATATACTTTTTTATATTCTTTCCACGCCTCGTCGGCAGACACATACTCGTTTTTGCTGACCTCGGCACGCTTATTAATCTTTTCTCCGATGTCACGGATCTGTGCATCTGTCGCATCATTTTCAAAAAATACGGTAACTGACACACCCTCTTCAATAGAATGTACCGTCGCACTGAAATTCGTTACAATAATATAAAACAGACCGAACATAAAAATGCAGGCCGCCATGGTTGCCACGGAAGCAAGCGAAAACATTTTATTTCGAAATATATTTTTTAAGCCCTGTCTGATCGAATAAAAAAAGGTATTAATTCTCATCGTCGTAGCCACCTTCCTTACTGTCACTGACAATCGTACCCTTTTTCACTGTGATCACACGTTTTTTCATAACTTTCACAATTTCCAGATTATGGGTTACAACAATCACTGTAGTTCCTTTGCTGTTGATTTCCTCCAGCAGTTTCATAATCTCCCACGCATTATTGTTATCCAGATTTCCGGTCGGCTCATCTGCAAGCAAAATGCTCGGCTCATTGATCAGAGCACGGGCAATTGCCACTCTCTGCTGCTCACCTCCGGATAGCTGTTTCGGAAAAGAACGGTATTTTGCGGCAAGTCCCACCATAGAAAGCATAAGCGGTTACTTTTTTCTTAATATGGCTGTTCGGCTCACCAACCACCTTCTGTGCAAATGCTACATTGTCATAGACATTGCGGTCTTTCAACAGACGGAAATCCTGAAATACCACTCCGATGTTTCTCCGGAATTTCGGGATCTGCTTTCTGCGGATCTTCCCAAGCTTTTTCCCTGCAATGGTAATGCTTCCTTCCGTTGGCTCAAGTTCTTTTAACAACAGTTTAATCAGGGTTGACTTTCCCGAACCGCTGTCTCCTACAACAAATACAAATTCACCATCTTCTATTTCCAGACTCACGTCATTTAAGGCAGGAACTCCTGCCGCATATGTCTTGCTGACATGTTCCAGTGTAATCATAATCTCTCCTTCAATCTCTAATAGTCCAGTGTTTCCATATACTTCATATACTTGACTACCATGAGTGCGATCTTAAACGTGATTGCATCTTCAAAAACCCGCAGATCCAGACCTGTGCTTTTTTGCAGCTTGTCCAGACGATATACCAGCGTATTTCGATGAATGTACAGTTGTCTTGACGTCTCTGACACATTCAGACTGTTTTCAAAGAATTTGTTGATCGTCGTCAGAATTTCCTCATCAAAATCATCTGGTGATTTTCCACCAAAGATTTCTTTGATAAACATTTTGCACAATGGAATTGGAAGCTGATAAATCAGTCGGCCAATTCCCAGCTGGGAATACGCAATCACATCCTGTCCCTCAAAGAAGATCTTTCCGACATCCAGTGCCATGCGCGCCTCTTTATAAGATCTCGAAACCTCTTTCAATTCGTTCACAATGGTACCATATGCGATATGAATATTGCAATTGGTATCAGATTTAAACAGCCTGATGATTACATCTGCTGTCTTATTCAAATCCTCATAGGTTTCATTTTCTGCAAGTTCTTTGACTACAATAATGTTTTTTTCATCTACCGCTGTGACGAAATCCTTTGATTTCCCACCAAAAAGTCCCCGGATCTTCTCCAGCTCATTTCCATCTTTCTCACGGTTTGTCTCCACCAAGAATACCACACGGCGTACTTCTGTTTCAATATGAAGTTTCTTGGCACGATTGTATATATCTACCAAAAGCAGATTGTCCAAAATCAGGTTCTTGATAAAATTATCTTTATCAAAACGTTCCTTATAGGCAACCAAAAGATTCTGAATCTGGAAAGCAGCAATCTTTCCAATCATATACACATCCTCGCTGTCTCCATATGCCAGCAGAATATACTCCAGTTGATGATCATCGAACACTTTAAAGAACTGGCAGCCATTTACCACCTGACTGTCCGCCGGCGATTCCACGAAGGTCTGTGCCGGAACTACAAACTGTTCTGCATCCGGAAATGTCGCGACCAGAATTTTTCCCTCTACATCAATCACACATAAATCTGTACGTGTAATTGCTTTCAGTCCGTCAATTGTATTTTGAAGTATTTGATTGGATATCATAGTCAGCTCTCCTTATCCCCATATTTCATCCAGAAATCTATCGTTCCCCACCTGTTTTCTGAACAATTACTTTTATTTTAATACATTCTTCCAAAAAAAGAAAGAGGAAATGTATATTTTTATGCATTTCCTCTCTTACCACTTTTTCCGGTTAGTAATATTTCACTATAAAATTTTAACAATATCGTTCTAAAAATCATCCGAATATTCCAGAAATCCCTCGCCCAAAACCTCCCGGACATCCGATACGATTACAAACGCAGAGGAATCCACATCATTTACAATCTCTTTCACACGCACGATCTCTTTCCTTGATACAACGCAATACAGAACGCACTTTTTCTCCTCTGTGTACATCCCCTGTGCGTGCAGTCCCGTAACCCCGCGGTCAAGCTCATCCATCAGCCGTTCTGCCACTTCCTCATACCGGTTTGTGATAATAAAAGCTGCTTTGGAAGTCTTAAAGCCCTCCAGAAAGGCATCGGATATTTTTGTCGACACAAAAATAGAAACAACTGCATAAAGTGTAGGTCTTAAACCAAATACATATAATCCGAGAATCACAATGGCTGCATCCAGTACCTGCATCACCTGAACCACCGTATAGTGCCGCATGTGTGACTGGATGATCGCCGCAACCATATCGGTTCCGCCGGTCGTTGCTCCCGCCTTAAAAACCAGTGCCATGCCAATGCCGGTAAATGCCCCGCCAAACAGGGCTGCAAGCATATAATCATCCCCTGACATATCTATCACCGGTATCAGATAAAGCCACACCGAAAGCAAAATGGTTGCAAAGCCCGTTTTCCCGATATATTTTTTTCCAAACCGGATATAGGAATACAGAAATATCGGAATATTCAGCACAATATTCGTCAGCCACAGAGGAATTCCTCCCGGCAGAAGCGCTTCCGTAAGATTTCGTATGATAATGGTAAGACCAGTAAACCCTCCGGTGATCAGCCCCACCCTGTCAAAAATCCACTGAATGGCAATGGCCATAAGTGCAGTGCCCAGCAAAATCAGGAAATAATTTTCCAGTTCTTTCCAGACATTTGCCCTCATGATATGCTTTCCTGCTTTCCATGATAATGAATCAGCTGCCGCTCCAGTTTATGCGTGCGGATCAGATTCCGTATATTTCCGAGCAGTCCCTGCCTGCGCTTTGTAAAATCCCAGGAACCGATTCCATACCACAGTCCGGCAGACAGTTTCTCACAATTCTCCATCAGGAAATGTTCCTGATCCGGACTTGGCAGAACACTTAAGATCATATCAGGAGTCAGTGCATTGATCTCATTGACCATGGCATCCGTCCCCCCCTGACAGTTTTCAAACGCTTCTGCTCCCAGGATCTCGCATTTTCCAAAATGCTCTGACAAAAAAGCACAGGTCTTTTCCACATGTTCCGCGGTATCTCCGATCACAAACACCGTCTGATGATTGCGTTCCACCCGCTTCATCAGTTCAAAAAAGAAATCATGATGTTCGATCTCATGACGGTGCTGGTAAGATCCTGCACCAACAGCTTCTAAAATTCCGTTTTCCGCAATCACGGTATGTTCCGCAAACCCTATGGCTTTGCGGACAAGTTCATCCGTTTCTGCCAGCATAAGCGTATCCATGTTTACTTCTTCTATTGTATGGAATCCATGATCAGACATATCCTTTTCTACATTCATGATCATTTCCCGAACGGTATAATTGTCCAATTCAATTCCAGCAAAATCAATCGTTTTAATCATAACTTCCCTAGTATATCAAAAATACCTCCCGTTTGCAATCATTCAAATACATACTTTTTATGCGTTGTTAACAAAACAATCGTTTGTTTTTATCCCTGTCATCCACAAACAACTTATCCCAAATTATGTGGATAATGTTCATAACTTCGTGTATAACTCGATTTTTCGGCATTTTTTGATTCCGGATAGTGGATAATTTTTTCATTTTATCCACATCTGTGGTTTCCATCCCCCATCTTAGTTTTGATTTTTTTGTGCACTTTGTATATTCGCGTTTTCCCCTGTAACGGTTATCTGCATTGCCTGCGCAATTTTTGTGTAGGAATCTTTCTGATATCCCACATGGCATCCGCATACCGTATACTCATAAGAAGTTCCCGGCATTACCCCGGTATCCGTGTATCCGGTTTCCTCTGTTTCTTCGAGACAGACATATGTTTTCGTCCCCGCGATTCTGCGGTAAATACGATAATAATCAGCCCCCTGCACCGTATTCCATGCCAGTGTCACCGACTCATCCGCATTTACAACCGGTGTCTGCAGAACCGGTGCCTGATCTAAAATCAGGTCAAAATATTCTGCAATGCCCGTGGCATCCGCCACGCCAAGACGTTTCAGCCGGTCGTTACCATTCAGAAATGTTGTACTGTCATCGTGGTTGCTGACATAAGCATGCTCCACAATCAGTCCCGGAAAGCCGGCATACTTGCTCCGCTTGATCACGGCGTAGTAATCTGCCTTTGATTTATCCGGATAGCGGGATCCCACAGCCGAATTCCGGTAAAGAATTCCATTATTTTTCAGTCCAAGTGCCACCAGCTGTTTCTGAATACTTGCTGCCGCCATTTTTCCTTCACTTCCCACCTCTTCTTTATACCCGCTGTTCGGATAATAAACACAGGCTCCATGGTCGGTTTTTTTCAGGGAAGCATTGTTGTGTATCGCAACAAACAGATCTGCTTTCCTGCTTTTTGCAAAATTCACACGGTTTCCAAGTGTCACAAAACGGTCGGAAGAACGCGTCATATATACCTTCACTCCTGCATACTTTTCCAGTTCGGTTTTACAGGCCTTTGCAATGGCAAGATTTAACTGTTTCTCCTTGTATGTTTTTCCGTCCCACTTATATCTGGCACCCTGATCATGCCCTCCATGTCCCGGATCAAGAACTACAACCACCGGATCTGCGTCCGGCGCCTGATTTGCAGCCGCATACACGTTTCCCGGCGGGAAAAGACCAATTCCCAGTATTGCCAATGTCAAAAACACGCCTGCCATTTTTTTCATTTGTACTTTCTTTTTCATTTGTTTCCTACTTTACTTTAATTGCTGTGGTGTTTGAAAATGCTCCGTAATAGTTCTTTTTGTTTACCGTTTTGTATGCGCGGACCTTATAGCGATAGGTTGCCCCTTTTTTCAGTTTTGTATTCCGATACGAAGTTCCTTTGACCGCTGCAATCTTTGTATACTTTCCGGTCTTTGTATTCAGCCGGTATACCTGATAACCAGTTGCCCCGGAAACCTTACTCCACTGCACGGTAACTGCTGCATCTTTTGTACTGAGCTTTATCGTTTTTACTTTTGCAGGCTTTTCTGTTTTTTTGATTTTCACCTGCTTTTCTGTGGAATACGCACCTTTATAATTTTTATCCTTATACGTTTTGTATGCACATACTTTATATTTATAAGTCTTTCCTGCTGCAAGCTTCTGATCGGTGTAGAAAAGCGTCTGGGCACTTTTTACTGTCGCAACCTGTTTGTATTTACCGTCTGCTGTATCCAGCCGGTAAATCATATATCCGGTGATCCCATCCACAGTCTGCCATGTCAGTTTCACGGAAGAAGTCCCAGTTGCAGAAACATTCGTCAGATCCACCTGACCCGGCAGTGTCACATCACTGTAAACATCCGAAAACCGGCCCGGAAGTACATGATCATTATTTTTTTCATAAGCACGGATTTTAAACTTATATTCGTTCGCCCCCGTCAGGCCGCTTATCGTATAAGAAGTGCTTCCATCTCCCACGTCAGCTGCCATTTCATACTGACTACTTGCTGCACTGTACTGATAAATCTGATACCCCACAGCCCCCTGTGTTTCTTCCCAGGACAACCCAAGCGAAGTCTCTGTCCGCGTCTGTGTTGCGATTCCAGCAACCTTTTCCAGCGAGGTAATCACTGAAACCGGAGAGGAAAATGTTCCGTAATAAGCATTCCCCCCTATCGTCCAGTAACATCTCACTTTATACTGATAGACTTTCCCTCCTTCTGCCGTTGTGTCTGTATAACTGCAATCTGTTGTTGTCTTCAGCAACGTATATTTTCCCTGATCCGAGTCACTGCGCCACACCTGATAACCATCCACATCTTCTGCCGAAACACTGTCCCAGCTGAGATTCACAATTCCCGAAGTCCCATTCGATGCTTTCAGTCCGGTTGTCTGTTCACTGGTATCCTTATACCAGAAATTCACATCAAGGACTCCTGTATAACCATCCACTTCCCCTTTTGACGAATACTGCCAGAATTCGTAATCATATGCCGTATCCGCATATGGTGTCCCTGACTTTGCATTGCTTGTTGTGGTATTGTTGTACCGGGCCATCCACAGGGAGCAGTCATACAGGGTGTCCGTATTGATGTAGTTTTTAATCCATACATAGGATGCATATACACCTGCGCGGTATCCGGCTTCCGTAATGGTATCCGCAAATGCCTGACATACCGCTGTCTCTTTTGTTTTGGAAAGTTTTCCCGCAGTCAGACGCTTGTTTGCCCCTGCCTCCCGGTCCATGATGATCGGCATCGACACATTCCAGCCGTACTGGTCAATCATATCGAGCACATACTGTGCTTCCTCCCGTGCCTCTGTCTCATTCAGAGCCTGGGAAAAGAAATACAGTCCGACATTGATATCATTGGAAACTGCTCCCTGAATATGACTGTCTGCACAATTATCTCTGTAAATACTTCCATCTTTCGTATCTCTGGATGCCACACGCACGAAAGCAAAATCAATTCCGGCTCCGTGAATACTTTCCCAGTCCAATCCGGTCTGTGTCCACTTTGTTCTGTCTTTGGAATACTTTTTCTTCAGTGCTGCATCCGCCTGCCAGTACGATACATCAATTCCGTTGACCAGTTCATCATCCGCATAGTCCGCTTTGTGATAATAGGTTGCGCGGGTATAATCACCGGCCGTCGTAAAAGACGCATTCAAAAAAGCACTCGAATACGACGATGCTTTTTTCAAGGATGTCCGATTCCCGAAAACAGGTGCATTCTTTTCTATCAGTGTATCCAGATCCGGCTTTGACTCATACACGGTCTCATCCTCTATGCTCTGTCCCATGACGCCATCCATCTGCGCTTCGGGCACCTGAGCCTTTAACTGCTGTGGCGCCACAATACAAACCGCCGTCACCGCCAGTCCTGCCATAACTATCTTCGCCTTGGTAAATGCCAATTTCTGTTCCTCCCTCTGTTACCGTTCAATAAACTACTCATTTTACATAGTAACTTTATATGATTGTGCTTGTCAATGTTATTTCCCTTGCAAAATCTGTTTTTTGCAAATTTAAGAAATCCTTAAATAATATTAAGAAAAAGAGCACTTGCTTTCGCAAGTGCTCCTGTTATACTTATGTTATCTTAATTGTTAGAAAATTCTTCGAACTGCAAGAATGGTTCTGTAATTTGCAGGAGAAGTATATTTAATACCGTCTCTTGCATTGCTTGCATGTACAATCGTATTGTTTCCAACATAGATTGCAACATGTCCGCTGTAACATACGATATCACCCGGCTGCATGTTTGATGTGCTGACGCCATATCCTACACTTCTTAAAGCACTTGAGCTGTGTGGAAGGCTGACACCGAAATGTGCGTATACAGACATTACAAATCCGGAACAATCCGTTCCGTTTGTAAGGCTTGTCCCACCATATACATATGGATTTCCTACAAACTGTCCTGCATAACTTGCAACCGCTGATCCTGTTGAAGATGCGCTTGATGAATCCTGTACGGAAGAATCTGAGCTTTGTGACTGTGAAGAACCTGAAGAGGTTGTCTGAGATGCACTCTCTGCTTTCTGTGCTGCTCTGTCCGCAGCCTCACGCTCCTCTTTTTCCTTCTGTAATCTTGCCTTTTCTTCTGCAGCAGACTCTGCATATGTGTATTCTGTAGATAATGTGACATAATCTGTAGATACATAGCCTTTGCCTTCATCTACAGAAACCTTTGCCCATCCATCCTTTGACTCATCCAGTACCGTCAGATCGTCTCCTTCCGGCACCAGAGTAATTACTTCTGCCTTCTGGGAAGCTCCCTTGCGGACTTTTAATGTCTCTGTCTCTACAAGAGCAACTCTTCTTCCTGCTTTCTTTAATTTTTTCTCATCACCAATGGATACGAATTCAGATTTTACATAACCTGTTACCGATCCAGATTTGATTTTGTACCAGCCATCCTTCTCCCCGATGACGGTTCCTACGTTATTCTTATATAATTTTCCTACAGCCTTGCTGTCTGTAGTTGGTTTCTTACGAACGTTCACGTAATCATCCACAACAGCTACCGCTTTGCTTCATACTCAGACTTTACAACTGGTGCTTCAACTTCTTTACTTCCGGCTGTGCACTTGCAACGGTTGCCTCATCTTCCACTTTTTCTGCGACTTCACTGAGTGCCAGTGAAAATCCTGCAGTCGGTGCAGATGATGTTGTTGCAATATCGGAAGCAAGGCTTGCGACTCCAGCAGTTGGTGCTGCGTAAGCTGCTACAGTAAAATTGCCAATGGTCAGTGCCCCAACTAACCCACATGCGGTCAATTTTAATAATGTTTTACGTTTCATTTTCGCCTCCAATGACTTTTGTACTTCTTTATTACGAATTTGTTACAATTATTACATTGTCATTATAGCAAAGGCACGGATATGTGTCAACCCCTTTTCCATCCACAGAATTCAATTGAATTTTTCGTATATTTATGCCATAATAAAGATGTAATAAAGAAAAACACGTATACCGAGTATTTTAAAAGGAGATCTGTCATATGGATATTTCAAGTATCAGTTCTGCGCTTCTTTCCGTAAACAGTTCCGATCCCGGCTCCCTGGCAAATGCCGTCAGCATTAAAATGCTTGACAATGCCATCTCATCGAATGAATCACTTGGTGTCGGGCTGGCAAAAATGATGGAGAACTCTGTTTATCCTAATTTAGGAAGTAACATTGACGTTTCCGTCTGACCGGAAAAAGAACCGTAAAGACAACAAAAGAGATCTGTGCAATGCACAGATCTCTTTTCGTTTTTGATCTTTTCTTTATTTTACAGCAATGGCTTCAATTTCAAGCATAACATCTTTTGGAAGACGTGCCACTTCCACACAGCTTCTGGATGGAAATGGTGACGGGAAAAATTTTGCATAAACTTCATTAATTGCTGCAAAATCATTCATTTCCTTGATAAAAACAGTGGTTTTTACTACCTTATCCATTCCGGTTCCGGCTGCCTCAAGCAGATTTGACAGATTTTCAAATGCCTGCTGCGCCTGTGCCACAGATCCTTCCGGAATTTCTCCGGTAGCAGGAACAACCGGGATAATGCCGGATGTGTATACCGTTCCGTTCACTTCAATCGCCTGTGAGTACGGTCCGATTGCGGCTGGTGCTTTATCTGTACTGATTACGTTTTTCATTTTATATTCCTCCTTTTGCCTTTACCTGCATTATACGAAACTCTTGCGGATTTTTCCACCATCCAGTGTAATTTTTCTTTCTTTATACAAGTGTCCGATGGCACGTTTAAACGCAGCTTTACTCAATCCGGTTTCCCTCTTAATCACCTCTGGACTCGCTTTTTCCGAAAACGGAAGCACTCCTGCATAGGAATCCAGCAATTCAAGTATTTTCTCTGCATCCGTGTCCATCTGAATATAAGCTTTTTCCCGCAGTGTAAGATCTAACTTTCCATCCGGTTTTACTGCAGTAACTTTCGCCTCAATCACATCTCCGATTTTCAGGAAACTGTGATCCTCTGAATTTGGTATTCTTGCGGAAAAGCGATCATCCACTGCCACAAAAGCACCAAAGTTATCGGAAAACTCATACACCCTTCCGGTTACCATCTGATCTTTCTGATACGGTGAATCCTTGGAAAGCAGATCGTACAGTCCCTTCATGCTGGCACAAAGCCGCTTGCTTTTATCAATATAAAGGGTTACAAGAATCTCGTCTCCTGCTTCTACCCGTGAAGTCATCTCTTTATATGGCAGAAACAGATCTTTTTCCAGTCCCCAATCCAGAAAAGCACCGATCTCTCCAACTTCTTTCACCACAAGCGGTGCATATTCTCCCAGTGTCAGCTTCGGTGTGTTGGTTGTTGCAATCAGCCGGTCTTTGGAATCTTTATATAAAAAGACCCTTATCTTTTCCCCCGGTTTTGCATCTTCCGGCACCTGTTTTGACGGAAGCAGCACATGTGTCTCACCGCCCATATCCTCTGCCAGATATACTCCGAAGTCTACTTTTTTTACATAATACAAATCCTGATATTCTGCTAATTTCATCTTTTTCCTACGCTTTCAAAAAAACAACAACTGCATATAGCTGCCCATCCGGTGCACACAGTGCAACCGTCACACGGGGATCTTCTATCGTCACATGCGGCACAATTACATCTCTGCACATCGCAGCTTTTTTATATTCTACCCGGACTTCCATTGTCCGAAACTCCTTCGGAACATATTCCATCGCCACCTGTACATATCTGGTATTGTTCATATGGTGATTGGTATCTATGAAATAAGAAGGAACGACCAATGAATCTTTTTCTTCATATTTTTCCGGCAGCATAATTTTCCGCTCGCTGCACTGCATGGGAAGCTGTGGGTCCAATCCGTATGCATCCGAGATTTCTTTTGTCACTCTGACCGGAATCCCCTTCTTTGTATCCATCAGTACCCATACGGAATTTGCATATGCCATCCGTTCCCCATCCCTGCCGTTCATGGAGAAATTCCGGTAACCGTAAAAGCCTTTCATTCCATATGCCCATGTCTGTGTCGTAATCTGTTCGCCCAGCCGCGGCATCCGGTTCAGACAGATCTGCCAGGAAGATAAGATCCACGCCTTTTGTGCATCGGTCCATACTTCCACACCAAGGTTCACGGCCTCTGAATGAAATACGCTGCAATCCTGAAAGTAATCCATAAGCGCCAGCCATGTCATCCGGCCTTGCGCATCTGTCTCACTGTATCTTACCCTGCTGTCAAATTCGTACATTACCGTGTCCTTTCTTATTCTTATCTTTTATAAAACAAAAAGCACTACATAATGTAGTGCTCTTCAGCTGGCCCACCAGGATTCGAACCTGGAAATGACGGAGTCAGAGTCCGTTGCCTTACCATTTGGCGATGGGCCAATGTGTTTCATGTCTCTCAACAAATGGTATTATACATGGAACCCCTATAAGTGTCAACCCATATTTTCAAATTTTTTCAAAAAAACACAACTTCTTTATCAATTAGTGCATATACGCAGGTTTTCCCCCATTCCAGTCCGGCAGATCCGTTGGTCAGTTCTGTAATCTCTTTCGGAAGTATCTCTTTTTGTTCTGCAGGTACGAGAATTATCATGGTAACATCCGCCTCATATGCCGTATCCAGAATCACAGTGTGTTTCTGTCCGAACAGATACTGCAGCTTTCCAAGTCCATTATAATCGGTATGAACCAATAGCTGCTGCCCCTTACATTTTTCTATGAGCCGGCTGGCTGCAAGTCCAGCCTGTGTGGCTGCCTGATAGGCGCGTACAAGCCCTCCTGTTCCAAGCAGCACACCTCCAAAATAACGTGTAACAACAACCGCAACGTCCGTAATTTTCTCCCGGAGAAGTACATCCAGCATCGGACGGCCTGCGGTCTGTGCCGGCTCTCCATCATCCGAACAGCGCGTCAGTTCCTGCCTCTCCCCGATGACAAAAGCAGAACAGTTATGACGGGCATCCCAGTATTTTTCTTTGTCTCATTAATGAAAGCAACCGCTTCTTCTTCTGACTGGACAGGTTTTACCGTTGCTATAAAATGAGATTTCTTCTCTGTGATTTCACCCTCTCCTCCGGTATAGACCACTCGCATATATCCTATTCTCCTTTGTATCATTCCTCATTCTTCTCCGGTATCTGTTCCGGTTCATGTGTTTCTTCCGGCTTTGCATCATCCGGTGGATCTGCCGGTTCTTCTTCCGGCTTCTCCTCATCCTGCGTTTCGGCATCGTGTATATTGCATGTTCCATTTAAAAATTTCTCTGTCGCACAGTACTGGTAATCAGCCGAGCCCTTTTCGGCACCCACAATATAAGTTTTTGTCACAACCTGATCTGCCGGACAGTATTCTCCGGCAACTTTTCCCGATGCCTCACAAATCTGCAGAGAAATATGATGATCACAGTTCTCGGTCGGAACCGTTCCTTCTGCAAAATATTCCGTATAACTTTGCGTTCCACGTGGGTCTTTATCACAGACATCCGCTTCCGGCAGAAGTCCGGATTTTGCACAGACAACAGCCTGTGTAATTCCGGAAGGCTTTTCAAAATCTTTTGCCTTAAGATCCGCATGAATCCGCTTCATCACGGCTTTCCACAAATTCTTTGGATATCCCGTAGCTGACTGAATGGAATTATCATCATATCCGCCCCATACCACGCAGGTGTAATAAGGCGTAAATCCGGCAAACAGTGCATCCCTGTTCAGCGTTGTCGTACCGGATTTTCCTGCCTGTGCCATTCCGGTTCCGAAATAGGCCCGCATACCCGTTCCACTCGTCATAACATCTTTCATGGCATCCGTCAGAAGCCATGCGGTATCCTCTTTTATTACCTGATGCTGTTCCTTTGTCTGTGTTTTATCAAGAAGAACGTTGCCGTCATGATCCAGTACCTGGGTATAAAAACTCGGTTCGTTATATTCTCCCTGATTTGCAATTGCGGCATAAGCTGCAGTAAGTTCCAGGTTTGTCACACCCTGTGTCAGACCTCCGAGAGAAATTCCAAGGTTTCTGTCCGTATCGGTAAGCGTGGAAAATCCGAAGTTTTCTGCATATTCATATCCCAGATCCACACCAATATCCTGAAGTGTTTTTACTGTCACAATATTGATGGATTTTGTGATTGCCTTCCGGATGCTCGTGAATCCTCCGAATTTGTGCGTGTAGTTATTGTATGTTTTATTTCCGACCGTAAGCGGTGCATCATCCTGCACGGATGCCAGCGTTTTTCCTCCGGCATCGAGTGCCGGCGCATAACATGCAATGATTTTAAAAGTAGATCCCGGCTGCCGGCAGGTCTTTGTTGCACGGTTCCAGGTACGGTTTCCGGCCTTATTTCCGCGTCCGCCGACAATCGCCTGTACCTCACCGGTCGACTGATCCATGATCGTCATCGCCACCTGCGGCTGCATGGTAATGAAAATATACTCTGAATTTTCTACCAGCTTGTCCCCTTTTCCGAGGACATCTTTTTCGTACTGTGCAATTGCAGCCCGGCAGTCCTCCTCCGATGTAAAATTGATCGAATAATTCTGACTTTTGTTTTTCTTTTATAATAGGAAAGCATTGTCTGATTGGTATATGTTTTTATTGTACCGTCCTTCTCCTTCACCTGAAAAGAAAGATAGAATGAATATTTGGTACCCGCATCATAGTTGGCTTTGTCTGCCACCTCCTCATCACAGATTTTCTGGATTTGGAGATTCTGTGTGGACTTGATCGTCAATCCGCCCTGATAGATTGCCTTGTATGCTTCCGACTCCGAATAGCCTTTGATGTTTACCAGATCATCAAAAACATCATCAATGACCGCGTCCACAAAATATGTGTTCATGGTTTCTTCCCTCACATCATTGTGTTCGGAAATCCTGCCATACACATCATCTGCCATCGCTTTATCATACTGTTTCTGCGAAATATATCCCTGTTTTTTCATGGCATCCAGCACATTCTTTCTGCGCTTTGCATTTTCCTTTGGATGAAGAATGGGATTGTAACCTGCCGGATTCTTTGTAATTCCGGCAATAACCGCACATTCCGAAAGTGTCAGCTTTGACACATCTTTCCCAAAATAACGCTGTGCTGCTGCCTGAACCCCAAGGGTATTGCTTCCAAGGTTGATGGAATTCAGATAATTTTCCAGAATCCAGTTCTTGTCATTTACCTTTTTTTCCAGCTCTATTGCCAGATACTGTTCCTGTATTTTCCGCTGTACCTGACGTTCCATCTTTTCCATTTTGGAAATATTACTGTCATTTTCGTTTGCCCACTGCTCACTCAGCACATTATTTTTAATCAGCTGCTGCGTAAGCGTACTTGCTCCCTGACTGAAATCTCTGGTCCGGACATCCGCCACCAGTGCCCTGACAATTCCTTTCAGGTCAATACCGTTATGATCATAAAAACGCTCATCCTCGATCGCCACTACCGCATGCTGCAGATTCTCCGGAATCTGGTCAATTGTCACGTACTGCCGGTTGGATCCGGCTGCCACTAATTTTGCTGTCTCACTTCCATCTGCCGCAAGCACTTTCGTGGAATATCCCGTTGGAATGACATCCACTTCGGATATATCCGGTGCGGATGCAAGAATTCCTTTAAATGCACCCACTCCAAAACTCACTGTCGCACAGCCTCCCACAATGATTCCAATCAGTAGAAGTTTCCCCAGTATGACTCCGATTTTATGACGTATTCTCGTTCCTCTTGCGTCCAGCTGTTTTGCTCTCCGGCGCAAAGAAGTTCTTCCATAGTTCATAGTTTTCTCCCCGCAGAAATAATAAAAATTCTTTTATCCATATATTATACCAAATAATATGTGCAATAGAAAGTTTTATTTATCGACAGCAAAAACCCCCGGCTTTCGCCAGGGGTCCGCTGTTGATGTATACTAAAACTAAGGGGATTAGATTCACTAACCTAGCCATTAGATTAGTGCAAAATTATTCAACATCCTGTAAGGCTTCCATATCTTCCTCACCGGTACGAATCTTGACAACCTTTGCCACATCGTATACGAAGATTTTTCCATCTCCGATATGTCCGGTATAAAGTGCCTTCTTTGCTGCAGCCACTACGCTGTCTACTGGGATCTTGCTTACAACAACCTCTACCTTAATCTTTGGAAGTAAGGTTGCATCGACTTCAGCACCACGGTAACGCTCGCCGGAGCCTTTCTGGATACCCACAACCCATAACCTGTGTACAGGTCATTCCCGTAACACCCAGATCGTTCATTGCTTTCTTCAAATGATCATATCGGGAAAGCTTTGCAATAATAACCACTTTGTACATGCCGGTTGCATCCTTTGGCACGGTGGAAACCACCTTGACTGCTGCATCTCTCTTTGCCGTAGAAGCCTGTGCATATTCCGGTGTACCCAGATCTGTATTTTCATTGACATCCATGGTCATTGTGTTGGAAACATCCATGATGGAGAATCCTGAGTAAGCAGATGCAAGTCCATGCTCCATGGAATCAAGACCGACAATTTCTTCTTCCTCGCTCACACGGAGTCCAATGGTCTTCTTAATTACAACAAATGCAATCGTAATTGTAACTGCGGTCCATGCAGCTACCGTAACAAAACCTAATAACTGAATACCAAGCTGCTTCAATCCGCCACCATAGAAGAGACCAACAACCGAGTCATTTCCCGGAGCAGATTCGTAGCAAATAAACCAACGGCGATGGTACCCCAGATACCATTCATCATATGTACAGCTACCGCACCAACCGGATCGTCCACATGAAGCTTATAATCCAAAAGCCATACACCAAAGCAAACCAGTAAACCGGAAACAAAACCAATACAGATTGCACCGAAACAATCGGTCACATCACAAGGAGCGGTAATTGCTACAAGTCCTGCAAGTGATGCATTCAGGCACATTGATACATCAGGTTTACCATATTTAAGCCATGTAAAGATCATACATACAACTGTTGCAACTGCCGGAGCTACGGTCGTTGTAAGAAATACGCTGGCAAGCTGTGAACCGGAAGTACATGCAGCGCCATTAAATCCATACCAGCCAAACCAGAGAATAAAACATCCAAGGCATCCAAGTGGAAGATTGTGTCCCGGGAAAGCGTTGACTTTTGTAATCTTCCCAGACTTATCTTTTGAGAACTTTCCAATACGTGGTCCAAGCATTGCTGCACCGATGAGTGCTGAAATACCGCCAACCATATGAATGGCACAGGAACCTGCAAAATCGTGGAATCCAAGCTGTGATAACCAGCCGCCGCCCCAGATCCAGTGTGCTTCTATCGGATAAATCAATGCCGAAATTACTGCTGAATAAATACAGTAGGATAAGAATTTTGTACGCTCTGCCATAGCACCTGATACAATCGTTGCTGTAGTTGCACAGAATACTAAGTTAAACACAAAATTCGAAAAATCAAAATTTGCATAACTGGTAAAGATATCAAATCCAGGTTTTCCGATAAAACCAAGGACATCTTCTCCCAGCAATAATGAAAAACCGATCAGGATGAACATTACGGTACCAATACAGAAGTCCATCAGGTTCTTCATCAAAATGTTGCCTGCATTCTTTGCTCTGGTAAAACCGGTTTCTACCATGGCAAAGCCTGCCTGCATCCAGAATACCAGCGCGGCACCGATCAGAAACCAGATGCCAAACATATTTTCATTGATAAAACTTACAATTTGTTGTTTATCCATAACAATCTCCTCCCTATATAGAAAAAGAGACATTTCCCCAAAATTCCACAGCTTCGTGGTTCTGAAAAAATGTCTCTTTTTTATTTTGTAAGATGTTTGTAAAAAATGTTCCTTAAATCTTTGAATTAAACTTCAAAGATCAGATCTCCATAAGATGGCATTGGCCATAAATCCTTGTCAACGATCATCTCAAGCTTATCTACCGGTGCACGGAGTGCATCCATAGCAGATTTCACCTCATCCCTGTAATATACAGCCTGTTCCTTACCTTCACCCATTTCTGTTCCCTTTGCAGTAACAGTTTCCAGACTCTTGAGTGCTTTCTGTGTCTCAGCAAGCAGGGAGGATGTCTCTGTCAAAATATCTGTCTGTGCGCTGACATCTGCAGATGCACATGCACTCTTTACAGTTGCAATTGACTGTCCAAGTTCTGTTGTGTACTTGATAACAGCCGGAATAATCTGCTTTCCAGCGATGTCAATCATGGCTTTTGCTTCGATATTGATGGTCTTTGCATATGTCTCGTACTCGATCTCTACGCGGGATTCAAGCTCAGACTTGGTAAATACTCCAAATTTTTCAAATGCAGCTACAGATTCCGGAGCTGTATATGCAGGAATTGCATCTACCATGGACTTGATATTTGGAAGTCCACGCTTCTGGGCCTCTGCAACCCATTCATCAGAGTATCCGTTTCCGTTGAATACGATTCTCTGATGTTCGATAGCATATTCTTGATCAGATCATGTGCTGCAAGCTCAAAATCGTCTGCTTTTTCAAGAACGTCACAGGCATCTGAAAATGCCTCCGCAACAATGGTATTTAACACGATATTTGCCTGTGCAACGGAATCCTGGGAACCAACCATACGGAACTCAAATTTGTTTCCGGTAAAGGCAAACGGTGATGTACGGTTACGATCAGTCGCATCCTTCATGAAATCCGGAATGGTCTTAACACCGGTTTCAAGTTTTTCACCTTCCAGACTGTGTGTTGCTGTACCTGTGCTGATCAGCTGATTTAATACGTCTCCAAGCTGATCTCCAAGGTAAATGGACAGGATCGCTGGCGGTGCCTCGTTTGCTCCTAATCTGTGATCGTTTCCCACATCAGCTGCCGCTGCACGAAGAAGTGCTGCATGCTCATCAACTGCCTTTAAAATACAGGTAAGTACCAGTAAGAACTGTACATTCTCATGTGGTGTCTTACCAGGCTCAAGCAGATTGATTCCATCGTCTGTTGTAATGGACCAGTTGTCATGCTTTCCGGAACCGTTGACACCTGCGAATGGTTTCTCATGAAGCAGACACTGTAAACCGTGACGTCCGGCAACCTTCTTTAAGGTCTCCATGATGATCTGGTTATGATCAACTGCTACGTTACACTCTGCATAAATTGGTGCCAGCTCATGCTGTGCCGGAGCTACTTCATTGTGCTGTGTCTTTGCAGATACTCCAAGTTTCCAGAGTTCTTTATTGACATCTTTCATGTATGCTGCGATTCTCTCACGGATTGCTCCGAAATAGTGATCGTCCATTTCCTGACCCTTTGGAGGCATTGCCCCGAAAAGAGTACGACCGGTAAAGATCAGATCCTTACGCTGTAAATACTTCTGACGATCTACAATAAAGTATTCCTGCTCTGGTCCAACAGAAGGAGTTACCTTCTTTGAAGTCGTGTTTCCAAACAGTCTTAACAGACGAATGGACTGTGTATCGATCGCTTCCATAGAACGAAGAAGCGGAGTTTTCTGATCCAATGCCTCTCCGGTGTAGGAACAGAAAGCAGTTGGAATACAAAGTGTTGCTCCTGCTGCATCCTGACGAACGAAAGCAGGTGATGTACAATCCCAGGCTGTATATCCTCTTGCCTCAAAAGTGGCACGAAGTCCACCAGACGGGAAAGAAGATGCATCCGGCTCACCTTTGATCAATTCCTTGCCGGAAAAGCTCATCAGAACCTTGCCATTTGGCATCGGTGCTGTGATAAAAGAATCATGCTTCTCTGCCGTTACACCAGTCAATGGCTGGAACCAATGGGTATAATGGGTTGCACCTTTTTCAATGGCCCACTCTTTCATCTCATGTGCGATGACGTCTGCGGTCTCAAGATCAAGTTCTTTTCCTTCATCCATAACTTCGTGAAGTTTCTTGTAAACTTTTTTTGGAAGACGTTCCTGCATGACCGTGTCATTGAATACGTTCTCGCCAAAAATGTCTGCAACGTTAAAATAATCACTCATTTTTTACAACATCCTTTCTTTTCACAATCAAATCCCCTGATTGTACGCTTATTCACCAAACATCAGTCATTTTACTAAAAAAGGGCATTCCAATAGCTATATTGGAACGCCCTCGTTCTTAACTCATGTTTAATCTGAAACTAAGATACCTCTTTCCAACACAAAATGCAACCTCTTTTTAGAATTTTTTTATAATTTATACATTTTGACGTTTTTCTATCAAAATCTACTTCTTTTTTGTTCTACTTCTTCCAGTTCTACTACAAAACAGGTACATTTTCTAATTTCTTTGTATGAGGCATACCAGCCTTTTTCCTATGAAATGAAAAAAAGGAAAGTGTCATGCGGCACTTCCTTTTGTACATGTTCTATTATTCAGCTTTTCCAACAGAACCGAACAGTTCCATTTTCTCCTTAACAGTAGCTTTGATAGCATCTGCACCAGGAGCAAGAAGCTTACGAGGATCAAATCCTTTGCCCTCTAAGTCCTTACCAGCCTCGATGTATTTACGTGTAGCATCTGCGAAAGATAACTGGCACTCTGTATTTACATTGATCTTAGATACGCCAAGAGAGATTGCTTTCTTGATCATATCTGCAGGGATACCTGTACCACCGTGAAGAACTAATGGCATAACACCAGTCTTTGCCTGGATTGCATCAAGAGTCTCGAAGCTTAATCCCTGCCAGTTTGCAGGATATTTACCATGGATATTACCGATACCAGCAGCCAGCATATCAACGCCCAGATCTGCAATTGTCTTGCACTCGTCTGGATCTGCGCACTCGCCCATACCAACAACACCATCTTCTTCACCACCGATGGAACCAACTTCACACTCGATAGAAAGACCTAAGTTATGTGCTACATTTACTAATTCTGTAGACTTTGCAAGGTTCTCCTCAAATGGATAATGAGATCCGTCGAACATGATGGATGTGAATCCGGCTTTAATACACTTGTAGCATCCTTCGTATGTTCCATGATCTAAGTGAAGTGCTACAGGAACTGTGATTCCGAGTTCCTCGTCCATAGCCTTAACCATAGCTGCTACGGTCTTGAAACCTGTCATGTACTTACCAGCACCCTCAGATACACCAAGGATTACAGGGCTCTTTAATTCCTGTGCGGTAAGAAGAATGGACTTTGTCCACTCCAGATTATTGATATTGAACTGACCAACTGCATAGTGGCCTGCTTTTGCTTTTTTCAGCATTTCTGTTGCAGATACTAACATTTGTATTTCCTCCTAATCATAAGTTACCTAGATTATAGTACACTTTTTCCAAAAAATAAAGTTAATTTTTTAACAAAATATTTCAACTCTCTGCTTCAAATTTCGGATGACTACTTCCCGGTGTGCTCCACCGAATTCACCATCGAGTGTCCACGGTACTTCTTCCTTCGCCGTAATATGTACGGCATCGGTTTTAAACGAATAAATCAGATCCGAATCATCAATCATATTTGTCAGGCAGGCAAGGATTTCATTCAGCTCAATCGGATTCTTCGGATTGCGGATCAAAGTCACTTCAAACAGACCGTCATCAAGTTTTACATCATTTCCGGTCATTCCCTTAAAGCCCCCGACAGAAACGGAATTGGTAACCATTCCGTATATAAATTCATCCTGAAACACTTTTCCGTCATATTCCACCTGCATACGGAACGATGGAATGTCCCGAAGCTGTTTGACACCCTCCATAATATACGCCACGTGCCCGAAAATATTTTTCAGCTGCTGGGATGTCTTATAGGAAACCTCTGTAAACAGACCAAACGCTGCTACATAGACAAAGGTATCCGAATTGAAATCTCCGATATCGCATGGAAATCTGTTTTGTCCAACCGCCCGCTCTGCTGCCTTTAGCATCTCCTTCGGAATTCCAAGAGAATTGGCAAAGTCGTTTGTACTTCCGGTAGGAATATATCCAATCGGAATATGCAGCTTCGCCTGCATCAGCCCGGTCATCACTTCATCAAGTGTTCCGTCACCCCCGCTGCAGACAATACGGTCATATCCCGCACCCTCTTCCACCACCTTGCGCGTCGCATCTGCCTGTGCCTGTGTGGTATAAATTGTCACGTCAAATCCTGCCTTCACCATCATGTCCACAATATCTACAAGATGATTTTTAATCTGTCCTTTCCCTGCATGCGGATTAAAAATAAATAACAGTTTCTGGCTCATACATAGTTTCCCCTTTATATAAGATTTTCCGCAATTGCGGCAAGTTTCCGTAATCTGTGATTCACTCCCGATTTTCCGACCGGTGGATCAAGATAAGTTCCCAGTTCCTTTAAAGTTGCCTCGGGATAATCCAGACGTACCTGTGCAATCTCCGCCAGCGGTTCTGGAATGTTGTCAAACCCTATCGTATCCCGGATCCGTTTGATATCTTCCATTTGTTTCACTGCTGACATTCACCGTTTTGTTGATATTTGCGGTCTCACAGTTTACCTTGCGGTTAACTAGAATTGCGCATCTCCTTTAAAAATTCTTACATTTTCCAGATTCATCAAAGATACATAAGCTTCCATGACATTCAGCAGATCCACAATCTGTGAACCTTCTTTCAGGTAAACCACCATACGCTCTTTGCGTTCTACAATCTTAGGCTCCGTCTCAAAAATTCCATCAGTTCTTTCAGCTGCTGTGCCTGTTCAAGCGTATGGCAGACAATTTCAAAATGATAGGATTTATTCGGATCACTGATCGATCCCGCTGCCATAAATGCTCCACGGATAAATGCTCTCTTACAACATGTCTGCTGCACCAGCATCCCATCCGCTCTCCGGTGAGTTTATTTTCCGGGACCGGTACGGTTCCTGATCCCAGTGCAGCGTCTGCATGATCTGTAAAACCTCCTGTTTCTCTCCAAATATTTTTTGCAACAGCAGACCATATTTTGTCTGCAGCAAAGAATTTTCGTTGGAAACTACAAGCTTTCCCTCTTCATCCAGCATGCCTTCCAGTTCCAGTATTCCTGCCAGTTCTGCGATCTGGCAATGTCTGCTCCGTCCGAACTGTTTTGCCAGTTCCTCTTTTACTTCACTCGAAAACGACATCCTATTTTCCTCTCAGCGCATCTTTCCCGATATCGCGATGTTCAATTTTCAATCCGTATTCCCGGTTTTTTTTCTGACTCAGACGCTTGTACAATTCATTGGCAAGTGTGACGGAACGATGTTTTCCTCCGGTGCATCCGATGGAAATTACCAGCTGATTCTTGCCCTCGGAAATATAGTGTGGAATCAGAAATGTCACCATATCTTCCAGCTTGTTTAAAAAGATCTTTGCCTCATCATATTTCATGACATACTGCTGGATTTCCACATCATTTCCTGTCTTTGGACGAAGTTCTTCCACATAATACGGATTTGGCAGAAACCGCACATCCATGACGATATCAGAATCTGCCGGAATTCCATACTTGAATCCAAAAGAAAGGATAGTAACATACATACTGTTAAATTCTTCATCCTGCACAAAGATCTTTTCCAGTTCTGTTTTTAATTCTCTCGTAAGCAGACGGCTGGTGTCGATAATATAATCCGCTTCTTTTTTCAGAAATTCCATTTTCTGACGTTCCCGCATGATTCCCTTATCCACACGCTCTCCCTGTGCCAGCGGATGGCTTCTTCGGGTCTCTTTATAGCGTTTTACAAGAACCGCATCCTCTGCATCCAGAAACAGCACTTCATACTGGACATCCTTACTTTTTAAAATTTCCAGCATATCCTGCACTTTATCCAGATTTTCACCGCTCCGCGCATCAATTCCGATCGCCACATTTTTCATCTGCGTATCAAAATTTGTTGCAAAATCCACAAGTTTATCCAGAAGCGGAATCGGAAGATTATCGATACAAAAGAATCCCATATCTTCCATCATCTTCATTGCTGTACTTTTTCCGGCTCCTGACATGCCCGTCACAATTACAAATCTCATCTAGAACTCTCCTATCATTTTCACTTCCGGTTCAAGTGTCACACCAGACTGTTTTTTCACACGTTCCTGTACATCTTTCATCAGCTGCAAAATCTCTGCTGCGGTGGCATTTCCTCTGTTTATCACAAATCCGCAGTGTTTTTCGGAAACCTGGGCATCCCCCACTGCATAGCCTCTCAGTCCGGCATCCATAATCAGTTTTCCTGCAAAATAGCCTTCCGGACGCTTAAACGTACTGCCTGCACTTGGATACTCCAGCGGCTGCTTCTCCACACGTTTTTTCCTGAGTTCTGCCATCTTTGCACGGATCTCCTGCTCCGGTGCCGGCGTCAGGGACAACTCTGCCTCCAGTACCAGAAAATGATTCTTGGGAATACAGCTGTGCCGGTAGGACAGATCCAGTTCCTCCCGTGAGAGTACCTTTTGCTCACACTCCGGGGTAAGCACTGTCACCTGCCGGATGACATCTTTCATTTCTCCGCCATAGGCACCCGCATTCATGGTCACTGCACCGCCCATACTTCCCGGAATTCCGGCAGCAAATTCCATGCCGCCCAGACCGGCAGCTGCCGCTTTTGCAGCCACCTGGGAAAGCAGGGCACCTGCCTGCGCACGCAGGATATTTCCCTGCACTTCCACCGCATTCATCTGTGCCCCGACTTCAATAACAAGTCCACGGATTCCTTTGTCTCCAACCAGAAGATTACTTCCGTTTCCGATCACGGTCACTGCAAGCCCTTTCTTTTTAGCCAGGCCAAGAATTACCGAAAGTTCCTGTTTCTTTGGACACACGTAAAGATCCGCAGGACCTCCCACGCGAAATGTCGTGTGTTTTTTCATCGGTTCCTGCTGATATACGACCAGCTCAGGCAATGCCGCCCTGATTTCTTCAAGCCACTGATCCATTATGCCTCCTTCAGGAAAGCCACATAGCCGTGCAATGCCTCATACAGATCCACTTTGCTGATGATTTCCCATGGCGCATGCATATTCAGTACGGCAACTCCGCTGTCAATAACATTCATGCCATAATTTGCAAGAATATATGCGATGGTTCCGCCGCCTCCCTGATCTACTTTTCCAAGTTCTGATGTCTGGAACGATACATCATTATCATCAAAAATTCTGCGCAGTCTTGCAATATACTCTGCATTTGCATCATTGGAACCTGATTTTCCTCTGGCTCCTGTATATTTGTTCAGGACAAGTCCCTTTCCAAAGTAAGCACAGTTACGTTTTTCCATCACAGACGGATAATTCGGATCAAATGCCGCAGATACATCGGAAGAAAGCACTCTGGAATTATGCAGCGCTCTGCGCACTTTCAATTCGCTGTATTCCCCAAGCAGATTGATGATCTCTGCCACACTGTCCTCAAAGAAATGGGACTGCATGCCGGATGCACCGACACTTCCGATCTCCTCTTTGTCTACCAGAAGACATACGCTGGTATGCTGTGGCTTTTCAATCTCAAGCATTGCCGCAAAAGACGGATAAGCACACACTCTGTCGTCATGTCCGTATCCCATGATCATGCTGCGGTCAAAGCCGTAATCTCTGGCAGCCCCTGCCGGGACAACTTCAATCTCCGCAGACAGAAAATCTTCCTCGTCCACACCGTACTCTTTGGACAGAATATTTAAAATATTTGCCTTTACGCGGTCTTTCATCTCTTTTTTCTCTTTTTCATCATCACTTGCTGCCGGAATACTTCCGACAAGCAGATCAAGGTTTTCTCCTTCGATCACCTTGGATGCCTTTTTCTCCATCTGTTCTCCCGCTAAATGAATCAGCAGATCACTCACGCCAAAAACAGGATCTTCCGGTTTTTCTCCGATATTGACCGTAACCGTTGTGCCGTCTTTTTTACAGATTACACCGTGCAGTGCAAGTGGAAGTGTCACCCACTGGTATTTCTTCACACCTCCATAATAATGCGTATCTAACAGTGCCATCTCCGTATCTTCATATAACGGTACCTGTTTTAAATCCATACGTGGGGAATCAATATGTGCGCCGAGAATGTTCATTCCTTCCTCGATGTCTTTTTCGCCGATCACAAACAGAGCCAGACCCTTTCCCATATTATTGGCAACAATGCGGTCTCCGGCTTTTAATTTTGCATTCTGCGCGATCTTTTCACTCAGATCTGTAAATCCGTTTTCCTTTGCCTGCCGGTATAATTCCGCTGCACACTCGCGCTCGGTCTTGCAGGAAGATATAAACTTACGGTATTCTTCCGCAAATGTAAATACATCCTGTCTTTTGGTTCCTTCCGGGTATTTCTCCCACGCATTCTTCTTTTCCATGATTTCTTACATCTCCTCATTTACTCTCGTCTATTCTTCATCGTCACTTTTTGTCATATTTGCCTGGACTCTGCGATACAATTCCTGTGCCGCATTGTAGCCCATCTTCTTCTGTCTGTGGTTGACAGCCGCAGTCTCACAGATAACAGCCAGATTACGTCCCGGGCGGATTGGAAGGGAATGACATACTACCTTATTGCCCAGATATTCGATATATTCTTCTTCCAGTCCCAGGCGGTCATAATCCGCATCTTTCTTCCAGTCTTCCAGTTTAATCACCAGATCAATCTGCTGCTTTTCCTTGACGCACTCTACACCATACAGAGTCTTTACATCTATGATGCCAATGCCCCGCAGTTCAATAAAACTGCCGGGTCACTTCCGGAGAAGTTCCGATCAGTGTATGTTCATTGATCTTGCGGATTTCCACTACATCATCCGTAACCAGACGATGTCCGCGGCGGATCAGTTCCAGAGCCGCCTCGCTTTTTCCGATTCCACTGTCACCTGTAATCATGAGACCCTCGCCATATACATCGACCAGAACCCCGTGAACGGTAATACAGGGTGCCAGTTCTTCACCCAGTGTATAGATCAGCTCTGCCATAAATTCAGAAGTCGGACGATCCGTACCAAGAACCGGCACTTCATTTTTTATTGCCTCTTCTAAGAAAATTTCATCCGGCTGCAGACTGCGGCAGAAAATCACACATGGGATATCAAACTTCAGAAACGCATCATAACGGGTTTTCTTTTCCGCATCACTCATCTGCTGGATAAACGTATATTCTACATTTCCAATCATCTGTATTCTTGATTCTTCGAAATGTTCAAAATATCCGGTCAGCTGTAATGCCGGACGATTCACATCGCTGGAAATAATCTTACATTTTTTCAGATTGATATCCGGCGTAAAATTTTTCAGATTTAAAACCTGTGCAACTTTTGCAACACTAACACTTCCATTTGACATATTCATTTCCCCCTGTGGCTCATATTAAGCAGTACCTGTGCCGGACTGCCTTTTTATAAACAGATTGTACCATGAATCTTCCCATATCACAAGTTGCTAAGCCGGTCCGGAATGCAGGGTATCATATACATTCTGTGCAGCCGCCAGATTCATACTGTCGGTTTCTGCCAGCTCCTCCACAGATGCGTTTTTCATATTTTCCATAGACTGGAATCTGCGCATCAGTGCCTTTCTTCTGGCCGGTCCGATTCCCTCAATGTCATCTAAAATGGAGTGTACCTGTGCCTTGGAACGCAAAGACCGGTGATACTCAATGGCAAACCGGTGTGCTTCATCCTGAATCCGGGTAATCAGTTTAAATCCCTCTCCATGCCGGTCAATCGGAATTTCCACATTGTGGAAATACAGTCCCCTTGTACGGTGATTGTCATCCTTGACCATACCGCAGACCGGAATATCCAGTCCCAATTCTTCCAGCACCTGCAGACAGATATTTACCTGGCCGCGTCCGCCATCCATCATGATGATATCCGGGAAACGTGTAAAACTGCCGACTTCCTGCGGCATATTTTTTCTTCCAGTTCTTTCTGTTCCTGCATGCCGTGCGTAAACCGCCGGGTCAGAACCTCATGCATGGAAGCGTAATCATCCGGTCCTGATACCGTACGGAGTTTAAATTTCCGGTAATCGCTCCTCTTTGGCCGCCCCTTTTCATATACAATCATGGAACCGACGGTTTCAAATCCGTTGATATTGGAAATATCGTAAGCCTCCATACGGTTTAAGTCTTTCATGCCAAGCAGCTGTTCAATCTCTTTTACCGCGCCGATGGTACGGCCTTCTTCTCTCTTGATCTTTTCTTTATCCTGACTGAGAACCAGCTGTGCATTTCTTGCAGCCAGTTCCACCAGTTTTTCTTTCAGTCCTTTTTGTGGAATTCTTATCGTCACTTTCCGCCCACGTTTTGCAGTCAGCCATTCCTCCAGTACTGGAATGTCTTCGATCGCCTCCTGCAGCATAATCTCCCGCGGAATAAATGGCGTGCCGGAATAATACTGTTTCACAAAATTTACCAGAATATCTCCCGTGCTTTCTTCCGATCCCACGCGCACATGAAAATGATCCCTTCCGATAATCTTTCCACTGCGGATAAAAAACACCTGAACCACCGCATCCCGGTCATCACTCGCCAGTGCAATGATATCTTTGTCTTCTCCGTCCGTATTGGTAATTTTCTGTTTCTGGGCAATCTGGCTGACACTGTTTAACAGCTCACGGTATTCGATCGCCCGCTCAAACTCCATCTCCTCGGAGGCTTCCTGCATCTTTTCTTTTAATTCACGCAGCACCGGCGCATAATTTCCATTTAAAAATTCCAGTGCTTTGCTGACCTGTTTTCCATAGGTTTCTTTATCCACATATCCCTGACACGGTGCACCGCACTGATGAATATGATAATTCAGGCAGGCACGGTCCAACCCGATGTCCCGCGGAAGCTTTCGGCTGCAGGTGCGTAGTTTATAAAGTTTATTGATCAGTTCAATCGTATCTTTCACCGCACCGGCACTCGTATACGGTCCAAAATAACGGGACTTGTCTTTTTTCACCTGCCGGGAAAAAAGGACCCGGGGAAAATCCTCCTGCACGGTTACCCGGATATACGGATACGTCTTATCATCCCGCAGCATGGTATTGTATTTCGGCGTATGTTCCTTGATCAGATTGCACTCAAGCACCAGTGCCTCCAGTTCGGAGTCCGTGATAATATACTCAAAGCGTGCAATATGCTCCACCATCTGTTTTTTCTTGATTCCCTCATCATGGCTGGGCTGAAAATACTGCCGTACCCTTTTGCGCAGACTGACTGCTTTTCCTATATATATGATTGCATCTGTTTTGTCATGCATAATATAAACTCCCGGTTGATCCGGGAGTTTACGCAATTCTTCCTGAAAGTCGAACATGATTTAATCCTCAAACATATCATCACTCACAAATGCGGCTTTGGAATCCTTTTTATCCTTCTCTGTGTACATCCGGCATCACGGGCTTCTTTATCCTCTTCTTGCGGAAGTCCTTTCATCTCGCGGAAAATCTTCATGAATTCCTTGCCGGTAATGGTTTCTTTTTCATACAGGTATTCACTGATATGATCAAGAATTTCACGATTTTCCGTCAGCATCTGCATTGCTTCATTGTAACTGTTATTAATAATGGAAAGTACTTCCTTATCAATCTGTCCTGCCGTGTCTTCTCCGCAGATCAGACCGGCTCTTCCATCCAGATACTGGTTTTCCACCGTAGCAAGACACATCATGCCAAACGTATCTGACATACCGTACATGGTAACCATGGCACGCGCGATCTTGGTTGCATTCTCGATATCGTTTGCTGCACCGCTGGTTGCGGAATGGAATACAAGCACCTCCGCAGCACGTCCTGCCATAAATGTCGTAATCTTTGCAAGAAGTTCGTCCTTGGTCTCTAAATATTTTTCCTCTTCCGGCGTCTGCAGCGTATATCCCAGTGCCCCCATCGTACGCGGTACGATCGTGATTTTCTGTACCGGCTCCGTATTTTTCTGCAAAGCAGATACCAGCGCATGCCCTACCTCATGGTAGGAGACAATCTTGCGTTCTTTATCACTCATCACGCGGTCTTTTTTCTCTTTTCCACCGACAGCCACAAGTTCAAATGCTTCAAACAGATCCGACTGATTGACAAACTTTCGTCCATTCTTTACCGCATTGATGGCAGCCTCGTTAATCATATTGGCAAGATCCGATCCCACCAGACCGGCAGTAGCCAGTGCCAGTGCATCCAGATCTACCGTTTCATCCATGTGTACATCCTTGGAATGTACTTTTAACGTTTCCAGACGTCCTTTCAGATCCGGCTTGTCAACAATGATCCGACGGTCAAAACGTCCCGGACGAAGCAGTGCCTTATCCAGAACTTCCGGACGGTTCGTTGCCGCAAGAATTAAAATACCTTTGGATGCATCAAATCCATCCATCTCCGCAAGCAGCTGGTTTAAGGTCTGTTCACGCTCATCATTGCCACCGCCATACCGGCTGTCACGGCTTTTACCGATTGCATCGATCTCATCAATAAAAATAATACACGGTGCCATCTTCTGCGCTTCCTTGAACAGATCACGCACACGGGAAGCACCCATGCCGACGAACATCTCCACAAACTCAGAACCTGCCAGGGAGAAAAACGGAACCTTTGCCTCTCCGGCAACTGCTTTTGCCAGCAATGTCTTACCGGTTCCAGGAGGTCCGACAAGAAGTGCCCCCTTCGGGAGCTTTGCCCCGATATCGCTGTATTTCTTCGGATTGTGCAGAAAATCCACCACTTCCTGCAGGGATTCCTTTGCCTCGTCCTGTCCGGCTACATCTTTAAATGTCACACCGGTTGTTTTCTCCACATATACTTTGGCGGTTGATTTTCCAACCCCCATGGCTCCTCCGCCCATCCGGCGCATCAGGAATCCAAAAAGAATCCAGATCAGTACCAGCGGAATAACAAAGCTTAAAATGTTTACCAGCCATGCCGAAGTATTGTCCGGCACGGATGCCGAAATTTCAATTGCTTTCCCCTCTGATGTCTTTGCACTCTTGAGTGTCGTGATCAGATCCGGATCATTGACAATTCCGGTGTAATATGTTATCTCATATGGTTTTTTATCGTCCACCAGTGTGTAATCCATCTCATAATTGCTGAATTCCACCGTTTTGACATTATTCTTTTCCAGCTGTTTTAGGAATTCGGAGTATGTAGTTTCCTTCGAACTCATCTGTGAAAACCGGTTGGCAAAAAATGACAGGAAAAAGAGTGCCACCAGAGTGACCATGATAAATCCCAGGATCATCTGTCCGTTATGGTTGTCTTTCTTTCCTCCGTTGTTGCCACCGTTGTTTCCGTTATTACCATTGTTTCCATTATTTCCGTTATTATAATTATTGCCACCGTTATAGTTTCCGTTGTTATAATTATTCGGTGCCTGATTGTCCATAAGCCCTCCACTTGTATATCTCTTGTAATCAATACCCTTATTATATGTAATAAGAAACGCAAAATCAACATTTTGTTCGAGAACTTTTCCTATCCTTTCTAAACTTTTTATAAAAAAGTGTGGAATATTTTCGTTGTCCGCTGTATAATATTAAACTATGGTAGTTTAGATAAAAACTTAGGAGGAAAATTATGCCTGTAAAATACGTCTTTGTCACTGGCGGTGTCGTATCTGGTCTTGGAAAAGGTATCACTGCTGCATCTTTAGGACGTCTGCTCAAAGCGCGTGGCTACAAAGTCACCATGCAGAAGTTCGATCCATATATCAACATTGATCCGGGAACCATGAACCCGATTCAGCACGGTGAAGTGTTCGTAACGGATGATGGAGCGGAAACCGATCTGGATCTCGGTCACTACGAGCGCTTCATCGACGAAAGTCTGACAAAGAATTCCAATGTGACAACCGGTAAGGTTTACTGGTCTGTTCTTCAGAAAGAACGTCGTGGAGATTATGGCGGAGGAACCGTACAGGTAATCCCGCATATTACCAACGAGATCAAGAGCCGTTTTTACCGTAATTTCACATCCGATGATATGCATATTGCAATTATAGAAGTCGGCGGAACCGTCGGAGATATCGAAAGCCAGCCTTTCCTTGAAGCAATCCGTCAGTTCCAGCACGAAGTGGGACATGAGAATGCGATTCTCTGTCACGTTACCCTGATTCCGTACCTGCGTGCCTCACAGGAATTAAAGACCAAGCCTACCCAGGCAAGTGTCAAGGAACTGCAGGGTATGGGTATCCAGCCGGATATCATCGTCTGCCGTTCCGAGCAGCCGTTAGATCAGGGATTAAAGGACAAGATCGCACTGTTTTGTAATGTTCCGAACACACATGTACTGCAGAATCTGGATGTTGAGTATTTATATGAAGCTCCATTGGCGATGGAAAAAGAAAATCTTGCGAAAATTGCCTGTGAGTGTTTAAATCTTGACTGTCCGGAACCGGATTTAAGTGACTGGAAGTCCATGGTCAATGATCTGCGTCATCCGGACAAGGAAGTCCGGATTGCACTGGTCGGAAAATATACCGCATTACACGATGCTTACATTTCCGTTGTGGAAGCTTTAAAGCACGGTGGTATTCCAGAGCATGCAACCATCGACATCAAATGGGTAGACTCCGAAGAATTAAATGTAGACAATGTAGATGAGGTGCTGGGTGATGTAAACGGTATCCTTGTTCCCGGCGGATTCGGTCTGCGCGGTGTCGAGGGAATGATCCTTGCCGCACGCTATGCCCGCGAGAACAAGATTCCGTACCTTGGTCTCTGCCTCGGCATGCAGGTATCCATCATTGAATTTGCACGTCACGTATGCGGATTCAACGATGCACACAGTATCGAACTTGACCCGAACACAACACATCCGGTCATTGCACTGATGCCGGATCAGGACGGTGTAGAAGATATCGGCGGTACCTTAAGACTCGGCGCTTATCCTTGTGTACTGGACAAGGATTCCAAAGCATATGAAGTATACGGAACCACTGAGATTTCCGAGCGTCATCGTCATCGTTATGAAGTAAACAATGATTATCGTGCCACTCTCACCGAGCATGGCATGAAACTTTGTGGAACTTCTCCGGACGGAAGAATTGTAGAAATGATCGAACTCCCGGATCACCCATGGTTTATTGCCACACAGGCACATCCGGAATTAAAATCCAGACCAAACCGTCCACATCCACTGTTCCGTGGTTTTGTGGAAGCAGCAACCAAGTGTAAACGATAATGTAATTCCCGGCGGTTTTTCCGCCGGGTTTTCACTTTATTTGAAAGAGGAGAACTGTCATGCCCAAATCTGTGAATCAAAAACAAAAGCTGTTATTCCTTCTGGATTATCTGCGTCAGAACACGGATGAAACCCATACCGTCACTACCCCACAGATCATCGACCATCTCGCGGCAAACGGCATCCGGGCGAGCGTAAAAGCATCTATAACGATATCCAGACGCTTTGTGATTATGGTTATGACATCATCCGGACCGAAGGCGCGCATGCCGGTTACCGCATAGCAGACCGCACATTTGAGCTGCCGGAAGTCAAACTGCTTGTTGACCTGGTACAGTCTTCCAAATTTATTACCACAAAGAAATCACGGCAGCTGATTGGCAAACTGGAACAGCTTGTCAGTAAAAACGATGCGAAAAAACTACAGCGTCAGGTTGTCGTTGCAGACCGCAACAAAACCAGCAATGAAAAAATCTATTACAGCGTGGATGTCATCCATTCTGCCATTGCAGAAAACCGGCAGATCCGTTTCCACTACTTCGACTGGAATGTCAGAAAAGAAATGCAGCTGCGCAAAGACGGCAGATTCTATCAGGTCAGCCCCTGGCTTCTTACCTGGGATGACGAAAACTATTATCTTGTTGCCTATGACGCGGATGCCGGGAAAATGAAACATTACCGCGTGGACAAGATGCTTGATCTCACCGCTGTGGATCAGGCGCGGTGCGGACAGACCGATTACGAACAGATGGATATCGCCTCTTATTCCCGCAAAAATTTCGGCATGTTTGCCGGGGAAGAGACAACCGTACAGCTTCTGTGCGATACTTCCATGACCGGTGTCATCATTGACCGCTTTGGTGCCAGTGTAGCCATGCGCCCCTACGACGAAACCCACATTCTCGCGCGGGCACAGGTCGCTGTCAGTCCACAGTTTTTTGGCTGGCTTGCCGGCTTATCCACACATATCCGTGTGATTTCCCCGGATTCCGTTGTCAACGAATACCAAATTTTTCTGCAGGAAATCCTGCGCAGTTATACCGATATGCAATAATCGTTTCCAAAGGAGGAATATACTATGAATTTACCGAAAGATCCTGTCATGCTTCTGTCTGTTGTCAACACACAGCTGCGTGATCATTACCCGACACTTACCGAACTTGCTGCCGCATATATGACAGATGCAGATGCAATTACAGAAACCCTTGCTGCCATCAATTATCATTACGATGAGGGACAGAATCAGTTTATTTAACAGGCAATCGCCTGATTCACTTCATAAAAGGAGGAGAACTTTTGTATGGCCAGTTGTGATTTTTGTGCATACAATGAATATGATGAAGAGGACGAAGCGTACTACTGCTCCGTCAATATGGATGAAGACGACATGGCTCGTTTTGTCCAGAGTAATTACAAAGAATGTCCTTTTTACCGTTCCGGGGACGAATACAAAGTTGTACGGCACCAGATGTAATCTGGTGCCGTTTTCATTAAACACTAATTATATTATGTTTCTGCCCACACATCCATGGATTTCTTTCCATGCTTTCTCCCCCAGAGATACAACAGCACGCAGGCAGCCAGAAGTACAATATCGGCAAAAACCGTTCCCTCAATGCCAAAACCAACATTATATGCGAAACTGTCTCTTGCTGTCGCTGCATTCAGCTTAAATACCGAATACGGTACGTTGATTCCGCTGTTTGGCAGCCCAAAGAGAATGTTCTGTGTGAAATTCCACGCAGTATGTACGGCAAATGCGCACCAGAGACTGTTCATATAATATACCATGAGAGAAAATAAAATTCCCACAAGAAAAATATTCAGGACAGAAAGAATCGTGACCCCATGATTTGCCAGATGCAATAATGCAAACAACAGCGAATTTCCGACAATTGCAACAACCGGATTTTTATAACTTCTGCGCAGTTTCTGGTATAAAAATCCTCTGCACAGCAGTTCCTCCGCAGAAGACTGAATAAACACGGTTAAAAACACAACCACAAACCACAGCGGATGAATTGCATCGTAAGTCAATGCGATATCGTGGTGCAGCCATGCCACAAGAATACAGATACCATTTAATGCAAATCCCAAAACCAGTCCGAGCAACAGGTATTTTCCGTTATTTCCCTGCGGTTTTGTTCCAACCGCCTGCAGGATCGGACGGTTTCTCTTTTTGATCAGAATCCAGAACAGTGCCACTGCCCAGATTCCCAAAAAGATCACATACATCAACGCCGTATTCAAAAATGCGGATTTCTGCAGCTGTGGATGCGCCACAATGGCAATCCCTACCGGAATTCCAAGAATAAAACTTCCCAGAAATTGTCCTAAAACCATGAGAATCACCGTTTCAAGGTAAAGCATCGGAAGCGTATCAACAATTTTGTTTTTCAGCAATTTTTTCTTTTCCATTTGACTGAAACTCCTTTTCTTTTATCTGTTTCTTATTATATCTTTGTACGCTTAATGTTTTACCTGTTGTACCTTAACGCTTCCTTAAACTGCCGTTTAACGAAGACGGAAGTCTATTGGTTTTATCCACACTATTTGGTATCTTTATTTCGATATACCAATTTTGCCTGTCGGTTGATCAGACGTCCGATCAATTCTACAGACTCATCAATTCCATAGCATGCACTGTTGATACACAGATCGTAATTGATCGCATCTCCCCAGCGTTTTCCCGTAAAAGAATGATAATAATCCTGATGCTTGTGATCCATCTTGCGCACCAGATTGATTGCCTGCTTCAGATCCAGATTCTTCAGTTCCATCATACGGCGCACACGAATCGCAAACGGTGCGGTAATATAGATACTGATATGCGGAATATGCTGTCCGGTCAATACGACATCCGCAGCACGTCCCATAATAATCATATCTTCCTCTTTTGCCAGTTCGCAGATCAAAGCGCTCTGCCGGAAGAATGACGCATCTTTCTTTGACAGACCGTGATAACGTTTAAAATCGCTGACTTTCGTTGCATCTGATCCAAATTCCTTCGCATCCCTGCGATCAAGAATCTGATTCAGCACAGACTCATCATAGTAATTGATGTGCAGTGCTTCAGCCAGAGCAAATCCGATATCGGTACCTGCACTTCCGTGTGAACGGCTGATACAGATGACCAGATGATCCTTCTCCGAAAAATTCTTGTTCAGAATGGAAGAATTCATATCTGCCAGATCTTTGTCCACAATATCAACCGATCCAAAACTCATCGGCAGATTTGCTATTTCTTCCAGAATATCATTATATTCAATCAAAAGGTCATGACGTGCATCTTTATCCCGGATACTTCTCGCCATGTTTCCGATCAGAGCCAGTTCACTTCGAAGCAGATGTCCCTGCGGATTTGAAACGATAAGCACCGTCAGGTTGTCCAGCACGCGTGCCTTTTCCCCAGTAAATGTTTTTCCCAAACCGGAACCGGAAGTCTTATACACTTTTTCATCCAGTTCATAGATTCGGTTCGCCAGCTTTCTGCATTGTTCTTTGTTGTCCATAGCCTTCTACCTCCTATAAAAAGAATACCAGTGTATCAATGATAAATACCGGAATCAAAAACTTCAGGGAACATAACATATAGCCAAAGAATGACGGCATCTTGATACCGTTTTCATCCGAAATGGATTTCACCATAAAGTTCGGTGCATTTCCGATGTATGTGTTGGCTCCCATAAATACCGCACCACAGGAGATTGCCATAAGCATCTTGACCGCAACGGTTCCCACGGTTGTAGCAATACCACTGGTTGCGCCCAGTGTTCCTGCCGTTGTAAGGAATACCAGATAGGTTGGTGTATTGTCCAGGAAACTGGAAAGTGCACCGGTCGCCCAGAACATCTCTAAAGGTTTTGTCAGTCCCAGTTCCGCACCTTTGCTCTTTAAGATCATGAGTGCCGGCTGCATGGTAACAAAAATTCCGATAAACAGTACTGCAACTTCCTCAATGGCACCCCAGGTAAAGTGGTTCTTTGTGCGCACATCGGATTTCGTTGTCTTAAATGACAGAAACGCTGCAACCAGAATAATAATAATCTCGATCAGTGTCGGCACTGCCAGTCTCACACTCCGGAATACCGGAATACTGATGACGCTTCCGTCTGCATTCTGGAATGCTTTCATTCCCGGAAGAACGCCGCTTAATACAACACCTGCCACAATCATAATCATAAAAATGATGTTGTGCAGACCATTGACTTTAAAAGTAGTACGTTGGCCTGGAAATATCCGGACGCATGCCAAGTGCAATATCTCTGCGATATGCACGACGGTCGATAAAATAAAATACGGTCAGGAGAATTACCATATTAAATACCAGTACCGGGAACAGACGTAAACTCCAGGTAAACGGTACCCCTCTCATAAATCCCATCAGAAGTGGCGGATCACCGATTGGTGTCAGACATCCACCCATATTGGAAATCAGGAAAATGAAGAAGACCATAATATGACTCTTGTTTCTTCTCCAGGAATTCATCTGAATCATCGGCCGTACCAAAAGCATGCTGGCACCGGTTGTACCGATACAGCTTGAAAGCAGTGTTCCGATCGCCAGAAGTCCGGTATTCATACGCGGTGATCCGACAAAATCTCCTTCCAGATTAATATTTCCGGAAACACAAAACAGACCAAACAGCAATACAATAAAGGAAAGATAATCATTCACTATACATTCCAGAACTGTTTCTGCAGTCTCGCCTGCGCCGTATTTTACTGCAAACGGAATAATAAATAAAAGTGACCAGATGAGTACCGCCCAGCCTTTATTTTTGTCCCACCATTCTCCTTTTACCAGCGGGAAAATTGCGATACATAATAAAAGGCCGGCAAACGGTATGCACAGCCAAAGCGGTATGTTACCCATTTTCTTGTACCTCCTTATAATCTCTGTATATTTTACACCTCAGCCCCCAAAAAAGTAACCGCTAATTCGTCAAATAATTAACAAAGTTCCAATCTCCATTTCACTTATTTTTGTATATTTTCTCCATATAAAGAAAGCCTGCATCCACACGGTGTATTTTATTTCACAGACAGCATTTTGTCACAAAATGAAGAGAAGCCTCTCCGTTCCCGGATCGGCTTCTCTTCGAGGAGTTTAGTTATGAAAATGTTTATTAAATAAAAAGGGAATAATGTAAAGGAATGATTTCCGTTTACATTGTCTAGTATATGCAAAAAATGTGTCCATATTATGTCCACTTCAAAAACAAATTCTAAAATCATATTCCAAAAATTTTAGAGACATTTTATATATTTAACAATTTCTTACATAATTCGATCTTGCTGTCATCGGTCAGACTGTTTTCAAATACCACCTGTCCACGTTTCTGCCGGCCGCAAAGCAGATCTTTCTCCTGCAGTCTTCTTTTCATCTCACGTGCGGTTCCCTCGCCTCCGTCAAAAATTTTCACATTCTCCCCCAACACCTGCTGAATCTGTTTTCTGGCAAACGGATAATGTGTGCAGCCGAGTACCGCTGCATCCACCTGGTTTTCCCGGTAAGAATAAAGCAGATCTTCCAGATATTTATGAAGATCCTCTCCGTCGAGATCTCCCCGCTCAATAAAATCCATCAGCCCCGGACACGGCAACGGAAGAATTTGTGCTTTCTCTTTGTAGCGCTCCATCAGCACATGAAACTTTTCTTCATGAATTGTCATCGGGGTTGCCATCACAAGGACTTTGGGATGTTCCATGCAAAGTGCCGCCGGTTTCAGTGCCGGTTCAATCCCGACAATCGGAATATACGGATACATCTCGCGCAGTTTCCGGACAGCAGCACTGGTGGCTGTATTGCAGGCAACCGCAAGACCTTTTGCCCCCTGGTCAAACAGCTTTCGTGCACATCCGATCGTCAGTTCCCGTACTTTTTC
>ENA-OQKA01000037-OQKA01000037.1-human-gut-metagenome-genome-assembly--contig:-NODE-37-length-44523-cov-4.036310_pt1 | contig 44523 bp, 35 predicted proteins | sample MGYA00242644_ERZ504789 | MGnify/ENA primary metagenome ERZ504789 (study PRJEB26092, sample SAMD00036423) | human gut metagenome | host: Homo sapiens | study: EMG produced TPA metagenomics assembly of...
TATCCCCTGTGTGCCTTGGCATGGAAGAATCAGAATATAAAGAAATGCTCGCTCTGGGCGGTATGCGCCAGAAACATTTTGAAAAAAATGAAGTGATTTTGTCTGCCGGATGCACCACGCACGAGATCGGGCTGGTGCTGTCCGGAAGCGTTAATATTGAAAATCTCGACCTGTGGGGCAGCAAAAGCATTTTGAGCAACATCGGTGCCGGACAGGTTTTCGGGGAAACTTATGCATTTTCCCACGAAACACTGATGGTCGATGCGGTTGCTGCCCAGCAGACCGATATTCTATTCTGGAATCTGGATATTCTCGTCCACACGCCGCATCCCGCAAGCACCTGGCAGCCAAAATTTATCCGGAATCTGCTACAGATCTCCCTGCGCAAAAATCTCGCGCTCTCCCAGCGGATTTTCTGTACGACACCGAAAACGATCCGCGGGCGGCTGCTTGTCTATCTGTCAAACCAGGCGGCAAAAGCCGGCAGCAATCATTTTAAGATTCCGTTTGACCGACAGGGGCTGGCGGACTATCTGAATGTCGACCGCAGTGCGCTTTCCAAAGAGCTTGGCAAAATGCGTGACGAAGGAATTCTGACCACCCGGAAAAATGCGTTTACCCTGTACTGATTGTCTCATGAGCCGCTCCTTTATGTTTCATTTTCAAAGCCTTTCACTAATAATACAAACGAAAAATCGGAAAGGTTACAAAAAAAGGAACCCTGTCCGGATATCTTTCCGGACAGGATTCCTTTTTATTATGTTCTCCTACTCTGCCAGCTTAAACCTGCCAACCAGATTTTTCAGTCCTTCCGACTGTGCGGAAAGCTCCTGGCTTGTTGCAGAAGTCTCTTCCGCAGCTGCGGAGTTGCTCTGTACGACACTGGAAATCTGCTCGATTCCCTGCTCGATCTGCTTTAACATATCTGCCTGCTCGGTAGAACTCTCGCTGGCGCCCTTTGCCGCATTCGCAAAATCATTCATGGATTCAAGAATCTTATTTAATGCAGCAACCGTCTTTTCTGTAATCTGGTTTCCGTTTTCAATTTCCTGCAGAGATTTTTCAATCAGATCGCGAGTATTGACTGCCGCCTGTGCACTGTCACCCGCCAGTTTTCCGATCTGATCTGCCACAACCGCAAAACCTTTTCCGGCTTCCCCTGCACGTGCTGCCTCAATGGAAGCATTCAGGGACAACAGGTTGGTCTGACTTGCAATCTCCTCGATGGAACCGATGATGTTTTGGATTTCCTGTGAGGTACTGCTGATCCGCTCCATGGCATTGGTCAATGCCTGTAATTCTTCTCTGCTTTGATCTGCCTGTTCTACGGCAGTGCGTACCATCTGGTAAGCCCCGGAAGCGCTCTCTGCGCTGGATTCTGCAATTCCGCTGACACTCTCTACCGTTGCTGTCAGTTCTTCTACTGCACCTGCCTGATCGGTGGCACCTTCTGCCAAAGCCTGTGCCCCGCCTGCCAGCTGCCCGGAACCGGATGCAACCTGCTCAGATGCTTCATTAATCTGTGTCATGGTATCACTCAGTTCATGTTTTAATTTGCTCATGGACTCATACTGCTGTTTGAAATTTCCAATATAAATCTGTGGATTATTACTGGATACATTGAAATTTCCTTCTGCCATTTCTCCCAGAAGATAACTGGTATCCTGCACAATCACCTCCAGAGTTTTGCATGCCTGCCGGAAATTACCGGCAAGTTTTCCGAGTTCGTCTGGAGATTCATAATTTATTTCCACATCAAGCTGTCCTGCTTTCAGTTTCTCAGCTGCACTTTCCAGTTCCTGAATTGGCTTTAGCATAATTCCGGTAATGGTGGTCCGGATGACAGTGGAGAAAGCCACTGTTCCTGCTCCTATGAGAATCATCAGAATAATGCTCACAAGTCCCGTTACCCTGGCAGATGTATACTGACTCTTTGCCTCTGCGGATGCCACTTTTCCGATATCAACCAATATATCCTGAATTTTCTCTGTTGCATCATTATAATCGGAATTAAACAGTGCCAGAGCTTCGTCATTTTTATTCCGCTTCGCCAGTTCCACGACCGCTGCCCGCTGTTTTTTCAGTTCTTCTATCGCATCTTTTAATTCCGCAACTTTCTTTTTATCATTATAAGACTTCTCCAGTGCGGTAACATTTTTTCCAACCTGATCTGCATACTTCTGTGCCAAATTAGAATAACTCTGTGTGGAACTTGCATCATCGGTTGTCATCGACCACAAAATATATTTTCCCACAAGCTGTATATCTTTACGGATTTCCATCTGCAATGTGCTGTTTGCATATGCTTCCTTGTAAAACTTATAAGTATCCACATTCATCTTTACAATGGAAACAAGCGAAACAACCACAGCAATAGCAAGCGTTACAATGACTGTAGTAAATGCATACTTCAACTTCGTTCCTACCTTCAGTTTTCGGTAAAACTCTTCTATATTTTTTCGTCCTGCCATTTTCTCTGTTCCTTTCTTTATTCCGCTTTAAAATATTTGTTTTATCATACGCTTTTTTTCCTCCCACTGCAATGTTTTTGTCGAAAATATGCAAATTTTATCTTTTTCCACACTCAGAAATTCCCCCCTGGTTTGTCCCCTTTGCATTCCAATAAAATGATGGTACAATGATGACATAACACAAAACATCTGTTTTACATATATTGTTGGAAATGGAAATGAAATGGAAAAAGCACAGATTCGAATAATCCGAAGCAAAAGAAAAACCGTTGCACTGGAAATCCGTCCGGATTTATCGGTTCTGGTAAGGGCACCTTACTGGATGGCAGACTGGCAGATCCGTAAATTTGTCGATGAAAAATCAGACTGGCTGTATGCCCATCTCCGGGAAATGGAACAAAACAAAATTGGAAGCTGCACGCCCGTAAAGCCGCACCTTTAAATCCCGGGGAATTGCAGGTGCTTGCAGATGAAGCACTGCGCGTAATTCCGGAACGGGTACGGTTTTATGCCCCGGTTGTCGGCGTGACCTATGGCAGGATCACCATACGAAACCAGCGTACACGCTGGGGAAGCTGCAGTGCAAAGGGCAATCTTAACTTTAACTGCCTGCTGATGAAAGCACCGCCGGAAGTGCTGGATTACGTGGTTGTCCATGAGCTGTGCCACCGGCTGGAGATGAACCATTCACCACGCTTCTGGGCACAGGTGGAGCGTGTGCTTCCAGACTATAAGGTTTCCCGCAAATGGTTACGGGAACATGGCAATGAGCTTATGGATTTAAACCCATAAGAAGGAGATACCGGTATTCCTGCATCTCCTTCTTGCTTTCATGTTATTTTTTACATGTAATATCGTTCTGTTCTCAATTACTTTCTATTGTATAAGTCCCCTCTTCAAAATTTACATGCAATTCGGCATATGCCCCGTCATATTCCCAGCGGATTTCCAGAGAACTCTCCTCTCCGGAGATTGTCACCTCTGCACCTTCCGAAAATGCCTTATGGGTATTCCTCATACGGATTAGCGCAAGCTGTTTTTGAACCACATCTTTTTTCAGTCCTTCCGCGATCTGATCACCGGAAAGATTTGTCCGGTTGATTTCCTTATGTCCGGATTCCCCTGCTACGCTGCACCGCTTCATGGTCATTTTTCCGGCAAACAGATCCAGATACCAGATCTGCGGTTTGCCCGGCATAAACATCTGGATGGCCCGCGCCAGAAGCATTTTTTCATCCGACTCTCCCAATGCACTGTAGTACGTGGCATTTACCTGATAATACAGATTCTTTTGTCCATGTAAATTTTTGACCATGCCCCCACGGGATACAATCCGGTCAATTAACGACTGGATCTCCTCTTTTGGAAGCAGTCCCTTTAAATCCAGAAGCGGGATGCCGTCGTGACAGCCAAGCATGTTGACCGTGGAGATCTTCTTTTCCACAATTTCCTTCGCCCATGCCGCAAGGTATGTTCCGCGCCTGTTCTCAATCGCATCAATGACCAGTCCCGGCAGGAAAAAGTCGTAGGTCGCATAGCCTTTTTCTGCAAGCGTCTGGTATATTTTTTCGTCATACGCTGCGTGGATCTCCGGCAAAAGCGTAAGTCCCAAAGGTTCTGCCAGCGCATGAATCTTCTGTAAAAGTTCCCACGTCTCCGGATCATTGAGGAAGTTTTTCTTTCCCGGTGTCTTCGGCGCATAGGCAAAGGCATCCAGCCGCACGATCGCCGCTCCGTAAGAAGCTATTTCTCCAGTGTTTCACGATAAACTCCCACACCTTTGGCGACTGGATGTTTACATCCATCTGTCCAAGATACTGCCTGCCATGCACCTCCTGATAAAAGGTATTCCAGTAAGGCACCTTTTTTCCATCCGGGAATTCCACCATAAGGATTGGCAGCCCCGGTTTTCGGAAAAACATCTGCTTTAAGCAGTCTTCGTCCGGCTGGATATAGCCTTCTTTTGTCATGGTTCCATGCCCTTCCCAGAAAGTATTCCAGTCGATGAAAAAGTCCCGGTAATCCGAATCTTCTCCCTTTTTTACAAGATCCTGAAACTGTGGAGACTGTGCAGAAGCATGGTTTAAAATAAAGTCCAGCTTCAGATCAATTCCCATATTTTTTAACTGCTCCAAATCTTCCCTGCGGGCAAGCTGCTCATTCAGATCATAATCAATAACCGAAAATCCCCGGTCCAAATCCGAATGATACAGGCTTGGCAGAATGTAAAAAGAAGAAAATACCTCCTGCAAATCCTCCGTTTTGAGCAAGTTTACAATATCTTCCAGCCGTCCGCCAAGGCTGTCGGGATAGGCATTGAGCATTGGTTTATTGTTCATAGACGTCTCCGTCCTTTCCTACGATAAGTCCTGCATGTTCCCGCTGCATGTCCAGTTTTTCCTGTTCCAGTTCCACCACGCGGCAGATAAATGGACTTGCGGCATTCTCATCCCGGTTTCTTCGAATACGCCGGGCTTTCGTTTCTTCCGGGGAGCTCTCCAAAAAGATCGGAAGATCCACACCGTTTACATATTCACTTCCACCATGCGTCCACTCCAGAAGCATAACTGAAATTCCTGAAAAATCCGTTTCTTCATAGGAAATATCGCCATCTTCGCGTCCCATATGCTTTAACGTGATCTGATCGTTTCCCTCGTGAAACGCTGCAAGCACTTCATTGATCCGGTTAAAATCAATCTCCTGTGGTGTTCCGAGATATCCACGCAAGCCTTCTTCTCCGGCTGTTTTATACACGCGCATCCGTTCTTCATCGTTGCGTTTTGGAATGCGGTGTGGATAATCATCCCCGGAAAGCAGATAACAGCCAACCCCATCATTTAAGAAATACTGCTGCAGCGCCGTTGCCATCGTTGTCTTTCCAGAACCGGAACCGCCATAAATACTGACAACTACGCGCTCCCCGTCATTCGTTTTCTGCCGCCACTGCTGCACCTTTTCATACAGTCTTTTCGCTTCTTTTAATTCCACAAAGAAACTGATAAGCCTCATATTCTCTGGTAAATGGTAAAAGAGGAATTCCGGCATTCATCAGTGCCGCACCGGAATACTGTTTTCCGCTGTTCTCCTCTAAATACACGGCATCTGGTTTTAATCCACGCAGACGGACATATACCGTCGCCTGGTTTGCCTCTGCCATAAGCCGGACCACGCTCACCAGAGCACGATCCTGTTCCTCTGAAACCGACATCCAGGCCGCAATTTCATCCACAAACGGGTTCGACAGCCGCCAGTAAGTTCCTTCGTTGATCAGTCTCTCATATTTTTTATAGGTCTGAATCTGTTCCCGGATCTGCTGCTTTTCTTCTTCGGACAAAAGCGCCGGATTTAATTCATACCCAAACGTTCCTGCCATCGCCGTCACTCCACGGGTATGCAGACTTGTCAATCTTCCTGTCTGGTGATTCGGCACTGCGGAAACATGTGCCCCCACAGCAGAAACCGGATAAAAAAAGAGGTTCCGTACTGAATCCTTGTGCGATTAATCGCATCCGTATTGTCACTGCACCAGATCTGCGGAGAATAATAAAGCATTCCTGCATCAAATCTGCCACCTCCGCCGCTGCATCCTTCCAGCAGCAAATCCGGGTAACGGTTCGTCAGACGTTCGAGGAAATCATAAACACCAAGTACATAATCATAGGAAAGATTTCCAGCATAGACATCTGCCATGCTGCGGTTCATATCCCATTTAACGTAATCAACCTTTCCCTGATCGAGCACTGCACAGATCTGATCAAATACATGATCTCGCACTTCTTTTCTGGAAAAATCAAGCAGAAGCTGATTTCTTGACCGGATTGGCTTTCTTCCCGGAATCTGAATCGCCCAGTCCGGATGTGCCCGGTAAAGATCACTGTCTTCATTGACCATCTCCGGCTCAATCCAGATTCCAAATTTCACGCCCTGCGCATGCACGCGGTCAATCAGCTGTGCCAGCGATCCCCCAAGCTTTTGTTCATTGACCTGCCAGTCTCCCAGCGAAGAATTGTCATCGTCTCTTTTTCCAAACCAGCCATCGTCCATCACAACCATATCAATTCCCAGTGCAGCGGCCTCTTTCGCCAAATCTACAATCGTATCCCCGGTAAAATCAAAGTAAGCGGCTTCCCAGCTATTGATCAGAACCGGTCGCTGCATATGGGTATATTTACTTCTGCATACATGATTGCGAATGCAGTTGTGATACTGCTGCGACAATTGGGATAATCCGTTTGCCGAGTAGGACAAAATCACTTCCGGAACAGTAAATGTTTCTCCTGCTGCGAGTGGGTAGGAAAACAGTTCCTCGTTCAATCCCATAAGCAGGCGTGTCTGCTCAAACTGATCTTTTTCTGCTTCGCAGGAAAAATTTCCGCTGTATACAAACAACATGCCATAACAACTGCCTGCGTTTTCGGTTGTCCCCTGCTCGGCAAGAATCACGCCCGGATTGTACTGATGGCTGGAAGTTCCTCTGCGGCTTCCAAATGCAATCGTTCCATGTCCCAAAGCAGTGCGCTCCAGATTCCGTTCCATCGCATGTTTTCCATAAAACCGCAGCACATCAAACGTTCCCGTTACAAAATCAAGACAGGCTGCCGCTGCTTTTTCAATCGTCACCTGATTTGTTCCGACATTTTTGATCACAACGCTTCGGGTTATGACATCTGCTTCTTCCAACACGCCATACAGCAAATGTACCTCCACTTGTGCCTGTTCATCTGCCAGAACGATTTCCAGTGTCTGTGCTTCTTCTTCCCCGGCATAAACAGACGGAAGTCCCTGCAGGGCATATTTTCCTTTTCGGATTTCATAACTCTTATAGAGCAGATTCACGCCCTCCACGCCTTTTGCATTTTTTATATTCAGCGCGATATTGCGGTAATCCCCTGTGCCAAGGGACGGATACTCCTGTGGCAGCGCATCCAACGAATAGGTGCGGTCCATACCGGCTGCATAAGGATTTCCGGAAAATCCGCGGTCTGCATAGGTTAAGACATAATCCATGGAACTGTTTGTTTTTTCCCCATAGTACAGATGCAGCAGATATCCCAGTGGGTCGACCTGCATCTGATAGGTTGTATGCGCTGTATGCAGGGTAAAGATTTTTTTATTTGGATTGTATATAATTGCCATAGAAGCCACCTCGTTTTATTTTTTATCCTTTGACTGCGCCGTTTGCCACACCATTCAAAATCTGTTTCTGACAGATCATATAAAAGATCAGGATCGGGATCAGTGCCAGAATATAGGAGGCAAACGCCAGATTGTAATTGGTTCCAAACTGTGTCTGGAAGTTAAGCTGTGCAAGCGGCAGCGTATTCTGTCCGGTTCCGGACATGATCACAAGCGGTGTCATAACATCGTTCCATGTTCCAAGGGCTGTCAGAATCGCAACCGTCGCATGCATCGGTTTCATCATCGGGAATACCACTCTCCAGTAAGTCGTCCAGGTACTTGCCCCATCAATATCTGCTGCTTCTTCGAGTGCTTCCGGAATATTTTTTAAATATCCACTGTAAAGCAGGACATTCATTGGCATGTAAAATACCAGATACAACACGATGACACCGGCACGGTTTCCAAGTCCCATGTGTGCCGTCTGTTTTACCAGAGGCATCATTAAGATGGAAAATGGAACAAACATACCACTGACAATATACAGATAGATAAAACGGAAACTTTTTCTTCTTGCCATACCCCGCCCGATCACATAGCCTGCAATCGAGTGGATCAGAATTGCCAGTACGATCGTTACCAGAGTGATCAGTAAACTGTTTCCAAGAGAACGCCAGAAATCGGTCACTTCCATTGCCTGACGGAAGTTTTCAAAACTCCATTGTTTCGGGAAAGAAAGTGCACCCGCCACATCGTTTGTCATCTCACTTGGTTTCTTAAACGCAATGATCGCTGCCATATACAGTGGAAAAAATACGGTAACCGTCCCCAAAATCAGAACAATCGTAAGTACCCGGTTTGTTTTCTGTTTTTCTTTCATCATAACTGCTCCTCCTTCTTATTCATGACTGTCATCTGGAAAAGTGAAATTGCCACAATCACAATAAAGAAAATAACTGCATTTGCACTCTGGAATCCAAACTGTCCGCCATCCATACCATTTTTATAAATCAGGTAAGAGATCGATTCGGTGCTCTGTGCCGGACCTCCCTTGGTCAAAGACATGATCTGGTCGAATACCATGAGAAAATTCTTTGTGCTCAATACCAGATTGATTGTTACAAACGGCATAACCAGTGGAAATGTTACTTTCCAGAACTGTTTCCATTTACTTGCTCCATCAAGCATACTCGCCTCGTAAACTTCCTCCGGGACGGTCTGCAGACCGGAAATATAAATAATGGTATTCATGGCAACTGCCTGCCATACACCAACAATCAGCACACCAATCCACGCATATTTTTCACTTGCAAGAATACTGTTCTGCAAAAATCCAATATGGAACACATTTCCCACAGTTGGGAGAATGTAAGTAAAAATAAAACTAAAAATATAACCGATGACAAGTCCTCCTAAAATATTCGGCACAAAATAAATACCGCGCAGTGCACTTTTGCAACGGATCTTACTGTTTAAGCCAACTGCCATGATCAGACTCAGCACATTTACCAGTATCGTTCCTGCCAGTGCATATTTAAACGTAAACAAATAGCTTTTTCCCACGCGGGAATCCGTAAACAGATCTGCATAGTTCCGGAATCCGACATAATCGTACGTTCCGTATCCTTTATAATTGGTAAAACTGTAAATCACACCTTTGATCATTGGAAGTGTATTGAATGCAAAAAATAAGATCACAACCGGTATGACAACCGCCCAGAATGTTTTGTCCCTGTTTGACATTTTCTTTTTCATTGTGCATCCTCCTGTTCTTTCTGATAATCCTGTACTTTCCGAATCAGATCCCGGTTGTAGCGTTTCCAGCCGGAATCAAATTTTTTCAAAAACTTTTCCTGTGCATTATCGCTTGTATCCAGCAGGAACGTCTGGATCATGGCATCCACACTCATCTCACTCGGATAATGGTGATCCTGATAATCTGCCATGCGGTTATTTTCAATGTAAGGACGCATATCCTTAAGTGTTTCCGGAATTGCAAAATCCCCATCCTTGCAGGCAATTCCGCCCTGATCATCCAGATAAATCTGAATGGTCTCATCGTCATACAGATATTTTAAAACTTCATATGCTGCTTCTTTGTTTTTGCATGCTTTCATCACAGAAAACTGTAAATCAATTCCTGAATTTAATACATTGTCTGATTCTTCATCATTTGCAGGAAATGTAAAAGAGCCGATATTCATATCCGGATTGACCGATTTGATCTGCGGGATCGCATAGCTTCCGATCGGATACATGGCAGATTCCCCGCGGGCAAATGCTGTACAGGCATCGTTATAACCGTATGCATACGGATTTTTTTCGGCGTAATCCAAAAGCGCACGCATCTTTTCTGCTACCGGTCCATACGTATCGGAAAATGTGGTATTTCCCATATTTACCTGATTGCAGGTGTCCGAATCGGTAAGTCCGACTGCCAGCGCATTCCACGGAGCCAGACAGGTCCAGGTATCTTTAAATCCCAGATACAGCGGAAGTGTTCCGCTCTGTTTTATTTCATCACACAGTGTGGTAAATTCCTGCCAGGTGGTCGGAACTTTCCAGCCATTTTCCTCAAACAGATCTTTGTTATATAAAATTCCTGCCGCGTTTGCCACATATGGAAGTGCATACGTGCCATCCTTTGGAATAAACTCCAGTTCCTTATCCATATCCAGATATGCCTGTTTTACGGTCTGGACTTCATCCAGATCGGAAATATCATCAAACAGATCTGCATCTAAAAAGTTGGAATAGTTGATGTCTCCTCCGATTGCGATGATATCCGGATAATCCTCCCGGATAAAACGTGTCTTTAAAATGGTCATTGCTTCATTTGGAGATGAAATCGTCAAATGAATGTTATCATGTGTTTCATTGAACCGCTTTTCAATTTTTTCAAATGCCTTAACTGCTTCTGGTTTGTAGGAAACCACTTCAATCTCCGTTTTTCCATCCGCCCTTTTTTCGCTTCCGCATCCAGCAAGTCCTGTCATACACATACCAAGTGCAAGCACAGCCGCAAGACCACGGAAAATATTCCTTTTTGCCATATTCCTCTCTCCTTTTCTTAAATATATCCGCTTGCCTTTTTGATAATCTAATTATAACATACCTTTATGCGTCCTTAAATACCCATATTTTTTTAATTTTATACCTAAATGCAATATTTTGTGCTATAATAGATACTAATATCGCATTTTGGTATATACGGAGTGTTTTATGAGTAATACATTTTTTAATATTTTTCCAAATGAAAATTTTATTGATCTGTGCATGTATCAGTTTGGATACGAACAGTGTGATCCCGGTCATTCTTTCGGACCTGCAACACGCAACCACTACCTGTTTCACTACATTCTTTCCGGAACCGGAACACTCATGGCAGACAATTCCAAAGGAGAAACACGGACCTATTCTGTAAAAAGCGGACAGGGGTTTATGATTTTCCCGGGGCAGATCAATACTTACATTGCCGATGAACAGCTTCCATGGGAATATATGTGGATCGAATTTGACGGCTTACGTGTAAAAGAGGCTTTAAGTGTCACAGATTTGTGCAAAGACGCGCCCGTTTATCATTCCCATTCCAAAGAACTGCGGGAGAAACTTGCGGAAGAAATGCTTTATATCATTCATCACCCAAAGGAGCCGCCATTTCATCTGATCGGACACCTGTACCTGTTTCTGGATAACCTGTTACAATCCGCTAAATCGACACGGATTGTCCCAAGTGGCAGAATGAGTGATTATTATATAAAAGAAGCAATGAATTATATCGAACAAAACTTTCAGAATCCGATTACGATTGAAGACATTGCCGCTGTCTGTGGTATCAACCGGAGTTATTTTGGGAAAATATTCCGAAACTCCGTCGGACAATCTCCGCAGGAGTTTTTGATGAACTACCGCATGGTAAAAGCCACAGAATTATTAAAGCTGACTTCCCTATCCATCGCAGATATCGGATCTGCGGTCGGATATGAAAATCAGCTTCATTTCTCCCGCGCATTTAAAAATATCTATGGTGTTTCCCCGCGGGAATGGAGAAACCAGCACAAATAATCAGACTTCTGTCTTTTTTGCTGTAAACAGCTTCTTTAAACAGCTGAATGCAACGAGTACACCGAGAACCATCAGAAGAATTGCCACGATAAACTGCAGGCCATCCACCAGGAAAGTTGCCTGACCACTTACAATATTAGAAACCAAAGCGATTGTCTTCTGAATGAGCGCTGTAAAGGTTACTGCCAGCATGACAAACATTGGGATGTACAATGTCCAGCCGGTTCTTCCGGTTGTCTTTAAGAAAACAGCCAGTGCAATCAGTACCAGTGCTGCAAGCAGCTGGTTCGCAGAACCAAACAGTGGCCAGATATTATTGTATCCGCCAAGAGTCAGTAAATAACCAAAGAATAAGGTAATAATTGTTGCAAAATATTTATTGGTCAGAACTTTCTGCCAGCCCGGCATCTTGGAAGTGTCAGTAGTATCCCCGTAAAACAGCTCCTGAAACGACATACGTCCGATCCGTGCAACAGAATCGAGAGAGGTCAGTGCCAGTGCAGATACACACATCGTCATAAATACGGTAGCAACCTGTACCGGAATACCGAATTTTTCGAAAAATCCTGCAACACCAGCAGAGAAAATAGAAAACGGAGTACCCTCCGGCTTTGTTCCGTTTACGGCAACCGCACCAACAACAACCAGTGCAATGACTCCGAGCAGTGACTCTACCACCATGGCACCATAACCGACCATCGGCATATCTTTCTCATTACTGATGGTCTTTGATGATGTGCCGGAAGAAACCAGACTGTGGAATCCGGATACCGCACCACAGGCAATCGTTACAAATAAGGTAGGAAACAGATAACTGCCATCTACATTAAATCCGCTAAATGCATTCAGCTTCATAGTCGGATGCTCTGCAATGACACCGACAACAGCACCAATAATCATACCGAGCAGCATGAATGTTGTCATGTAATCACGCGGCTCCATCAACAGCCACATCGGCATAACCGATGCAAGGAACAGGTAAGCCATTACAATGTAGATCCAGGCTGTCTTTGTTGCATACATTGGAAGTTTCATACCAATGACAAACATAACAACCAACAGAGCGATTGCGACAACGGCGCGCACCCACTCTTTCATCTTTCCGACTTTTTTCTGGATCAGACCAAAAATGATTGCTACGACGATAAACAACATGGAAATCGATGCTGCAGCGGAATTGGCATAGCTTGTTGCCTTTGTCATTCCCTCGACACCTTTTCCGACAAATGTTCCGGCAACCATATCGGTAAATGCTGCCATAACAAGCAGTGTAAACAGCCAGCAGAACAGCATAAATAATTTCCGTCCGGTTCTGCCGATGTATTTTTCGATGATCATTCCCATCGATTTTCCTTCATTCTTAACAGATGCATACAATGCTCCGAAATCCTGTACCGCTCCAAAGAACAGACCTCCGATTAAAAGCCACAGCAGTACCGGAACCCAGCCGAATACCGATGCTAAAATCGGTCCGGTGACAGGTCCTGCACCTGCGATCGAAGAAAACTGATGAGCAAATACCGTCATTTTGGAAGACGGAACGTAATCCTGTCCATCCTCATGTGTGTAAGCAGGGGTTTTTGCCTTTGGATCAAGCCCCCATTTGTTGGCAAGCCAGCGTCCGTAAAACAGATAACCGGCACCAAGTACCACAATTGCAATTAATACGATAACTAAACCATTCATTGTTTTTTCGCCATTTGGCGACTCCCTTCTTAAAGATTCACAAAGAGTTCAGACATACAATAAAAAACCTCCGTCCCTATATACCTCTTATCAGTATATAAAGACGAAGGCTTATGTTATGCTTCCGCGTTACCACTTTATTTGCCGTATGAAACGACCACTCACTCTCATCTCAACAGACTCCCCTCTGCAGAAATAAGGTTCCTGATAACGGTAGAATACCGGTGAAGCTTACTGTCCTGACGGAATTCAGCCCACAGCTCACAGAGGATGGTCACCATATCTGTCTGTTGTCTCACACCGCCCGACAACTCTCTGGAAAAAAGTATATTGTGATCGTATTCCGTTCTATGCATTTGCTCTATGACTCTTCGTTAACAAAAAACATAGCACTTGATTCAACAATTGTCAATACACCTTTCAACTATTTTTTCTTTTTCTTGCAAGAACGACACTTTGGATCACCAGGAACAGACAAAGCATTGCTGCAATTGTGATACCTGTCCACCATGCCTGATCCAGTCCGGCGGAGGAAACAATATTCTGAATCGTACTGAGGGAGAGTACACCGAAGAATGTTCCAATGATGTTTCCGACACCGCCGGTCAGGAGTGTTCCACCAATAATGGATGATGCAATCGCGTTCATTTCCATCCCGCTTGCATGTGTTGCCGCACCGGAACCGACATGCAGGAAATATACATAGCCTGCAATACCGGCGAGCAACCCACTCAGCAGATGCGCAAGAAAACGTGTCTTTTTAACGTTAATTCCAAGCATAAGAGCACTCTGGCGGTTACCTCCAACCGCATAAAACGAACGGCCAAGCTTCGTCCAACGAAGCATGACAAACATAATCACAACGATCAGGATTGCCACAATCACACCGATTTCCACATATGCATTCACATATTTGCCAATACGGTTGACAGATCCCATTCCCGGAACAATTACACGGGTATCTTTCAATTTCACAAATGCCTCATTTTGTACATTGAACGGATCTGTATGTACGATAGAAGTCATACCTCTTGCAAAGAACATACCTGCAAGTGTTACGATAAATGGCTGAATATCCAGATACGCTACCAAAAATCCCTGTACCAGCCCAAATCCAAGACCAATGGCAAGTGCAATCAGGAGAGATACAAACACATTTCCGCCCTTGAAATCCAGATATACCGCGCAGCACATACTTACAAGTGCAACGACACCGCCGACTGAAATATCAATGCTTCCGGTAATCATAACCAGACTAAGTCCGCATGCTGTAATGATCAATGCGCCATTGGCGTTTAAAATATTAAAAAATGTCTGTGGTTTTAAAAATCCGCCGCCCTCAAAAATCATCGCGCCGATATACATCAGGAAAAATACAACGATGGTGATTGTCAAAAGCAGGTTGGCATCGGAAAGTGATACCTTTTTTAAGGATTTTGATTTCATATTAGCCTACCTCCTTTGCATTTCTTACTTTCATCTTCTGTGAAAAAGATGCAAATTTTTCCCGTACCACCGGAGCACTGATGACAACTAGGATAATAACAACAATTGCCTTATAAGCAGAGATTGCTTCGGATTTTACGTTGAACTTATACAGTGTTGTAGTTAAAAACTGAATGACATATGCACCCAGAATAGATGCCGGCAGATTAAATTTGCCACCGCTTAATGAATTTCCTCCAAGTGCTACTGCAAGGATCGCATCCATCTCAATATCTTTTGCAATAACAGAATAGTTAATTGTGGAAATACGACTTACTTTGATCAGTGCTGCCACTGCCACACAAAGTCCTAAAATAACAAAGCTCAAAAACTTGATAAATGCCGGATTTAATCCGTTTAATCGTGAAGAACTCTCATTAATACCGACTGCCTGCGTATACAAACCAAGGCTTGTAAATTTCATAACCAGTCCCATAACGATCATACATGCTACCGCAATAAAAACGGAGTCGGAATTGGAATTCCCGGAATAAAACCACCAAAGTATCCAAACGACGGATCGCTGATTACCGGAAGTTCGTTATTGTTGATCCATGCTGCAATGGAACGCCCTGCAGTATAAAGAATCAGGGTTGCTACCATCGGCTGAATCTTAAATCCGGCAACAAGAATACCATTAAATGCACCAAAGAGCATAGCTACCACGCAGCTTACGAGAAAGGCTACAATGATTGGAGCCTGCAGATGATCCGGACGGGAATTTGTGCCGCAAAGTACACGAAGGATAACCGAACCGGCAATCGCGATACCTGCACCAACAGAAATATCCTGTCCTCCGGAAGCTGCTGTAACTAACGTCATACCGATTGCCAGAATGGCAAGTTCTGAGCCGTAGTCCAAAATTGTGATCAGATAACCGGATAATACATGATTTCCGGCGCTGTTTACGTCCAGTGTTATTTTATAGAACGATGGATCGGCGATCAGATTAAATACCGCCAGCAGCACCAGGGCCACGATCGGAATCAGAATCTGCTTTCCGCTGAACATATCCATAAAGTTCTTTTTTTGTAATGTTCTTGTTTTAGCCATTCTTTTTTTCACCTCCGGCAATGGTATCCATAATCTTGCTCTGCGTTAAGTCTTCACCTGAGATTTCGCCTACTTTCCTGCGATCGCGCATAACGATCAGACGGGAGCAGGTACGCAACATTTCATCTGTTTCCGAAGAAATAAAGGTCACACTCATACCCTCGGATGCAAGCTTTAACACCAGCTTTTGAATTTCAATTTTTGTTCCGATATCAATGCCTCGCGTTGGCTCATCCAGGATCAGATATTCCGGATGTGTCAGAAGCCAGCGGGCAAGAATTACTTTCTGCTGATTTCCACCGGAGAGAGATTTAATCGGTGTATCCGCCGATGCCGTCTTGATTTCCAGCAGCTTGATATATTCGTCCGCAAATTTGTTTGCCTGCGCTTTGCTGAACGGACGGAAGAAACCGCGCAGCACCTGTGCTGCAAGAATGATATTATCGCGGACGGAGAGGTCTCCAACGATACCATCCACCTTTCGGTCTTCCGGCAGATAAGCAATTCCGTTTTTCATAGCATCTATAGGTTTTGTAATTTTGATTTCTTTTCCGTTCTTTTTGATCTTTCCACCAATGATACGATCCGCACCAAAAATTGCACGCACACACTCACTTCGTCCAGATCCCAGCAGACCGGTAAATCCATTGACTTCTCCTTTTCTTATATAGAAATCAAATGGTTTGATGCCTGCGTTACTCTGTAACTGTTCCACTTCAAATACCGGTGGAACATTTTCATCCGCATGATATACCTGCGTCTCATCTTTGATCTGCGCCTCATCGTCCAGCTCTTTGCCCAGCATCTTTGCTACAAGCTGCACACGTGGAAGTTTTTCAATCTCGTATTCTCCCACCAGTTTGCCGTCCCGCAGCACGGTGATACGGTCACATACCTCATATACCTGATCCAGAAAGTGTGTAACAAAGATGATTCCTACACCTCTGGCTCTTAAGTCTTTCATTAACCCAAACAGCTTCTGCACTTCTTTATCGTCAAGAGAAGACGTCGGCTCGTCAAGGATAAGCACCTTACAATCCATGTCTACAGCCCTGGCAATGGCTACCATCTGCTGGATTGCAATGGAACAGTTTGCCAGCTGCTGTGTTGCTTTTGCCGGAATATCGAGTGATTGCAGAATTCTGTCTGCATCGGCGTTCATTTTTTTCCAGTTCTGCATTCTTCCTTTTGTTCGTCCGATAAACATGTTTTCTGCTACCGACAGATTCGGGCAAAGCGTAATTTCCTGATACACGGTACTGATTCCAAGATTCTGTGCATCCTGCGGCGAATGAATTGCCACTGCTTTGTCGTTTCCTTTGAGGAAAATTTCTCCCTCATCTTTTTCATATACGCCGGTCAGCACCTTAATCAATGTAGATTTTCCCGCGCCGTTTTCACCCATCAGCGCGTGAATTTCTCCTTCACGCAGGGAGAAATCAACCGCCTGCAATGCCTTTACCCCTGTAAAGTTTTTGTGGATATTTTTCATTTGTAATACAACATTTTCTTTCACCAGCTTATTCACCCCTTGCTTTTTTGGTTAGAAAACGCGGCGCTGCGTTTTCCTCATACGCGGCGCCGCGCCAAATGCTTCCTGTTTTGTTTAGATACCGTATTTATTTACATCATCCTCTGTGATGGTTGTTGCATCAAAACCTTTCTCATCCATGATGATGGTCTTCTCTGTGATTTCCTCATTGTTCTGTAATTTCTGGATAACATCGGCAATGTAAGAAGCCTGGAATGGATTACACTGTCCATCATAGTTCCAGTTCTGATCTAACAGTTCCTGTAATGCCCACTTGTTGCAGTCAAATCCCATAACGACAACGTCTTTGCCAACACCGTGAGAAATATTTGCTTTGTCAAGAGCGGCAACAGCACCCTTTGCCATATCATCGTTCTCTGCATAGATAACGTTGAATTTCTCTCCACTGTCGATAACGGACTGTACGATCTGCTGTGCTTTTTCTGCATTCCACTCTGCAGTCTGCTCATTTACAATGTTCCATCCTTCAGCTGCTGCTGTATCTGTTAATGCTCCGGATCTTCCTTTCTGTGCTGCAGATCCCATAACACCCTGAATGTGAATGATGTTATACTCATCAAGATTCTGTGCCTTTAACCAGTCACATGCAGTCTGTCCTTCTTTATCCATATCAGATACGATTGATGCTGCATACAGGCTTTCATCTGCATCGATAACACGGTCAAAAAGAATTACCTGTGTTCCTGCATCCTGTGCATCCTTTAATACGGAATCCCATCCGGATGTGTCTGCTGCGGAAAGAAGTAAGTAATCCACACCATCCTGAATGAATTTCTGTGCTGCTGTAATCTGTTCATCGTTCTTTAAGCTGTATGCAAATGATGCATCGTAACCGTTTTCTTTTGTAAACATGTTCTTCATGTCTTTATCGTTTGCGGTACGATATCCGGACTCGTTTGGATCATTGTTAATGATTCCGACCTTAATCAGATCTCCGCTCGAACCACTGCCGGCTGCTGATGTATCTCCGGCTCCGTCCTTTGTATCGGTAGCCCCGCAGGCTGCCAGTCCAAGTACCATCATTGTTGCTGTCAACATTGCTAAGATTCTTTTTTTACATACCCTTTTACCTCCCAATATGAAATCTTTTGTTTGCTTGTGCATTTACTATACCATTCGTATTTTTCTGTTTCAATCCGATTTATTCCTGTTTTAAACGGTTTGTAATATGTTTACAATACATATTTTATATGATATCATCTAAAAAGAATACAAATTTATTTTTAATGTGGAAAGATCTTTGATTTGAGGTGGAAAATCTTTTGATTTATGGTATTTTCTGTAATTTCTGATGAGATTCTGTCTGAAATCTTATTGGTGAAAACGATAAATTTCTCTGGAAAAGTGGATTGTTTTTGAAAAAGGTAAAATTTTCTTTGATAAAAAAAAATAATTACACGCCTGTTTCCATCAAAGAAAGGAAAAATTTTTATGGCAAATCAAATATAAAATGGCTGGCAGGACGTCTGCGCGAACAATTACCGGATTATACAGCCAATGGAATTCACCGGCTTCCAACCGAAGCTGCCATCAGCCAGCGCTATAAAGTGAGCCGCCAGACCGTGCGGCAGGCACTGTCCGTTCTGGAACAGGAGGGATTAATCGAAAAAAGGCAGGGAAGCGGGTCCTATATCACGGGACGCAGCCGCGGAGAGGACCGGATCGACCTTCTGCTCTCCAGTGACTCTGCTTATTTGTATCCGATGCTTTTGCATGACATCAAAAAAACACTTGCAGCACAGGGCTTTTCCACGACTGTACACATCACGGAAAACACCTTTTCCACAGAACATACTCTTTTACAGAAGATTCTCCACCAGCCGCCACGCGCCCTGCTTGTGGAAGGTGTAAAAACCGCGCGCACGAACCCGAATCTGGATCTGTACCGTAAACTGCAGAAAAAGAAATGCCCTGTTCTCTTTTTACAGGAATCCTATCCGGAACTGACCAATTGTCCATGCGTCACCATGGATGACTTTGGCGGTGGCATTTTGCTCACCCGGCATCTGCTCGCCACCGGCCATACCCGCATCGGTGCGATCTTTCCTGCGGATATGCGTTCCGGACTTTTGCGCTGCCAGGGGATGCTGCATGCCCTGCGGGACACAGATGCACTTCCGGAAGATTCCCTGATATGCTGGTATTTTTCCGATGATCCGGACTATGGCATACAAAAAGCGATGCAGAAACTCATTTCTTCCTGCACCGCTATTGTCTGTTATAATGATACCATTGCCTATGCACTTTGCCGTGCTGTCTCAGACCTGCCACAGCCACCGGAGATTACGGTTGCCTCCTTTGACCACAGCTACCTGTGCCACTTTGGACACACAGAGTTTCTCTCCCTGACCCCGGCCGAAGCGCCTGGCAGCCGCGCCGCCGGGGTTCTCCTCCACCAGCTGCAGGGGATTTTAGTCTCTTCCACAGAAATTTCCTGGAAACTTTAAATACCGCTGCGGTATTCACGCGGACTGCACCCCTGCGTCTTTTTAAATACAAAACTGAAATAATGAGGATCTTTGTACCCCACCTGTGCGGCAATTTCCGATGTCGGAAGTTCCGTACTTTTCAGTAGCTTTTTTGCCTTTTCCATACGTTTTTCCGAAATATATTCGGTAAATGTCTTCTGCATATTCTGACTGAAGACAGAACTTAAATAATTAGCGCCCACCTGTACCTCGCACGCAACGGTACCCAGCGATAAATTCTCACTCGTGTAATGCTCATCAATATAAGCAAGTGCTTTTTTTAACGTTTTACTGCTCAGATTGGTGTTCTGTTCATCACGCAGATCGATTGCCGTCTGTAAAATACTCAGGAAATATTCAAATACCTCGTCCTGCTGCACATGCACATTGGTTCCGTATTTGCCGATATGCGCCAGAAATTCTTCTTTTGTCACACCGTTTCGCTCCATAAACGCAATCGCCGTAAACCGGATATTAAGCACAACATAGTCACGGAATATCACGGAATGTATTACCTCGGATATGCTCTGCAGATAAGACTCTACAAAGTTGTATACTTCTTTGCTGCTTCCTTTTGCCAGAAATTCCGAGATAATTTCCGGTGACATTTTTGTTGCATCTACTTCCGCAATCTGCGTGTCATCCTGCGCCGGCAGATAACTTTTTAATGTCTCTTCCGAAAGTACATGCATTTGCGGATACAAAAAACGATATGCACCATAATGATTTACACGATCATAACACTCTTTCAGCATCGACAGCCGTTCCACAGGTGTTCCCACAACAACATACCAGTCTGCATTGGCGTTTTGTGACTCGCAGTTCATCTGGATCTGTGCAATCGCCCGCTGTGTATAATCTTCCATTTCCTCCGCATCGCATTTGACTAAAACCCCATAACAGTTGACGTTCCAGCGAAACAGGATATATTGCGGAAAACGCAGAAAATACTGCAGAATTTCTTCCTGCAGGTGCACAAAAGTATTCATCTCCCGCTCGGAACCATTCTCTTTTTCCTGCTGCACGTACAAAAACAGCAGATTGTAACACGATGCTGACAGATCCAGCGACCATTTGGCAGCTTCATCATAAATTTCTGTTACACAAAGCTCGCCTTCTAACACCTGCTCAAAGAAATGCCTTATGGAAAACTGCTCATATTCGTGCATTTCGTTTGCCAGTTTGCTCTGAAAATCTTCCTGCTCCTGCTCTGCCTCGATTTTTTCTTTTAATTCCTGCAGCACCTTGCGCAGACTCATTCTCGTAACCGGTTTCAGAATATACTGATCCACGCCAATGGAAATTGCTTCTCTCGCATATTCAAAATCATCATAACCGCTGATAATGAGTATCTTTGTCTTCGGGAATTCCTCCCGCACAATCCGGCTGAGTGACAGCCCGTCCATAAACGGCATCTTAATATCGGTAATCAGTACATCCGGACGTGTCTTTCGAATCAGCGGCAGTGCAACTTCACCGTCTGCTGCCTCCCCGACAAACCGATACCCATACTGTTCCCAGGGAATCCGGTCCCGCAGCCCCTCACGGATAACGGTCTCATCTTCCACCAAAAATACTTTTAACATTTGTTTTATCCCCTTTAATACACTCTGTCTCCCAAAACAGAAAGCACATTTTTTTGTGTATACACTTTTTCTTCTACATAATTAATTTTGTCTACCGGCTCACCGTCTCCCAGCCGGTTGATAATTTCCTGTATGTATGTTCCCTGCAACGGATTACATTCAATATCCACATTGATCACGCCGGACTTTACTTTTTCAAGTGCACTCCTCGTTCCGTCAAAAGAAATCAGCGTAATATCGCCTCCCGTCCCGGTCGTCTTTCCGGCCGCACGAATTGCCTCGATTGCACCAAACGTCATATCATCATTCTGCGATACAACCACATCAATATCTTTATATTTCTGCAGATATTTTTCCATCACTTCTCTGCCTTTTGCCGTGGTAAAATCAGCATCGTCGGAATCCAGAATTTCCCAGTTCGGATGCGTCTTTGCAATCTCTGCAAACCCTTTTGTGCGCCCTAACGTTGCAGATGCATTAGAAGTCCCCCGCAGTACCACGATATGTACCGTTTCCTTTTGATCAAATTTCTTCCCCTTCAGGTCTTCCTCCAGCCAGCGCGCGGCATTTCTTCCTTCTTCCGTAAAATCGGAACCGACCCACGCCGTATACAGCGATGGATCACAGCTGACATTCCGATCCATGACAATCACCGGAATATCAGCCTCTTTTGCTTCCTGCAGCACGGTTTCCCAGCCATCCTCCACAATGGGTGAAAAGACAATATAATCCACACGCTGCGAAATATAACTGCGAATTGCTTTAATCTGGTTTTCCTGTTTTTGCCTGGCATTGTTAAACAGTAAAAAATAACCGTTTTCTTTGCACAGTGCCTGTTGGATGGATGCCGAATTTGCGGTACGCCACATAGACTCGCTGCCAAGCTGTGACACCCCTACCACAATTTGATTCTGACTGGGAATCTCCTGCTCTGCCGTACTTTGAATATCTATCGTTTTTCCACAACCTGCCAGAAAAAGCACCAGCATCAAACACCCGATGACCGGTATCCATCTGCCTTTCTTTTTCATGTTATCGCCTCCCCTGTTACGTTGTGCACCGCCGGAATCACGATCGTCACCTGCGTCCCTTCCCCCGGTCTGGATGCAATCTTTACCCCATATTCCGCGCCAAAATACATGTGCAGGCGTTCATTGACGTTTGCGAGTCCAAAGCCACGATCCGTCTGTTTGCATGGCTTTTCAATCTCTTTTTGCAAATCCTGCAGATCGGCTTCCTCCATCCCCACGCCGTCATCTGTCACCGTCAGTATCAGCAGATCCTGTTTCTTTTCTCCACGGATACAGATCTGTCCTTTGGAGCGCTTGCATTTGATCCCATGATACAGTGCATTTTCTACGATTGGCTGCAATGTCATTTTAGGAATCTGATAGCCATAGAGTTCCGGATCTATTAAAATATGATATTCCATAATATCATGATAACGGGTCTCCTGAATCTGCAAATAACTCCTGACATGCTGTTCCTCCATGCGGATACTGATAAATTCCTGACCATGACTGAGTACAAGTCTGAAAAAATCAGACAGGGTAACAACCATTTCCGTTGCCTGTTCTGTCTCGTTACACTCAATCAGCCACACAATCGTATCCAGTGTGTTGTATAGAAAATGGGGATTAATCTGCTCCTGCAGCAGACGTAAATCTGCCTTCCGCATTTTCTGTTCATCCTCACGCACCTTATTCACCAGAATCTGTATATTTTCCGCCATATCGTTAAATCCGTGTGCAAGCACCGCCACTTCATCGTGCGATTTTACGTGTGTCCGCACAGCAAAATTTCCCTCCGAAATCTCTCCGGTCGCATTGTAAAGCTGTCTCAGCGGGCGTAATATTCCGGACGTAACAAAAAAACCTGCGCCTCCGACAACAATCCCCAGTGCCGCAAGAACTACAGCAAACACAATAACAAATGTGTGGATCTGCTGGTTTAAGGTGTTTGTCACAGCCTCCATGTAATTTGTCTGATAATAAATATAGTACTGAATGTCCTCCTGGATCAGTTCTGTCAGGATATAGATATTGTCATCCAGCTGCCGGATGTTCTCATCGTAGCGATCACCCTTTTTGACATTTTCTGCAATATCATCCACACGGTTTTTGAGTGTATCTACATTGCGCAGCAGACTATCCAGCCACATACGGCTTTCATAATCACTCGTCACATCCCGCAAACCGGTACAGCTCTTCTTCAGGTTCCGGATAAGCACATACGGGTCTTTAAGCGTCTCATCATTTGCAATATTGTCCATCGAAACATATCCCACAACGACTTTGTAAAGACTTTCATCCATCTGTTCTTTGAATTGAATATTGTAGGTGTTTGCAATGGTAAGATGATCCACAATCTCATGATATGTCTGGTTGTAATTAGCTATGGAAATTAACAGATATACTGCAATCAGCAGAAATGGCAGCATTGATACAGACAGCAATAACAGCAGCTTGCTCCGAATGGAAAACGCTACCTTCTTCGTTCTTCTTTTCTTTTTCATACCCCACCTTTATTTTGATATACCTCTCCCTGTCTCCTTGTTGATTATATACCCAATTATGCAAAAGGTCAAAACCCGTCTGCCTGGCTCTTGACTTTTGTTTTTGCCCGGGATTATAATCGTGTTTGCCAGTAAACAGGATAAAAAGAAGGTTTTATAACTATGAAAATAAAGCAGAAAAATACAATTGATATGACCCACGGAACACTGTGGAATAAATTACTGATTTTTGCCCTGCCTCTGGCTGCCAGCAGCATCTTACAGCAATTATTTAATTCTGTGGATACCGCAGTGGTCGGCCGTTTTGCAAGCAGCCGTGCATTGGCGGCCGTGGGAAGCAACAGTTCGCTCATCGCACTGATGATTAATCTGTTCATCGGAATTTCACTCGGTTCCAACGTAATTATTTCCCGCTACATCGGACAGAAAGCCGAAGAACATGTAAAAGCTGCAATTCACACCGCCATCGTTGTCGCTTTATGCAGTGGCATTTTCGTGCTTGTACTGGGGCAGTTCATTGCCAGACCGGTACTGACACTGATGGGAACGCCAAAAGATGTTCTCGATCTGGCAGTTTTATATCTGCGGATCTATTTTCTCGGCATGCCATTTATCATGCTTTATGATTTCAGTTCCTCAATCCTGCGCAGCATCGGTGACAGCCGCCGCCCGCTGTATGCCCTGATTGCCGCCGGAATCATTAATACCGGACTGAACCTGATTCTTGTCATTGTATTTCATCTGGGAGTATCCGGTGTCGCAATTGCCACCGTTGTTTCTAATATTGTAAGTTCCGGTATTCTGTTTTATATTTTACTGCATGAACAGGAACCAATCCGTGTCAGCCTCTCTGGCTTGTCCATTGACTGGGGCGAACTGAAAAAAATCCTGATCATTGGCGTTCCTGCCGGTCTGCAGGGCATGGTCTTTTCCCTTGCCAACGTCTGCATCCAGAGCATGATTAACAGTTTTGGATCAAACGCTATCGCGGGATCTGCAGCTGCACTGAACTTTGAATTTTTTGCGTATTTTATGGTAAACGCATTTGCCCAGACTACCGTAACTTTTACGAGCCAGAATTACGGTGCCGGAGATTTTCAGCGGTGCAAAAAGTATACCGTCTCTGCATGATTTTTTCCGTGATATTCTGTGGTCTGTTATCCGGTATTTTTGTACTTGGCCGGGACTTTTTCCTTCGCCTGTACACGACCGATCCGAATGTCCTGACTTTTGCCGTACAGCGCCTTCTGATCGTCACCACACTGGAACTTCTGACCTCCACTTACGAGATCAGCGGCGGTGCCATGCGTGGCTTTGGCCATTCCCTGACACCGGCTCTGATCACCGTGGTCGGCTCCTGTGTGCTGCGCCTTATCTGGATCAACACCGTCTGCCGTGCCGTACATGAATTCTGGGTTGTTATGATTATCTATCCGATCTCCTGGGTACTGACCGGTACGGTTATGATCACGGCGTATCTGCTTCTGCGGCGGAAACTGATGCGTTAAGCATCGGAACGGGCAAATGCATTCTTCATCTGTCCACACAGTTCAAACAGAACTTTATCAAGTGTATCGGCAGCTTCTTTTTTTACCATATCTGCCACCGCATTGTTTGCTTCTGTCTTAAGTGCCATGCGCTTTCCTGCGTCGGTTTCTTTTTCCAGCAGCTTATCATAATGATTGATAATCTCATGTCCTTTAGACAGCACTTTCTCCTGATACCGCTCGACATGGAACACCGATTTCTTATAAGAGGCATCTGCCATCGCACCAATCATCCGGCTTACCCAGTAAAAATTATCCGTAGAAACTTCTGCTGTCGTATTTGCCACATATTCCGGAGTTTTCTCCACCTGTGCATAAAATGGCACCATGGCATTAAAGGCATTGGAACCATACGCAACCCATTCCAGTACATTGGCATCCTCTCCATGCTCCGGGCGGATATGCACCAGACCAACAAAATCATTGCGGTTGATACCGATGGAACGATACATGCCGCGCTGCCCCGGATCTCCATACGCTCCATATGGATCGTAAGGTGTTCCCTGATAATGCGAAGAAAGCACATATTTCACATCTTCCACCGTAATCTTGCGCTCCGGTACCAGTGTCCATGGCAGATCATCGGACTCCGGTGTAAAATCCGCATCCGGTCCATCCCAGTTGTATGTGTGTGGATTCAGGCAGCGCAGCATATACCACGCACGCGGTGTATTGTACACATGATCTGCATCGTCATGGCTGCCAAAAGCTTCGCGCGGATTCAGAGTGCCATCCATGGAAAGATTCAGGTGATGATCCGAAATAAACTCCCGCATATCTGCAGAACACATATGATTTTCCTGCATGGTAAATGCATCATCCAGATCAAATGCATCAATTCCAAGCTGATTTGGCATAACCACATACGCATCATCCGGCACACGGCGTGCAATCCAGTGATGTCCGCCAATGGTCTCCATCCACCAGATTTCATTCTGATCGGAAAAGGCAATTCCATTCATTTCATAAGTGCCATAGGTTTCCAGAAGTTCTCCCAATCGCTGAACACCCTCTCTTGCATTGTGGATATAAGGAAGTACTAACGATACAATATCTTCCTCTCCAATGCCATTTTCCACCAGCGGATCTGCACCGAGTACGCGTGGATTGGATGTGATCGTCTCGGTTGCCGTCATTCCAGTCCGTGCTTCATTGACTCCGCATGCACCCCAGATTCCTTTCCCTTCCACTGCATTTGGCATAGCCGTATAGCGAAGCGGATTTTCTGGAAGCGGAATTTCTACAGAAGAAAGTACCGCTTTGTATACACGTGGCTGCTCCTTTGGCTGCACCACAATCATTTTCTTTGGCGTAAAGTGATCATTTCCACCCGCATCATCATTTCTCGCAATCATGGTTGAACCATCATAGGTTGCATTTTTTCCTACTAATATCGTTGTACAAGGCATATTTTTTATCTCCTTTTTTCGTTATCACAATCCGGCGTTTGTCCTTCTACCTTAATTTTTGTGTCCGGGCATCGCTTCGACCGTAATGTCTTCCTTTCGTTTCACCTCAAATACCGGAATCCAAGCGGTCTCCGTAACCGGGGCATAATGCAGATTTCCGGTTGTCAGACGGTTCTGCTTCTCTGGTTTCAATTTTCCCATAAGAAAAAATGAAATCGCCCCACTCACTTCGCTTTGGGAACCGTCCGGATTCTTTTTATAAATTCTTTCTGCCGGGGAATCGTCCTCGAGAGAAACGGCCGGATCATCGGGTGTCAGCTTGTAGCGCATGCTCTGCGCAAAACGTGGGTAACACATATCATTGTCCGGCATCCGTTCTGCCGATATTTCTTCCTCTGCTATTTCCAGCACATCCAGCCGGTAGATCTGCCCTGTGACCGGATGTGAAAAACGGATCTGATCGCCTGTGCGAAGAATAAAACTTTCTTCTCCATAGATTCTTTTTTCTTCTGCCTGCAATGTCAGCACAAGGTTTTGTATCTTACTGGCAGCTACCGGCTGCTTCCACATAAAATGAAAACGCCCGATCCACCAGAGGTATGCAGGATCTAAACCATAATGCTGCCTGCAGGCTTCTGCCTCCGGATCCTGTTCCCATTCCAGCTTTTCCAGAATGTCTGACGGATACCAGGCCATCCCCATGGTTCCGTCGCTTTGCAGTTCCTCCCCATTACAGGTAAGCAGCACTGCCGGGCATTCACCAAGTGGGGATTCTGCCTCTATCTGCGACAGCTGCCGATCCGTAAGCCGGTCTTCGTCCGCCTCTTTCCATTTCTCATAAAACGCAAGGTACTGTTTTGATGCCACCTGCTTTGCCAGTTCCAGTACCAGCCCCTGTGGACAGGCAAAAACCGACAATGCTTTCCATCGTTCACTCTGGGAATTTTTATTTTCCCACACAATATCCTTTTGCAAAGGAATCTCTGCACCAGGTTCTTCTTGGGCCAGTTCTTCATAATTTTCATAATAAACGCGATACTCTTCTCTCATGGCAGTTCCGCCCTATCTGATATAGAATACGCGGTTTTCTTTTCTTGGAATAACATCCGGATAATCCCCGTCCACATAGCCGAGCGCACAGTGCCCGATTCCCTCATATTCATCCTCAATCCCAAGGGATGCAAGCAGTTTCCTGCCCCAGCTGCTTTCAAATTCCTCTTTCGCGCGGTGAATCCAGCAGCTGCCGATTCCCAGATCATGGGCTGCAAGCATCAGGTTTCCCATCACAAGACTTCCATCATAAACATGTGTCGGCCAGTCTTTTTTTCCTAAAACGATGAGCATTGCCGGTGCGCCGTAAAACGGATCACCCTCACTTCCCATGATTTCTGCATTTTTCTTTGAGATTTCATCGCGTTTCTCTTTGTTTGTCACCTGAATGATGATGACATTCTGTGCGCCTCTGCCGTTTGCCGCATAGGTTCCCGCTTCGATGATCTGGTCTAAAATTTCCTGTGGGATGGCATCCGGTTTGAATTTTCGGATGCTTCTTCTGGTTTTCATTTCTTCTAATACGTTGCTCATTTTGGTTTCCTCCTGTCAGTCTTCTTTTGTTAATTGCTCAATCACACACGTATGTGTTTTTGTCTCTCTGTTGTAGTTGATTCCGGCAAGGAGCAGATTTCCCCGATACTCCTTTAAGGCATCTGTATAGTGCCGGTCTTTGATCTGCGCAATGGCTCCCTGTGCGGATTTTTCCCATTTCAGTTCAATCACAACCGCCGGTTTGTCTGCATGCATTTTTCTTGGAATAAAACACAGATCCGCGAACCCTTTTCCGGTCGGAAATTCCCTTATGATCGTGTAGTATTCCCGTGCAAAATAAAACGCCAGATTGATCGTACATGCCAGCGAATTTTCATTGTTGTACTGCAAAATGGAAATCTCACGATGCGCTTTATCAATGCCTGCTGCCACTGCCTCTTCGTCCTGCATCCATAACGCTTCCAGCAGATTTTTCGACGCTTCGACAGAATCAATCACCTCATGCCAGTCCATGGTACTGATTGCATTTACATATTCCTGTGACACTTCTTTGTTTGGAATCGACACCGTTTTGTCCATCCAGTGATAACTCAGATAACCCAGATGAACCAGGAGTGTCAGAACATCATCCCGGTTCTGGAATGTTGTCATATCATTGGAAAATGTCCCTGTATTGATTTCCACACGATCCCCGGCAAGCATCCGCACAATGGCATCTTTTAACCCGTCAAAATTCATCTGGATATAAATTTTTAATGCCTCATATGTTTCGGTCTGATTCCAGTAATTATCATACAGACCGCTTAACATTGCATCGACCACTGATTTCGGGCTGTACATGGAATAGATTTTGGGGTTTTCTCCGTCCATTGCGACAAGTTCATAGCCATCATACCACGCCTGCGCTTCTTCAAAATTGCGCTTGTATGTTGCGCACAATGCGTGCACTTCCTCTTCGGTAAAACCGAAAAACTCCGCCATCTCGCGTGGATTGGTCATGGAATATTCCGTAAACATGTTGAGTGCCGAATGCGAACCGTATTTTTTTATCGGTAAAATTCCGGTCATGTAGGCAAGTGCCACATATTCCTGATCTTTCATCCATACCCGCAGGAAATCCAGATATTTTTTTTGCGCCTCTTTATCCTGCTTGTACTCGCGGAACAGACAGTCCCATTCGTCGATCAGTATGATAAACGGGCACTTCGTATGTGCATATACGTCTTTCATCGCAAACACCAGACTGTCTTCTCCATCCATGACATAATCAGGATATCCTCTTTTCAGATCTGCAATCATGCGTTTTTGAAAAACCGCAAGCATTTCATCCATACTGTGCGTCATGCTTAAAAATTCCTGCATATTCACTTTCAGCACATCATATTGATTCCGGTATTTCTGATAAGTCTCTGCCTTTGCAATCTGCAGAGTATCAAACAACCGCGCCGTATCGACGCTCTGATCGTAATATGCTGCCAGCATATCCGTCGCCATAGATTTTCCAAATCGCCGCGGACGGCTGACACAAATATATTTCTGCCGTGTGTCAACAACCGCATTAACTTTTTCGATTAACCCAGTTTTATCTACATAAATTGCGGAATTTAAGCTCTCCTCAAAGCCTTTGCAGCCCGGATTCAGATAACTTCCCATGCCTGACACCTCCGTAATGTCATTCGTAACCATCCACCGCTTTACCAACGAACCGTCACGACCAGATTCCTGTCTTTAGCATACCACAAACATTCTGTCTTTGCACTTATATTTCTTCCGATATTCTATCCATGATTTTACAAATGGTTCCTGTCCATTGATGTTTTCTGCCCATAATACTTTCTTCATATTTTTGGGGTAGGGATTTGTATATCCCGAAAAAATTTCAGGGGACATTGTGATTTTTTCCATCACAATGTCCCCTGCTTTAAATTATGTTCTTCCTGACATTTGAGATTCTCAAAATGCCCGGAGAATCATTCATCAAATGTCAACTCAAAAGGCATAAAGGATACTCCCCGCTTCTGACCTACTACTGTTTCCAACAATAAAACGAAACTGGACATCTCCATCTATGAGTTCCATATTCTCTCCATAAAAAGCTAGTTCCTTCCGATTAACCGTAAATTTTACTTCCTGCTCTTCACCCGGCAACAGAAAAATTTTCCGAAACCGGATAAGTTCTCTATCCGGTCGCACAACAGGAGCACAAAGTGTCTCCACATAACACTGCACGACTTCTGCCCCAGGCACTTCTCCCACATTCTTCACCTTGCAGGATATGTCAATCTTATCCTCTCTTTCCTGTTTCTCAAATATGGGGGGCGTAATGGTGAACTCTGTGTAAGAGAGACCGAATCCAAATGGATAAAGCGGTTCATTCGGAATATCCATATATCGGCTCGTAAAGCGATTCTCCGGATTCGTTTCTACCATCCGGTGTCCGGTCTTTACATCCCAGTAACTGACAGGCACCTGTCCCACACACCATGGTATGCTCACAGACAGTTTTCCTGATGGGGTCTCTTCTCCATACACCAAGCGAACAACAGCCTCAGCTCCCATTGTTCCCGGTCTCCAGACAAAAAGGACAGCCTGGGATTTCTCCGCTATTTTCCGTATATCCAACGGCCTACCCGATAGAATGACCGTCACAATATGGGAGGTACGGCCAGCTACTGCATCAAAAAACTTCTGCTGCCCTTCCGGCAGATCAAGAAATGCCCTGCTCGCGGCTTCACCTGACTGTGCCTCATGTTCTCCAAGTACAAGTACCACGGTATCCTCCGGTTCAATTTCATCCAGTGTGGCATATTGTTTTCCACTATTCACGCATATTTCAGGTATCTCTTTATCCTGTTCTCCGCTGTCCTGAATTCTACAGTTTTCAGCCTGCCACAGCCTCCTTTCCTCTTCTGTCAGAATCTCACATTCTGGCAGAAAACGAACCGGCATCTTCCGGGCTTTCAGGACTTCTCTTATCGTTTCCACATCATCATAACGGCCGAAAATTGCCCATCTGCTCAGCAATTCCCTTGACTCCACATAAGGTCCGCCCCAAAATACCTTCCTCTCCGGTTTCAGAGGAAGCATATCATCATTTTTCAGAAGAACCGAACTCTCACATGCCAGCGCAAGCGCGGTTTTCTTTGCCTCAGCAGACAACGGTTCTTCTCCCTGCATTCCTGCAAATGGATTTTCAAACAAGCCAAGCCGATTCTTCATCACCAGCACATTCCATGCACTTTTGTCTATCAACGAAGTTGGAATACTCCCTTCTTTAACCAGTTCTTCCAGATGGAACATATATGCCGGACTCATCATGTCAATGTCAACTCCCGCACGGACTGCGGCCTCTGCGGCCTCTTTCTGGCTTGACACTACATTCTGTTCCTCCAACTGCCCTATGGATCCCCAATCTGAAATCACAGTGCCACTGAAACCCATTTCTTCCCTGAGAGTGCCTTCAAGCAGTTCCTTGTTTCCACTGACCGGTCTGCGGTCAACTGCATTAAACGCTGTCATCACCATTGCCGGATCTGCATGCATTGCCATACGGAATGGTTTGAGATACTGTTCCCGGAAGGTTCTCTGTGATATTTCCACATCATTGTATTCTCTTCCCGCATTCACTGCACCATAACCTGCAAAATGCTTTAAACAGCCTGCGATACCGGACTCCGGTATTTTTTGTTCCCTGCCGGGTCTTTTCCTTCTTCGCCCTGATATCCTCTAAGCATTGCGGTTCCCATAACTCCGTTCAGAAAAGGATCCTCTCCGAAAGACTCCATTATCCGCCCCCACCTCGGGTCTCTGGATACATCAATCATTGGAGAAAACGTAGCCCTGATCCCCTCAGAAGCAGACTCTGCTGCGGCATGTCCCGCCATCTTTCTAACCAGTTCCGGATGAAACGAACAAGCCTGTCCCAAAGGAATCGGAGCTATGGTCCTGCACCCATGTATGACATCTGCCATAAACAGCAATGGAATATGATGCGGATGCGCTTCCACATATTTTTTCTGAATTCCCCTGAGCTTTTCTGCCCCGATCATACCTAGTACAGAACCAGCATACTGAGTCACCCACTGAGGTGGCTGGTCTTCCCCCACCTCCCCGGTAAGTACCGCATCATCATCAAAGTAAATTCCAGTCAGCTGTATCATCTGCCCAATCTTTTCACGCAATGACATCTCAGACAACAACTGTTTTAATTTTCTTTGTTCCATAATCTTCTTTTCCCTCAATCAAAATAAATGGTTTCTCCACTCTCTGCTGAACGGTACACCGCTTCCAGAATACGTGTGACAACTGCAGCCTGTGCAGGCTTCACAACCTGTTCTGCCCCATCAACAACGATGTGGTAAAACAATTCCTGTTCATAGTCTGCTGCTGACTTTTCTTTTCCTGAGAAAAATGCTACTCCACCGTTTGATAATTCCGGTTTCTCTACTACCTGTGCATTATGGTGGATGTAATTGATCCTAAGGCCATCTTTCATATCAGCTCCGGCTTTGGTACCACACAGGCTTGTTTTTGCCTCATCAACCTCCAGTGTGTTCAGTGCCCAGGCTGATTCCAGTTCGATCACTGCCCCATTTTTCATACGGATAAAGCCAAAAGCAGAATCTTCTACACAGAACTTATCCGGATCCCAGTTACCAAATGCATTTCCCTGGTCTGTCTGATCAGACAGCTTGTGGAAGGAAGCTCCCGTAACAGACTGCACTTCATAATTATCCATCATCCATAATGTCAGATCCAGTGCATGTGTACCAATATCAATCAGAGGACCGCCGCCCTGTTCTTCTTCATTCAGGAACACACCCCAGGTCGGAACAGCTCTTCTTCTGAGTGCATGTGCTTTGGCAAAATAGATTTCTCCCAATTCATCACTTTTGCACATTTCCTTCAGATACAATGAATCTGTACGATAACGGTTCTGATATGCTATGTTGAGAACTCTGTGTGTTCTTTCAGCAGTTTCGACCATCTTCTGTGCTTCTGCATAATTTTTTGCCATTGGCTTTTCACACATGACATCTCTTCCTGCCTCCATTGCTGCTATAGAGATTTCTGCATGGGAACGGTTTGGGGTAGTTACATATACAACATCCAGATCTTCTTTTAGAAGTTCACGGTAATCTTCAAATACTTTTGCATCTTCTGTTCCAAATTTTTCTTTTGTCTCCTGCGCACGCTCTATGATGATGTCACAAAAAGCCACCACCTCATAGAGACCACTTTTCTGCATAGCCGGGAGATGTTTTCCGTTAGCAATCCCTCCACAGCCTACGATTCCTGCTCTTAATTTTCTCATGGTATTTCCTCCTTATTTGCACTTTTCTGTGTTATATAACATATTTCTCCAGATATCTTTTACTGAGAATTAAAGACTTCTCCACCTTTTCCTTGGAATCCTCAAATGCTTTATCTTCTATTTCGATACATGTACAGCCATCATATCCTATATCAGTAAGTGCTGACACGTATTTTCCCCAGTCCACATCGCCAAGTCCCGGAATCTTAGGTGACATATATTCCAGCGGATAAGCCATGATGCCACAGGACTCTAATTTATCCCTGTATATCTTGATATCCTTGTAATGAACATGGAATATTTTATCCTTAAATTCATAAAGCGGGCGGATATAGTCGATCATCTGCCAGATAAAGTGGGATGGATCGTAATTAATGCCAAGATTATCACTGTCCAGGATCTTGAAGACCTCTCTCCAGATTGGCGGAGTTGTCATCAGATTCTGTCCTCCGGGCCACTGTTCCTCACCAAAAAGCATCGGGCAGTTTTCAATTGCTATTTTTACGTCACATACCTCTGCCAGTTTTATGATTGGTGGCCATATTTCTTTTACAAGTTCAAGATTTTCCCGTACATTTTTGGTCTGATCCCTTCCGATAAATGTTGTGACCATGCCAACACCTAACTTTTTACTTGCACGTATGACATTCTTCAGATGTTCAATAGCAGCATTTCTTTTCTCTTTATCTGCCGTCATTACGTTAGGATAATATGCCAGTGCAGAGATTTCTACTCCCGCTTTTTCTGCATATGCCATAATATGGGCTGCATATTCATCATCCTGGTTTACCCGTTCTGCATCTATATGGCTTACACCCGCATATCTTCTTTCTGCTTTTTCTTCTGGCCAGCATGCCACTTCCACACATTCAAATCCCTGCTCTGAAGCAAAATCCATCATTTGTTCATAAGTCCATCCGTCAAGGATTGATGTAATAAACCCAAGTTTCATTGAAAAATCCTCCTGTATCTGTTTTCCCTATTTTGCCCATGGAGTTGGTGTAAAATCTCCACCCCTGCACCATTTCAGATAATTCAGTGCATGAAGCTGTCCGGTCATCTCCAGTTCTCCGGAATATACAGGATCATGGTATCCCTCAATGCAGATATCGTCCTCATATCCGTTACTTCTTAAAATAGAAATGATATCTCTCCAGTTCGTGTCACCAAAGCCCGGCATACGATGCCATACAAATGGGACTGCGCCTGATATGCCACTATGTCTTACAGCATCCCAGTCTATTGTTGCATCTTTTCCATGTATATGTACTATTTTTTTGCACCATTTTCTCAGCTCTGTTACCGGATCGATAAGCTGTACCATCTGATGTGTCGGCTCCCATTCCAGTCCGAAGTTATCATTCTTTACTTCCTCAAACATCACTTCCCACGCTTTAGGGTTAAAACCGATATTACATGTCGCATGTTCCCATGTTCCATCCATAAGGCAATTCTCAATTCCCAGCTTCACTCCCTTTTCTTCTGCAAGATCAGCCAGTTCCCGGAATACCTTGCCAAACTCTTCATATGCGGATTCTACCGGCTTTCCTTCCCACGCTCCTGCAAAAGTACTCACATGTGTAGCTCCGAATTTTCCGGCAGTGCAGATTACATTTTCCAGTGTTTTCCTATGCTCTGCGTACTGGATAGGATTGCAATAGTATCCAATTGTCGTGATTTTGGAATCCGTACCTGCCAACAGTTTTTCCGTGCTCAATGCCAGCTTATCAAGGTCAGTCCCTTCCAGTGACATATGGAAATTAAGAGAAAATGTCTCAAATCCTTTTCCAATAAATCCCTTTAACCATTCTTCTGCCTTAGCTCCAGGAACGCATGTTCCTATTTTTATCTGTTTCATACTTATTTTCTCCTGTTCCTTCATAAATACTTATGATTCATACTGTCTATAATCAATCACCTGGTTTGTTTCTGCTGATTGGAAAATAGCTTCCATTAGTTTCATTACACGCATCACCTGGAAGAGCTTAATCTCCGGCTCTGCCCCATCTCTTATAACTGCTGCTACATTCCTATGGAAATCCGCAATATCTCCGGACACATGTGGCAGCTCTTCTTTCACGATTGTATCTTCCCGTCTCGGAGCCATGGTTTTGGTCAGACCTGCTGCTGTCTTTACCGGCACTACTTTCTCTTCGGTTATGCCTGTTTTCCGTATGATCTCACCATTTAACTGCCAGTCCCTGATTACCGCAGTACCATCTTCACCCAGTACATACCATCTTGGCAGGGAAATATAATTATTGGTACCTACTTCAACTAAGACTTCCGTTCCGCCTTCAAATGTCAGGATTGTGGTGAACCCATCATCCACTTCCTGATTGGTAATATGGGTAAGTGATGCATATACAGTTTCAATTTTTCTATCTCCGTAAAGATACAGAATCTGATCCAGCAAATGTACACCCCAGTCAAGAACCATTCCGCCACCATGTATTTTTTCTTTTCTCCAGTCACCCGGAATACCCCTTGAACCATGCACACGGCTTTCTATCCGGAATACATGCCCCAGCTTCTGCTCCTCTACAAGCTTTCGTATGATCAGGAAATCATCATCCCAGCGCCTGTTCTGGTGTACTGTCAGGAACTTTCCGGTTTCTTTGGCAACATTTTCCATCTCCTGAAGATCAGAAGATGACAGAGTCACCGGTTTCTCTGATATCACGTTTTTCCCCGCATGCATAGCACGGATTGCAATCGGCTTATGGCAGTCATTTGGAGTGGCAATCAGCACGACATCAATATCCGGGTCTGATAACATTTCCTCTTCCGAGCCATACACAGAAAAACCTTTTTCTTTTGCTTCTATTCTCTTTTCTTCCTTGATATCATAGATACCACCAATTTCAATTTCCGGTACATTTGACAGGATTTCTGTATGCCATCTGCCCATTCCACCATATCCTATCAGTCCGTAGATTACTTTGTTTTCCCGCATTTTATACCTCCAATTAAGGAACAGCGGCTAATGAACACCATCAGCCGCCGTCTCTTTTACTTACTTAATTCATCGTTGATTTCTTTGAGAATCTGATCACCACCCTGATTCTTCCAGTTTTTAACGAAAGTATCGAATTCGCTGATATCTGCTTTTCCCATAATGATCTTTGCGAAAGTCTCTTCCTCCATCTTCTTCAGATTTGCCCATTTCGCTTCCATTGTTTCCGTCTGTCCGTTGTAAGCGTTGTAAACCGGAACATATTCCTCATTTACAAGTGGCGCGTCACCTACCATGATTGCAACCAGACGAGGCAGATTTGTTTTTGCCAGATCACTATCCAGATTCCAATATTTAAGACTGAAATCATCGTAAGGCTTTTTCTTAAGTTTCGTAACTGCTTCCATATCGTTCTTCAGCAGTTTATGTGTCGAAAAATCTACATCATCCATACTGATATCTCCTGCAAGATATTTCGTCAGCGCTTCATAAGATTTCTCTATCTCATCAGCATTGTCATACGTATTATACAAAGGATAGAAATCTCCGGTTCCCATCTCCGTAGATGTTACGCCCTCTTCTACCCATTTCTGCTCATTTGCAACCAGGTAGTTAATGATCTTAAACGCAGCTTCCGGATTTTTGCAGTCCTTGCTCGCTACGACATACTGTGTCGTTGGCTCAGCCATATGCGTATAATATTTTCCATCCTCAGAAAGAGGTGTGAAATATGCCCGCCAGTCTGCTGAACCTGACAGAGTTGTATCCGCAAATGTATATGCACACCACCACGGTCCGAAAAAGATTCCTACTTTTCCAGCAAGAAGTGGCTCCTTGCTATCACTTCTGACAAGCATCTCCGGATCAATAACACCATCCGCATAAAGTTTGGAGATATTTTCCAGTGCAGTCTTCGTCTCCGGCTGAATCGAACCATACTCTACCGATCCGTCCTCACTCTTCAGCCAGTACTGCGGATATGACTGAAAACAGCTGAACAATGGGTCAAGTCCAAACTGGTTGCCGCCTACTGCATTCATGTGGTCCGAATTTCCTGGTCCAAGAATACCGATAGTGTCATTCTCTCCATTTCCATCTGGATCCCTTGTCACAAATGCTTTAGCCACTTCTGCCAGTTCATCCCATGTGCGTGGTACATCCAGCCCAAGAGCATCCAGCCAGTCCTGACGAATCCACATTTCGTTTACACCGCCTGCTGTCAGGTTCGGGGCAGGAATCGCCATCAGTTCTCCATCTTCATTGGTGATACATTTCTGCAGTTCTTCACCGCCGGATTTCACATAACTTTTCAGTGCATCTGAAGCATAATCATCAAAATACTTATCCAGTGGCTGTATCATATCGTATTTCAACAGAGCCCTGTACTGGGTTGCATTTACATTCATGATTTCCGGAATGGTATTACTTCCGATACAGAGACTCATTTTTTCATCATAGTCTGATGTAGATGCAGTCCAGTCATATACTACCTGGATGTTCAGGTTCTCTTTCAGAAGCCTTGTATAGGAGTTGTCTTCAAATGACATTCCTTTCGGAATCTTTGCATTCGGATTCATTTTTCCGCCCAGATGTACCGTAACCGTCTCCGGGTATTTTGCCAGAGGCAGATCTTCTTTCGCTGTTCCTTCTGCTTCCTTGACCGCTTCTTTCTGCCCTTTGTCTGATGCACCACCACAGCCTGAAATCAAGGATACCATCATAGCTGCCGTACACGCTATAGCAATTATTCTTTTTAGTTTCATAATCCATTTTCTCCTTTTCGTTTTTACTATTCTCTATTTTCGCCAGACTCTTTCTGACCGGATACTATCCTTTTACCGATCCCAACGTGATCCCAGATACAAAATATCTCTGCAAAAACGGGTATATGATCAGCACCGGGATCATGGCGATAAATATCTTCGCTGCGTCCAGCGACTGGTTATTCAGTTTCATTGCCTGTGCGATCTGTTCAACATTCATACTGGAATAATCCAATGTTACTACCATCTGCTGTATGTATGTCTGAAGCGGATAGCTACTTTGTTTTGTACTTAGAACCATTCCCTGAAAGAACTCGTTCCAGTACTGAACAATCGTAAAAAGCGAGATCGTTGCCACCATCGGTTTTGCCAAAGGAATGTAAATTGAGATCAGATTCCTCCATGGTCCACCACCGTCTATAAAGCATGCCTCTTCCAGTTCAACTGGCAGATTCTTGAAAAAGTTTACTGCCAGAATGACGTTGAAAACCTGAAGCCCCATACCGAGGACAAGTCCCCATATGCTGTCCATGAGACCGTAATTCTTCATTGTGATATACCACGGAACAGTACCTCCATTGAAAAGCATGCAGAATACAAAGATCCACATGAAGATGCCCCTCTTCGGAAACTGTTTTTTTGTTCTTGACAACGGATATGCTGCCAAAAGTATACACACCATGCTGGCCCCTGTACCTAACACAACGCGTTTAATAGACACAAGAAAAGAAGTAAAGAAATTTCCCTCTCCCAAGATCTTCTTATATGACAGGAGATTAAATCCCACCGGCCAGAGAGCAACTTTCCCTGCACTGACAGCCTCCCTGCTACTTAAGGAAACGCAAAGGACATACCATACCGGCAGGATGCAGACCAGTGTGATCAAAATAAGGATCACAACATTTACTACGTCGAATACTTTTGATCCTATACTTTTATTTTCTATCATTTACTGCACCTCCTTAGAATAGTTTGTAACCGGTAAACTTATCTGCCAGCTTATATCCTATAACAATTAAGATAACGCTGATCACCGATTTAAACAGTCCAACTGCTGTAGCCAGCGAGTACTGCAGGTTCTCAAGTCCTGCACGGTATACCCATGTGTCTATGATATCACCAGTGGAATAAACAAGCGGATTATACAAATTGTAGATCTGATCAAAACCTGCATTGAGCACATTTCCAAGTGACAGAATTGCCAGAAGGGCTACCGTTGTCCTTATTCCCGGGAGCGTTATGTGCCAGATACGTTTGAATCTTCCTGCTCCGTCTGCCGCTGCTGCTTCATAAAGGCTCTGGTCTACCCCAAGTATTGCTGCCAGATAAACTACCGTATTGTACCCAAATCCTTTCCAGATATCTGTGCCGATCACCAGAGGCTGGAACAATGATGGCTCCCCGAAAAAATTGATCGGATTTCTACCAAATGCCTCCATCAGCTGATTAATTGGACCAGTATATCCAAAGATATTTAAAACAATCTTTGCCAGAATAACCCACGACAGAAAATACGGTAGGTAAACAATTGTCTGGATTGGACGCTTGAGCCGCTTAATACAGAATTCATTAAGCAGAAGTGCAAAAATCAATGGGAAAATAATATTCCCAATAATCTTTCCTACCGCGATTACAACGGTATTACACAGTACCTGTTTGACATCGTTCATTTGAAACATGTACTTAAAATTTTCAAGCCCGACAAACTTAGAATGCAAAATACCCTGGCCCGGATTATAATCTTGAAATGCCATGACAATACCGAACATCGGAACAATGCTAAAGAAAAACAGCCATAAAAGTGCCGGAATCAGCATAATATAATAATGCTTCACAAATCGTTTGATATACATTCCAAGACCTCCCTTCCTTTTTGTTTAATATACACCCTGAAACCTCCCTTCCTTTTTTTAATTAGTTTATCTTCTTCCCCCATATCCTGCTAGATGATATTGTTTCTAATTTTACCAAATATTTTTTATCACAAAAAAAATGTCCGATGAAAATCAGACATTTTTACTCTCTTTTCTGTATTCCGAAGGCATACACCCATGCTCCCGTGCAAATACTTTTGCAAAATAATGAAAATTATCATATCCAAGTTCTACGGCAATCCTTGTAATGCTCTTCTTTCCATCCTCTATCCATTCCGCCGCAGTCTTCATTTTCCTGTGTATCACATATTGGTGAAATGTTTCCCCCGTCATCTCCTTAAACCTTGTACTAAAATAACTCCTGCTCATCCCTATCCGTTCTGCCACGTCTTCAGAACGAAGATCCTCCCCGATATGTCCATCCACATACTTGATAACCGCTGCAAAAGCACTGATATCATTTTTCTGTGATGAGCTAAGACTCTCTTCATAAATATGTTCCCTCCAGCGGTGCACCCAGTCCAGCATCTCTTCAACCGTATCCAGCGATGGAAATTCCCCTTCTTCATCTGACAGGAGCTGAATATTATGAAAACTCTTAACAAAAATCCTCTCCGCACTCCGCAGACTGATTTCTTTTGTTTTCTGACAGAGATCTTCAAATTCTTTCTCACTGAAAATCCATCTGGTGTGCATCCATCTTCTGTTCAGTTCTTCAACTTTTTCCTGATTTTCCTCTTCTGCATGTCCATCTCTGCATGTCTGCATGTACTTTGCACTGACCCGTTCCAGTATCGTTCCACACTCTTCCGGGGAAAAACTGATCTTTGAGATATAGTCTAACGCACCCATACGGATTGCCGTCTGTGCATAACTGAAATTCTCATATACAGAAAGAATTACAAATTTAATTTCCGGAAATTCCTCTCCGCACATCTGCATAAGTTCCAGTCCATCAATTTCCGGCATATCTATATCGGTAAATACAATATCCACCGGATGATTTCGGAGAAATTCAAGGGCTTTTCTACCCATTCTGTAACATCTCCCACTACCTCGAATCCATACTTTTTCCAGTCCATAATAGCAACCAGTACCTTTTCTAGCAAGTTTTGTCGTCATCTACAATCAATACGTTCATCTGTCTGTCCCACCTTATTTTCTTCCAATGTAACCTCTTTGTCTTTCTCGTTTTTTTTCTTCCGGTTCCCGGACAGGAAGAAGGATCGTAATTCTGGTTCCGAACCCTTTTTTGCTGTTTACAAACAAACTCGTCTGTCCATCATAAAATGATTCCAGCATAGCCTTGACGTAGCGCAGTCCGATACCTCTGTTCTCATTCTTCCAGTATTCCCAGTCATAATCAAACGGCTGGTTGATCTCATCTATCTCCTCCTGATTCAATCCCTTTCCGCTGTCAGAGATAGTTACAACAGCAAGATGCCTTGCCACATCTTCAAACACCTGGATGCTGATCTTCTCATCATCCCCAAGACCATAGCGGATCGCGTTCTCCACAAGTGGTTGAAAAAGCATACGGACCGTTGGCTGGTCAAGATAACTGCCATCTTCTATATTCATCTCAATAATAAAATCATACCGCATCTGCTGAAGTGCAATATATTCCTTTACAATCTCCAACTCCATCCGCAACGTTGTCTGGCTGCCTTCTTTGCCCAGATTATAGGAAAGAAGCTTCTTTAGTCTCTGTACAAACTCACTGATCTCTCTTTGGTGACTCATTTGTGCCATCCACTGAATCGAATTCAATGTATTGAGAAGGAAATGAGGATTAATTTGATAGAGAAGTTTCTCAAACTCCATCTTCTGTATGCTTTTTTCCTTTTCTACCATGTTGCTGATAAGATTCTCAATCTCTCCCTTCATCTGTTCTACTTCCCTCATCAGGCTGTCAAACTCTGCAATGTCCGACTCTTCATGTACTGCCTGAAGAGTGCCATCCCCAATCTGCACCATCTGTCTGCGGAATTGACTCAGTGGTCGGCAGATCATACGATAAAGATAGAGGACAGACATGGAAAAGAGCAGAAACGTTACAACTATGATGAGTGTCATCATCATTCTCCACTGGTTAATCTTCTTCTGATATATATTGTCCGGCAGTGCCACTGCATTAATGTATCCCATCTGACTCCGGTATGCCATGATCTTATAGCCCTCTCTCGTCTGGACTTCATACTCCCCCTTTGAGAGTGATGCAGAAAACAGTTTCTGTCCGTGCATAATGACAGGATTTACGCTGTATTGTGCAACCCCTCTCTCATCCGTCTGAATATAAGTGTAGGGATATCCTTCCTTATTTATTTCTTCCGGGGTCTTCATATCAGCCTCTATTTCTGTGTAGATTTCCAGTCTTTTCCCATTGCCAAAAACTACTTCCCTCATGACGGAAAAAACTGTTTTCTCACTTCTCCCAAGAAAAGACGCATGGGCTGCCTGCATAACATTTCCCGCACACTTCACAACCTTAGGCAGTGCGTTCTGTCTTCCGTCCAGTGTTCTGACATTCATACCGCTGATAAGTTCCTTTTTCTCTTCCTTGTCATAATAGGTAACGCCTACCAGTTTTGTGTTGACATATCCGAGTCCCGAAAGTTCTTGTCTAAGGGATCTCTGTTCAACAAACCTGTCAAAATTATCCACAGCATCAAGATAACTGTCCGTTACGTTTCCGATCAGACCGCCCGGTCCCATATAGTTCACAATACTGAGCATATCATAATAGGCTTCATCCGTATTCTTCGTAATCTGATCCAGATACATTTTCATGTTATTCTCTATACTGTCATTCTGTATCATTCTCAGTGCCATATAGGATACAATTCCCGCAGCCAGAAGGCTTGTCATCGCACACATCGTCAATATGCCAAGCATTTTTGCCTTTAATGTTTTCTTCTTTTTTTCCCGAGCTATCCCCATATACCTGTTTCTCTCCTCAACTGCATCACTAAAAAAGACTGCGCATCGGCAATATCCCGCCAACGCGCAGTCTGTATTCTCTGTATACAAAACCCCTGACAAACGCCTGTCATCAGATATCCGTGACAGTTGTTGAATTTTATATAGTATATCACACGGTCTGAATAATGTAAAGCAGTTGTCCTGCTTTCCTTTATGATGAAAATTGCAAAGTTTAATTCTACCATCCATTTATACAGTGGAATTCTCTTCTGCACAAGTGGAGTTTAATCTTTCATATCATAAATGGTATGCTCATGTTGGCTTTCTGACAGCAGTAGAAGGAGAACTAGCATGAGCAAATATATTCCCGGTAATCAAAAACATCTTACTCTCGAAGATCGCAAATACATTGAAAAATCCCTAAACGCTGGCTGTTCTTTTAAGGACATTGCAAGATATCTTTGTAAAGATCCAACAACAATCTCAAAAGAAATCAGGCTGCACAGGCTCAGCGACTGGTATCACAAAGGCTGTTTTAACAATGCACATAACTTTTGCGTCCACAGATATCATTGCAAAAAAGTCAATGCCTGTGGCAAGATCATTCTCTGCGGTGTCAAATGTACCACCTGTCCAACCTGCAACCAGACATGTCCGGACTTTTTCAAAGAACGATGTAACCGACTCGATAAAGCACCTTATGTGTGTAATGGTTGTCCAAAAGCAATCAATCACTGCACGATTGCCCACAAATACCGCTATGATGCTATTTTTGCTGACCGCAAATACAAAGAATGTCTCTCACAGTCCAGGGCCGGTATAAACATGACCAGACACGAACTGCATCAGAAAGATATGGTCATCACGCCCCTGATTTTTCAGGGCCAGTCTCCATATCAGATTATAACGAATCATCCAGAACTCGATATGTCCGTGAGAACTCTGTATTCTTACCTTGATAAAGGAATCCTGTCCGCAAGAAACATCGATCTGAAACGTCAGGTAAAATTCAAACCCCGCAAAGTACACAAGACCCAGATCAAAGACAGATCCGTTTTTATCAGACGTATGTTTTCTGATTTTCAAGCCCTTGAACTTGACCATTTTGCTGAAATGGATACCGTTCACTCATCACAGGACTCAAAGCGTGTCATCCTGACATTCTTCTTAACCCGTGAAAAACTGTTTCTTGCA